>MDSV01196968.1_pt1 | contig 35979 bp, 37 predicted proteins | sample 810851 | NCBI WGS metagenome assembly MDSV01 (sample SAMN05326640, study PRJNA326480) | marine metagenome | isolation source: seawater | place: Atlantic Ocean: North East | collected 2012 | reverse complement strand
GCCAATTGCATGAAAATCTCCAGTAAAATGAAGATTTATATCTGTCATTGGAATCACCTGAGCATAACCACCACCAGCTGCACCACCCTTCATTCCAAAACAAGGCCCTAAGCTAGGTTCCCTTAAGCAAATCATTGCTTTTTTTCCTATTTTGCAAAGGCCATCTACCAAACCAACACTAGTAGTTGTTTTGCCTTCTCCAGCTGGAGTGGGTGAAATAGCAGTTACAAGAATTAACTTACCATCATCATTTTTTGATAATGAATTAACAAAATTATGAGTAAGTTTAGCTTTGTCTGTTCCGTAGCTAATGATGTCTTTTTTTTGAATATCTATTGAATTTGCAATCTCATCAATTGATTTTTTATTTGCAGCATTTGCAATCTCTAAATCACTTAGATATGTAGCCATATTATCTCCATAAACCCCTAAAATTAAACTTCAGTATACATAAGCAATAATGGGTAAACTAGAAATATTTTATTAATTTTTAGCTTCGTTGAAAGCATCTATTGCTCTAAGTCTAGATTCTTTTAAATCTAATATTTGATTTGGATAATTACATAATGATCTGATTTCATTTGATGGATCATGTATATCTTTTTTTTTGATATCTTTAAGCTCATTTACATATTTTTTAATAAATAGCCCATCGCTGTCAAAGTTTTTAGATTGGGTAAGAGGATTAAAGATTCTAAAGTATGGAGCTGCATCCGTTCCAGTTGAGCTACTCCATTGCCATCCACCATTATTGGAAGAAAAATCGCCATCTATTAGATTTTGCATAAAGAATGCCTCTCCTAAGCGCCAATCATGTAGCATATTTTTAGTAAAAAACATTGCTACAACCATTCGCAATCTATTGTGCATCCATCCCTCAGCTTTTAATTGCCTCATTGCTGCATCTATAAGTGGGAATCCTGTTTTACCATTCTTCCATGCTTCGTATTCTTCTTCATTAAAGCGCCATTTAACTTTATTTGTATATTCTTGAAATGGCTTTCCTTTGCTTACTCTTGGAAAAGAAAACATTATGTTTTTATAAAACTCTCTCCATACAATTTCATCAATCCATTTGGTAACCCCTTTTTCACCTGAATCTAATTCAAAATTATTTTTTTTTAGTGCTTCTAAAATACATCTTTTTGGTGAAAGAATTCCTAAAGCTAAGTAAGGTGATAGTCTACTAGTTCCCTCAATAATTGGATCATTTCTATCTTTGGCATAATTAAATATCTTTTTATCTAAGTATTTATTTAAATTTTTTAAAGCCTCTTTTTCTCCAATAGGCCATAAATTCATATCTACTGAATGATCTTTATTAACAAAAAAGTCAAAGCTGTCAATATTTGAAGAAATACTGGTCTTTATTTTTGGCATGTATTTAAATTCAATATCGAGCAAATCGAGATTAAAATTTTCTACCCATCTTTTTTTAAACGGAGTAAAGACTGAGTAAGGTTTACCCTCTCCTGTTTTAAATGTGCCAGCAGGGAATAGAACTTGTGCGTCATAAGTTGCAAAATTTATATTATTAATTGTTAATAATTCTTGTAATTCTTTATCTCTGGATTCCTCATCAATTCCAAATTGGTTGTTCCAATAAACATTTGTAATCTTTCTCTCATTAATAAGATTGAGGATTAATGAAGAGTCATGATTCATTCCATCTGAATCTATTATTGTAAGTGGGATATTTAATTGATCTAAAGATTTTTCTAAACTCTTTAAATTTTTAATCATAAATTCAATCTTACAGCTAGCCTCATTATGGAGTTCCATTTGATTAATTGAATAGATATAAAGAGCATGTATTTCTTCAGATTCAGCACAAGCTGCTCTTAAAGCTGGATTGTCATCCATACGTAAATCATTTCTAAACCAAACCAGACTTTTCATTTTATAATTGTGCGTTAGAAAAAATTACATCTACTTGATAATTTTCTTGTAAGTTTGATATCTCTGCAGATCCTCCTGCAGAATTTACAATTGCTGCACCAGCAATGATGTCCCAAAAAAATATTCCATTTTCTTTATAAAGTTCTGCTTTACCAGATGCTACGTAACAGCACGCCATTGCTGCTGATCCAATCATCCTCACTTTCTTCCATGATTGCATGTCCGTAACCATTTTATTTAGTGCTTCATCTGAATAATCTGTACCATGCGGTAATCCTGTAATTAAGATAGCCTCTTTCTTTTGTTTGAGCTTAGAGACATTAATTTCCTTGTTGTTGAGGGTTGAAATATTCTTTGAACAATCTCCAACATATAAATCATTATTATTAAAATCATATATTACGCCTGCAAGCGGCTCCATCTTGTGAACTAGCCCGATAGAAATACAGCATATTGGAATATCTCTGTTGTAATTTGCAGTTCCATCTAAAGGATCTACAACCCAAAAAGTTTCTCCTAGATCTTCCTTAGATTTTCCACTTTCTTCTGCCAAAACTGGATATGCTGAATTTGAAGTTAATATTTTTTTGATCAAACTTTCTGAACTAACATCTGCTTTTAACTTAATATCTTTGGTGCTAATTGATATTTCATTATTTAATTCATAACGATTATCTATTAACAACTTTCCAGCCTTGATAGATGCAGTGATAGCAAGATCTAATTCCTGATCTAAAGTATCTAACATCATTTAACTTTTATATTTAACTCTATATAAAGCATCATATTTGTCGTCAGATATCAGCATTGATCCATCTCTCATAATAAAAGGCGAAACAGGTCTACCCCAATCATTTTCATTTTCTAGCCAGCCAGTTATAAAATCTTCTTGGGAAACATAGTTTCCATTTGAATCTAATTTTACAAAAATAACTTTATAGCCTGACTTTCCATTATATTTATTCCATGATCCATGCAAAGCAATAAATAAGCTGTTCTTATACTTCTCTGGAAATACATTCTTATCATAAAAAGCAATTCCTAATGGAGCAACATGTGGTCCTAGCTCTGCGATAGGATCTATAAACTCTTTATCTACATCGGATATTAAATTTCCAAATTCAGGATCAATTATATTTTTGGCATGCTTATATGGATATCCAAAAAAACTACCCTCTTTTTCAACTACATTTAGCTCACAAGATGGTGAATTATCACCCAACCAGTCTCTTCCATTGTCTGAAAAATATAATTTTTTATTTTCTGGATGCCAATCAAACCCAACTGAATTTCTAACTCCAGATGCAACAGTCACTAATTCGCCATTTTGATATTTATGTATTGCTGCAAATCTTTTATCTTTGGTTTGAGGTTCAAGGCAAATATTACAAGGCACTCCAATTGGAATATACAAATTATCATCTGGTCCAAAACCAAGATATTTATATCCATGCCAAGTATCTGATGGCAGACCACTTATGTAAATTTCTTTCTTTGGCAAATCATTCGTGTTGTTAGAAGTAAGCCATTGATCAATATTTCTAATAAGCCAAACTTTATCAATCTCAGAAAAATATAAATCACCTTTGTGAACAACAACTCCTGTTGGGTTTTGAAGTCCTTGTGCAATCAAAATTTTTGTTTCTGCAGCACCATCATTATTGCTATCAAATAATGCATAAACATTTTTTCCATTTTTTGATCCAACTATAATAAAGCCATTATCAGTTTCGGCTATTTGCCTTGGTGATTCAAGATTGTCAGCATAAATGCTAATTTCAAATCCTTGAGGAGCATTTAAACTGTCAATGTTAGTTGAATGTAAGTTAAAAATATTTCCAAGTAAAAAAATAAATAGGTAGTTTCTTCTTTTATTTATATGCATATTTAAGTATTTAAATTTTATGTTTATAGATAGATCTATTATAAAATAAAACCATGTCTAATGCTTTAGCTCTTTCTATATTCTTATTGGCTTTCTTTGCTTCAATAACTTTTAATGGTTTTTTTAGAAACATGGCGAAAAAAAATAACATTCTCATAGACATCCCAGATAAAAGTCGTAAGTTTCATTTTAGAGCAACTCCTCTTACTGGAGGAATTGGTATTTTTTTGAGCATTTTAGTAACTGGTTTGCTTTTAACAGGAATTACTGATGCTAGATATTCAATTAATTTAAATAGTAGTTTTCTTGAAAACACGCGTTTAAATGATGGGAGCATATCTAAAAACTTTGAAGTAGATAATAAAGACTATAGCTTGTCTTTACTTCAAGATAGCGAAAAAGGAAATGTATCTGTAAAAATTGATCCTATTGGTAAAAATTCGAGGCAAAATATAGTTGAAATTTTTCCTATGACTAATAATAAGTTCATGGTTTTACTTCCCAATGGGCAAGAAAAATATTACATAAATGAAAATGGTAAAATTTCAGAAATATCAAACGAAAACAACTTAGTTATTGAGAGCTTTAGCCCTGAAAGCACAGACCAAGATAGAATTAACTTAAACAATTTCTCCTTATCTTTATATCTATGCGCATTATTCATTTTAATTTTTATGATTTTTGATGATTTTTTTGGCATAAGGGCTAGCTACAGAATAATTTTTCAATCATTTGTGGTAATACTTATGATTGCAATGACAGATGAAAAAATTGTGAACGTTGGAAATTTATTTGGATTCGGTGACATACATTTAGGAAATTTTTCTATGATATTTACTATTTTTTGTGTTGTTGGTCTTATAAATGCCTTTAATATGATTGATGGATTAAATGGTATTTGTGCTTCACTTGCATTACTGCCAATTGCATATGTTGCTTTATTTGGAAATTTTTCTTATGGACTTCTAATACCCATTGGAGCAATTATTGGTTTTCTAGCTTACAACCTTGGCTACTTAGGAAAAAAAAGAAGGGTCTTCTTGGGTGATAGTGGTTCAAATATATTGGGGTTTGCTGTAGCTTTTATTTGTATCGAATGTAGTCAAAATATTAATCATACTAGTTATATAAACCCTGTGACTGCTTTGTGGCTTGTTGCCATTCCACTTATAGATTGTATTACAGTTTTAATATCAAGACTTTTGAATGGAATTATGCCCTTCAAACCAGGCAGAGATCATTTACATCATAAATTGTTAGATATTGGCGTAAAGCCAAAAAAAATACTTTATATTTTTACGTTTACTTCTATTTTGCTTGCTGTAGTAGGCTTTTTTTTAGAAAACAATTTTCCTAATAAAGAATATATTTCTTTTTATGTCTTTGCTATATTGTCAATATCTTATTATTTTTTGAGTAACGCCAAATTGGGTCAAAATGTTTAATTTTTTTATGAAAGGTGATAAAAAACAGGTTGTTGAAAAACAACCTGTGTTTGAAATAGAACTTACTGCAGCTGTTTTAGCATACGAAATTGCAAGAGCTGATGGTGAGATTGATAATTCAGAATTAAAAATCTTAATGGAAGAAATAAAAATAATTTCTGAAAAAGTTGGTAAAGATGAGAACGAAATCTTAAGAATAATTGAAATTTATAGTAAAGATAGTGTTTCATTTTATGAGTTTATTGAAGATATTAATAAAAATTATTCTAAGGAAGAGAAACACTCATTAATAAAATTTATGTGGGATATTGCTTTTTCCGATGGCAAGTTAGATTTAAATGAAGAGAGGTTAATAAGAAGATTAGCTGACCTCATAAAAATAAAAGACATTGAAGTTCTAAAACTAAAAGATTCTGCAAGAAATTAATATAAAAAACTTAGTACTCAATAAAACTAGCATTGTCTTTTAGAAATCTTTCAGCTTTTTTGCGATCACAGGTTCCAGGATAATTATCTATATAATCATCATACAAATCATCTCCAACAAAGGTAAACATTTGAAGAAGAATAACGCATTTTTCTAAAGCACTGACTCTTTTGTCTATGTATAAATTTTCAGACAGCGTTTTAAATGAAATAATTTCTTGTGACATTCTTAGATTTTTCTTCCTATCTAATATTAGATATTTTGGATTACTTGGGTCATAACTCTCCCAATTGACCATGTTAGTAGAATTTCCTGGAAACCCCGACTTTGCAAAACTAGTCCAAAATTTCATCATATTTCTTGAAAGATAAAATTTGGATATGCTTGGAGGATAAATTAAATCTGAAAGTGGGTAGCCACCGACTAGTTTGGTATTTCCAGTAAGTAAAGGTATTTCAGTCGCATGAGCTGCACCAATAAGTTTTTTAAAATCGCCAACAATATATCTTCTGTGATCATCCCAATCGAATCTATACGAATATAAGTTATTGTTTTCAGTTTTTGATAGACTAGTAAGTGGCTCATCAACTCCTCTTATTTTCCAAGCAAGGCTTCTGTAATAATTAAACGCTTCAAAAGCTTCTTCATCATTTAAGATAACCTTAGGTATATCTAAAATAGATCCAACAAGAGAATAATCAAGGTCTACAAAATATTCAGCTGTTGCAAGCCATAATTTAACCTCATCTGCATTAGAGCCAGCAATTACAGGCACTGTATTGATTAGTTCTTTTTTAGAAAGAGACTTTCTTAAACCTATATCTGATATAACAATATTGTCCGCAGTTAAAAGTGGCAACTCTTGATAAGACTCTCTATTTGAATAAATTTCAAAAAAATCTTTTGCCGACATAGATAATAGAGTTTGTCTAATTTCTTCTTTACTTAAATTTGCTTGATTACTCTTGGTTATATATTCAACTACATTCCAACTTGTAAAATCCGAAGTTGATGAGGTTTTTTCTTGTTTGAAGGCGTCTTCAGTTGAAATGGATGTTGTATATCCAGACATTGCAATTGCTTTATGAAATAATCCCTCTGCTCTTTTCGATGCTATCAGCGAATATACATTATGGCCACCTGCTGATTCACCAAATATTGTTATATTATTTCTGTCACCACCAAATAAATTAATATTATTCTGCACCCATTCTAAAGCTGCAATTATATCCATTGTTCCAAAATTAGATGTTTTATCTTCTCCCTCTTGAAGATCTTGTATTGCTGGATGTGTGAACCATCCAAAAGGACCCAGTCTGTAGTTAATTGTTACAACAACAACATTATGCTTTCGTGACATTTTGCTAAAATCATATAAGTCTTTAAGCCCTGAGGTGTTTCCACCACCATGAATCCAAAACATAACAGGTAATGGTATGTTTGAAGATTTTTTTGGTGTAACTATGTCTAAGTAAAGGCAATCCTCTGAACCTGAGATAGTCTCTTCAGAAAATTGAGACGATCCTCCAAGCGTAGATGTCTTTTGAATGCAAAAATTCCCATCTTTTTTTGGAATAATGCTTTTAGATTTAATTAATTTTCTTGGTGCTTTCCATCTAAGATCACCAATTGGTGCTTGAGCATAAGGTATGTCATTCCAATAAATAACCCTATTTTGAGGTTCGCCTACTGATATTCCTGAGCTAGTTAAAACAGAATAATCAGTAAATACGTTTATACTAAATAGTAATACTATTATTAGTGGTTTTTTTTTAGTAAAAATCTTGATGTTTATTGTAAGTATCTTTGATAAATTGAAAATATTATAACTCATTTTACGGGATGTAGCGCAGTCTGGTAGCGCACTACACTGGGGGTGTAGTGGTCGTCGGTTCAAATCCGGCCATCCCGACCATGTTAAAATTATACATAAGTTATGATTTTTTCATGCCAAATAAAAAATATGTTTTTTTAAAAACTATACTATTTGTTGATAAATTAACGGAAAATCGGCATTTTACTATAAAACATAGTTATTTTTGCTATTAAAATCTGTACATATATAAATAAAACACATTATAATTACTTTTAATATGATTTAGTGTAAACTCACTATTTCTAAAGCCTATAAAAGAGGAGATAAAATGGCTAAATATATAAAATCGAAATTTAAAGTTTTATGGGGTACAGTGTTTGCTTTTTTCTATGGTTTTTTTGTAAATGACATCATAGCCCAAGAGGAAGACAATGCACCAGAAGCAGCTGAAGATAATGTTCCTAATGAATTAAGTCCAGGTGCAATTGCTGCTGCTGTAGCTGCTGCTGCAGCTTTACTTGAAAGTGGTGGAGAGGCTCCAGCGCCAACACCGGCTCCGACTCCAGCGCCAACACCGGCTCCTACTCCAGCGCCAACACCGGCTCCAACTCCAGCGCCAACACCGGCTCCGACTCCAGCGCCAACACCGGCTCCAACTCCAGCTCCAACACCGGCTCCGACTCCAGCGCCAACACCGGCTCCTGCTACAAGCACAAGTACTAGCACTGATACAAGTACTAGCACTGATACAAGTACGAGCACAGACACAAGTACAAGCACTGATACAAGTACGAGCACTGATACAAGTACGAGCACTGATACAAGTACGAGCACAGATACTGATACAAGTACTAGTACTTCAACAAGTTCAAGCACTAGTACAAGTACGTCGACAAGTACAACTACATCATCAAGTGGTTAATAATTGATTTAATTGAAAAAAGGCGGTTTAGACCGCCTTTTTTTATTTATATTTTATAGTTATATAATTACCAAATGGTGCAAGCATTTGTTGAGATTCTACAATTTGATTATTTACGTCAAATACATAATAATTTTTTCCTCGCCACTTAATAATTGGAATAAAAAATCTCTCTTCAACTAATATAAAATTGTCATCCTTATTTAATCTCTTTTGCTTATGCGAGGTATCATTAATAATTTCATACTCATAATATATATTTAAATATGAAGTACTTGGATTTGAAAATCTTATTAATGCTGAAGTTTTTTTTCCTTCTATTTCAGGCAAATTATTCATAAGATCTTTATAGTTTTTAATGTTGATGTCGTTATTAAATCCATAAGTTTTAATAATTTTTCCATTCAAAACTGAATATGTTCTATCATTAGAGAGCATATACTTTTTACTATTTATGCTCTGAAATTCATTTAATAACGAGATATGTTCATTTGAATCATTGATCCTAACAATATTAAAATCCTTATTTTTCAATTCCGATAGTTCTTTTTCAGAAATTACAATATAGTCATTCGTAAATACTCTTTTAATATCTTTAGTATCAATTAAACTACAGGCACTTATTGTGCTAAGGAGGACTATAAATATTGATTTAATTAAGGAAGTCATACCATCCATTATTAATATCTCTTTTTGTTGAATTAAAAATTAATCCTGGTAAGTCATTTCCAACTTCGAGTTTAGCTGCACCATCTCTTGTTAAAGGTCTTAATTTGAAATTGAAGTAATCGCCTCTCTTATTTGAAGTAAGGAATTCGAATGGGATTTGGAAATAAAAGCCTTTGTCAAAACTTCCCTCCCCAAACTCTAGTGCCGAAACATCTGTGTTTGAAAAAAATACTCCTGCTCTAAATCCATATTTATTTTGTCTTGATAAATCAAAAGTAAAGCCCTTATCATTTGCTAAATATTGACCATAAGATATGTTAGCAAGAATACCAAGACTTTGAATAAAATAGTTAAATTCTAGGTGACCTGTAATTGTTTTATAATCAAGCATCTCAAATTTCTGACTATAATCTCTTTTTTTTACTGAATATATATTCATTCCAATAGAATAATTTTTATCATAAGGTTTGTATAAAATTTCACCACCAAAACCTGCATACATCTGTTCTAGTATCCCACCAGAGATCTTAGAGTAAATATCTTTTCTTGGAGACCATATGTAGTCAAGTTGCATTCTTGTAATGTATTCTTCAGATGCCTGTAAGTATTGAATAATTTCAGTTCTAACATTTGGCAAATATGGCGAATCAGGTCTAGATGTTTTTTCATCAAAATTATCAGATATATTTAACCCTATTTCAGAAATAAATATTAGATTTCTTGAGAATTGAATTTCAGATGTATGTTTTACACCAATTCCAAAATAGGCAAATTCCTCAGGAGAACCTATATGTGATCTAAGATCCGGTGCAAAACTTGAAAAAAGTGCCGGAAATTTTATAGTTGGTTTAAATTCGTGTTTTCTATAACTCATTGAACCTGATTCGCTAATAGTATTATTTTGAACAATTCTACTTAGTGCGCCTTTGTTTAAATCAGTAGTTTTATATTTTATTTTATTTAGTTCGATTCCAGTATTGATTTGAGATACTGTTATTGTTTTTAATTCATATTGAGAGCTAAGGTTTGCAATATAAGCTGACCTTGATGTTAGTTGAATGGGATTACGATAAATAGATGAAGATACTGATATTTCAAGGTTTTCATTTTTTTTATCTAAATTTGCTGTTTGCAGATAAATATCATTATTATTAATGTTCTTCAAAAGATTAATATAAAAAGATCTTCTATCAATTTTTTCTACTTTATCTATTTTAGGTTTAAATTTTTTCTTCTTTTTATAATCTCTATCAAATTTACCACCAAAACTAAATGAAAAATTAATCATATTTCCTTTTATATATGATAAGTCTAAAGTTAAGTTATTATTCACTGGATAGCTCAAACCCACATTAATATCAGAGTCTTTGAATCTAGTCTCATTTGGAGCAAAAGTTAAGTTACTATTTTCGTATACTGAAAATATTGAATAATCGAATGGGTCGTACTCTAATTTTGCCTTAAGTCCGTTTGCATATGGTACAAATAATTCTACTCCACCTAGAAAATTTGCTGGACCTTTAAACCATGTATTGTATGACGGTAGCCCTCCTTGTCCATCACCAGAATTAGGTAAAGGCCTTTCTAAAAAAGATTTTTTTATTGAGCCTATTGGGTTATCAAATTGTTTACCAGATGAATATTGTCCCCAACCAAGACCTGCGGTTAGCTTAATATTTTTAAATTGCTGTGTTGCTACAAGATATTCTCTTGAAAATAAACCAGTTCCAGCAAAATCATCCAAACCAATTGCAATGCTAGGAAGATAGTTATTTTCATTTTTAAGTAAAAATTTTACATTAAAACCTTTATCTAAAAATTTACCTTTTAAAGTTCCAAAATAGAGATCTACTGGTCTGTAGTAAAAGTAACTTGCTTCAAGCCAATCATAAGGAGTGACAGTTAAGGTTCCTAATTTCCATATGTTTTGCTTGTTATATGTTAAGTATATGCTGCCCTCTCCTTTTGTTTCTGCCGTTGGAGTCTGTATCAAACCAGTTTGGCCAAATGAATTTAAAGAGGAGTTTTTATCTTTGTAAATATAGTCAGTATAATCAGATAATAAATAAGGATTTAGTGTTAAGAAAACTAAAAAAAAAAAATTTATTCATTAGTTGATACTGTTTAAGGAGGCCAGCGATAGAGCTAGACTACTAAACACTTGGCTAAATAAGGCGGTGCTTTGCAGATCTGAGACTGGATCAATATCTCTTGGCACATATATAAGCGATCCAGGCAACAGGTCATTTTCATTAATGCCTTGAAGCAAATTGAATCTATTTATTTTAACTGATTTACTATCTCCATTTGGCTCCACAATTATCACCTTCGATTCCATTGCGTACTTTGTAAATCCTCCAGATTGTTTTATGTAATCATTTAAGTCTTCAGTATCCTTGTACATTCTTGCTCCAGGATTCATTACTTCTCCAAAAACATATATGTCTGAATTTATTGCAGGAATATAAATCTCATCGCCATCTGTGACTTCAATATCAAGTTTTGGATTATTTTCTAGTTTATCAAGATCGAATTGAACCGTAATTCTACCTGATGGTGTTATTTCTTTAAATTCGGATATTAGCATTGCTAAAGATGAGTCCCCGCCTGAGCTAGCTCCTGTATTTCCGATATTGTTTACAATAAATGATATTAGTTCTTTATATATCCTTGAATGAATTTTTTCTTCTAATTTCATGACAGATTTTCTTTTGAGAGATCCTCCAGTGGGATAAGCATTATTCTTATATCCTCCTGCTTTTTTTATTACACTTAGTAACTGTTCGCCTTCTTTAAATGAATAAGTACCTGGATTAACAACGTGCCCATATATTTTAACTGTACTAGTTTTTTCAGTTTCTGGTTTATACTTTGGAATAAAAACATTGTCGCCTGTTTGAACCTGAAATGTATTTATATCATTATCACTAACTGATATCTTAGATTTAGTGTTTTTTCTAGATATTTTTATACTTTCGGAACTGTCAAGATCTTGTGAGAAACCATTAGCTAGATCTATAAGTGATACTAGGCTTGTTTTGTTGATTTCATATATGCCAGGATTTGTTACAGCACCGGATATGGCAACTTGTGTTTTGAGAGGCCCAACTACTATTGAATCACCACTTCGTAACCTATAGTCACTGGAAATATTTCCATTCATGAATATTTCATAAAGATCTATTTTAGCTATTAATTTATTATTTCTTTTAACTGATATATCTCTAAAGCTACCATTTTCTGCTATTCCACCAGATGCATTTAAAGCATGCAATATATTAGTATTTCCGCTTATAGTATATATACCAGGATTGATTACATTTCCAACGATTAGAACTTGAATATCGCTTATGCCTGTCAGTGTAAGGTAAGCACTTGAGCCTGGTGATTTTGATTTTACGAGCTCATTAATTAAGACTTGAGCATTATTTAATTCAATACCTGATATAAAAACTTTACCAATATTAGGTATATTTATTGAGCCTTCTCTTTCGACCTTCATATCCAATATTTTAGAATTAGTCCCAATAATTTGGAGTTTCAAACTATCACCTGGATTAATAATATACCCATCACTAAAGCTTGGATCATTTATTGGCATAAAAGATGACTGGATAGAACTAAAGAAATTGTGACCATATCTTTTAAGTTCGTTATCAGTTTCTTCTTTTGAGGCATATTTCTTTTTAACTTCTTCAATTTCCCTGATTAATCTTTCTAGAGTTTGATAAGGCAGTTCTTGTTTAGTATTTGGAGACCTATAAACGTAGTCTTCTTTTGTATTTTTACTTGAAGCTTCAGTCATAACATCATCTTTAATATTTTCTGGAAGACTATTCAAGAAATCATCATCTAGAGATTGGGAATGAATAGAGACAGAAAAAAAGAACAAAAATGAAAGGATGTAATATTTATTATTCATGAAAAGTATTATAGATTATGTTAAAAGATAATGCTTAATTTAGTATTTTTTTTATTTGGTTAGATGCCTTAAATTTAGGTATTTTCATGCTTTGAATTGGAAATTGTTCTTTAGTCTTAGGATTTCTCCCAAGTCTTGCCTTTGAGGTATAGTAATAAAATGTTCCAAAACTGCTAAATTTTTGGTCACTTTTAGTAAGATTCTTTTTTAGGATAATAATGAAAGAATCTAAAAATTTAGTGGCTTCAACATAACTTATATTATTACTTGATACTATATTTTTGATGATGTCTTTTTTATTCATAAAATTTATTTAATTTAATCCAGGTATTGATATATCCTTTATATCTTTTGATAGCTTTACTATGTCTAAAAATCTTTTTTCAACCTCTTCATCAGTTAAAGTTTTATCTAACGATTGGAAAATAAATCTATAGCCAATTTTAATTTCTCCAGATTTTTTATTAATATAATAATCAAATATAAATTTCTCTTTTAAAATTTCGTCATCATATTTTGATATAACAGTTTCTAGTTCTTTTATCTTCGTAGTATCCATTGAAGAAAAAGATATATCTCTATAAATTGATGGATACTCAGATATTTTATTGTAAGTATATTCTTTATTTGATAAGCCAGCTTTGCTCTCAGTGCAATCATTATTAATTGCATGAGATATTAAAATTTCAGTAAAAACTATTTCATTTTTATTTTTTGAATTAATATTATCTCTTGAGATATTGGTAACCTCAAAACATTCAAGTGGAAATATTTTTATTAAAATGTTTTTTAAGAAATCCTTTGAAATTTTTTTTGAAAAATCTTGATAATTTTTTCCTACTATACCACTTGCAATAATTCCTACTTTTGCCTCTTTCTTAATACCATTATTTTTCGAATACATGTCAGATATCTCAAATAATTTAATAGAATCCTTTTGTCTGTTCTCATTAAACATAAGATTATCAACTAGAGAATCACGCATAGTTGTTCTGAGATAAGACTTATTAATATCTAATGGATTATCAACCTTAATTGCTTGTGTATTATCATTATTTAAAAAAGGTTGGTTGATCACTTCGCTGAAGCCATTTTGAATCAATATTGATTTTATATTTTCTTTATTTGATGGCCCTTTAGTCTTCTTATCTGAAAAAATTTTTATATTAATTTTATTTGCAGGAATATTGTCAAAGCCAACTAATCTAGCAATTTCTTCAGCCAAGTCATTTTGATGTGTAATGTCATGTCTGTAACTTGGAATTATTATATTATCTCCGCATTCAAATCCCAGGCCAGTGAGATAGTTTTTATATTGTTCTTTGTTTATATCTACACCTAATATTTTAGAAATAGTCTTTTCATCAAATTTCTGCTGTTTATTAACAAATTCTTTATAGTTATGATTTACAATTTCCATACTTTTAATATTTGTATGATCTTCCACAATATTTATAAACCTTCTTAATGCAAGCTCTTGTGTTGTTGGATTTATTCCTCTCTCAAACTTATATGCAGCTTCAGAATTTAAATTATATTTTAAAGACTTTCCCATTATTGCATCGGGATTAAAATATGCGCTTTCAACTAATGCCAATTTTGTTTTATTGGAACATGAGGTTTCTTTGCCCCCCATAATTCCAGCTATATTTATTACAGAATCATTTTGTTTAAATACATAATTTGTTTCAGAAAGTTCTATTTCTTTATCAGTTAGCGTAATAAACTTTACGTTTTCTTTTATTTCTTCAAGGCATATCGTGCCTTTAATTTTTTTTTGGTCATAACAATGCATTGGTTGTCCAATTTCATATGCAATGTAATTAGAAATATCGGTAAAAAAATTATTTTTCTTATTGCCTAATTTTGAAAAATAATTTTCCATATAAATTTTATAAGTATTGGGAATCTCTTCGATCTCTATTTTAAGAAAAGAAATTCTTGGACAGCATTCTAGAGTTTCATTTACAAAATCTAATTCCAAATTATCTATCTTGCCTTTAAAAGTTTTGAATTCTTTTTTAAAAGAAAAAAATACTCCTAAATCTCTGGCTAGACCATATGCTGACAAACAATCTCCCCTATTAGGAGTGAATTCTATATCAAATATATCATCTTCAATAGAATGTTCATGACCAAGTTGGAATAGTAAATCTGATAATGTAGATATAGATGGATTCTCATCTAAATGTCTAATTATGTCTTTGTAATAAATCTTCATTTGAATTGATTTAAGAAATCTAGATTTGATTTATAAAATTCTCTGATATCATTTACACCGAACTTTAACATGGCAATTCTTTCGATCCCTAAACCAAATGCAAAACCACTGTAAACTTCAGAATCAATTTTACAATTTTCTAAGACGATAGGATTAACAATTCCACAGCCTAGCACCTCTAACCATCTGCCATCATTTGACAATATATCAACCTCTGCAGAGGGTTCTGTAAAAGGAAAGTATGATGGTCTAAATCTAATTTTTATATCTTTTCCAAAAAGATTATAAATAATCTTATAAATTAAATACCTCAAGTTGGAAAAATCAATATTCTTGTCGACACAGATGCCTTCTATTTGATGGAACATAGGCAAATGAGTTGAGTCATCATCTTTTCTGTAAACTTTTCCACCTGAAATAAAAGCCAATGGAGGTGATGTTTCTAACATTCCTCTTATTTGAACTGGTGAGGTATGAGTTCTTAAAAGTTTAGTTTTTTTATCTAAATAAAAGGTATCATGCATCTGTCTTGCTGGGTGATTTTTTTTTATATTTAGCATATCGAAGTTAAATTTTTCTGATTCTATTTCTGGTCCTTCTTTTATTTCAAAGCCAAGCGTAACCAACATATTAAGTATAGATTCCTTCATAATATTAATAGGATGATTTGAGCCAAGCTCGATATCAATTTTAGGAGAGTATATTTTATTATTTTGTGACATTCACAAAAGTTAGCTCAATGAGGATTTGGCTATCTTTTCAAAAGTTTGATAATCTTCAACAGCTATCTGTGCAAGAATTTTTCTATTAATAATTATATCTTTTTTTGACATTTCAGAAATAAGAACTGAATAAGATGAATCTATGTTCCTTGCAGCTGCGTTTATTCGTGCTATCCATAGCGATCTAAAGCTTCTTTTTTTATTTTTTCTATCTCTAAAAGCATACTGTAATGATTTAATATTTGATTGTTTGGCAGTTTTATATAATCTACTTCTTGCGCCATAATGACCTTTTGTTGCCGAAAGAACTTTCTTATGTTTCGCTTTTGCTGTGACTGACTTAGTTACTCTTGCCATAATTATTTAATAAGTTGTGAGGCCATTTTCTTTACAGTGCCAACTAATATGTTCATGCCTCTGTTGTGTCTTTTTCTTTTTGTAGACTGTTTTGTAAGAATATGATTTCTATTTGCACTTTTACTTTTAATACTTGATCCAGTTCTTTTGAACCTTTTTGAAGCACCTGAGTGTGTTTTAAGTTTATATCCCATGTTTACAAGTCTACTTTTTTTTCATTGGTGACAAAATCATTTGAAGTTGTCTTCCTTCTAGAGAGGGTTCTTGTTCTACTTGTGCAATATTTATAAGTTCTTTTTGCAACCTATCTAATAACTCTAAACCCATATTACTATTTAAAATTTCTCTACCTCTAAAACGGACGCTTATTTTAGTCTTATCTCCATGATTAATAAAGCTTTTAATTTTTTTTAATTTAACATTAAAATCTCCAATGTCTGTTGAAGGTCTGAATTTTATTTCTTTTAAAGAAGTCTTTTTTGTTTTTGCTTTTGAAGAAGTTGCATTTTTTTTCTTAGAAAAAACATGTTTACCATAATCCATTATCTTACAAACAACAGGAGTCGCGTTTGGAGCAGAAACTTGAACTAAATCTAATTTTTTTTCATAGGCATAGTCTAATGCATCTTTTATACTTTTTGATCCAAGTTTTGTGCCATCTAAATCTATTAAAATTACCTCATCAGCAACTATTTTTTGATTTATGGGAGTCAAAGTTTTTTTGTTAATAGCTATGGTGTGTACCTATAATAAACGAATATTTATTGCGAATAGAGAGTTATATATTTTTAATATCATTTGTACAACGAATTTTATACATTAAAAAAAAATTATCAAATAATTCAAGACTGTAAATAAAATTTATTCCAATTGCCTTTAGTCATCTTATAGCACTCTCTCTTATTTAATCTTGATGGAGAGGCCTTCCAAAACTCAAAATAATTCGGTTTGATTGAGATTCCTCCCCAGTCTTTTGGTCTATCTGGTGATACCCCTGAAAACTTTTTAAGATTTTTTTGATATGTTCGTTCAAGCTCACTATAAGAATTAATTAACTTGGATTGATCTGATGAATAAGCTGCAATATTTTTTTCATACTTTCTTGAACTGAAGTGCGAATCAGATAAGTTGGCACTAGTAGCTGTTGCCTTGCCAGAAAATCTAATTTGAGCATCTATTAAATTCCAATAAATCAAGCATGAAATATTATTATTTTTTGTTAATTCTTTTCCTTTTTGACTTTTATAGTTAGTAAAAAAAATAAATTTATTCTCTAGGACGTATTTAAGGTTAACAATTCTTGATGATGGAATATCTTGGAATGCTGTTGAAACAACCATAGCATCTATTGATTTTTGATTAACTTCCATGGCATCTTTGTAAAACTTCTCAAACAATTTAAAAGGTTTTCCTGTATTTTTTTCAAAGATTATTGGGTTCTTCATATTTAATTAGAGTTTTTATTAAGAAATTGAGGTATTTTTCCAATATTTTTTCCAAGTATTGCAAGAGGATAAAATATGCCATTACTTCTCATAGAATTTATATCTTCTTTAAGTTTTCTGTAAATAGCTGGGATAGATAAAGTAGTACTTACTCCCCCTATAAGTTGACAGGTAATAAATTTATTAATATTCCTTACTCTTTCGTCATTAATCTTTAGTAAATGTCTTGTCATAAAATCATAATCACCTCCAATCTTATATTGAGTTTTAAAACCAGTATCATCAATAATCTTTTTTTTGATAAAGAAGCCTGGATGAGGTGGCATCCAGCCAAAATGTAACTTATATTTTTTATAAGAGCCACTTTTCCATCTCCTGAAAATAGAATTTGTTTTGTTATTATTTAATAAAAGAATATCACCAAAAACTATATCTATATTTTCATTAAATTCTTTCATTATTAAATCTAAAGAATTTTTATTTTTATAAAAATCGTCAGAATTTAAAAAACCAATCACATCACCGGTAGCAGCATTTATACCTTTATTATATGCATCAAAAATTCCATTATCTGATTCAGAGATGTGAATATCGATAACTTTATTATGTGATTTGATTATTGAATTAGTATTATCAGACGAGCCGCCATCAATGATTATATATTCAATATTTTTAAAATCTTGTATTTCAACAGAATCAAGAGTTCGTTTAATTGTATCTTCACTGTTATAGCAAATCGTGATTAAAGATAGTTTCATTATTATTTCCAAACAAGTCCAGCGCATACCTCTAATGCTTTGTCTAATTCAATTCCACTTTTATCTTTAATGGATGTTATTTGTGTTTTGTTAATTAATTCATGTTTAGGCAATTTGATAGAGATTTCGCTTTCTTCGTTATATTTACCAACACAAATATACTGAAAGGATGTATCTTCAAGTGCATAAAAACCATGTGCACAATATGAAGGTATAAGATTAAAACAATCTAATTCATTTAATTCAAATGAGTAAATATGCCCAAAATCCTGGCGACTTGAGTCCAGAGGTATTATAAAGTCTATTATTTTGCCTTTTAATACTCTTATGTATTTACTTTGAATATTAGGTGGCATTTGAATATGCATTCCTCGAAATACGTTTTTTTTTGAGAAAGATTCTTTTAATGAAATATTATTTGTGTCATCTTCAAAATTAATCTTATTGAAACCTCTTTCATCCTTAAATTTAATTTCATCGAACTTGTAGATTAAATCTTTTGGAATATTATTCATTTTAAAAAATTATATTTTAAATTTATTCAAATCAGATAATGTCATTTCTTTTATCAAATCATCTATTGAGATTTCTGGAGTCCAGCCAAGTTCTTTTTTTGCAAGAGATGCATCTCCTAAAAGCGTCTCTACTTCTGTTGGCCTAAAATATCTTTTGTCAATTTTTAAAATAATATCACCCTCATTTATGGAGGGAGTTATTGCGGAATTTACTGAGGTTACCCTCGCAAACTCATCAACACTTTCGCCTTCAAATTCCACTTTTAAATCTAGAACTTCACAAGACTTTAAAAAAAACTCTCTGACAGATATTTGATTACCAGTCGCGATAACGTAATCTTTAGGTTTTTCTTGTTGGAGCATCAGCCACTGCATTTTTATGTAATCAGATGCGTGTCCCCAATCTCGAAGAGCATCTAAATTACCCATATATAAACAGTTCTCATGACCAAAGGCTATTTGCGCTAGTCCTCTAGTGATCTTTCTTGTAACAAAAGTTTCTCCTCTCCTTGGAGATTCATGATTGAACAAAATGCCATTACAAGCAAAGATCTCATATGCTTCTCTATAGTTTTTTACAATCCAGTATGCATATAATTTTGCAACAGCATATGGTGATCTTGGATAAAAAGGTGTTGATTCCTTTTGAGGAACTTCTTGAACAAGACCATACAACTCAGAAGTTGAAGCTTGGTAAAATCTTGTGTGCTTATTAAGTCCTAAAAAATTAATTGCTTCTAACAATCTCAAAGTGCCGAGAGCATCTACATTTGCAGTGTATTCTGGCGATTCAAAAGACACTCCAACATGAGATTGAGCTCCAAGATTATATAATTCATCGGGTTTTATTTCGCTAATTAGTCTAGTCAAATTTGAGCTATCTGTTAAATCTCCATAGTGCATATAAAAGTTATTGCCTTTATGATGGGGATCCTGATATATATGATCAACTCTTTCAGTATTTAAGGAAGAAGATTTTCTTTTTATTCCATGAACTTCGTAATTTTTAGACAAGAGAAATTCAGCAAGATAAGATCCATCTTGACCTGTTATTCCAGTAATCAAAGCTTTTTTCATAACATATTATAATCTGATGTGCTTATAAAAATCATTTTTTAAGGATTCTTTTAAATTAACATTATTCTTATTTTTAAAATTTAAATCCAAAGATTTCTGTTTTAGCACATCTATTAATTTTTTATCTAATTCTTTGACATCATATAGAACCTGACAAAGACCCTTTTTTTCAAATTCAGTTGCAATATCTATTTGATGATTGTTTATATGTTCCTTATATTTTTTGAGTCTTGGGACAACAAGAGGAAATTTTCCAAGTTGAGCTATTTGAAGCAGAGTCCCTGCCCCAGCATGAGTAATAATTAAATCAGAATCTTTAAGAAGAGACGAAAACTCATCTCTATTGTAGAAGGCTTTTACTTTATCTGAAGTATCAAGACTGTTTCTAGAGTTACCAAATTGAACAAAAATGTCATCAAAATCTTCTTTAATTAATTCACCTATTCTATCTAGCAGTCTTTCAAAATGCCTACCATCATTTCCTATAGTGACAAATATCATAATAAACCTCCAAAATCTTTTGCTTTTGGAAAAAATTTTTTCAAGCTTGGCCATTGAATATAAAAGTCATCTGCAAAATAATATATCAATCTTCCTGTTAATGATGGCTTTGATACTCTAGAAAAACTTTCAATAAATATAGTTTTTACGCCAAAAAATTTTCCTATGATGCAAAAAACTAAAGCCGGGGCAGCTCCTAGACTGAAAATAACCTTTGGTCTAAGTTTCAACATAATCATAAATGCTTCAAAAATATTCAAGAATTGTTTTAAATTTCTTTCTGCATGAGTAATAAACAGTGTTCTATTTTTCATAATGTGATCAAGATCTGTTCTGTCATTCATTACAAATAAATAATTGTAATCGGTGTATGATTCAGAAAACTGAAGTGCTTGAGCAAGGTGTCCACCACAAGATGAAACTATTATTACTTCTGTTTTGTCATCAAATTTGTTTAATTCTTTTAAAAAACTTTTCATAAATTAATCTCTAACATGCTCAAATGATGTCAAAAGTTGATCTATTTCATTTTCTTGTAAGGAATTTCTATCTTTAATTTCAAACAAGGCTTGATTGCCAAATATACTAATAGGTTTAATAATTTCTTCTACTACATGATAATGCGGTCTATTAGCGTAATCATCGAATATTATCTTACAACCATCGTCACAAAATTTAATAGATGTTAAAAAAGAAGCTACCCTAAACCTTCCGTCAATAAGCACAAAATCAGGTTTATATTTTTGTTTCCATATAAAATTTAGATAAGAGGCTATGTTTTTTCTTTTCTTGTATGATACTGGATATCCCCAGGCCTCGGTGATGCCCAAATCTATAAATTTTAGCGATGCTTTTTGATTCAATTTGGTACCTTTATAAACTGAGTTTATCCAAGCTTCGTCAGAATCTACAGAATAAATAATTTTTTCCATGTTGATTGCTTCATGAGTTGATGATCCGACTCCATACTCTCCATATATTTCACAATCATTCAAGCATTCAAAAAATAAATCTTCATTTCCATCAAATAGTAATTCTTTTGAATATCTTTTTGAATCTACTTTTCTAAAAATATTGCCAATCAATACACTTAAAAATGGTGGAAAAATTCTCTTAAAAATTCTTCTTCTTGATGAGTCCAAAATTGAACGATCTGATTGAAGGATAATTACAGACAATCCTATAGATATTGCAAAGAAAATTAGAAAATTAGCGCCCAGTATCTGGAGTCCTTTGATAAAAAGTACCAAACTTGATATGAGTGAACATATGCCAGCACAAATCAGAACATAAAAGACTATTCTTTTATAAAAAATGTAGTCTCGATTCATTTTTAAATTAATTTATCCGGTTTCACTTCACCCTTTAATATTCGCCCGCCGTAAACTATAGAATTATCTTTTATCATTGCCCCAGGAAGAATAATACACTTGCAACCAATCCATACATTGTTACCGATTGAAATTTTTCCAACAATAAGATCAAATTTGTCACTTTTAAAATTATGACTGCCTGTTTCAAAAAAAACGCCTTGAGAAATACAAACATTATCACCAATATAGACTTTACCAATATTATCTATCCATGAGCCCTCACCGATCCAAACATGATCACCAATTTCTAAGAACCATGGATATTTGACCTGAACTTTGGGTTTAATTATGAAACCTTTACCAATTTTTGATCCAAATAAAATCAATAAGCGTCTCTTAAAACTGACTGGATAAGGTAAAAACCCCTCAAAGAATATTCGAGAACAAAAATACCATGACACTCTTCTTAAGAATGATCCTGGATTATATTCAGGATTTTGAAAATCCTTAAGACTAAACATCCTTTCTTAAAGCTTTGCTATATGTTGTTGCCATTGCAGAAAGTATAACAAAACTTGTTATCGTACTCCCCAAGATCCCATGACTAAATGTTGAGATTATGAATAAAACTATTAGAGAGTTTAATCGTATTGCGTAAATTTGATTTGCTTCACTAATAGAATTTATTTTTTTTCTCCAGAGACTACTTAAAAAAAGAAATATTAACATTAATCCAAATAAACCAGTAGTAACAAGTATTCTTATTAGTTCATTATGAAAGCCAATTGCTGGGTAAATACCATTATTACCCATGATAATGTTCTCCATATGAAAACAAACATATGGAAGTATACGACTGCAATTAATATTTTCTGAAAAATCAATTCCAAACCCTCTACCAAATAACCACTCAGATGTCGTAAATGTATTCACCACGTCATAAAAGACTATGAATGCTAATAGTCTTGCTTCTGACTCAATTACAGTAACACCATAGTTGCTGCTAATATCATTTGCTCTGAAAATAAAGACTATTAGAAGCAAACCAATAAAAATGGAACCTAAGAAAAAATAATACTTAAGAATTCTTTTTTCAATCAACTTAGCTCCGATAGATTGTATTAGTAAGAAACCTATAGCAATACCGCCAGCCAACATACTTGCTCTGCCTTGAATAAGCATGAAACATAAAAAAAGCATAATAAAAAGTGGGATATATTTCTTTAAATCTTTAAATGACATTGGAAGTAACAAGATTAAAGCAACCATTGATATCAAACCAATATCTCCTCTAATAATTATGTTCATATAATTAAATTGGAAGACAAAAGATGCTGTCATTATAACTAAGACGGTATAAATAATAACTTTGGCGATTTCATCAATTTTAGGTGAAAAAAGTCTATCAAATAAAACAAAACATGGAAAAACAGAAAGCATAAATATAGGCTTTAAATCTATTAATGAAGCTGTTGATACTGAGCTTAGTGAAACACTAGAAATAAAAACAAGAACACAGTATAAAACATAAATAAAAATATAAAATGATGCTTTAAACTTAAATATCTGGTTAACGCCAGAAAGCAAATAAAAGATGGCTGCAGGTATGGCCGCAAGAGCTCCTAATCGGAATATATGAATGAATAAAAATGAAAAAAATAAAAGATTATATTTTTTAATCTTAATCATTTTTAACTAGATTTCCTTCGGGTAAATTAATGCTGTAATCAGCAATACTGTTTAACTCATTCTCATGTGAAATCAATATAACAAGTTTTTCTTTTGATATTTCTTTTAATAAATTGGATAGTTCTCTTGATGTTTCTTTGTCTTGAGCCGAAGATGGTTCATCAAGAGCAATCATGTCAAAATCATTATAAACAGCTCTAGCTATATTTATTTTCTGATTTTGTCCACCTGATAACAAAGTCCCTTCATCTCCAATAACTTGATCACCAAATTTTTCATATATGTTAGTTAAATTTATAGAATCTAGAATTTTAACAAATTTATTTTGTGGTAAATCTGTTCTGCCAAAAGATATATTTTCTTTAATTGTTCCTGATTCTATAAATGAGCTTTGAGGTACGTAAACTAGTTTTGGATCATGATCTATTCGCCTAAAAAATACTTTTCCAATAGAAGGTTCAAGAAAGCCTAACATCAAATGCAAAAAAGTAGATTTCCCAGCTCCATTTGGTCCTTGAATAGATATTAAACCCTTTGTGGGCAGTTCCATAGATAAATCTTTTAATAATTTATTTTGTTTATTTTTATCATAGTCAAATGACAAATTCTGTATTTTTATCAAGGGATCATTGAAATCATTAGATTCATAATAATGAATATATTCCTTTTGATTAATTTCATTTTTAGGTAAATAATCTACTAAAAAGTTTGCTGCAGCTATGCCAAACTGCATTTTTGCAAAAGATTGTGTCATTCTATTTAATGATGGGTAAAGCCTGTATGCAACAAGTCCAAAAACAGCTGTGGTTGAAAATGAAATATCATAGGTTATTAAAGAAAACCCAAAGACAAAAGCTATTAATCCAAAAATGACTATCTCCATAAGATTTATAGTAACTCCTGAAACTGTTGCAGCCCTTGCAAGAACATTTGCGATTTTTATAGATGCTGATTTAAATTTACCATCGAATCGATCTTCTTGTTTTAAGTTTTTTATAACTGCAAAACCATTTAAAAATTCAGAAACTGGCTTTAACAAATCAGTTTGAAGCTTTAATCTCAATTTTCCAAGATAGCCTTGAATGATTGATACAGAATATATAACTAGCAACAGAAATAAAAAAAGAGTGCTAAACAATAATAAAAATTTAGTGTCACTTATATAAAAAATTAGAAAAACTAGTGCGCTTGCTACAACAAGTTCTGAAATAAAATGATTAAAAGGTATTAAAAATTGATTCCTAAAATTCACTATTTCTACTGAAAAAAGTTGCAAGGTTTTATTCTTGCTAATTGTGCTTAGAGACTGAAAATCATTTTTTAATAAATTTTTAAAGGTTGCTCTTTCTATTCCAGAAACAGACATCATTAAAAGAATATTTATAAAAAACTTAAGAATGATTATAAAAAAATTTTTTAGAAGAAAAACAATACAAAAAATAACAATCAATATATTTGTTTTATCAGGCGTTATATCAATATCAATGTTTAAAAATGAGACGAAATTATTAAGAATATAAAAAAACTTTGAATCTGGACTGCTATCAAACAACATTGGAATAAAAGATATTGCTGCCATTTCTAGCAATCCTTGAGTTAATATAAATACTATTACTAGAGACAGATATAATTTGTATCTGATGTCTAAAAAATTATATAGCTTGCCTAAAGAATTCATTTTTTATTTTATTGTTGTCAATTATTCCAATATTAAACTTAAACAGAAACTTTATAAATCATTTATTGATTCCACAATTCTTTTCGCAGCTCGGCCATCACTTTTAAACCAAAATTCAGATATAAACTCTTCGTACTGAGGAATTAGAGAGTTATCATGAAAGATTCTATTTAAGTCATCATATAAATTGTCAAGTTTTGATAAATAACCTACCCATGCAGGACACCAATTAGATTTTTTCATATTATCACTTTGCCAATTTGATGAGGGCCCCTGCAGAAGACAGTTTGCATCATTGTATGCTTGATTTTGACTGAACCATGGCGGTAGCTCGTTAGCATCCTCAATGTATATAAAAGGTTTTTGAAAGTAATTTACATCAAATGAACTTTGGCTATTTAAAGAGATGCCTAATGACATATTTTTATACATAGAAAAAGTATCATATGGAGATGTATCAATAATTTTTGCATTTTTACTTTCCCAGAATTCTATTTCTCTTTGAGGATCTTCTGTATTAAAAGTCAGTGGATGTATTTTTATCAAAGGAGTGCAGCCAAAACTTTGAACTATATTTAAAACTCTTAAATTCAATTCCTTGTGCAAGTCTTTGTAGTAATTAGCCCTTTCTTTTGGTAGAAATCTACACCATGTATCTATTTTTTTGTCGAATGCGTATATTGTTTTTGGAAATAGGACAATTATTTTTTCATTCTCAGATAAATCATATTTCTTCCTAAATTCTATATTGTTAATTGTTTTCTGTGGAGGATAATCATATAAAATTGAGCCTGTAATTTTTATACTATTTTTTCTTTGCCTTGTTCTAAAAAATTTTTGAAGTTTTGAAGATCTTGGAAGCAACGACCCCGACTTATAAAAATATTTTTTATGATATGAAGACTTAACACATGCAATATTTGCAAAATTGTTACATTGATCTGTTCCACCAGCTGAGTCATAACTGATAATTTTTTTTCCAAGTAATCTTAGTAAAAATAGTGCCAAAGTATATTGCTTGTCTGCACCACAAAAAATATACTTTTTGGAAATACATTTTTTAATTAAGTCAAAATTGTTTAAAAAAGTTTTAAAACGATATTGCATTAATAATTTATCATTCAAAAAAACCTCTGGGTATCCTCTTGAAAAATTTTTATCAAGAGGAATTAGTAAACAGGGTTCATAACCTTTTTGAATAAGTTCATCAAGAATAGACAATTCTCTATATGGATTATGTTTAATGTATCTTCCTGATACCAAAACTACATTATTCATGAATTTATAATAAATTTGTTGATTTCAATAGCTGCTTTTTTAGATATTTTTTCCCAGTCATGATGTTCTGATATATATTTCTGTGCATTGGTGCCCATCTGTTCTCTTAAAACATTATTGTCAACCAATTGCATTAGTTTTTTTGTTGCATCATCTTTTTGTGTATATACATCACCAAAATCAGAATTTCTTGCATCATTAAAGTAACAGCCTTCACTAATAATGATAGGTTTTTTGAAAGCCATTGCCTCTATTATTGAATTACTAAAACCTTCATTCCTTGAGAAGTGACAATAAATGTCAGTATTTTCATACAACCAATTTTTGTCATCGCCTTCAACGAGACCTGTAAAAACTATTTTATTCTTTATACTTTTTTTATGAAATTCTTTCGGAGCAAGATTTAAATAATCTAATTTATCTTCTTGTAAAATTAAATTTATTTTTTCAAAGTAATCACCATCCTTCGGTCCGGCTATTATTAAACTTACTGTTTTTCCATTCCTAATTAAGTCTTTATAAACATCTATTAGGGTATCGATACCCTTCATGTGATGAATTCTTCCCATAAATAATAATTTAGTTACTTCGTTGTCGTTTTCATTAAACTTGTGATCATCATTGACTTCCCTGTTGGCACTAATAATCTTATCTGTTCCGGTTTTTATTATCATCGGCATATTTTTGAATTGATGAAATGTATGGCACAGCTCTTTTTCTTCTTTTGAAACATAATGTATTGATGAATGTTGAACTATTCTTCTTGCTATAAGCCTCCAATAAATGTTCTTTTTAATAGTCATTTGACTCCAAACCCATGGAGTTAATTTTCCAGTTGCAGCAATGATAAGTTTCTTTTTATAAATTTTTGAAGCTATATAAGCAGCGATTGTAGGGAAGTTCCATATTGATCTGCAATAGATGACATCAAAATTTTTGGCATTTCGTAAAACATATATAAAAAGAGGTATAGAAAAGTGCCAACCACTTGAATTAAAAAAATCAAAAAATTTAATCCTGGAAAAGTATATAGTTTTTATCCCGTCAAGCTTTTTTATATTTTTATTAAGTTTGTATTCAGATCTATCTTCAAGGCCTGCATTTGTAGTAACAACTTCAATTTCAAAGTTATTTTTTGTTAAAAAATAATTTAAGCTTCTCAATGCTTGAATTGGCCCACCAAACTTAGATGCAGGATAATAAGTTGGTACAATACAGAGTATTCTTTTTGTTTTACTATTCATGAAATTGATTTGCACACTCACTTAACAAAAAAGCGGCATGATTGTATGCAATTTCTTGAGCATCGGAAGTCATTCCAGCGATATGAGGTGTTAATAAAACTTGTTCAGATGTTAATGAAAATTTAAAAAGGCTACTCTTTTCAAATCCAAATATTTCGCCATCAACAACATCAGACGCAATAGAAGATTTGGGGTTTTGCTCTAAAAAATCTATTAAATCCTTTTCATTTATTAGCTCTCCTCTCGAAGTATTAATAATTGATAATGTTTCTTTACATCCTTTAAAAAAGTTTTTATCAAAAAAGTGATTTGTTTCTTCGGTTACATGCGCGTGAATGCTTATAACATCTATAATACTTTTTACTTCATCAAGATTATTGACAATATTATATTTCTCCTCAATTTCAACATATGGATCATATATGTATATTTGTGAATCAAATGCTTCACAATATCTAGCAAATTTCTTTCCTAATCGCCCAAAACCGAAAATAAGTATATTTAAATTATTTAATTGTCTTCCGATAAAAGGCTCATAGTCCCAAATATAATTTTTTGTTGACTGCTGAGCTTGAGGTATGTTTCTAATAGAAGCCATCATTAATGCAAAAGCATGTTCAGCTGTTGATGATATTCTATCAATGACATCTAGCTCTTTAGTGAGAGAAAGTAACTTTATTTTTTTAAGATTAAGAAACTCTTTATCTATGTGAACTGTTCCTGTAGATGCAGTGCAAACAAACTTTAAGTTTTTAGTATTCTCAAGAATATTTTTGCCAATGTAAACTTTTGATTTGTTTGGATTGGTGAATATTGCATCATAATTATTAATTATATTCTTAACATCGTTTTCAGAGGGATCCTCTAATATATCCAATTCCCCTATTTTTTTTAAATTATCCTCTAGGCCGGATATGTGTCTAATTGGAGTGATGCATAAAATTTTCATTTTTTTTCTGCGATGACTAACTCAGCTAACATAAAATCATATTCGGTATCTATATTAATGGCTCTTTCTGACGGAAGGATGTAGCCTCTACTATTATCACCACCATATCTTTTATTATCAATCATGAGATAGTCTCTTCGCATACAATATATAGATCCACTCCTGATATAAGCTTTAGGCCTTAAATCCTGTCTTCTTGCTTCATTGGGCTCTTCAACACAAAAATCCTTAATATATCCATTCTCTAGTTTTTTAATTCTTGCTGGATGATGATCGTCTAGCTGATGAACTGCTATTACACTATCAGCATTACTTTCAATATTGTCTTTGATTATATTATCAATGTCGTCAGTGTTCTTTAAAGGGTTTGTGCACATAAGTTCAACAATATAGTCATATTTTTTATTATTTTTTTCTTCCATATAGCGCACGGCATGTTGTAAAGCTGATGCTGACGATGCAGTATCAGATGATAAATCGTCTGGTCTTTTGAATGGAGTTTCAGCACCGTGGTTGTTGGCTACTTTCATTATTTCAGTTGAATCTGAGGAAACTATATAGTCTTTAATTAATTCTGACTTTAAGGCCTCTTCTATAGTGTAGGCTATCAATGGTTTTCCAGAAATTTCTCTAATATTCTTATTTTTGACAGATTTAGATCCTCCTCTTGCAAGTGTTATTCCTAGAATCTCCATTAATAATACTAATTAACCAATACCCTTCCAAGTATTGCCGTTTTCTGTGTAGTGATGATCAGCTAAGAAACTTGGTACATAAATATATGATTTTCCTTCTTTAACCATATCAATTGCCCAATATCTATCTTCTTTACCAGTTAAGTTTTCATTAAATGGAAATTTAATAATATCTGATTTTTTAAAAAAAGATAAAGCATTGTGAAAAAAATATCTATCTTCTATATCACTAAACATATTGACAACTTCTTCCTCAATAAAATGACTCCATAAATATCTTTTTGAGATTCTTTTTCCATTATAGAAAGGGTTTTGATTACCAAATACTGCTATATGCTCTTTCAAATGCTTCTTTATAAGTTCTTTTGGGAATCTTTGAAGAACGCAATGGCTAGATATTACTAGAATATACTTGCCTGAAGCATAAGAGATCCCTTTATTTAAGGCTAATCCTGGTGAGTAATCCTCAATTTGAATTACCTTAGTTGATGTATATCCTTTTGAATCTGAAAGAGAAGGATCATGCTGAAAAGTTTTTACTATTGGAATAGTCTCATCAGTTGACATGTTGTCAACAACAATTATCTCTGGTGACTCAATATTATCTAGAACAGACTGAATGCAGTGACCTATCCATCTATCTTCATTTTTTGCTCTGATTACAACTGAGATTTCTACTTCATTACTCATAATCTGCTGGTTCCCATCTTCCTCTATAATTTTTTACTGTATCACTTTCAATATCTATAAAGTCATTACCATGATTAATATTCATTTTTTCACTTTCTTGAATATTTTTTACCATTACTTCAAATTCTGATGGATCAAGAGCAAATTTATTGTCTCTACCCGGCAAATTTTTATCAGTTGTAAAATGCTTTTCTATAACCCTTACCCCATAAGATAATGATATTGCAGGTGCTATAACACTTTGTGTATGGTCACTTAATCCTATGTTTTCATTTAAAGAATTTAGCCACTCTAATCTTGGTAAATTTGATTTTTCACTTGGACATGGATACGAAGAAATACAATGCATTAAGCAATAGTTATTATTATTAGTTTTAAATATCTCATTAGCATAGATTACCTCCTCTTCGGTAGATGCTCCAGAGGAGAAATATATTTCATCAAAATTTTCTGAACAGTAATTTATAAGCTTTTTATTTGCTACTTCATGAGATGGGATTTTTATACTCTTTATATCTAAATCTTTAACAACTTTTGCTCCATTTGTTCCAAAAACACTGATAAGGAATCCCACATTGTTTTCACTGCATAGTGACTTTAATTCAAAAATTTTTTCAGGATTTAGCGCTGCTTTTTCGTATATTTCTCTTCTGCCATCGACATCCCATTCTCCTTTAGTTAAATGTTTAGGATCCCAATATTGAAATTTTGCTATTGTTGCACCAGCTTTTGCTGCACTTGAGATCATATCTTTTGCAAGAGATGCTTCACCCATATGATTCCAGCCTATCTCTGCAATTATTTTTGTCTTCATGCTTTATTTTGCTCCCTAATTTTGCATATTGTAGCAAACTTTAAAAGAAGAATGCTCTTATGATATCTTTTAGGTTTATAATAATCTTAATAATGGGCAACTTAGATTATAACGACAGGGACTATATAGACATATCTAGTATATTTACTTCGCTTTGGTCTTATAAATTTAGCATCATATCTATTACATTTATGTTTTCCTTAATTGGTATTGGATATGCTCTATACTTACCAAATATATATAAAGCTGAATCACTCATAATTACCACAGAACAAAAAAGTAGTTCTTCATCATCAAATCTAGGCGGTCTTGCAAGACTAGCTGGTGTTGATGTGCAGGCATCTAGTGGAGGAAAAAGTAAAGAAATTATTATTAAAACTTTGAAATCAAGAAAATTTATTATGAATTTTATTAATAAGAATGATATTCTTCCAGAAGTTCTAGGAGCGGTTGGCGCTGATGGTAATGGAGTAATCTTTGATGATTCGATTTATGATTCTATAAAGAATGAATGGAGCGATAATTACCTTGCAGACACAAAAAATCCCTCACTTCTTGAAGGTCATGAACAGTTTTTAAAAAACAATATGAAGCTTCAAGTGAGTGATGACGACGGATCAATGATTCTAAGTACTTTTTTTTATGACCCTAAAATAGCTTACAACTGGAATATAAAAATTATTCAAGAACTTAATGAATTTATAAAACAGAACGATATTAAAAAAAATACTAGGCTTGTTGAATTTTACAAGTCAGCGATATCTGAAAATCAATCCTCACAGATCCAATTAATAATTGGAGCTCTTTTAAATGATGCATATAAAGAAATTGCTCTTATGGATTCAGACCCTGAATACATTCTTACAACTATTGATCCAGCTCTTGTGCCTGAAAAACATGACACACCAAGAAGATCTATTATTGTTGTCTTAATTACGATAATTGGATTTATAATTGGAATCTTATATGCCCTACTTAAAGAAAATTATACAAAATTAAAAAGCTAATAATAAAAGGTAAACACAAATGACAAGAGAAATCCCACATAATGATAAATCTCTTAACATACAAAAAGTAAAAATAGAAAAATCTTTACCCATTATAAATGACAGAGAAACCTTCATAGTAGATACTTGTTCTAATAAAAATATTCTACACATTGGTTGCATTGGAACAAAAATTGAAAGAATCAAAGAGGACGGTTCAAAAAATAATGAAATGTGTCTCCATGAAAAAATGGCCGAAGTTTCAAATAATATTTTAGGAATCGATATTGATGACGATGGAATTAATGAATTAAGAAACAAAAATCCAAGTTTAGAACTTTTGTCTGCAAATGTTGAGGAAATTGATCCTTTGTCAATTGATCCAAATCTTGATTTGATTGTGCTTGGTGAGGTTCTTGAGCATATGGGCAACCCAATGAAAGCGCTTGAAGCTCTTAGAGAAATTGCTAAAGTTAACGATGCGACTATATTAATAACTGTTCCAAATGCATTTGGTCTAAGAAATATGATTGGTATGATTTTTAGTCATACCGAAATGACAAGACTTGATCATTACTACTACTATTCAAGTGTTGTTTTAAATTCGCTGATAAGAGATGCTGGGCTGGTAAGAGTTAAACAAAGATATTATTCTTTAACTTTAAGAAGGGGTAAATTTAAAACATTTTTAAAGAGAACTTTATTTAATAAATTTATATATAGATTTAGGCCTGGCTTGTCAGAGGGGTTAGTTTTTTTTCTCAAAGTAAAGAATACTTAATTTCTAGCAGTTGTAATATTCTTTATACCATTTATTAAATTTTGTTAGTCCTGATTTAATATCTACTTTAGGATTAAACCCAAATTGATCTTTAATATCGTCGATATCTGCAAAAGTCTTATATATATCACCTGGCTGCATACCCATCATTTTCTTTTTTATCTTCTTTTTTGTTATTGATTCAATGGTCTCTACAAAATCCATTAAATTTATTGGTGTATTATTGCCAATATTATAGATTCTATATGGCGCTGAAGAAAAAGAATTATCAGGATTTGTGTTATCCCATTTAGAAACTTGTCTAAAGGGAGTTTCAAGAATTACATTAATACCGTCAACAATATCATCTATATATGTAAAATCTCGAAATAAATCACCATTATTAAATATTTGTATTTCTTTCCCTTCATAAGCTGCCTTTGTAAATATGAAATATGCCATGTCTGGTCTTCCCCATGGTCCATAAACAGTGAAAAATCTTAGTCCAGTGGTTGGGATTTTGTGAATATGTGAATAGCTATGAGCAATTAATTCATTAGATTTTTTTGAGGCTGCATAAAGGCTTGCTGGGTGATCGGTGGATTGACTTACAGAATATGGGTAATCTGCATTGAGTCCATATACGGAAGAGCTTGACGCATATACAAGATGTTTAATTGAATTCTTTCTTGATGCTTCAAGTAAGTTTAAAAAACCATAAATATTCGAATCTATATATGTTGAAGGATTTGAAATTGAATACCTAACGCCAGCCTGAGCTGCCAGATTACAAACAATTTCAAAATCATGCTCTTCAAATAAAATATTAAGGTTATCTGAATCAGTTAAGTCTAATTTCTTGAATGTTAAATTTTCATACTTTGTAGAAATAATATAATTATTTTTTTGAGAATTTTTAATGCCTAAGTTTTCTAGCCTTGCATTTTTAAGATCTTCATCATAATAATTATTTATAGAGTCTATCGCAATTACATCATGTCCCTGATCACATAATTTTTTTGCAACATGAAATCCAATAAAGCCTGCAATTCCTGTTAAGAATATTTTCATAATTTACTCTAAATTATTTCTACCGATACCAATGTATTTGATACCTAAGTTGGATGCATTACATGGCTCAAATATGTTTCTTCCGTCAAAAACTAAAGGTTTTTTGAGAAGCTTTTTAACTTTACTTAAATCAAAATTTTTAAAAATATCCCATTCTGTAAAAATTGTCAGGCAATCAGAATCTTCTAAAGCCTCTTCAGCACTTTTGCAAATATGAAATTTTTTCGATTCAAACATTCCTTCTATTGATTTGCTGGCTATTGGATCATAAGCTTTTATTTCCGCACCTGCTGCTAATGCACTCTTTATAAAGTTTATACTTGGAGCTTCTCTTATGTCATCTGTTTCTGGTTTAAAAGATATCCCCCATAAAGCAATAATTTTCGATCTTAAATCTGATTTGAAATGATATTTAACTTTTTTAAAAATAAGATTTTTTTGATATCTATTAACAGACTCCACAGATTTAAGTATTTTAGGATCAAAATTATTTTTCTCAGAGATATTAATTAATGCCTGAACGTCTTTAGGGAAACATGAGCCGCCATAGCCACAACCTGGATTAATGAATTTATTCCCAATTCTTGTATCTGTGCCAATGCCTTGCTTGACATCTTTAATATCAATTTTTAAGACATCTGCAAGATTACTTAACTCATTCATAAAACTTATTTTAGTGGCCAATATTGAGTTTGCAGCATATTTAGTAAGTTCTGCAGACCTCGGGTTCATAAATAATATTTTATTTTGACTTTTGTTAAATTTTTCATAACATTCCAATAACAATTTCTTTGCCTTTGAGTCTCCATCTTCAATGCCACAAATAATTCTATCAGGATTAGTAAAATCATTTATTGCAGCGCCCTCTTTCAGAAATTCAGGATTAGAGCAAACTGAAAATTTAACTTTTAAACCTCTGTTTTTTATTGAATTGAAAATTTCTTTTTTTACTTTTTCTTGAGTTCCAACTGGAACAGTTGATTTGTTTATAATTACTTTATAAGTGCTTATTGAATTACCAATAGTTTTTGCAACTTTTAATACATGCTTCAAATCAGCAGACCCATCTTCAGCTGGCGGAGTTCCAACTGCGATAAATATTAGTTTTGCATAATTTACTGCTTTTGATGAATCTGATGTAAAAGTAATATTTTTATTTTTAATATTTCTTTTAAGAATTTTTTCTAAGCCAGGTTCATAAATAGGAACATTACCAGAATTTAGGCTATCTATAGTATTTTTATTGATATCTACACAGATCACTTTATGCCCAGCATTTGCGAGACATACTCCGGTTACAAGCCCAACATAACCTGTTCCAAATATTGATATTTTCATTTTTTTGTGTCCTCAAAATATCTTACTCTTTCAATATCATCCTCAATATTTGCTTCACCATATTGAATTTCAATTATTCTGCATTCTTCTTCATAAGGATTAAAAATTTGATGCCATGATGTGACAGGAACATGAAAATAATCAAATTTTTTTAAGACTTTTGTTTCATACTTTTCAGTATCATCTTTTGAAAAGTTAACATTGCATTTGCCACTACTTACAAGCCAAATTTCACTCCTTTTGAAATGCCTCTGATAACTCATTCCTTTTCCTGGATGAACGATTAATTCTTTAACTTTTGTATTTTTATCATCGAATAAATTGAAGTATTCTCCCCATAGCCTTTCTGCTTTTTCATACTTCCAATCTTTTAAGATCCAACTGCTTGAATTTGCTTTGTTATCTCCCCCTACACCAAATTCAAAAGTAATGCCTTCAACTGCCATTTCAGGAATGTTATCTCCGTTTCTATCGCCCCCGTTACAAAATATTATTTCATCGTTTGGATAATCTGTTTTAAGTTTTTTTAGGGCTTTTATACAGCTACCAGAATTATCATTCTCGAATCCAATAACATCGTCAACCATTCTAAGATTTTCTAAAATATTTTTTCTTTCAGAAAAATTTAGAAACTCTTTACCTTTTTTATTTTGAAGCCATTGGTCATCATTTAATGCAACTATTAGTATGTCTCCAAGCTTCTTAGCTTCATTAAGTAAAAATATATGTCCAGAATGAATTGGATCAAAGCCTCCACTAACAACTACAACCTTTTTCATATTATTAAATGCCTACTTTTAATGGTACCCGGAGCCGGACTTGAACCGGCACGAAGTCGCCTTCGAGGGATTTTAAGTCCCTTGTGTCTACCAATTCCACCACCCGGGCATTTT
>MDSV01065897.1_pt1 | contig 35989 bp, 38 predicted proteins | sample 810851 | NCBI WGS metagenome assembly MDSV01 (sample SAMN05326640, study PRJNA326480) | marine metagenome | isolation source: seawater | place: Atlantic Ocean: North East | collected 2012 | reverse complement strand
TTTGAAAAATTATAAGTGGGATGAAATCAAGCCACAAGTTCATGAAATTACTTTACCCAGCGATAAACGAATAATTTTATTAGCAGAAGGAAGATTAGTAAATTTAGGTTGCGCAACTGGTCACCCAAGTTTTGTAATGAGCGCATCATTTACAAATCAGGTTACTGCTCAAATTGAATTATGGAACAATTCAGACAAGTATGAAAAAAAAGTATATGTTTTACCGAAACATTTAGATGAAAAAGTAGCCAGATTACACTTAGAAAAAGTTGGAGCTAAACTAACGCCTCTTTCAAAAGAACAAGCAGACTACATTAGTGTTACTCCAGAAGGACCTTATAAACCAGATGCTTATCGCTACTAAAAGTAGCAATCTAGATATTACAAAAGAAAGCGATACAGCTACTTTAGCAGAAAAATTTGCCTCTTTTTTAAAAAGGGGACATGTTGTTTTTTTTTATGGAGAAATAGGTGTTGGTAAAACCACATTTATAAGAAGTGTTATAAATACATTTCAAAAAAATAATAAAATTAAAGTTACAGAGGTGCCAAGTCCTACATTTAATATAGTAAACGAGTATGAAATAAATGAAATTATAATTCAACACTATGATTTTTTTAGATTAAAAGAGTCAAATGAACTATCAAATATTGGTTTTTTAGAAAATTATAAAGAAGTTATAACATTAGTAGAATGGCCAGAAATAATTAAGAAAAAACCAAAAAATACTATTGATTTATTTTTTAAATATGAAGAAAATTTAAGTAAACGTTTTATAACTATCAATGGAATGCCAATTAGTAACAATAAATGAATTTAAATTTTAAAAATTTAGAAAAAATAAAAAGTGATGCATCATTTAGAATTTTTTTTAGGAAAAAAAATAAAAAAAAAAAATCAATAATAGTTTATGCGGATAGAGAAAAAAAAAAAAATTTACTAATTTATGACGCGATAAATCAACTTCTGTTGAAAAACAATATTTTGTCACCAAAACTCTATAATGAAAATTATAGTAAAAATTATATTGAGATTCAGGATTTTGGAAATGAGTCAGCATTTGTTAAATTAAAAAAAAAAAATAATAAAAGAAAATTATTTAAAAAGATAATATCTTTACTTATAAAAATTCAAAATATTAAACAAAGAAAGATTAAAGATTTTAAAAAAAAAAATTACAAAATACCAATATATACAAAGAAACTGTTAACTAAAGAAACAAATCTTTTTTTTGAGTGGTATGTATCTAAATTAATTTCAAAAAAAGAAATACCAATTTTTAAAAAAAAATTTCAACAAAAAATTAATTATCTATTATCACAAATAAAATTATCAAATAATACATTTGTGCACAGAGATTTTCATGTTTCTAATCTAATTTTTTTTAAAAAAAAATTAGCCATCATAGATAGCCAAGATGCATTAATTGGAAACAAAGCATATGATTTAGCATCCGTAATTGATGATGTTAGAATTAAAACTTCTAAAGAATTGAAATATTTAACCTTTAAACATTATTTAAAAGTTAACGAAAAAAAATTAAATAAAAAAAATTTTAAAAATGATTTTGAGATATTATCAGTTCTGAGGAATTTGAAAATTATTGGAATTTTTACAAGATTGTCAATTAGAGATAAGAAACATAAATATTTAAAACTTATTCCTCATGCTTGGGGCTTAATAGAGTCAAGAATAGAAAATAATTTAGTTTTTAAAGATTTAAAAGAATTTCTTGATTATTATTTTCCAAAAAAAATTAGAATAAAAAAATGAAAATTAATACAGCTTTAATCTTATGTGCCGGGTATGGTAAGAGATTGAGTCCTTTGACTTTAAAGTTACCTAAACCACTTTTAGAATTGCAAGAAATAACACTATTAGAAAGAACTATAAATCTAATAAAACTGCTGGGAATAAAAAAAATTATATTAAATACTTTCTATTTAAAAGAGCAAATTGAGTCATTTATCAAAAGTAAAAATTTTGAAATTGAAATAAAGATTATCGAAGACGGCAATGTAATATTAAATACAGGTGGTGGTATTTTCAAAATGATAAACTCATCTAATGAAAATGATTTTTTAGTTTTTAATCCAGATACTATTTGGAAAAAAGATTATTTAGAGGATATAAAAAAAATGGAAGAATTTTATTTTACTAAAAAAATAGAAAATATTTTGATGGTTGTAAATAAAGAATTAAGTTTTGATAAAAATTTAAAAGGTGATTTTAATTTATTAAATAATATTTTAACACAAAAAAATGAGTCAAATTTTATTTATATTGGATGTCAAATAATTAATAAAAGATTATTTAAAGATATTATTAAAAAAAGTTTTTCTATTTTTGAAATTTGGGAAACTTTAATGAAGCAGAATCTTTTATATGGATATGAAAATAAGAGAAATTTTTTTCATATTACAAATTTGGAAATTTTTAAAAAACTATCAAAAAACTAGAAGATCTCTTGATCTACTTTTATCCAAATATCTGCAATTAGTAATTTTGTTAAGTGCACTTAAATTAATTAAAAGTGGATTGCCCGTAGGTATTTCAAGTAAAGATATTTTTTTATTATCTAACTTAAATAAATATTTACAAAGAGCTCTTATCGAATTTCCATGAGCAGATATTAAAATATTTTTATTTTTCTTTAATTTATTTTCGATATTTTTTTTATAGTAAGAAACTACTCTTAGATATGTATCTTCAAGGGACTCCGTATCTGGTATAAAATCTTTTGGTATATCTTTATAAGACTCAATATTAATTGGATGGTAAGGATTATTTTTATTTAGAGGCTCAGGTTTTATTTTCCAAGACCTTCGAAAATCATTAATTTTCTTCTGGCCATATTTTTCTTTCATTTCATCTTTATTAAGTCCAGTTAAAGCTCCATAATGTCTTTCATTTAATTGCCATGCTTTAGTAGGTAAATCTTTTAATCTTAAAGTATTAAGAATTAGTTTAAGGGTATTAATTGCCCTTATTTGATAAGATGAAAAAAAATAATCTATCTTTAATTTTTCTGCTTTTATTAATTCTCCTGATTTGCATGCTTCTAATTTTCCTTCAGCAGTTAAATCTACATCTACCCAACCAGTAAATCTTTTTTGTTGATTCCACTCACTTTGTCCATGTCTTACTAAAATTAAATGAGGCATATTATTTATTTTGATAACTGATAAATTAAATAAAATAAATAAAAATCATTATGAAAAAGTTGAATATCCTTTTAAAAATTACTTTTCATTTATTTAATTTAATACTAATTTTGTTGTATCTATATCCAGGCAGTATATTCGGATATCTTATATATGGTGATTTAAATAAACAACCACAGATTACAAATGATTTTTTTTATATTTCGTCAAATCACTTATATATATTTATGTTTTTTACTACATTAGCAATAATAGCATATTCTAAAAATAATAAATTTAATTTTTGGATAAAGTATATTTTTTTTTTATCAATAATATTGGAATTAACTCACATTATTATACCTGAAAGGAGCTTTCAGGCCGGTGATATTTTAGGTAATTTTTTTGGAGTATTGTTGATATTTATTCTTTATAAAATTTATAAAAAAAAAAAAGTTTAAAAACTTGTTTTATTTTATATAAATCAGACAGTGACTTTCTATAAAAAAACTTTTCTTATATTTTTATTTTTTTTCATTTCCTCATGTTCTTCGATACCTAAAAATACATCTGATAGTTGTTCAATTTTTAGTGAAAGATATCTTTGGTATAAGTATACAAAAAAAACTGAAAAAAAATGGGGAACACCTATTTATATTCAGTTAGCTATAATTAAAATGGAGTCAGATTTTGATTGGTTAGCTAAACCACAAAGACAAAAAATATTTAAAATTATTCCTTATAAAAGACCATCAAGTTCATTTGGCTACTCTCAAGCAGTAAAAGGAACATGGGCTCAATATAAAAAAGAAACAGGTAATAGCTTAGCAATGAGGGCAAGGTTCAAAGATAGTGTTGATTTTATTGGATGGTATACAAGTAAAACGGAATCTATTTTGAAAATTTCGAAAAAAGATGCCTTTAGACAGTATCTTGCATACCATGAAGGATGGGGAAATTATAAAAACTATAAAAGAAATAAAAAAGTAATTTCTTTAGCAAAAAAAGTTAAGTCACAGTCTGATAAATATAAGAATCAACTAAAAAAATGTAAAAAAAAACTAAATAGAAATAAATATATTATTTTTTAACGAAGTTGTTTTTTTAATTCTTTTTCAACTGAATTGATACTTTTTGTATTTTTCCCAATGATTAAATAGATTGAAGGTATTATATAAAGTGTAAAGAAAGTGGAAAACAACATCCCTGCCAGAATGGTTATACCAACTGTTAATCTACTTGCAGCTCCAGGACCACTACTTAGAACTAGAGGTAACACACCAATTATAGTTGATAAAGATGTCATGAGAATTGGTCTTAACCTTAAATTTGCTGACTCTATAATTGCTTTTTCAATTTCTTTTCCCTCATCTCGAAGTTGATTTGCAAATTCCACAATTAAAATTCCATTTTTTGCCGCAAGTCCAATTAAAATTATCAAAGCAACTTGACTAAAAATATTTATTGAGCTGCCAACAACTAATAATCCTAAAATTCCTCCAAAAATTGCTAATGGGACTGTTAGCATTATTGTAAATGGGTGTTTAAAGCTCTCAAATTGTGCTGCCATTACCAAGTAAGCAGTCAATAAAGCTAAAGCGAATATTAAATAGATTTGATAACTAGTTTCTTTAAGTTCTTCACTTTCTCCTTTATATTGCACTCTCGCATTTGGAGTATTTTCTTTTACAATTTTTTCTAAAAAGTCTAAAGCTTCAGTCAATGTGTAGTCTTCAGCAACTCTTGCAGAAATAGTAACTGCTTTTTGTCTATTGTACCTTACTAAAAATGGAGCTGTACCTTCTTCCTCTAAAGAAACTAAATTAGATATTGAAACTAATTTACCTGTGTTTTTGGATCTAACATATACTTTATTAAGGTTTGAAGGTTCTTGTCTATTTTTAATATCACCTTGCAAAATAATAGAATATTCTTTTCCATCTTTAGTAAATTTTGTTACATTTCTTGATCCAAATATGGTTTCAATAGATTTTCCTACTTCTATTGTAGAGATACCTAAGTCAGAAGCTTTTTTTTGATCAATTTTAACTTTAAGAATTGGTTTATTTCTATTGAAATCATCTTCTATATTTATTAACTTTATATTTTTTCTTGCTTCTTTTTTAATAATTTCTTTCCATTCAATTAATTCTTCATAAGTGTTACCTAAAATTACAAATTGTACAGGTTTTTGAACTCCACCTGTTCTTATTCCCTGAGGCATTACAGGAAAAGCTAAAACACCTGGTACTTTTGAAATTTTCCTAAAAGACTCCATCATTATTCTTTTGCCGTCTCTTTTTCTTTTATCCCAGTGTTCTAATAAAACTATTATAAATCCTGAATTTACTTGTTTACTACTTTTTCCAAAACCTGGAACTCTTAGTATCAACTTTCTATATTCTCCTTTTCCAACCTCTGGTAACAAAAAACCTTCTATTTCTTGGGTCTTGGATGATGTATATTCAAAACCAGAACTTTGTGGTGCTTTTATAATTACAAAAAATGCTCCTCGATCTTCTTTTGGCATTAGTTCTTTTGGTGCAAATATGAATATTAATATTGTTAAAAATAATATTGATACCAAAAAAGAAATAATTATCTGTTTCTTTTTTAACCAATAAATTAAAGTTTCTTTATAAAATTCTTTAAATTTGTTTAGATGTCTTTCAAAACTAAGGCTAACTTTGGATTTTATGTTTTTTTTTAATAAAATTTTACTAGCAATCATGGGACTTAAAGAAAGAGCAACAAAACTTGAAATAATTACAGCAGAAGATAAAGTGACAGCAGTTTCGGTATAAAGTGTTCCACTTAAACCTTTAACAAATATAAGTGGAATAAAAACTGCAACTAAAACTAATGTAGTAGCTATAATTGCAAACGAAACTTGTTTTGACCCTTTATAAGCAGCAACAAGAGAAGACTCACCATTTTCCATTCTTCTAACTATATTTTCAAGCATGACGATAGCATCATCTACTACTATTCCAATTGCCAAAACTAATGCCATTAATGTAAATAAGTTTATTGAAAAATCAAAAAAATAAATTGCTAAAAAAGTTGATATCAGTGAAACTGGAAGCGCAACTAATGGCACTATTAGTGCTCTCAAATTTCCTAAAAATAAATAAATTATTATAGTCACTAAAATTAATGCTATAAATAATGTTTTATAGACCTCTGATATTGCACTTGATATGTAATTACTTCTATCAAATGATACTTCAAGAGTTGTCCCGTCAGGAAGACTTGGTTGAATTTCTTTTATTTTTTCTTTAAGTTTAGTTGCAACTTTTATAGTATTAGCATCAGATTGTTGATAAACCCCAATTCCAACAACTTGTTTGCCATTACCTTTAAATAGAGTTCTTGTTGATACAGGACCAAATTCTACTCTAGCAACGTCTGATAACTTTGTTATAGAACCATCAATTGATTTTTTTAATGGTAAATCTTTATAAGATTGTAATTCGTTATAAGCATTTTCAAGTTTAATTGTTAAATCAATATCTTTAGACTCAATTCTTCCAGCTGGTAATTCTAAATTCTCTGAACGTAATATTTTTTCTACTTCTTGTGTTGTTAAATCTCTAGCTGCTAGTGCAATTGGATCTAACCATACTCTCAAAGATAATTCTCTTTCACCACCTAATCGGACTCTTCCAACACCTTCAACGGTAGCAAAATAATCTGTTAAGTATCTATCTGCGTAATCTGTAAGTTCTAAATCAGACATAAATTCTGAACTAAAACTTATCCACATAGTAGTTCTAAACCCTGCAGATTGTTTATAAATTTCTGGAGCACCTGCTTCTTCAGGTAAATTATCTAAAACTCTAGCTATTGAACTTCGTACATCATTTGCAACATCGTCTAAATCTAGTCCTGTTTCAAACGTTATTTGAATTCGAGATGATTCATCTTCACTTGTTGATTCTATACTGACTAGTCCAGGTGTTCCTCCAACTCTATCTTCAATTTTTTGCGTGATTTGTGTATCAACCACATTTGCAGCAGCTCCTTTATAGTCTGTTTGAATAGTAATTATTGGTCTTTGTACATCTGGTAATTCATCTGTTGGTATATCATTAAAAACCACTAGCCCAAAAACAACTAATATCATGCTCATCACTGATGCAACTACTGGTCTTTTGATTGATAAATCTGTTAAGAACATTTAATTAAATTATTTATTAATAGCTTTAACTTTCATTTTGTCTCTTACTTTTGTGATTCCTTCCTTAATAATTTGATCACCTATGGATAAACCACTTTCAATTAAAATTTTTCCGAAATTTCTTTTTCCAATTTTTACTTCTATTTTTTTTACAGTCTGGTCATCAAGTAATTTATAAACAAAAGCTGTGTTACCTTGTATTAAAAGAGATGTTTCAGAAACACCAATTGCATCTATCTTATTATAAATTATTTTTGCATTCAGCAACATTCCAGGAATTAGTTCGAGATCTGGATTTGAAATTTTTATACTACTTAAAACAGATCTTGTGTTTGGGTCTACTCTAGAACTAACAGACTCAACAACGCCATAAAAGATTTTATTATAAGCATCTGTTGAAATATCAACATTTAATCCAGGTTTTAATATACTTAGATAAATTTCAGGTACTTTTATATCTAAAGTAATAGAAGTCGTGTCATCTAGTGTTAGTACAAAAGAATTATTACCAAGGACACCTTGTGCAATTTCTCTTTTACCAAGTATACCTTTAAATGGCGCCTCAATTACTCCATCTTTTAATTCAACAATTATTTCACCCTCACTAATAACTTTTCCAATTTTTATATCTTTGTTTGATATATCTTCTTTTTTAATTCTATAGTTTTTGGTTTTTTGAGCTAAAGCTGTACCAAAAGTTTCAATACTGTCAAAAAATTCTGATTTTTGTACAGTTTCAATTATAACACCTGGTGGTGGACGTTTAGAAAATTTTTTCTCAAAGTGTTTACCTACAAAATATCTAGCAGCAATTATTACAAAAATAATTATAAAAATTGAAATTATAAATATTGTTAGTTTTTTTGAAAATTTCATCCTGGATATCTACCATATTCACTCCAAGATCCATCATAAATAATTGGCACATATTCTTTATTTATTAATGAATATGAAAAAGCTAGGACTGATGCAGTGACTCCTGATCCACAAGAAAATACTAGTTTTTCATTAAGTTGACATTTAGTAGACTTAAATTTTTCTAAAATTTTATCTTTTGAAATAAACGTACCATCAATATTTATTAATTCAGAAAAAGGTAAACAAAAAGAATTTTTTATTGATCCACTCCTTAAACCTTGTCTTGGCTCTGAAACTTTACCTTCAAATCTTTCTCTACTTCTAGCATCAATCACTTGAAATTGATTTGTAGAAACATTTTGATCTATTTGAGATTTATCTTTAACCAGTTCTTTTTTTTCTTTAGCTATATAATGAGATTTTGGATTTTTTGTTATATTATTAGTTAAGGGTTTTTTTTCTTTTTTCCATTTTTTTAAACCACCATTTAACACATGAACTAATTTTGGGTTATGTCCAAAATAAATAAAGTTATACCAACACCTACAAGAACTAATCACATCAGAATTGTCATAAACAACAATTTCATCTTCATTCTTTATTCCCATATTAGAAACAATCTTTTCCCAAGAATTTTTATCTGTTAACATATGTGGTAAATCAGTATTTTTTTCTGAATTTTTATCCAAATCAAAAAATATAGCACTTTCAATATGTTGTTTCTTATATTCTTCGAATCCATTTCGATTAGTAACAGGCATATGCCAAGAACAATCAATAATTTTTATTTTTTGTAAATTTTTTTCAAGTGAATTTGTATCTATTAAAGACATGTTATCTTTTTTCCAAATATCTTTGATGATATTCTTCTGCTGGGCAATAGTTTTTAACTAAAGATATCTTTGTGACTACATTACCTTTTAATTTCTTATTAATTCTCTCTTTTACGATTTCTGCTATTTTTTTTTGGGTTTCATTTAAATAGAATATTTCACTTCTATATTGAGTTCCGAAGTCAGGGCCTTGAGAGTTTAAAGTAGTTGGATCATGAATTTTAAAAAAAACATCTAAAATTTGTTCATAAGAAATTATTTTTTCATCAAAATCTAATTTTACCACTTCAGCATGATTCGTTTTACCTGTACAAACCTCTTTATATGTTATCTCATTGCTATCTCCACCACAGTATCCAACTTCAGTTTTGATTATTCCTTCAAGTTTACTAAATTTGATTTCTGGCCCCCAAAAACATCCAAGTGCTAAAATTGCAATTTCCATTGATTAAACTTTAATTTAATCTACAAATTATTCTTATGCTTTCAAAAAATCAATTAGGCTTTTTGTACATGTTTATGTCTATATGTGCATTTTCTATTATGGATTTAATAGTAAAATGGTCTGAACACTATCCTTTGGGACAAGTACTATTTTTTAGAGGTTTTTTTGGTATAGTTTTTTATTTTTTTATAATTCCAAAAAATAGATTGGGTAATTTTTATTATACTAAAAGAGCAGGCTTGCATTTTCTAAGATGTTTATTTGGTATAATAGCATTAATTGCAATATTTATTGCTCTGAGGAATCTACCATTGGCGACTGTAGTTAGTATTTCATTTGCAGCACCAATTTTCACAACAATTTTTTCTATTTTTTTTTTAAGTGAAAAAGTTGGGCTATTTAGATGGTTAGCTGTCTTAATAGGCTTTATTGGTATTATAATTATTACAGAACCAGGGTTTGTTTCTTTAAATATTTATTATATCTTTCCTATAATATTTTGTTTGGGCTTGTCATACGTTGCAATTGCAATTAGACAGTTATCAACTACTGAACCTGTTTGGCTTATATCTTTAAATTTTTCTGCTGCAATAACTTTTGTAAGTTTTTTTTCAATACCATTTGGCTGGATAATGCCTAATTTTAAAGATTTAATTTTATTATCAATGATTGGTATTTTTGGTGGCGTTGCAAATTTATGGCTTAGTCAGTCGTATAAACTTTCAGAAGTCTCATTGGTTACACCTCTCAAATACTTGGCATTAGTTTTTGGAATATTTTTTGGTTACTTTATTTGGCAAGAAGTACCAACAATTAAAACTTTAATGGGAGCGTTATTAGTTATTACTTCATCTTTAATTATTTTTAGAAGGGAAATATATTATAAGAAGGTTATTTCATCAAAACCACACAATGACTAAAACACCTTCATATTGGATTGCTGCAAAAAAATATCTATCTAAAAAAGACAAAGTTATGGCCAAATTGATTAAAAGCTATAAATCACCTTCAGAGACTATTTTAACATCAAGAAAAGATATATTTTATTCTCTATGTAAAAGTATAATTGGTCAACAAATAAGTGTTGCTGCAGCTAATTCAGTTTTTTTAAAGTTTAAAAAAAAATGTAAAAATAAAATTAAACCTATTACTGTTTCAAAGCTGTCTGTTATTCAATTAAAAAGTTGTGGTCTTAGCAGGCAAAAAGTCCGAGGTATAAAAAGTTTAGCCAAACAAACCTTAGATAAATCTTTTAATCCAAAATTAATTTCTAAAATGTCTGATGAGGACGCCATTGTTTATTTATCTCAACTAAGACAAATTGGTAGATGGTCAGCTGAAATGATTCTTTTGTTTACTTATAATCGTTCAAATATTTGGCCTATACAAGATATCGGTTTATTAAGAGCAATATCAAAGAATTATAAAAAGAAATATTTTCCACCTAAAACTTATGTAAGTCTGCTTCAAAAAAAATTTACACCTTACTGTTCAGTAGCTACATGGTATTTGTGGAGAAGTATTGATCCAGAGCCTATTCAGTATTAATTCCTTTAATAACAATTCCATTAAAATCTGCTTTACCATCTCTAAAAGATTTGGCTTCTTGATATTCTTTGGAATTATAAAAATTTTTAGCTATTTCAAAAGAAGGAAATTCAACTATCACATTTCTTTCGTACTCGTTTTTACCTTCAAGTATTTCAAAATCTCCACCTCTAACTAAGAATTTTCCACCAAACTTAGCAACCGCTGGACCGGCTCTCTTGGCGTATTCTCTGTAAGCTTCTCTATCGTCTACATTAATTCTTCCTATCCAGTAACCTTTCATTTTAATCTATCCATTCTTTAAGATTATCTTTATTGTTCTGAATATATTCTGGAAGTTTATTAATTTCAAATTTTTCCAGTTTTTTTCTTTTTTCATCACTATATTTTTTTGAAACTTTATCACCAAACATGTCATAAATTGTTTCATTATTTTTAATTATTTCATCAATTCTATTTAGACCCAATTCTTCAACTTCATAATCTCTATGATGCAGATACGATTTTAATTTTAATTCTATATCTTTCGTTTTTTTTATATTCGAAAAGTGCCAACCACCATCTTTAATAAAATATTTCTGGATATATTTTTTTTTGGAAAATAAGGTATCAAATCTCCATAATGAAAACTTTTTATTTTTAATATTTCTTAACCATTGTGGGCTTATTAACCTTTTTTTTTTACAAGCTTTAGTGCCATACCATTTAAAATTTGGAAGATATCTATTAAATTTATAGTAAAATATTTTTTGTTCAAAAATTATAATATTATTTTTTACTTGATTAAATTGAATAGATTTAAAATTTGGTATTTCATCGACATCAGAAATCAATATAAGATCTTCGTCGTCTGCTTTTTGTAAACCAGAATAAATAAAATTTCTTTGTCCATTTTCCCTTAAATGCGCATTTGTTATAATTTTTCTAGATTTGACACCTTCACTATCTTGATTGTTTATTTCTTCAATTTCTTTTGGTATTTCATCATGTATCAAATAAATAATTTTATTTTCAAATTTTTTAAATTTATTGATATCAAACCTAAGCGTTCGTTCTTTACCATTATGAAAATATTTGCTTTCAACAATTACAAAATAATCAACATATTCATTTAAGATATTCAATCTAATATCTAGCAAAAGTTCCTCATCATAAAACATGAAGCAATCAAATATTTTCATAGTTTTTTATTCTTTTTTATTTTTATTTATATGATAAAAAAATCTATGGCAGAGAAATTAATTATCAATTTTGATGAATATACTAAAATTGTTGAAAAATTAGCAATACAAATTCATAGCAATTATAAACCAACTGTTTTAGTTGGTATTATGAGGGGTGCAGCACCAATACTAGACATCTTATCGAGAATTTTAAAGTTGCCAATTGCCTACATTGTAATTCAGAGTTATTCAGGAAAAAAAACAGAAGATAAACAAGGTGAACTTATGTTTGCTAGAGAAATTAGCTCTTTGGCTGAAAATAAAGATTTTAATAGAGTGCTTTTGGTTGATGATTTATCTGATACTGGATTAACGCTAAATAAAAGTATCGAATGGCTAAAAAATTATGAACCTACGAAAAAATTTATTAAAGAAGTTAAAACCGCATGTCTTTGGAAAAAAAAATCATCTACTTTTGAGCCAGATTTTTGTCCAGTAAAACTGGAGTCTGATCCATGGATAGTTCAACCAACAGAACATTACGAAGAATTGTCTATGAAAGAAATTATTGAAAAAAACAAATAGGGCCAGAATATAATCTGGCCCTATAAAATTTTTTAAGCTACAGCAAAACTTATAACACTAAGTATAGCAATAACCCATATTGCTGGTGAAGTGCTTGAAAATTTACCTGTAAATATTTTGATTAAAGCATACGATATAAATGCCAAGGCAATACCATTACTAATACTATATGTTAATGGCATAGCAATCATAGCAAGAACAGCTGGCGCAGACTCTGCAATATCATCCCATTCAATATCAGTAATATTTCTTACAAATAAAACCGCCACATATAATAAAGCAGCTCCATCTATTTCTTTTGGTAGACTTGTAGCAAGAGGCGCAAAAAATAAGCATGCCAAAAATAGTACTCCAATGACTAATGAAGTCATTCCAGTTCTTCCTCCAGCTTTTACACCGGCACCTGACTCTACATAACTTGTAACTGTAGTAGTTCCCATTAATGCTCCTGCAACAGTACCAACACTATCTGCCATCATTGCTTTATTTATATCTTGAACTTTTCCTTTACTGTCAACTTTTCCTGCTACGTTAGCAACAGAAGTTAAAGTTCCCGCAGTATCAAAGAAATCTATAAACAATAATGTAAATATTACTGTTGACATTCCAGCAGTAAAGGCTGCAGTTAGATCAAAATCAAATAAATAAGTCATTGGTGGAATGCTTCCTACAACACCGTTAAATTTTGCAAGTCCACTTACCCAAGCAATTATACTAAAAGCAATAATACCAATAATTATATTTCCTTTTATGTTCAGTTTTTCCATAACAATGATTGCTACAAAAGTTAAACAACCAAGTAAAACAAGTGGATTTTTTATATCACCTAAAGTAACAAGTGTTACAGGATGGTCTCCTACTACCCCCATAATCTCCAAACCAATAATTGCTAAGAACAGACCAATTCCTGCACCAATTCCAAGTTTTAAACTTCTAGGAATTGAATTGATTAACCAGGATCTTATAGGTGTTAAAGATATTATTAAGAATAGTACTCCAGCTACTAAAACCGCCCCAAGAGCTGCTTGCGGGGTGTATCCCATTCCAGCTACAACACCAAAGGCTACGAATGCATTAATTCCCATTCCAGGGGCTAACCCTATAGGCCAAGTTTTTCCATAAAATGCCATTATGAAACATGCAATTGCTGTTGCGAGAATAGTTGCAGTGAAAACTGCCCCAAAATCAAAAAAACCTTTTTCGGGTCCAGCAAATTCTCCTGACAATATAAATGGATTTAAAAACATTATATAAGCCATAGTCAAAAATGTAGTTACTCCAGCTATTACTTCTGTTTTAAAATCAGTTTTGTGTTTTTTATAATTAAAATAATTTTCCAACATATTTCCTCCTAAGATCTTATAAGTAATTGATTCTCTCTATAAATACTTCTTAAATTCAAACTTTATCAACAAATTACAACCCATAAGTTTATATTTTGCTAAATCAAACGTGTTATTATGATTTTATGAATAAATTTAGATTTATTTTAAAAATTCTACTGTTTTTAACTTTAGCTACTGGATGTGAAACAATTAAAAATAAATCTGATGAAATTGTTAAAAAAGAAAATCAAAAATTAAGTCAGTTTATTGGACAACCAATTTCTGAGTTAAAAATTGAAATGGGTAATCCGGATAATGAAGTTAAAAGTGAAACTGGATCAATCTACTTAATTTATAAAACAAAAAAATATGGAATTCCTTGTGAAAGAAAATTTGAAATTGATAATTACGATATGGTAGTTGGATTTACTTCAAAAGGTTGTTTTTGATACTAGTGGGGATTTCTCCCCACAAGCAAGGTTACAACTTATTTAATTTCAATAAGTTTTTTCTTTTTATGTTCTGGCATAATTCTTTCACAGCCGATCGTCAAAAGACCATCTTTAAGTTCTGCATCATTTACTTTTACATCGTCAGCTATTGTAAATGATCTTGCAAATTGTCTTTGTGAAATACCTTTATGAATAATTTCACCATCTTTATTTTTATTTTCTGATTTATCAACTTGTTTAGTTCTCACAGTTAATAAATTATCCTCAAACTCAACCTCAACATCTTTTTTGTTAAAACCAGCCAAGGCAACTTCAATTGCGTAGTTATCCTTTCCAGTTTTACGTATGTTATACGGTGGATAGTTTGATTGCATAGTCAACCCGCCATTTCCTAACATATTCTCAAATTGATCAAACATGTCGTCAAAACCAATTGAAAATGGTCTTAGTGAGTTAAATATAGATAGATCCTTACTTGTCATTTTTTCCTCCATTATTAGCAAGGTTAATTAAATAAGCCCCATTAGGCGACTTACATAAATTAAATAATAACTAAAATGAATTTTTCAAGATTGTGTATTAAATTTTTTTTGCAATTTTTAAAGCAAAAGAATAATCTAATGCAATTTCTTCAATAGCACCATCTCTACCAGATTTACCACCATGTCCAGCATTCATTTCAGTCTTTAAAAGTAATAAATTATTATCTGTTTTGTAGTCTCTTAATTTAGCAGTAAATTTTGTAGGCTCGTCAAATAAAACTCTATTGTCACTTAAACTGGTAGTAATTAAAATATTTGGATAATCCATTTTTTTAATATTATTATATGGAGCATAAGAATAGATATACTCAAAATGTTCTTGATTGTCTTTAGCATTTCCAAATTCATCAAATTCTCCAACTGTTAGTGGTAATGAATGATCTAAATTAGTTGTTAAAGAGTCTACAAAAGGGACAGCCATTATAATTCCCAAGAATAACTCTGGTGCTTGATTAACAATAGCACCCATAAGAAGTCCACCAGCAGATCCACCCATACCAATAATTTTTTTCTTTGAAGTATATTTCTCTTTAATCAGGTATTTTGCAGAAGCTATATAATCTTCAAAAGTATTTTTTTTGTTAAGAAGTTTTCCTTCCTTCCACCACCTCATTCCTCTTTCCATTCCACCTCTAATATGAGCAGTTGCCCATATTATATCTCTATTAATTAAACTTAATCTAGTAGATGAAAAGTTAGGATGCATCGAACTTCCATATGAGCCATAACCATAAAGTAATAAGTGAGCCGATCCATCAAGTTTTGTTTTTTTGTGTCTAGTTATAGTCAAAGGTATCATTCTACCATCATGAGACTTACACTCTATCCTCTCTACTATGTAGTCATCAGGAATATGCCCAGAAGGTATTTCTTGCTCTTTAATTAATTTTTTTTCTTTAGTTTTAAGGTCATATAAATAAACTCTATTTGGAGTTTTTGGTGAGGAATAACCTAAAAGTATTTTATCGGTATCTCTATTTCTTTTAAGTAAAGAAACACTAGGTACAAAAACTTTTTCATCAGAAAAATTTAATTCTTCTTCAATATTGCTATCTATTTGTCTTATAAATAACTTATTTAAAGCATTGGAAGTTTCTGATCGTATAATCCATTTTTTTAAAAAGGTACACCCACCTATCAGAACCTCTTTTTTCGCAGAAATAAATTCTTTCCAATAAGGATTTTCTAAACTTTCAGATATATCTATTTTAAAATCTTCTGCATTTTCATTAGTATGGTTATAAAACTTATTTTTCCAAGAATTAACAGAATAGAGTATTCCTTTGTTTCTTTTTTTAATAAGCTTAGGTTTTGGGTTAGTTTCATTAGCTTCAAAGTAATATTGTTCAGAAGTATTATGGTCAGAAGTAGTTATAAAAAAATATTTTTCATCAGAGCTCAAACCTATACCAACAGTAAAAGCTTCACTTTTTTCTTCAAAGATTAGCTCATCGGTTTTTGAAGAAGAGCCTAACTTATGTCTAAAAATTTTTCTTGGTCTGTGGTTTTTGTCTAACTTAGAATAGAAAATATATTCATCATTTAAACTAAAAGTTATTCCACCAGATGTGTCTTCAATCTTTTCAGTGATTAATTTATTGGTTTTAATATCTCTAATATAAATCGTATAATATTCTGAACCTTTAATGTCCAAAGAATATCCTAAATATTTATCATTAAAACTTACCTCTAGATCACCAACACCAAAATAGTCAGTTTTAATTTTTTCTTTTTCTTTGTCTCCATTCCAGATTTCTTCAATTTTATTAGATCCTATTCTTTTTCTTAGTTTAATAGAATAATTTCCTTCTTTTGTTGTTTTAGTCCAATATTCATACTCATAATCTTTGTACGGTATTGACTCGTCATCAAGTTTAATTCTTGCTTTAATTTCTGCAAATAAATCATTTTGAATTTTTTTTGTATCCCTTAAGTGAAATTCTGTAAATGAATTTTCATTTTCAAGATATTCTCTAACTTCAGGGTCAAGCTTTTTACTATCTTTTAAAACCTCCAAAATATTTTTTTGGTGAATCCAGCTGTAATTATCCTCCCAAGATACATTATGACATGTTTTTATTTCTCGTTTTTTCTTTAGTTGTGGTATTTTCATGGGAAGGAATTAAATATATGAATATAATTGTTTATTCACTAATTATTTTTATTATCATTTACTTATTATTAAGATTTATTGCGAATACCTCTTCAAAAAAACTTACTAGGTCAGTTAGATTTAGCATTTTTATTATTTCTGCTATTTTAGCAGTTTTATTTGCAGTTGGTGGACGATTTTTATTATCTTTACCATTATTATTGTTAAGTTTGGCGATAGTTAAATTAAAAGGTTTGTCTTTATTTCAATTAGTAGCTTTATTTAGACTCATTCAAACACTAAGAAACTCTGGTAGATTTTCTTTTAATAAAAATTCTCAAAACACTACTTCTTTGTCTATTGAAGAGGCATATAAAATTTTAAATTTAGATATTAATAAAAAGATTACAAAAGAGGATGTAAACAAAGCATATATAAAAATACAAAAAAAAATACATCCAGATATTTCTCCTGAAACTTCCAGATTATCGACAATAGTAAATGAGGCAAAAGAAGTTATTTTAAAAGATATTTCTTAACTGATAACCTTCCTTAATTTTTCAAAAATTTTTTCTGGATTTATTTTATCTTTTCCAAGAGTGTTATGGGTAACTGAGTCCTCTCCATCTGGTAAAATAGGATACATTTTAGTACTATAATTTCCATAAATTAATGGAGTATCGGACATAAGCACTATTGTTTTAATACCAAGTGCAGCTGACAAGTGGCTAAAGCTAGAGTCATTACAAATAGAAATTTTACAATTTTTAATAACTGGAAGAATTTCTTTTATACTTAGGCTATCTAAGGGAGTGCTATTATCTTTAAACTTACTATTAAGTATTTCTTTTAAAATTTTCTGTTCCTCAGCTTTTTTTCCTGTAGCTAAAAAAAATTGACAATCATAATTTTTAGAAACTAATTCCATAAATTTTATAAAAGTTTTAGATGGGATTCTTTTGGTTTCACCAGACCCACCAATTCCTAATAAAATATTTAATTTTTTATCATTAATATTATATTTACTTTTTGTTTCATTAATTAAGATTTCTTTAAGTGAAATATTAGGGTTATCACTAACTTCTACTTGTATTTTATTTTTTATAAAATTTTTAGCGGTATTTATTATATGTTGATTTTTTTTTTCAAAAAGAGAATATTGAAAAATTTCATTAATTCTTGCTAGTCTCGAAATTAAATTAAATCTTAGAGATGAATTAAAAATAAAAACTTTATCAAATTTATATTTACGCAAATCGTTGATCAGATTTAAAGAACCTATAACTCCATCATGATGACCCCTTTTATTTTTATTATCTCTGTCTAAAATTATAATTTCATCAATATTCTTATTATCACCTAGAAATTGTATGGCTTTTGAGTTTTCTTTTACAAGAATACTGACAGGAGAATCAAACTTTTTTGCGATAGCCTCTATAAATGGTAAGAATATTACCATATCTCCAACGCCCATTCGGTTTTGTATTGCTAAAATTTTCATTTAATACTTTAACATCTTTACTAAATTTTTTTTTTATATAAATTTTATTTATGAGGGAAATTAAAGGCATTTATGCGGCTTCAATGTCAATTTTAAATGACAATCTAAGCCTAAATATTAATAAAACAGTCTCACATGCTGAAAGTTTGATAAATCAAGGCTGTCATGGTGTTGCAATCTTTGGAAGCACAGGCCAAGCACAATTATTATCAGTAAGTGAAAAAATTAACTTATTAAATTATTTGTCTGAAAGTAAATATAAAGATAACTTTTTGATAGGAACTGGGTTTAATTCACTAACTGAAACAATTAATTTAATTAAAATTGCAAGTTCATTGAATTTTAGAAATTTTTTAATAATGCCACCAGCTTATTATAAATATGGGGATAAAGAAGTAATAGATTTTTATTCAAGAATAGTTGACTCGGAACCTGACTCTAAAATTATTCTCTATAATTTTGAAAAATTATGTGGATATAAATTTAGCATTTCGTGTGTAGAACAATTAGTAAAAATGTTTCCTAAACAAATTGTTGGGGTTAAAGATAGTTCTTATAATTTATACGAAAAGTTAAAGATAGAAAATTTTTCAATCTTTCCTGGATCAGAATTAAAGTTACTCAAAGGGTTAGAATTGGGCTCTAAAGGAATTATTACAGCTACATGTAACGTTACAGCATCTTTATCAAGAAAAGTTTATGATGATTTTTTTGAGAAAAAAAAACAAACTAAAAATGAAAAACTTTGTAACGTAAGAAGCGTATTTGATAATTATAATTTGATATCAGGATTACATTCTTTCTTATCAGATCAGGATAAGATTTATCAAAATCTTTTACCACCACTAAGCTTGCTGGATAATCAAAATAAAATAAAGTTAGTCTCTGAACTTAAAAAGTTAGATTTTAATTTAGAATCTTTGGAGGCAGCATAAGATGCATCTAGTAAATTTTTTAAATAAATTAATCAAAACAGATGGTTTCATTTTAATTGATAGTGAAAATAGAAAATATATTATCGGAAAACCAAAAAGCAGTGATCCTATCAGATTAAAACTATTAGATAAAAAACTTAATTATAAATTGTTATTTCACCCAGATTTATATTTTGGTGAGGCTTATACTGATGGTACAATAAAAATAGAAAATGGCTCATTAACTAATTTTCTAAATTTAGTTATGAAGAATATTGGTAAATCTGAAATAAATATTTATAGCCAATTAATTAAAAAATTAAAAGGAACTTTAAGATATCTAACAAATTTTAATGTTATAAAAAAATCGAAAAAAAATGTGGCACATCATTATGATATCTCTGATGATTTATATAATTTATTTCTAGATGAGAAGAGACAATACTCTTGTGCATACTTCATTAATGAGGATGATAGTTTAGAAATTGCACAAAATAATAAAATTAAACACATAATCAAAAAATTAAATATTAAACCTAATCAAAAAGTTCTTGATATTGGTTCTGGTTGGGGATCTTTGGCTATAGATATTGCTAAGCAAAGTAAATGTGAAGTTCTGGGAATAACTCTTTCAGAAAATCAACTTAAATATAGCGAAGCAAAAGCGAAAGAATACAATTTAGAGAATCAAGTTTCATTTAGATTGATGGATTATAGAGAATTAAATGAAAAATTTGATAGAGTGGTTAGTGTTGGTATGTTTGAGCACGTAGGAAGAAAATTTTATAAAAAATTTTTCCAACAAGTAGAAAAACTTTTAAATGATGATGGAGTAGCACTAATACATACAATCGGCTCAGTTAATTCGCCTAGGGACCCCCACCCATGGATCACTAAATATATATTTCCTGGAGGTTATACACCAAGTATGAGTGAAATTTCTTATCCAATAGAAAAATCGGGGTTAATTATGTCAGATATAGAGACACTAAAAATGCATTATTCACATACATTAAGAAATTGGAAGGAACGTTTTCTAAATAATAGAACTAAAGTTGTTACAATGTTTGATGAAAGATTTTTTAGAATGTGGGAATTTTACTTAACAGGGTGTGAAATGGCATTTAAATGGGGTGATCAGGTTGTATACCAGTTTCAATTAACAAAAAATTATAAAGCAACACCATCTACAAGAAACTATATTTATCAAGAATAAATTGATAGATTTTATAGCTTTAATATATGAAAAAAAAGAAAAGAAAAAAAGCTAGAAAAAAAGTTGTTAAAAAAACTATAAAAAAAAATTTTTTTAATAAGAAAAAAGTAAAAAAAAAAAATAATAAAAATTAAAATAATTAAGAAAAAAACAAGTAAAAAAAATTTAAAGTATAAAAAAAAGATTAAAAATCAAAAAAAAATAAAAGATAAAAATTCTAAAAAATTAAAAACACCTAGCAATACTTTGTTAAAGATAATAAGGCTTCAGGATAAATTAAAACCTAATTTTAATTTCAGTTTTAATTTTTTTTCAAATCTAGAAAAAATAATACAAGGTTTTTTTCAAACAATAGACGATAAGATTCAAGATTATAAAATTCTTAAACAAGATGAAATAAGAAGAAAAAAAATTGAAGCAATAGAAAAAAAAGAAAAAGAAAGAATTTTAAAAGAAAAAATTCTGAAAGAAGAAGAGGAAGAAAGAACGAAACTCAAACATAAAGAATTAAAAGAGGAAATTAAACTCGAAAAAGAAAGAATAAAAGACATAAAATTATTTTTAAGACAAGAGCAGGCGATTGTTAGAAGAGAACAGGCAGAAAAACAAAAACAATTTTTAAAACAACTACAATTAGATAAACAGATTGAAAAATTTAGAATTAGAGAGGTTAAGGAATTAGAAAAATTAGAAAAAATTTCTTTGAGAGAAAAAAGAGAAGATTATGCTGGACTACAAGAACGAATTGAGAAATTAAAAGAAAAATATAGAATTATAAGAGATCAAAAAATAAGAGAACGAGTTGAAGCTTTAGGTGTAAAAATTCAAGGTGATGAAGATAGAGAAACGTTACTTAGAAAAGAAAGAGATTACACAATAGCTAGACAAAAAATAGAACTTTCATTAGAAAGTTTTTATAGAAGCGCCAGTAGTTTAGTTTTTCAATTAAATAAAAGGCATGTTACAAGGCACATGTCAATTTTTAGATGCGTTGATAGAAGATTTGAAACTGGAGAAATATTTATAAAGTGGGATGAGTCAGAAGAGGGTGAATGGCTACTTTTAATATATATCAAGGATAATTCGCCTGATGAAGGCATTATAATTGAAGATAAATCAAATCCCGAAAAAAATTTATCTCATGAATTTAAATCAAGTGAAATTTTTAAAGCTTCAGATTTGATGGTTGACTCACTTACTCAATTAATTGCAAAAACTAGGGCTAAAAAAAGTTAGGTTTTTTAGTTTTTATCGCTTACGTAAACAGAAACTCCTCTGTTATTAATATCTACATCAAATTTTTTATGTAAAGGTGGAAAGGCTCTTTGTGAACAGTCTAATCTATCACAGGTTCTACATGATACACCAATTGGTATTTCAGTTTTTTTATCAGAGGTATCAATATTCTCAGTATATATAAATTCTTTTGCGTATTTTGCCTCACATCCAAGACCAATAGATAAAATACTTTTAGATTGACCATATCTACCAACACCTTTTTCTACTGTTCTTGCAATACAAACATATTTTTCACCATTAGTCATTTTGCTCACTGCTGCTTGAATTACGCCTGGCCTTGTGAATGCAGAATATACATTCCATCTTGGGCATGCTCCACCATATCTTGGTATTTCTATTCCTGACAAAGAAAATCTTTTAGAAATATTTCCAGCTATATCGACTCTTAACATATGAAAAGGTATACCTGGAAGTTCAGGATCTTGTAGACAAGTCACTCGATGTGCTACTTGTTCAAATGAAGTTGCAAAAGTGTTTTGCAAGAGTTCTAAATCATATTTAAGTTTTTTACATTCTGAGTGAAATAGTTTATAAGGCATTAAAATTGCAGCCCCACAATAATTCAATAATGCTACTTGAGTTAACTTTTTTGACTCTTCGGAAGGAAAAATAAATTTAGATAAATATTCATTAATTTCATTTATACAGCCCTCTTGAGCTATTTGAGCTGCAGCATATAATTTTTTTGTTTCTAATGAATTATAATCACTTAATAATAATTCTTTTTTATCCTTGATATAAATTTTTGAAAAAGGTTTATTTTCCTCTGGGATAATATCTTTAACAACAATAGAATATTCTGACTTTAAATATTCACATAAAGCAATGTATCTTGTTCGGTTATTTTTTTGAACATGTTTAAAAACTTTATTTGCAAATTCTTCAAGTTTTGGGAAATAATTTTTATTTTCTTGCAAAAAATCTGAAATTACTTCACCAGGAAAAGCAGCCTTTCTTTTATCAATAATTTTTCCAGATAGATTTTCAACTTTATTAATAATTTCATGGTCTTTTTGCTTAAAATTATCTCCTAGTTTTATTAAAGCTCTTGCTATCTTCGGGTTTGTATTAACAAGATCTTGAACTTCAGGGCCAAGAATATCTAAATCTTCAAATAATTGGTCATCTAGCAATTCAGAAATATTATTTGTAAGATTTAGATCAGATTTAGTTGTTAAGTCAGACAATTCAATTTTTAATTTTTCGCAAACTTTTAACAATAAGTCGCCATCTATTTTTCTTTTGCCACCTTCAATTAAGTTTAAATAGCTTGGTGAGATACTTAGCTCTTCAGCTAGTTTATTAGCTTGAATTCCAAGTTGTCTTCTAAAAGCCTTTATTTTTGGACCAATCTTTAAATCAAATTGACTCATATTTTCTATTTGTAAATTTTGTAAATTATTATTTACAATAAATTTTGTTATTTTACAAGCTTTTTTGATATTTTTATGGATTTAGTAAATTTAGTAAATTATAAAGTTTACATGAACAACAAAAACAATAATAAAAATAAAGAAAATCAGTCTCAAATCACTCTAAAAGAGGATCATAATCAGTATAACCAATCTGGTATTTATTTGAGAGATGATCATTGTGATTGGGGTTCTAGTGGTATGAATGAGTTCACTAATGAGTACAGTGAAAATAACTAAAAAACTATTCTAATTTTCTTTAATACAACCTAGGATATATAAATGAGTTCAGAAGCTAAAATTTCATATGATTTAAAAAGATTTGCAGGAATTAAAAGAGACTATACTCCTGAAGAAGTTGAAAGACTAAGAGGTTCAATAAAAATTGAATATTCGATGTGTAAACTTCAATCAAAAAAATTGTGGGATTTATTAAATTCAGAACCATATATAAATACTCTTGGCTCATTATCTGGCAATCATGCAGTACAACACGCAAAGGCTGGTTTAAAAGCTATATATTTAAGTGGATGGCAAGTAGCTGCTGATGCAAATAGTGCTGGAGAAATGTATCCAGATCAATCTTTATACCCTTATGATAGTGCTCCAAAATTAGTAGAGTCAATGAATAATGCTTTAGTTAGAGCAGATCAAATTCAACATATGGAAATTAAAGATGGGGAAATGCAATCAAAGGATAGAACTGACTATATGTTACCAATTATAGCTGATGGAGAAGCAGGATTTGGTGGACCACTAAATGTTTTTGAATTAGCAAAAAAATTTATAAAAGCCGGTGCAGCTGGAGTTCATTTTGAAGATCAATTAGCCAGTGAAAAAAAATGTGGCCATATGGGAGGGAAAGTTTTAGTACCAACTGGAACAATGATTAAAAATTTAAAAGCAGCAAGACTTGCAGCAGATATTGCTGACGTACCATTGATAATTTTAGCAAGAACTGATGCTAATGCAGCTAAACTTATAACTAATGATTATGACGAGAATGACAAGCCATTTTTAACAGGAGAAAGATCACCAGAAGGTTTTTATTATGTAAAACATGGAATTGATCAAGCTATTTCTAGAGGTTTAGCTTATGCACCATATTCTGATTTAATTTGGTGTGAAACAGCAACTCCAAACCTTGAAGAGGCTAAAAAATTTGCAGATGCAATTCATGAAAAATTTCCTGGAAAATTACTTGCTTATAATTGTTCTCCTTCTTTCAATTGGAAGAAACACCTGTCAGATTCTGAAATTGCAACTTTTCAACAAAAAATAAGCGAAATGGGTTATAAATTTCAATTCATTACACTTGCAGGTTTTCATACTCAAAATATTGCAATTTTTGAATTAGCTGAAAAATATAAAACTGAGGGTATGACTGCTTATTCTAAAATCCAAGAACTTGAATTTGCTAGAGAAAAAGATGGATATACTAGTGTTAAGCACCAACGAGAAGTAGGGACCTCTTATTTTGATGCAGTATCAAATACTATAAGTAGCGGAAAAAGTTCAACTACTGCAATGGAAGGTTCAACAGAGTCTGAGCAGTTTTAATTAGTCTTTACATATATCATCCAAATGTGTTTTAATATTTGAATGTTAATTAGTGGTTTTGTTTTAATTATTCTTTATTTTTTACACAAATATGTTGTTGCATGGATTATTTATTTTAATAATACTGATAAAAGATTTGGAACTTCTATTTGGCGATGGTCTTATGATTACCCAGTAGTAGGAAAAAGAGATATTTCAGATTTGGATGATAAAATTTTTGTTAGAAAAAGAAGAATAAGAAACAGGACTGTTTCATTGATGTATTGTAATTTTTTTTTAGGCTTTACCGTCATGATGTCTTTTTTTAGTGACTTACTTATTATTATTTTAAGATGATTTATTGAGTTGTTTTTTATTTTTTAAGTATAAAAAATAAGCAACAATTTCGTAACTTATTGAAAATATTTGAAAAATTATAGGTAATTTAAAAAAATGATATAGAAATTTATATTTAGGCATCATTTTCCATAAAAGTAAAAACGCTTTTGCTCCACTATAAACTTTTCCGTCTAGTTTTATGTGCAATCTTCTTAAAAGAGATTTATAATTTTTTAAAGTATCTGTTTCAGCACTTTTATTATCTGTGATATCAACCCATTTAATCTTATCAATACCTTGTTTTTTATAAAGATTAATCTCAGCCCTACATACACTACAGGATTTATTATAGTAAACTTTCATATATTCTTTTATTTTAAAATAATGAAAATCTACTAGTTTGTACATGTGCTAATTTCAACAATTGAAAAAAAGTTAATAAACACTAAGATTTAACTATGAGTAATTTTTTTGAAAAAAGTGATCTGAATAGAAATGAAGCTGAAAAAATTGTTTCAGATACATTATTAAATTGTGATGATGGAGAGCTTTACTTAGAAAATTCAAAAAATGAGACCATCGTATTAGACGATAATAAGATTAAAAGCTCAAACTATAGTTCAGATTTAGGTTATGGATTGAGAGCGGTTACAGGCGAAGTCATTGCGTATTCTCATTCAAGTGATATTTCTAAAAACTCTCTTAAACTTTCTAGTGAAAATTTAAGATCAACATTAAAATCAAAAAAAGGAACTTACAATTATGAGATTCCAAAAAGTAATAAAAAATTTTACAGAGATATAAATCCCATAGAAGAAAAATCTATCAATCATAAATTAGATATTCTAAAAGAAGTAAATAATTATGTAAGATCTAAAGGAGCTATTGTAAAACAAGTTACTGCAAATTTTTTAGGTGAACACAAAGCGATAGAAATAATAAGATCAGGTGGTGAGTCAATAACTGATGCTCGTCCATTAATAAGGTTTAATGTTTCAGTTATGTTGGAAAAAAATGGAAAAAAAGAAACGGGAGTTTATGGAATTGGTGGAAGAGATTCATATGATGAATATTTAAAAAATGATAATTGGAAAAAAGTTTGTGATGAAGCCTTTAGAATTGCGTCTGTTAATTTAGATAGTAAACCAGCACCAGCAGGAGAAATGAAAGTTGTTTTAGGACCCGGATGGCCAGCTATTTTAATTCATGAGGCAATTGGACATGGTCTTGAAGGAGATTTTAATAGAAAAAAAACTTCTGCATTTCATAATTTAATGGGGGAAAGAGTTGCAAGTGAGGGTGTCACTATTGTGGATGATGGAACCTTGCACCAAAGACGAGGAAGTCTAACGGTTGATGATGAAGGCACACCCACTGAAAAAACAGTTTTAATTGAAAATGGAATCTTAAAAAATTTTATGCAAGATCGTTTAAATGCTAGATTAATGAACACTAGATCAACGGGCAGTGGAAGAAGGGAAAGTTATAAACATATAGTTCTTCCTAGAATGCGAAATACTATGATGTTAAATGGAAAATATTCTCAGGAAGAAATGATTAAATCAGTAAATAAAGGAATTTTTGCAGTAAGTTTTGGAGGAGGCCAAGTAGATATAACATCAGGTAAATTTGTATTTAACTGTACAGAGGCTTATGAAATTATTAATGGTAAAATTGGATCACCAATAAAGGGTGCAACTTTAATAGGTGATGGTCCTTCAATTCTAAAAGAGGTTTCATTAGTAGGTAACAATATGATGTTAGACCCAGGAATTGGAACTTGTGGAAAAGCAGGACAGGGGGTGCCAGTTGGAGTAGCTCAACCTTCAATTTTAATTGACAAAATGACTGTAGGTGGAACGCAGTTATAAATCCTATGGTTAAAGATCAAGATTATTTAAAAAAAACTGCATCTTTTTGTATAGATTTAGCTAAAAAATTAGGTGCAACTGACTCAAATGCAGTTGTGATGCATTCAATTTCTGAAACAGTAAATTTTAGAAATAAAAAACTAGATGAATCTGATAGGTCAGATAATTTAGGAGTTACTCTAACAACTTATATAGACAAAAAAAAATCTAGTATTTCTTCGTCAAATCTTAATCAAGATAACATTAAAGTTTTGGTAGAAAGATGCATTGAAACAACAAAAATTACTCCAGAAGATGAGTACAATTCTTTACCAGACAAAGATTTATTGGCTACAAAAATCAATGACTTAAACTTATATGATGATGATCATATAGCAAATAGTGAAAAAATTGAATATTTAAAAGAAGTTGAGGAAGCAGCCTTTGAAAAAAAAGAAATTATTAATACCGAAACCAGTTTTTCTGAAACTAAATCAAATTTTATATTAGCTAATAGTGATGGCTTTTTAAATGGACATAAGTCCTCTTCTTTTTCTGCATCTTGTGTAGCAGTTGCAAAAAATTCAAATAATAAAATGGAAAGAGATTACGAATTTACTAATAGATGTCATTTAAAAGATATGCTGTTACCCAAAGAAATAGGAACAATCGCAGCTAACAAAACTATACAAAAATTAGATCCCAAAAAAATAGAAAGTGAAAAGATCAGTATTATTTTTGATAAGAGAATTTCTAAAGGATTGCTAAATATTTTTGCGAATGCAATTTCAGCTTCCTCAATAGCAAGGGGTACTTCTTTTTTAAAAGATAAGTTAAATAAAAAAATTTTTTCAAATTCTATAAATATTTTTGATAAGCCTGATATTATTAAAGGATTAGGTTCAAGATATTTTGACTCAGAAGGAGTTAAAACTAAAGAATTAAAGTTAGTAGACCAAGGAGTTTTAAGACATTATTTAGTAGATACCTATAATGGAAAAAAACTAAATATGAGGTCAAATGGTAGAAGTAATGGACCAAGTAATTTATTTTTTGAAAATGGAAATATCTCTTTTAACGACCTCTTAAAGTTAAATAATAGAAGTTTATATATTACAGAAACAATAGGTCATGGAAGCAATTTGGTTACAGGTGATTATTCAGTAGGTGCAAATGGTTTTATGTTAGAAAATGGTATTTTTAAACACCCAGTTAGTGAGATTACAATTGCTGGAAACTTTAAAGATGTTTTTCAGAACATAACTTTAGCGGATGATTTAGAGTTTAAATATGAGACTAATGCTCCAACTTTATTTATAGAAGGAATGGTTGTTGCAGGTAAATGAATTTTTTTAGTAGAAATTTTTTACTTTATACTCCCATTTTCCCATTCTTGAATAGGCTACCTTTAATATCATTGAACTTTTTTTATCGTACCATATATCAAAGTTAAGTTTTTTATTTTTAGGAAGATCTTTGTTTTTTGATTCAAGTTTAAAGTGTTCAACGTCATAAATTTTTCCATAAAGATTTATTTTTTCTTTTGCGATAAAAGTAACTAATTGTTTTTTAATACTTCCGGAAACAGGACTTATCTGAGAATTTGTTTGAAGTAATTTATGATTCCACCAATTTCCAATAATATTTTCTACATTTGCTTCGCCTGAATAAGATGAACCACTAATAATGTGTTTATTTATATCTTTATCATAATATAGATTTACAAATTTTTTTTTATCATTTTGTAAAGTTTTTGACTCAAAAGAAATTAGTTGATTACCTTTATATTTTTCGACTCCATAGCCCTCAATTTTAAAAATATTTACATTTAATAATTTAACCTGAAGTTTGATTTGATTTGTTATCTCGGTGATATCATTATTTCTTTTAAAAAAATAGTAATTGTATCCAATAAGTTGGTCATTTCTGAATATTTCCATTTCAATATATTCTAAATTTTCATAATGTTTGATATGAGAATTTGCTTTTGAAGTTAAAGCTACAAAAAATATAAAAATAAAAATAATTTTTTTCATTTTTTATTAATCAATTTTATTAAAACTCCTGAAATTTCTTTTTCTTGAATAATATTAGAATTTAAATCTTTATTGGCTGATACACAATTATTGTTTACTATGTTTTGTAAACAGATTGTCCATATTTTTTTTTTATTTGACCTAATAAATTTATTAATATTGATATACTCTATTTCAAAATTTTTATCTTCGACTAGCTTAGAAAAATAATTCTCTAGAGCTAAATAAGATGGAACTTTTTTGTCTTCAGCTACAGGAATATCAAAAGTATAGCTTTTTTCGTTTGAGTTATTAATTTCTAGAAGAATTGATCCAAAATTGGGCTTATGGTGAGGCCGTTCTTTTAAAAATTGTTGGAAATTTGTTTCTGTATATTGATTACCTATTGTTACAATAAAAAACAAAATTAATATTATATTTCTAAATTTAAAATTTTTAATTTCAAAAATTAAAAAAGAAAGCAATATTATTATAGGTATAATAACAAATATTATATACCTTGGAAATAATATTGGCTGAAATAAATAGCCATATGTTATTGGTAAAAAATATGAAAAAAAAATAATCATAATAAATATATTCATAATATAAAATTTTTTTTTAAATTCTTTTATAAAAAATAAAAAAAGTCCTATTAAAGTAATTAAATGTACAAGTCCTAGAATTCTTGAACCAAAAAATTTTGAAAAATAAAAATTTGTATAAAAACTTAAATCAGGATGATCTATCCAACTGGGAAATATCTCCATATTTTTTAAGTAAATGAAAAGATAAAAAACTGTAAAAATTGAAGTAAAAAAAATTGAATAATTGAGTTCTCTAAATTTTTTTTTTAATTTATACAGGCTTAAATATGAAAATATCATAGTTGAGAAAAAAATAATTAATGTAAAAGGATGTGATAGAATCATTAAAACTTGAATTAATGTAAAAATAATTATGATCAAAATATTGATATCTTTTGATTCATCTTTTTTTATTATATAAATTAGAAAGAATAGATCTAAAGAGCATAAAAATAAAACTAGAGAATAGCTTCGCATTTCTTGTGCATAAGCAATTAAGAAGACATTAAAACTTAATAAAAATAAACTAAGAATATAAGCATTATTTTTTTTTATATTATAAGATGTTAATGTAATTAAAATAATACTTAAAATATTTAAAATTAAAGATAAGTATCTTCCAACATTTATTTCATATCCAAAAATTCCATAAAACTGTTTAAGTAAAAAGTTATATAAAAATGGAATAGACTCTATGCTTTTATGTCTCTCTAAGTTTTCTGATAAAGGAATATTAGGATTAGCTATCCAAAAACTTAATATTTCGTCGAACCATAAATATTCAAAATTTATATTATATGACCTTAGTGCTACTCCAAAAAATAAGAAAACTAAAGTTATTATAAAAATTGAGTTATCTTTAAATTTTAAATTTATCATCAAAAAATTATATCAGTAAACTTTACTCTTTTTTGTTTTTTTAGCTAGCAAAACAAAAAATTTGAAATATACATACTTATAATAAATATGTTTCTAACTATAAAAGATATACCTAAAGTTTCTTGGAGTTCAGAAAAACCTTTTAATTTGAAACCAAAAGTTTCTACATTTTTTTATTTGAGCTTTGGATTAGCTTTGTTTGGGTTGGGTGAAGGATTATTAATAGTTTCATTTACTGGAGCTTCTCCATGGAGTGTTCTAGCGCAAGGAATTTCATTAAATGTAGATCTTTCTATAGGAACAATTACTCTTATTATTAGTATAGGAGTTTTATTTTTGTGGATATTTTTGAATCAAAGGCCTGGAATTGGAACAGTTCTTAATGCTTTAATTATTGCATTGATGATAGATATTTGTATTAAATTTGTACCAACACCTGAAAATTATTTTTCGCAACTATTGTTAGCTATAATAGCGGTACTGACCGTAGGGTTTGGTGGTGGTATTTATTTAGTAGCAAATTTAGGTCCCGGACCGAGAGATGGCTTAATGGTAGGATTACAAAAAAAAACTAATTTACCAATTGCATTTGTCAGGGCGTCTTTGGAAATAACAGTTGTTACTATAGGTTGGTATCTAGGCGGAACTGTTGGTATAGGAACTTTATTATTTGCTTTTGGGATTGGTCCTTCAGTTGCTTTAGGACTTTTCTTAACAAAAAAAATATTTAGTTAAGCTGCAGCTCCTGATTTCTCACTTTTTTTTCTTTCATGAGGATCCAATATTGCTTTTCTAAGTCTACAAGATTTTGGCGTAATTTCTAAAGCTTCATCTGTATTTAACATACTTAATTGTTCTGCAATTGACATTTTTCTAACTGGAGTTAGAACCACATTTTCATCAGTTCCTTGAGTACGCATATTAGTAAGCTTTTTTCCTTTCATTACATTTATGATCATATCACCAGGTTTTGGAGCTAAACCAACAATCATTCCAGCATAAACAGGGTCATTGTGTGTTACGAACATTTCACCTCTTGCTTGAAGATTAAATATTGCAAAAGCTACAGCTTTACCTTGTTCCATTGAAATTAAAGCTCCATTTCTTCTACCTTCCATTTCACCTTCAAATTTTCCATAAGCATGGAATATTCTGTTAATTACTCCATTCCCTTTTGTTAAAGTAAGAAATCTACTTGTGTATCCCATCAAACCTCTTGTAGGTGCATGAAATATTAATCTTTTTTTATCTTTTCCTGTGTCTTTAAGATCAATTAATTTACCTTTTCTTCTATTCATAGAGTCAATTACCTTAGATGAATATTCTTCATCCAAATCCATTGTAATTTCCTCTATTGGCTCCAACTTATTTCCTTTATCATCTTTTTGGAACAATACTTTTGGTGGACTAACCGTCATTTCAAATCCCTCACGTCTCATTTGCGTTAGTAAAATTTCCAACATTAATTCTCCTCGTCCGCTTATTTCAAAAGCATCATTTCCTGAATTCTCTGAAAAAGTAATTCCAACATTATTTTGAGCCTCTAAAACCAATCTATCTCTAATTTGAGTACTTGTTAATTTTTTACCCTCAGTTCCAGCAAGTGGAGAACTATTAACAGTAATAGTGATAGACATTGTAGGCGGATCTATTGGAGTTGCTGATATAGGCTCATTAATTTCCAAGTCACATATAGTATCAGCAACATTAGCTTTTTCTAATCCAGCTATTACAACAATATCACCAGCCTCACCTACATCAATAGGAACTTTTTTTGTACCCTCATATCTAAATATTTTTGTTAATCTACCTTCATCTACTTTTTCACCTTTAAGATTAATAGCTTTAATTTGCTGATTAGCTTTAGCAGTTCCTTGTGATATTCTTCCAACTAAACTTCTACCCAAAAAACTATCCGCATATAAAAGAGTAGATAACATAGCGAATGGTTTTTTATTATCAAGGTCTGCTGGTTTTACATGTTCAACAATCAAATCAAGAAGTGGATGTAAATTTTCTCTTGGTCCATCGATTTCTTTAGATGCCCATCCAGATCTACCACTCGCATATAATACTGGAAAATCCAATTGTTCTTCATTAGCGTCTAAACTTACAAATAAATCAAAAGTTTCATCTAATACTTCATTAGCTCTTTGGTCAGACTTATCTAGTTTATTAATTATTACAATTGGTTTAAGTCCTTGTTTAAGGGCTTTTGCTAATACAAATTTAGTTTGTGGCATTACACCTTCAGCTGAATCAATAAGTAATAAAGCACCATCTGCCATACTTAACACCCGTTCAACTTCAGCAGCAAAATCTCTATGGCCTGGTGTATCTATTATGTTTATTCTGGACTCTTTCCAATTAATCGAAGCTGGTTTTGCTAAAATTGTAATTCCTCTTTCTTTTTCCAATTCTCCTGAGTCCATTAACCTTTCATCAACAACTTCATTTTCTCTAAATGAACCACTTTGTTTCATAAGATTATCTATCATGGTTGTTTTGCCATGATCAACGTGTGCTATAATTGTGATGTTTCGAATATTGTTACTCATAATTTGAGGCTCTTATACATTAATTGAGTCATTTGAAAACTTAAAAAAATCCATTATTTACATGCTAAATTAGCATAAATGAAAAATTCATTTCTTGTGATTGGTATAAAAACATATAGATATCCGTATATTAATAAAAAATTAAAATCAAATTCCTTAAACTTTAAAATCTAAATATCTAAATGGAAAATTTTAAGTTACTAAAAATAGAAGAACCTTTAAAGCATTCACTTGTAAAAATGAAATTTAATGTTCCAACACCAATTCAAGCTATGGCAATTCCTGTTGCGTTGGAAGGTAATGATATTCTTGGAACTGCACAAACAGGAACAGGAAAAACTTTAGCTTTTAGTATACCTTTGATAAATAAATTAATTTTAGATAAAAATGCTTTTGCTCTAGTCATGTGTCCAACACGTGAATTAGCTTCTCAAGTTATGGATGCGATTAAAAATCTTATAAGCGATAAGATCAACATCAAAACAGCATTGCTTATTGGAGGAGAGTCAATGCAAAGACAATTAAGACAATTAAGTAATAAATCGAGAGTAATTGTTGGCACACCTGGAAGAATTAATGATCATTTAAAAAGAAAAAGTTTAAACTTATCTAATACTAAATATTTAGTATTAGATGAAACAGATAGAATGTTAGATATGGGTTTCACTCCTCAAATTGAAATGGTTTTAAAATTTATTCCGAAAAATCATCAAACATTATTATTTTCAGCAACATTACCAAAAAATATTCTACGAATTTCAGATAGATATTTAACAAATCCAAAAAGAATTTCAGCAGGATCAACTTCAGTTCCAATTGCAAAAATTAAACAAGAAACATTACAAGTATTTAAGGAAAATAAATATGATGAATTAATAAATCAACTATTGGATAGAAAAGGATCAATTTTAGTTTTTGTAAAAACAAAAAGAAATGCTGACAAAATGGTTAAGAGATTAAAAGAAGAAGCACATTCAGCAGAAGCTATTCATGGTGACTTAAGACAGAGTAAAAGAGATAGAGTGATTAACGCTTTTCGAAAAGGTATAAAAAGAATATTAGTTGCAACTGATGTGGCTGCTAGGGGACTGGATATACCATTAATTCAACATGTGATTAACTATGATTTGCCTCAAGTACCAGAGGATTATGTACATCGTATAGGTAGAACAGCTAGAGCAGGATCTGAAGGCTCAGCATTAACATTTCTTACGCGCGATGATAGATCAATGTGGAATTCAATTAGTAAATTAATAAATCCAAATTTTAATCCTGAACGAAATAATTTTAAAAAAGACTCAAGAGAAAAATATAAAAGTAACAAGAATACATTTGATAAGAAAAAAAAATTTAGAGATAGAAAAAAATTTTCTTTTAAATTCAAAAATAGTAAAAAGTTTTTTAATGAAAATAGAGGGGAACTCAAATTAGATAGAAATGTTGAAAAAAAAAGATTTGACCTTAAAAAAAGTAAAAAAAAATTTAATAAAAAAAATCATACAAAACGATCAAATTTTAACCATAAATCTAAATTTGCAGAAAATGGATATACAAATAATCCGAAATTTTTTGAAAAAAAAAAAGAGTCTAATTTGTCTAATGAAAGTGAACCAAAAAGATTTAAATTTAATGCTAAAAAAAGGTTTAAAAACAGAAGTAGACCAAAATCATTTAAATTTAAAAGACATAGAAAGTATTAGAGTTTATTAAGTTTTTTTTTATCTTTTTTAAGTTTCCTTTTCTCTTTTAATGATAATTTAGGCTTTTTCATTACGCTTGCATCTTTGAATGATTTTCCACTATATCTTTTTGACATCTTAATTTTTATGATAATAATAACTTAAAATGAGTAAAATAGTAAAAAGTTTACAATACGCAACCTTACTTCTAATTTTGATCAGCACTATAATTGCTATTTTGCTAGAAGTTAAAGAGATGTATATTGCACAATCTGTCACCTTAGCTGACCTTCTTCTAATGTTTTTATATTTAGAAGTTTTAGCAATGATAAGAGTTTTTTGGGACAGTCAATCAATAACTATTACTTTACCATTATTAATAGCTATTACAGCTTTAGCCAGATTTATAATTCTTCAAGGAAAAGAAATGGATCCTTCAGCTTTAGTATATGAAGCTATAGCTATCGTTTTAATTGCGTCAGCAATAGTAATTTTAAGATTAAGACATAGTGCTAAATTAGGATTGGGAAAAAAAAGAAAATAATTAAGATTATTTTTGTTTCTTACTTATGTTAAAATTTATAAGTTTCCTAATTATAATTGTTAATTTTAATATTATGTCTAATGCTTCTGATAAAAAACCCTATCATCATTTACCAGATGGAACTTTTAGAAATCCTGAAGGTTCACCGGTTAGATCAAATAAAGTAAAATTTTCATACAACCAATTTATTAAAGAAAAAAAAAAATTAGATATGACATTTCCTAAGGAGTATGTCTTAGATAAAAAAATAGTTTTATCTGATTTAGAAAAGTATAAGAAAGATGACTATATTGTTTGGATAGGTCACGCAACCTATCTAATTAAACTTGGCAACACAACAATTATAACTGATCCAGTTTTTTCTAAAAATGCAGGACCTTTAATATTTGGACCTAAAAGATTTACTGAGCCTGCTTTAAATCTAAATGAAATTCCAAAAACAGATTTATTTTTATTAACACATAATCATTATGACCATCAAGATATGAAG
>MDSV01055161.1_pt1 | contig 36018 bp, 33 predicted proteins | sample 810851 | NCBI WGS metagenome assembly MDSV01 (sample SAMN05326640, study PRJNA326480) | marine metagenome | isolation source: seawater | place: Atlantic Ocean: North East | collected 2012 | reverse complement strand
CACTTTTGGAGTATGATTAATGGAAACTGGAAACTGATTTCCCAATTTGTCCAAATAATATTGATTAGGCCCTTGTATCCTTACAACCGCACTTTTTTCTTTAATTTTTACTCCTAAAATTCCTCGATTAAAATGAAAAACCTCAGCCTTATCTACATAAGGATTGTTTTCTAATAAAGATTCAAGCATAGTCAAAACTAAACTATCTTTGGCCTTCCATGGAAGTTCTCCTTTGTTTAGTATTAACAATTTATCAACGAGAGTATCACTTAGAAAATGAGCGCCATGGGATTCAAAATTGATCTTTATTTTTTCTACTAAATACCTGTTATTATTTAAATAAGCAAAAGATGACATCAATATCATCAAGATTATAACTGTTGTAAAAAAGAACTGATTTTTGAGTCGCATTTAAGCTGTTTTTTTTAGTTTTTGAATATAATTTCCTATATCTCCGGCTCCCAAAACTAAGATCAAGTCTGCTTCGGAATTGACAATACTAGACCTAAAAGCTTCTTTCGATATTTTTCTTTTGTTCTTATTCTGAATAAGATCCAACAAAACATCCGAAGTCACCCCTTCTATGGGTTTTTCTCTAGCAGGATAAATGTCCATCAAAACAATTTCATCAAATTGATTAAGTACATCAACAAAGTCTTCCATAAAATCTTGCGTACGTGAAAAAAGATGCGGTTGAAATACTACCATATTTCTTTTTTTGGGATAAAATTCTGAAATGGTTTTCAAGACTGCCTTGATCTCCTTTGGGTGATGTGCATAATCGTCAATCACTATTTTGTTTTCTAATGAAAACACCTCCATTCTTCGCTGAATGCCTTTAAAAGTTCCCAAAGCAGGTAAGGCTTCTTCCAATGGAAAACCACCAACATCTAAGATAGCCAGTGCTCCTATGGCGTTTGACAGATTATGTCGGCCCATCGATTTTAGATAAACATCTTTATAGATTTGTGTTGGGGTAACCAAATCAAAAAGGTATCCTTGTTCTTTCACCTTAATGGATTGAACGTAATAGGGGGCATTATCTTCCAAGCCATAGCTTTGACCCTCAAGATCAACCTCCTGAGCAACCACCACTTTTTGTTTTACACGTTTCGAAAATTGAACAAAGGCTTTCTTCATGTTTTCATGATCGCCAAAAATATCCAAATGATCGGCATCCATTGAGGTGATACAAGCAAAATCGGGAAATAGTTGTAAAAATGACCGATCGTATTCATCTGCCTCTACTATAGAGTAGTGCATGCCTTTTTGTACAAGATTGCTTTGATATTCATTCATGATTCCACCCAAAAAAGCAGTAAACTCAAGATTAAGATGGGAAAAAAAATGAGTTAAAAAAGAGGCTGTAGTAGTTTTTCCATGGGTACCTGCGATAGCAAAGACTATAGTTTCTTTGGTGATTTCTCCCAATACCACAGCTCTCTTTTTAATTTCATTTCCTTGTTCAATGAAAAAATTTAGTTGTGGATGATCTTTGGAAACTGCAGGAGTATAGACTATTTTAGTGTCCTCTTGAAGAAATTCCTCAGGCACACAAGCAATAGAATCATCAAACAAAATATTTATTCCTAAATCAATCAATTGGGAGGTTATAGAAGTGGAGGTTTTGTCATAGCCCATTACCCTATTACCAAAATCTAAAAGGTATTTAGCCAAAGCTGACATCCCAATGCCTCCAATTCCCAAAAAATAATATTTAGTCCCTTTTTGATTCATTTATAAAAGTGCTTCAATGAGATCTACAATTTGAGAGGTGGCTTTGGGCTGGGCCAATTCTTTTAAATTTTTGCTCATTTCCTCTTGCTTTATTGGATCGAGTAACTGATTTAAGACCTCTTCAAAATTCTGATCCAAATATTTTTCTGTGATCACCAATGCTGCTGCCTTATTAGCCAAGGCCATTGCATTATGGTATTGGTGATTTTCGGCAACATTGGGTGACGGCACCAATAACGCTGGAAGCGCAACACAACAAAGTTCTGATAGTGTTGCTGCACCAGATCTGGAAATGATTATATCTGCCGCTGCGTATAGTTGATCCATCTCAGCTACGAATGGTATAATTTTTATACGATCGTTTTGAAAATTTTTGTACTGATCATAATAAAGTGAACCGCATTGCCAAATCAATTGTAATCCCTTTTTCTCAAAAGTTTGCAGATTTGCAGCAATCAATTGATTGATACTACTTGATCCCAGGCTTCCGCCTAAAACAACCAAAGTAAGTTTACTCGAAATTTGATCGAAAAACGCCTTGGCATCAGCTGAGTTAAGCTTGTCTTCGGCTATCGATTTCCGGATTGGATTACCCGTTTGATTCAATTTTTCCTTTGGGAAAAACCTTTCCAAACCATGGTAAGCTACCGCAATAGTTTTTACGGTTTTGGACAAAAGCTTGTTAGTAATACCAGGATATGAATTTTGTTCCTGTATTAAAGTTGGGATATTAAATAAACTGGCCATAAAAAGGATAGGGCCACTTGCAAAACCTCCTGTCCCCACGACAACATCAGGCTTGAACTTCAGAAGAATTGCAATAGATTTAAGCAAACTCAAAATCAATTTTATCGGGAACATTAAGTTTCTAAGCGATAAAGACCTTTGAATGCCATCAATCCAAAGGCCTATAATTCTATATCCAGCCTTTGGAACTTTAACCATTTCGATTCTTCCCAATGCCCCGACAAACAAAATATCAGCAGTATTGTGACGGGATTTGAATTCCTCTGCAATTGCCAACGCAGGGTACAAATGACCACCCGTCCCCCCCCCCGATATAATGACTTTATATGGTTTCACTGAGAATTGTTAAAGGATTTTCATTTTTGTCTTCAGAATCCACTGGGCTATTGAATTCTACTTTTTGTCCTGAACTAACACTGAGAATCATTCCAAATGCAATACAGGTCATCCAAGCGGCAGTCCCACCACTACTGATCAATGGAAGTGTTTGTCCAGTTACGGGAAATACCTGTAAGGCAACAGCTATGTTCACAAAAGCTTGAATTATAATGGGCAATCCCATTCCCAGCACCAAAAGTTTTCCATATACCGTATCTGATTTATGAGCAATAACAACAATTCTGAACAGTACTAGAAGATACAATAAGATCAAAGCAGTACCCCCCACCAATCCAAATTCTTCAACGATAATGGCATAGATAAAATCCGACGAACTCTGGGGCAAAAAGTTTTTCATAACACTTTTCCCGGCACCCAGTCCCAATAGTCCACCAGTTGCTATTGCAGTTTTGGCCCTTTCAATTTGATAATTTCCACTAGTTTCTTCAGCACTGTTAAAGTTTTCTATTCTGCTGATCCATGTATCTATCCTATTGGGAACCCAGCCAGGATATGCCTTGGCTATCAAAACAAAAAGCAAGGCCATAAAGAGACCCATGCACAACATCCACAAAAGGTACTTAATAGGGTATCCTCCCAGAAAAACCAAGATAAGCACCATAAAGAACAACAACGCCGAAGTAGATAAGTTAGCAGGTAAAATCAGTAATATCACTAGAAAAACAGGGAGCCAAAGCGGTAGAATGGAAGTTTTTAACCTATAAAGCTTGGGATTATTTTTGGACATAAAATGCGCTACATAAGCCAATAATACTATGGAAGCTAAAGTTGAAGTTTGAAAACTTAAACCCACAATGGGTATCCTAATCCATCGGTTGGCATTGGAACCGGCAATGAGATTTCCCTGAGAGGCGGTGTAAATCAATAACAAAATAATCAAAGGTAGGGCCAGTATAGAAATGCCCTTAAAATACTGGTAAGGAATTTTGTGAAGGCCATACATCAAACCAAAACCAAAAAGCAAGACAATAAAATGCTTTAGCAGGTGACTCCAAGGGGTTCCTTGACCCACTACATAGGTCAAATTAGAGCTAGCACTGAAAACAGGAAGAAATGAAAAAATAGAAAGCAAAGCCAAGGCTACCCAAAGTACCCTGTCACCCAGTATGATGTTTTTCATATTATTCATTTTGTAGTTCTACAATTCTCTAACCGCTTGTTTGAATTGGTCTCCCCTGTCCTCGTAGTTTTGAAATAGATCAAAACTGGCGCAGGCCGGTGAGAGCAAAACATTGTCTTTTTTTTCAGCAATTTTTTTTGCAATCAATACTGCTTCCTTCATGGATTGTGTCTCAACCATTAGGTCGGTAATGGATTGGAAAGCATTGATGATTCTGTGATTGTCAACCCCCAAGCAGATGATGGCTTTTACTTTTTCTCTGACCAAAGGATAGAGCATTTCATAATCGTTGCCTTTATCTACACCACCAACAATCCAGACGGTGGGTGCATTCATGCTCTCCAAAGCAAAATATACTGCATTAACATTGGTCGCTTTTGAGTCGTTGATGTATCTGATGTTTTGAATCTTTAAAACCGGTTCCAGTCGGTGGGGTGCCCCCTTGAAATTGAGCAAACTTTCCCTAATGGTTTCTTTGCTCACATCAAGTAAATGGGCAACCGTTGAAGCGGCCATCGCATTTAGGAGGTTGTGTCTTCCTTTTAAAGGAAATTCCATTGTGTTAATCATAGTCTTGTTTTTTTGTGTTTCGATTAGGATGCTATCTTTTTCTATGCAGGTAGTGTTAATGTTTTTATTTAAGGTTCCAAATTCGTGTAATGTCGCTTTCGTATTGATGTTTTGAACAGCCTTGCTCAATTGAGGATCTTCCCCGTTGAAGAGCAAAAAATCTCGTTGTATTTGATTTTCGTTGATTCGCAGTTTTGATTTTAGATAGGCTTTAAAATCGTCACCATACCGGTCCAAATGGTCGGGGGTAATATTGGTAATCACCCCAATGTGCGGAGCAAAATCGACGATATTGTCCAGTTGAAAACTGCTGATTTCCAAAACGTAAAATTGACGTTCGTTTTCAGCGACTTTTTTGGCAAAACTGTTTCCTATATTTCCCGCCAGGGCCACATCAAATCCTGCATCAACAAGTATCTTGTAAGTCATCATAGCAGTGGTAGTTTTACCATTGCTTCCTGTAATACCGATAAGGGTGGCCTTGGTGTATTTGGAAGCAAATTCAATCTCAGAAATTATAGGAATATTGGAAGCTTGAAGGGATTGTACCAAGGGGACCTGGGCCTGAATTCCAGGACTTTTCATGATGTATTGGGCATCCTGCATTTTGGAAAGGGTGTGTGTCTCTTCCTCCCATTCAATCTTCAAAGTCTCAAATATATTTTTTGCAAACTGCGATATGCTGCCCTGATCCGAAACAAAAACCTGAAAGCCCTGTTTTTTAGCCAGTATGGCTGTTCCGCATCCGCTTTCTCCTGCACCCAAAATGACAATCTTTTTGCTCATTATCTTATTTTTAGGGTTACAATCGACAATACGGCCAATAGAATTCCTATGATCCAAAATCGGGTAACAATCTTACTCTCATGTAGTCCTAATTTTTGGTAATGGTGATGTAATGGGGCCATTTTGAAAATCCTTCTACCTATTCCAGTTCTTTTGCGGCTATACTTGAAGTATCCCACTTGTATGACTACCGATAGATTTTCGATCAAGAAAATGCCACAAAGCAGCGGAATTAAAAGCTCTTTTCTGACAATAAGGGCAATTACGGCAATCACCCCTCCTATAGTAAGGCTTCCTGTATCTCCCATAAATATAGAAGCTGGATAAGTGTTATACCATAAAAAACCGATCAAGGCACCCGAGAATGCTGCAACAAAAATCACCACTTCCCCTACATTGGGAATGTACATAATGTTGAGATAGTCAGAAAAAATTAAATTTCCTGATACCCAAGCAAAAATTCCCAATGCCAATACCATGATCGCAGAGGAACCAGCCGCCAGACCGTCTATCCCGTCGGTCAAGTTAGCACCGTTTGAAACGGCAACTATTATAAAAACAACAATTGGAATAAAAATGATCCAGGTATATTCTTTGAGGTCTGGTGAAATCCAGCTGAGTAAGTTCGAATAGTCAAAAGCATTGTTCTTAAACATGGGAATGGTTGTTAGTGTAGATTTTTTTTCGGGGGTAAAAACCATCTGAATACTGGTCTTTTTTTCTCCACCTTGAAATCTGATCTCCTCCTTTACTGTTACACTGGGATGGAAATACAATACCAATCCAACCATCAGTCCCAAAACCAACTGACCTGCTACTTTAAATCTCCCTTTAAGCCCCTCTTTGTTCTTCTTGAAAGTTTTGACATAATCATCGACAAAGCCGATGGTCCCCATAGAAAGTGTGGTGACAATGAGAAGTTGGATATATATGTTATCCAATCGAGCCAAAAGTAAAACAGGAATCAATGTTCCCAAGATGATAATAATCCCTCCCATGGTTGGCGTCCCTGCTTTTTCCTTTTGCCCCTCTAATCCCAAATCTCTTATGGACTCACCAATTTGTTTGGCTTGAAGAAATCGGATGATGATTCTACCGTAAATCAATGCAAAAGAAGAAGAAAGGATAATGGCCATTGAAGCCCTAAAGGATAAAAATTGAAATAGGGTCGCTCCGGGAAACTGAAACTTTTGCTCTAAAAATTCGAATAAATAGTATAACATGATCTAAGGAGTTTATTTAGTAAATATTTCTTGGGCAATTTTATAATCGTCAAAAGGGAGCTTTTCACCTTTAACCTCCTGGTAGTTTTCATGTCCTTTTCCAGCTATGAGCACCACATCTCCGGGTTGGGATAACTGGCAAGCCACCTTGATGGCCTCTTTTCGAAGGGTAATACTAATGGTTTTTTTGAAATCCACAGGATCTACCCCCTCAAACATTTGTTTAATGATGCTATCCGGGTCTTCGTCACGTGGATTGTCGGAGGTAAATAGCACCTTGGTACTCAATTCGGCGGCTATCCCTCCCATCATAGGTCTTTTTTCTTGATCCCTATTCCCACCACAGCCCACTACAGTGATCAAACTTTCGTTTTGGGTTCTTATCTTATTAATGGTTATCAATACATTTTTCAGCGCATCAGGGGTATGAGCATAGTCTACGACAACCGTAATTTTATCCGGGGTCTCAAAAGTTTGAAATCTCCCGGGGACACTCTTTAGTTGACTAATGGATTTCAAGCTTTCCAATTCGTCATGACCAATAAGTTGAGTGGTCGCGAAAACTGCCAGAATATTATAAGCATTAAATTCACCCAACATTTGGGTCCAGATCTCGTTTTGATTGATTTTTAAAAGCATACCCTTGAATTGACTCTCTAAAACCTTAGCAGAATAATCGGCATTTTGATGTAAGGCATAGGAATGGGTTTTGGCTTTGCAGTTCTGTACCATCACTTTGGCATTTTTATCGTCGGCATTGACCAATGCAAAAGCCGTATTGGGCAAGGCATCAAAAATAATTTTTTTCGTGTCGCGATAGGCTTTAAAGGTTTCGTGGTAATCCAAATGGTCGTGTGTAAGGTTGGTAAAAATGGCACCTTTGAATTCCAGACCGGTGATTCTTTTTTGGTGAATACCATGTGAAGAAACCTCCATAAAACAGTATTGAATACCTTGGGTAAGCATGTCGCTGAGGTGCTTGTTGATGGTAAGTGGATTGGGGGTGGTATGGGTTGCTGTAAATTGATGATCGCCATATTGAATAGCAACAGTAGAGATCAGTCCGGCAATGGATTGATTGAGATTAAAGAGATCAAACAACAATTTGGCTATGGAAGTCTTTCCGTTAGTACCGGTAATACCGATGAGCTGTAATTGATTGGAGGGGTTGTTGTAAAAATTGGAAGCTGCCCAAGCTAGTGCTTCACGGGCATCGCATACCTGAATGAATATCACTCCTGGTGTTAAAGTCTCAGGAAGATCCTCACAGATGATCGATTGGGCACCTAAACTTATTGCTTGATCAATAAACCGATGTCCATCCACTTGGGTGCCTTTGATGGCCACATACATATTACCTGATTTTATGGTTCTCGAATCGATAGAAATATAGGTAACATCAATGTCGGTGGAACCTGAAATTCCCTCAATTGCGACTTTATACAATATTTCTTTTAACTTTTTCAAGACAACTCTAAAATGATTTTTTGATTGGTTTTAAATCGCGCGCCTGCTTTAAGGGACTGTTTTTTTACTTTTCCTTTTCCTTTGATGACCACTTTCAGCCCCATGGGCTCTAAAACTGATAAAGCCTCCATTGGGGTCAGCCCCTTAAGGTTTGGAATGACTCCTTGTGCGGTAGTTATATTGGTAACCTTCGAGGATAATTGATTAATCTGTTCGTGCTGTATGTAGATTGTTTTGGGTAAGGCATTATGAATTTTTTTGGCAATTTTCTTAAAAACAGGAGCCGCAACTGTAGAACCGTAATAACCCAATTTTTTATCAGGCTTGTGAATGACAACGATGCAGGAATATTTGGGTTTTTCGGCCGGGAAATAACCTACAAAGGTGGATGCGTATTGCACTTCTTTATCTTTCTTATTATAATCAATCTGACAGGTGCCCGTTTTTCCACCAATGGTCAGGCCTTTGTCTTTAATGTTATTTGCAGTTCCCCATTTCTTGTCTACGACATTGAACATCATCTTTTTCACTTTATCAATAGTGGACTGAGAACAAATGGAGGGATTCAAAATAATCTTACCAAAAGTTTGGTCAGGACTTTGACCGAATGATTCTATTTTTTTAATAAATCTTGGCTTTACCATCACCCCTTTGTTGGCAATGGCATTATAGAAAGTAAGTGTTTGTAGGGGTGTCATAGAAACTCCATAGCCGTAAGCCATCCAAGGCAAATCAAGTAGATCCCACTCTTCTTTGTCATCGGGATGGGGAATTTTGGGTATCCCCTCTCCCCATATTGGCAATCCTAAAGGCTTATTGATCCCCATATTGTATAATCGATTGACAAATTTTTTGGGATTTTTACTGTAGTTGTCGTAGACGATTTTTACCATCCCAGTATTGGAAGAAACTTCAAAAACCTTGGCAGCTGTAATTGTTCCGTATCCTCCTCTTTTGGAGTCTCGAACTTTATACTTTCTAAAAAAGGTGAGCTCTCCTCTACCCGTAGAAATCAACGTATTTTCATCAACAACTTTATCCTCCAAGGCCGCGACCATGGCCATCAGCTTAAAGGTAGATCCCGGTTCATGGGCTTCCCCTACTGCATAATTGAGCGCTTCGAAATAGGTACCTACTTTTGTTCTACCTAAATTGGCTATGGCTTTAATCTTACCAGTTTGGGTTTCCATTACGACTACAGTCCCATGATCTGCTTTGAACTTTTCCATTTGTTCTAAAAGAGCAGTGTGGGCAATGTCTTGAAAATTGACGTTTATGGTAGTGTGAACATTGAATCCCTCTGTAGGCTCTTTTTCATTGTCATCATTGATAGGTTTCCATTGCCCTCCTGCTATTTTCTGCTTAAGCCTCTGGCCTGTTTCACCTTCAAGATAATGACTGAATGCACCCTCTAATCCAACTCGCTTAAAACCTCCTTTTTTTTCTACTATAATTCTACCTACGGTTCGCTCAGCCATTTTCCCCAAGGGGTGTACTCTCACCATTTTGTGTTCTATGATCAAACCTCCCATATATGATGGTCGCTCAAAAAGAGGAAGTTGTTTGATTTTTTTCTGCTGAGAGTAATTTAGATCTTTGGCAATAAGCAAATTCCTATTTCGGTCTCTTGTAGCTTTATCGAGTTTTTTCGAAATGAATTTTTTGGAAATGTTCAAAATCTCAGACAAGCCTTTGACCAATGCTTTTTTATGCTTTTTATACATTGCTTTAGAGGGAACAGCGGCATCCCATCGCACTTCGTAACGGGCCATTGATGTTGCCAAAATACTTCCATCGTCCGCAAAAATATTCCCTCTACTGGGCTGAAGGATATCTTTTTTAAGGGTGCGTTTTGAAGCTATCTCCCGATATTTGTCGCCTTCTGAAAACTGTATATGAATAAGCTTAGTGATCAACAAAAAAGAAAAAAGCATCAAACCAAAGGCTACCAAGTAGCTACGATTCATTATGTTTTTCATTTTGCTTTTCATTTTCAATCTTGTTTTACAATGATTTTTATGGGAGGCGTTTTTGCCGGACCTATCCCCAAGGGGCGTAACTCCTTCATGATTTTAGTTTCCATTTTTAAATTCATCAAGGCGGTGCGTTGTTCTACAAATTTGCTTTTCAACATTTTCAAATTATCATTCAATTGGGCGATATGAAAAATCTTTCGATCAGCGGCATGACCACTGGCAATCATAATTAGCGATAGAAGTGATAAAAAAAGAATCACACGCCAATTCTTAAAGGCATAATCATTGACCAAAAACTCCATTCTCAATATTGACAACAGCTTTTTCATATTCTTTCTGCAATTCTGAGTTTACCACTTCTCGCCCTACTGTTCTCCTTGATCTCTTCTTCTGAAGGAATCTGCAAATTCCCCACCTTTTTCAAAGGCAGGTTTCTGTTTCCATAGAGGTCTGATTCTGCTTTACCCAAAAACTTGCCCTCTCTTATGAATATTTTAACCAATCGATCTTCCAGGGAGTGGTAAGAGATACATACCAATCTACCTTTTATCTGTAGCACTTCAACAGACTGTTCCAAAAAGGATTTAATAGCCTCTAACTCGTCATTGACTTCAATTCTGATGGCTTGAAACACCTGCGCAATGATTTTGTTAAAAACATGCTTAGGTAAAATGGGAGTCAACAAACTGACCAGTCCTTGGGTGGTCTCTATTGTATTTTTATTTCTTTCTTTTACAATATGCTCGGACAATTTTCTGGCGATGCGAAGCTCCCCGTAATTCTTAAAAATTTGTTGGAGCTCCTCTACGCTGTATTCATTAATTAGCTCAAGGGCACTCCATTCGTTTTTGTTATTCATCCTCATGTCCAATGGCCCATCTAGTCGGGTGGAAAAACCTCTTGATCCTGAATCAAATTGATGAGAGGAGGCGCCAAAGTCGGCGAGAATACCATTCACAGTAGTTGTGCCGCAAAATTTCAAATGTCTTTTGAGATCGGAAAAATTTCCATCGATCAAATGAAATCTATCGTCTGAAATGGAATTTTGATGGGTGGCCTCATCCTGATCTAAAGCCAGCAGTTTTCCTTTATTGGACAGTTTTTGAAGTATGGCCCTGGAATGGCCTCCACCCCCAAAAGTTACGTCGACATAAATCCCGTCAGGATCGATTTTCAATCCCTGAATCGCTTCTTCAAGCATGACAGGTTTATGATAAATTATCTTCATTTTGATCCCCCATTACTTCCTCAGCCAATACAGCAAAATCTGTGGTTGCTTCATCAATCGCTATCTCATAGAGTCCTTTGTCCCAAATCTCCAAAATATTGACAACCGATGAAACGACTACCTCTTTGGAAATTTTGGCGTGGTTTGTTAAATCTTTTGGAATCAATAACCTTCCCGTTGCATCAATCTCCAACAATTTCACCCCCGCAGTAAAACGCCGAATAAAGTCATTGTTTTTCTTGTTGAATCGATTTAGCTTGTTAACTTTTTCCATCAAGCTCTCCCATTGATCCAGAGGATGTAATTCCAAACAGGTGTTAAAAACAGCTCTTTTGATGACAAAACTTTTATTCAAATGGTTCGAAAGTTGTTTTCTTAATGCAGCAGGAAGCATGATACGTCCCTTTGCGTCGGCCTTACACTCGTATGTACCGATAAAATGGTGCATGCTGTTTTTCGTTCAATTTCAATCAAATATAAAGTAATTTTACCACTTTTTACCACTTTATACCACATTGTTAATAAATTATACCACTTTCTCCCAAGCACTCTAAAAACAGTATGAAAAAAAATTAAATACAAATCATACAAGTGAATTGTATATCTTTGAAATTATTTCGTAGAGATGCTTGAGAAACAAATTATTGCTGAGAATAATTACCGCTATATTGAAATAGGTGAGGGTAGTCCGGTGGTTATTTTGCATGGCCTGATGGGAGGGTTGAGTAATTTTATGGGAGTAATAAATTATTTCCCCAGTAAAGGTTACAAAATATTGGTTCCTGAGTTACCGGTTTACGAATTGCCTTTGATCAATTCTACTGTTAAATCTCTCGCTGAATTTTTGGATGGTTTTTTAAACTTCAAAAAATTAAAAGACGTTATTCTTCTGGGTAACTCTTTGGGAGGACATGTTGCATTGTTGTTTGCCAAGTTTCATCCCGAAATTGTAAATGGCTTAATCATAACAGGAAGTTCAGGACTGTATGAAAATTCAATGGGAGACGGTTATCCCAAAAGGGGAGATTATGATTATATTAAAGCTAAAAGTGAAGAAGTTTTTTACGATCCCAAAGTTGCGACCAAAGAAATAGTAGACGAGGTATTTGAATCAGTCAATGATCGAAATAAATTGTTAAGAACATTGGCCATTGCCAAAAGTGCCATTCGACATAACATGGCGAAAGATTTACCCAATATGAAGACCAGGACAGCTATCATCTGGGGAGCTCAGGACAGTGTTACCCCACCCAATGTAGCAGATGAATTCAATTCACTACTTCCCAATTCGGATCTTTATTGGATTGACAAGTGCGGACACGCACCCATGATGGAACACCCTGAACGTTTCAATGAGATCATGTACTCCTGGATGCAGAAATACAACTTTTAATTCCCTAAAATGAATGTTGCCCGTGCTGAATTCGTGGTGAGCAACACCAAAGTTAAAAGCTGTCCAAAAACTAAGATGCCTGAATATGCCTTTATAGGGAGATCTAATGTTGGTAAATCTTCACTAATCAATATGTTGTGCAACCAAAAAAAACTGGCCAAAACTTCTTCACGACCTGGAAAAACTCAATTGATCAATCATTATTTAATCAATAAGAATTGGTATTTGGTTGATCTACCTGGCTATGGATATGCCAGAGCCCCTAAAACTGAAAAAAAAACCTTCCAAAAATTTATTATAGATTATTTTATCAAAAGAAAGGAATTGGTATTGGCTTTTCTATTGATTGATATACGTCACGAACCACAACCCATCGATCTAAATTTTTTGCGGTGGTTAGGTGAACATTTTATTCCATTCTCTATCGTATTTACCAAAGCTGATAAAATAAAAAAAAAGGAAGTCGAAGTTAAAGTTTCAGACTATCTTGAAGTACTTAAAGAGAGTTGGGAAAGCCTCCCTAAATATTTTATAACTTCCTCCGAAAAAAGGATGGGCCGGGAGCCGCTTTTGAATTATATTCAACAGGTCAACGAAAGTATTGATGAGTTTTAGCCGTCTTTTTTAAGGTTTAGTTTTTCTGCAAAATAATCACAAAAATCCTTCATAGTTGCCGCCATTTTATCATCTTGAGTAGCACGGAGATAGGTTTCACTCATGGTCAATAGTGTTTGATGAAAAAACATTTTCATCTGATCGATAGGCATTTCCTTGATCCACAGATCCATCCTTAGGGTTTCTTGATTTTGCCCATCCCATAAGGCCAAAAGCATGGCCTGCACCACCTCTTTATCTATCCCTCCATCTGGCGCTGACCAAACGATCTTTTCGGGAATTTTATTTTCATCTACAGTTACTTCTATTCTAATTGGACTTGTTTTTTTGGCCATTATCTTTTTGGTTTATAATTAGATTTTGAGAATAGAGTTCGAGCAGGAAGATTCAGTAGGGCACTGATCTCTGTATCTGGATAACGTTCCATAAAAGATTTAATGATTTGCCACCCCATCCAAACCCCCACTCGTCCCGGCGACTCGTTGTCTATTTCCAAATAAAATTTTGAAAATGGGGCCGATTCTATAAATCTTTGATTAAGTGAAGGGTCTGTATCATACAACAACTGTTTTTGGACAAAATATTGCCACATGTAAACTTCATTGTTGATAACCCATTTGATTTGTGCTTCAGTATACCCCATTTTTTGTGCATCAGTAGACTTTGGCAGCACCCATTCTTTGAAGTAGATTTGTTTTCCGTAATAAATCATTTGTGACAAAAGAGACCTGTCTTTGGTGGGAGCTATTTTGTTGGCTGCAAATTTACTTGCCACATGAGAGGTCATAAACTTAATATCCATTTCTTGACGAACATATTGTGGAATTCCTTCATACAAGTAGTGATCTGCGCCCAAATAAGTGTCCAAAGAGAGCAATAAAAGAGAGTCAGCATAAATCGCTTTACTCTGATAATCAACGTTGTTGATCACTCCAATTACCTTTGGAGTTTTGGTTTTTGGAAAATAGTATTTTAAGTGCTTAAAAAGACACTCTAGTTGGTCCTCTAATGGCGCCATAGAAGAAAATTTTTCTTCTATATTTTCCAACAAAAGTAGTTGCAAACTGTCTTTTTGTCTTTTGATCCAAACACTGTCACTAAACTTCTTAGGAAAAAGAAAAGGATAATTAGTTTTCAGTTCAGGAATGTCATGAGCTTTCGCAAGATGAAACTTCTTATCAAATCTATCGATGGTTAATTCAAAGGGGATCGAAAGAATTTCTGATTCCTTAAATTTATTGTTCTTACAACCAATGGCGAACAAAAAAAAGCACAGTATAAAAATTTTTTGGGTGATTCTGTAAATAATCAATCTCATTTAATTGGATTTATTTTTATTCCAATGTAACTTCGATATACAAATGTAAGCGGTCTTTATTTAAAACAATGAAAACACCTGAAAAAGTAGTCACCCACATTGTAAAATGGTTGAAGGATTATCTTAAAAATTCGAAAATGAATGGTTTTGTAGTTGGGGTCTCGGGAGGAATTGACTCTGCGGTTACCTCCACACTTTGTAGCCTTACAAATGCACCCGTCTTGTGTCTTGAAATGGAGATTCACCAAGACACCCATCAAGTCTCTAGAGCCAGACACCACATCGATTGGTTAGAGAAGAAGTTTGACAATGTGAGACATCATAACATCTCCCTAACCGGTGTTTTTGATCAATTTGTAAAGGGCCTGCCAGGAACACCCATGAAGGAGGAAAAATTGCTCAGTTTGGCCAATACAAGAGCTAGACTTAGAATGACCACTCTATACTATTTTGCAACATTGAACCGTTACCTGGTAACAGGAACAGGTAATAAGGTTGAGGACTTTGGTGTGGGTTTTTATACCAAGCACGGTGACGGAGGAGTCGACCTTAGCCCCATTGCTGATTTGTTAAAATCACATGTTTATGAACTGGCTCAATATTTTGAAGTAATTGAAGTCATTCAAAAGGCTGCTCCCACTGATGGTTTATGGAATGATAACAGAACCGACGAAGACCAAATGGGTGTAAATTATAGTGAGCTAGAGTGGGCTATGAGGGAACTTGAACTAAATCCATCTCTCAAAGGTCTGGACCAAAATCAACTGGAAATCATTGAAATTTACATAAATTTCAATCGGCAAAACCAACATAAAATGAATCCTATTCCCGTTTGTGAAATACCCTATCCTCTATTGATTTAAATAAACAAAAAACATGATTGACTTCTATCTCCAGGACAAAAACTTGAATTTAATTTAAATAACTCGATGGAGTTTATTGGATATTATATTCTTTAGACCTTGGTACATTTGGATTTCCCTTAGTGTTTCTTTGTTGTCACCCTGTTCTTTAGTTTCCATTTGAAGCTCAGTGATTTTTTGATTAATCAGGTATCGCCTAATCGATAAGATTGTTTCAATAACCAGTCGAACAACCTCACTCCCTTTGACTTTGACAAAAACATTTCTTTTATTCCAATCGTGCAATTGAAATTGTTCCTCTTTCATTACGAGATCAGTTATAATTTCATTTTGGATCAAATCATCAGTTTGCATAATCTTTTCAAGGTTTAAATCGCCCTGATCACTCTGATAAAATTCTATGAGTTTATAGAAAATCTTTTTGAAGGTTTCGTGAGTCAGTTCAATTTCGTCTTGTTGAAGGTCTAAAAAAATCTTCTCGTATACTTTAACCGAAATCTTTTGAGTCTCTTCTATCAATTCCCCTTGCTCGTTTGTGGTCGAAATGAGCTCTTCAAAATCAAACTTTTGATTTCCATAGGTCAGAAGAATGGAAATGATCTGTCTTTCTAACTCAAAAACACGATCAACTTTCGAAATAGGATCCGCTGTTTTTTTAACAAATTGAAGAGATTCATTGGGAATAAATCTTTTGGCTCCTTTTTGATTATTTTTTTGATTGATTTGGGCCAAAGCACTGAACAATGCATCTTCTGAAATCTGCATGATTTCAGCACAGTTTTGAATATATATCTCTTGCTTGATCGCATCGGGGATCTTAAAAATAGTCTCTACTATCTCCCTAATAGTTTCGGATTTACGAATCGGATCTTTTTTTCCTTCTTCGGAGAGCAATGATGCTTTAAATTGAATAAAATCTTTAGACTGTTCCTCCAGAAAATTCTTAATTTCTTCTTTAGTGTGGGATTGGGCGAAACTATCTGGATCTTCACCCTCAGGAAAAGTACAAACTCTAACATTCATCCCTTGTTCTAAAATCAAATCTATTCCCCTTATTGAAGCTCTGAGCCCGGCTAAATCTCCATCAAATAAAACAACAATGTTAGAGGTCAAACGGTTGATTATACGAATTTGATCTATGGTCAATGCTGTTCCTGAGGAGGAGACCACATTAGTAATCCCCGACTGATACATTTGAATTACATCTGTATATCCCTCAACCAAATAACATAGATCATTTTTGGCTATGCTTTGTTTAGACTCGAAGATTCCATACAGGGCCTTACTTTTATTATAAATTTCACTTTCTGGAGAATTGAGGTATTTCGCTGTTCTAGCATTTTGGGATAATATTCTTGCCCCAAAGCCTTGAACCCTACCCGACATACTCCGAATTGGAAAAATAACCCTCCCTCTAAAACGATCAACTTGACGATCCTGATTGACAATGATTAGGCCTGTTTTTTCAAGAAAATCTAATTTATAACCCTCCTTTTGGGCCTGTTTACTGAGGGCATCATTGGATTCAAGGGAATAACCCAAAGAAAATTTTTTCAAGCTTTCGTCTTTGAAACCTCTTTCTTTGAAATAGGTTAAACCAATGGATTTTCCCGCCTCAGTCTCCCAAAGATTTTTTTCAAAAACCCCCGCAGCATATTGTGCAACCAAAAACATGCTTTCCTTGGTGTCTTTAATTTGCTTTTCGTCGGGAGTCACCTCCGTTTCCTCTATTTCTATATTGTATTTTTTTGCTAAGTAGCGGATGGCTTCAGGATAAGTAAAATGTTCGTGCTCCATCATGAAAGCAATAACATTACCTCCTTTTCCACTACTAAAATCTTTCCATATTTGCTTAGCAGGAGAAACCATAAAACTCGGAGTTCTCTCATGGGTAAAAGGGCTCAAACCTTTAAAATTTGCTCCCGATTTCTTCAAGGTTATATACTCACCAATTACCTCCTCCAATCGAGCGGTTTCATATACTTTGTCAATAGTACTTCTTGAGATCAAATGAATGGAAATATTTTTATAAAAATAAAATTATATAGGCACTGGACAAAACCTCACGAATCAAATTCAAGTTTTGTGATCTAAATACTCCGCTCGATGACATAATTGACCATTAATTCCAAAGAATCTCGATAAATGTTTTTGGGAAAGGTTTTAAGTTTTTCAAGTGCGCGAACACGAAAAGACTCCATTTTTTGTTCGGCAAATTCAAGCCCACCAACTTCCTTGATCCTTTTGATTGCCTCACGCACCCTTTTTTTGTCTTTATTGTAATTTTTAACAGTATTGATTAACCAATTTTTATCAGAACGGCCCATTACATTGAGGGCATGGATCATGGGCAATGTCATCTTTTGCTCTTTAATGTCAATCCCTGTAGGCTTACCAATTTTTTGCTCTGAATAATCAAATAAATCGTCTTTAATTTGAAAAGCCATCCCCAAAAGCTCTCCAAACTGATGCATTTTGGCGACCTGATCATCATTGGCATCAACAGACTTGGCTCCCATAGCACAACAAGCGGCAAGTAGCATTGCAGTTTTTTGACGTATGATTTCATAATAAATTTCTTCTGTAATGTCAAGGTTTCTGGCCTTTTCTATCTGCAAAAGCTCTCCTTGACTCATTTCTCGCACTGCAACAGAGATGATTTTTAGCAAATCAAAATCTTCGTTTTCTATCGAAAGTAATAAACCCTTTGAAAGTAAATAATCACCCACCAACACAGCAATTTTATTTTTCCATAAAGCATTGATAGAAAAGAATCCCCTCCGCTGATTACTGTCATCCACTACATCATCATGGACCAATGTAGCAGTATGGATCAATTCAATAACTGCAGCACCTCGGTAAGATCGTTCATTTATTCTGCCCTTCCCTAACATTTTGGCAACAAGAAAAACAAACATGGGACGCATTTGTTTCCCTTTTCTTTTGACAATAAAATGGGTGATTCTATTTAATAATGCTACCTCAGAGGACATGGAAATCTTGAACTTTTTTTCAAAAAGTTCCATTTCATCATAAATGGGTTCTTTTATTAGCTCTACAACTTTCATTTCACTACAAAGATATTACTATTCATTAAGGAAGTACAACCTGCGTCCGTTCTGATTTATTGGCTAACTGGCCACAGGCTGCATCAATATCCTTACCTCTTGATCTCCTCAAAGTCACAGTAATTCTATGGTCTTGCAAAGCAATTTCGTAAGCCTTAATCCTGTCTTTTTCAGCTTGTATGAATTGGTCATTCCCAATAGGATTGTATTCTATCAAATTAACTTTACAGGGTGAAATTTTACAAAAATCAACCAAAGAATTAATGTCATCGTCATCATCATTGATGCCTTTCCAAACAACATATTCATAGGTGACAGCTTTTGCTGTTTTATCAAACCAATATTTGATTGCATCAGCAAGGTCGTTAAGAGGAAATTTTTCTGCAAAAGGCATTAATTTCTCCCTTATATTTTGCCTCGCACTATGGAGTGAAACGGCCAAACCAAAACCTACTTGGTCATCGGCCATTTTCTTGATCATTTTAGGAATTCCAGAGGTAGAGACAGTGATTCTTGAGGGAGACATACCCAAACCGGCTCCCTGGGTAATTTTATCTATAGCATTGATCATGTTTTTGTAATTCATCAATGGCTCTCCCATTCCCATAAAAACTATATTGGAGAGGGGCCGGTCAAAATACAAACGACTTTGCTGATCCATGGCAACCACCTGATCAAAAATTTCATCAGCATTAAGGTTTCGCATTCTTCTGATTTGAGCAGTTGCACAAAATTTACAATCCAGACTACAACCTACTTGAGAAGAAACACAAGCAGTAGTTCTATTTTCGGTGGGAATAAGAACAGATTCAACAACCAAATTGTCGTATAGTTTTAATACATTTTTAATGGTTCCATCATTGCTTTTTTGTTGATGAAAAATATCGAAATGATTAATAACAAAATTAGTTTCCAACAAACTCCTGGTTGATTTTGAAAGATTTGTCATCCCTTTGAAATTGTGAATACCTTTTTTCCACAACCATTGGTATACCTGATCTCCACGAAAAGCTTGATCCTTGTTTTCGGTAAAAAAAAGCCTAAGATCTTCAAGGGAAAGAGACCTAATATTCCTTTTTGTTTTGGTTTTCATTAACGCTATCGTTCAAATATACTCTTCATTAGACTTTTAATACTTTCATATGATTAGCATGGCATCACCGTAAGAATAAAATTTGTATTTTTTCTTTATGGCTTGCTTATAAGCTTCTTTAATAAAATTAACATCGGCAAATGCAGAAACCATCATTAATAAAGTAGATTTTGGTGTATGAAAATTGGTAATCATGCAATTGGCAATTGAGAAATCGTAGGGAGGAAAAATAAATTTATGGGTCCATCCTTCATAAGGATTGAGGGCGCCTGTTGAAGATACAGAAGATTCCAAACCTCTCATAACTGTGGTTCCCACAGCACAGATTTTTCGATTGGCCTTCAATGCATTGTTCACTATATTAGAAGCGTCTTGTGTGATAATTAACTCTTCAGAGTCCATTTTGTGTTTGGAAAGATCTTCCACCTCAACAGGACTAAAAGTTCCCAGTCCAACGTGTAAGGTCAATTCCGCCAAATCAACCCCTTTGATTTGAAGTCTTTTCATTAGATGCTTAGAAAAATGAAGCCCTGCAGTAGGGGCAGCAACAGCGCCTTCATGTTTGGCGTAAATAGTTTGATAACGTTCCTCATCTTCTTTCTCAATGGGTCGATTGATGTATTTTGGAAGCGGAGTTTGTCCTAATTCTTTGAGCCTAGTTCTGAATTCACTGTAGGATCCATCAAAAAGAAAACGAAGTGTTCTACCTCTTGAGGTGGTATTGTCAATGACCTCAGCAACCAAACTTTCATCGTCTCCAAAATAGAGTTTATTTCCAATTCTAATTTTTCTTGCAGGATCAACCAATACATCCCACAATCGTTGTTCCTCATTGAGTTCTCTCAACAAAAAGACTTCAATTCTGGCTCCCGTTTTCTCTTTGTTTCCAAAAAGTCTGGCAGGAAAAACTTTAGTGTTGTTCAATACCATTACATCTCCTTCATTGAAAAAGTCAATTATATCTTTAAAGGTATGATGGCTGATAGACTGATCGACTCGATTCAGGACCATCAGCCTGGATTCATCTCTTCCTGTAGAAGGCCTTTGAGCTAATAAATTATTGGAAAGGTCAAAACTAAAATCTGATAATTTCATGGTTTTATTTTTTTTGCCATGCAAATATAATCTCTCTAGGTGGGGGTTGTCAAGTAAAAAGCAATAAAAAAACTAAATAATATTTTTATCAAAATCAATTTTCCTAAGATGGTCCCAAAAATCAGGATAAGACTTAGATACCACCTCTGCGTTATTGATATTGATGGGTACTTTTAATCCAAGTGGGGCAAAAGCCATTGCCATCCTGTGATCATTGTAGGTGTCTATGGAAATATTTTTATTAATCTTTAGTGAACTGAAAAGTTCAAGGCTTCTGTCGGTGATTTTCACCTTGGAGCCCAGCTTTTCTATTTCAATTTTAAGAGCAGACAAACGATCTGTTTCTTTTATTTTCAGTGTATGCAAACCCGTAAGCTTGCAATCAACATTAAGTCCAAGACAAGTGATCGCAATGGTTTGAGCTAAATCGGGAGTGTTTTTTAGATTGATCATTATGTAATTTGGAGGTGTAAAATCGACTATTTTAGAAAGAGTTATTTTTCCATCAGAGTAGGTGGTCTTTACTCCAAAATTTTTGTAAATCTCAGAAAGTGCAGCATCTCCTTGTTTGCTTTTTTCAAAATAGCTCTTTAAAGTTATTTCACCTCTAACCGCCAAAGCAACAATGGAATAAAAATAAGAAGCAGAACTCCAGTCAGACTCGACTTTCCAATATTTGGTGTTAATTTTAGAAGTATGCTTGATTACTATTTGGTTTCTATAGAAGGTGGTATCAAAACCCAATTGATCCATGATGCTCTGTGTCATTTTGATGTAGGGGACAGAGGTGGTTTCCCCTATCAAATCAATCATTAATCCATTCTTTAGTGAAGGAGCAATAAGCATCAAAGCAGAAATATACTGACTGCTGATATTTGCAGGCAAGGCTACTCGATTCATTGTAATTTCCTTTCCTCTAATGATTAATGGTGGGAAACCAGCCTCCTTTTTGTAGGTAATATCTGCTCCCAGACTTTTCAATGCATCCACCAAGAGTTTTATAGGACGTTCTTGCATTCTTTCGGACCCTGTTAAAACAATTTCTTGATTGGGTTTGGTCGCAAAATAAGCCGTCAAAAAACGCATGGCAGTTCCAGCATGATGGATATTGATGATATTACTTTTACTTTTTAATCCTTTTTGAGTGATCTGAGTATCATCAGAATTGGAAAGGTTGAGGATTTCAATTTGGGGATATAAAGCTTGAAGCACTAGTAATCTATTAGATTCACTCTTAGAACCAGTGATGGTAAGTTCACCATATGACTCTTGACTGGAGTGCTGGATGTTTAACTTCATGGACGCATATTATTTCAACCTAGGATTGTTTTGATGACGGTCGTGATCTCTTTCAGATTTGATTTTCATTTTTTTATTAAAGGCTTGTTGCAGATCCACACCCGTCTGATTGGCCAAACACAATACAACAAAGATGACATCGGCAAGTTCCTCTCCAAGATCTTTTTCCTTATCACTCTCTTTTTCACTTTGCTGTCCATATCTTCTGGCAATAATTCGAGCAACCTCACCCACTTCTTCAGTCAGTTGGGCCATATTGGTCAACTCATCAAAATAACGGACACCGTGTTCCTTAATCCAAATTTCGACAACTTCTTGTGCTTTTTGCAACTCCATTTGCTAGCGAATTTAAAACTTTCCCGATGGTCATGAAAATATAAAGTCTAAAAATCATAACAAGCTTCTTATTTCGTAAATGTTTTGTACCATCCGACAATGATCATGAAGGGGTTCATTATTGGAGTTGAAATGTATCGCTTGCATACCGATATTCATAGCTCCCAAAACATCTACCTCAAGACTATCGCCAATCATCAAAGAATTTTTGGCAGCCGTTTTAGCATGATCAAGAGCGTGTTCAAAAATGATCGGATGGGGTTTTTTGTAGCCCACTTTTTCGGCCGTAAAGACATTTTTAAAATATGAAGAAAGGCCTGAGTTTCTTATTTTTTTTTGTTGAACAGCTTCAAAACCATTGGTGATAATGTGGAGTTGATACTTAGTTTTGAGCCCCTCTAAAAGAAAAGCCGCACCCTGAAATAGGTTTGAAAAAGTTGAAAGATGTAAAATATATTGATCTGAAATTAGATCGATAATGGTTGGATCAAATACAAAATCAATGACTTGAAAAGTTTTGATCAATCTTTTATGCCTAAGTTCTTTTTGGGAAATTTTATTTTTCCTGTATTGCTTCCAGTATTTATGGTTGATGCCTTTATAAACCTCCATAAAATCATTAAGTTTGAGGTCTAGATTGAGTTCTTCAAAAATTTTCTCAAATGTCAATGCTGAATTTTTTTCAAAATCCCAAAGTGTGTGATCCAAATCAAAAAAGACATCAGTAATCTGATTTTTATCGGACATGGTATTTAAGATAGTTGATGAATTGATTGCACCAACTGTTTTTGAAGTCCTCAGAATTCAGTATTGCATTGGAAAAAGAAACCCCGTGAAAAGCAGAACTGGTGGGTAAGTTTCCATAGAGTTCTTTTAATTTTTCAAATGCCATTTGATTGGGAAACTTCCTAAAGCCCGATTCGTCAGCCACCACAGGATAAATTTTTAATGAAGTTTGTAAATCGTTGTTCAAATCGTAAAAATAAAAGGGTACCGCTGTGGAGGCACGATAACCAAGTTCTTCTTTATAGCCCATGCTGTAATCCTTTTGAATCTCATTTTCCAAAAGATTGTAGTAACCCGAAGAAGCCGATAAAAGGCCGTAATTGAACCTTACCGAATCAATCTTTTTGAAAATCAACCTTTTAAGTTGATCGCATTCGGGATTTAGAAATTTAGATTCCTGTTGCGAAGCATAGGAGGCCAAAAGGGAAACTTGATTCAAATCGGCAGTGTTTTTTATTAGTTTTCTAAAACTATAATTGTAGATCGAAACACCTCTGTCATAAAAATTATTTTTGGCAAAAAGAAAAAAATAAAGGGGTTGATATCCGAATTTTTTAAAAAGTGTCTCCAATTCTTTGAAATTATTGTTGGGGTCTTTTCGCAAGCCCAATATTACCAGATATTGATCAATAATAGAAAAAAAATCTAGACGCCATAGCGCACTAAAGGTATCGGTTATATTAAGCAATAATGATCTTTTTTGATAACGATATGGGTTAACAACCGAAATGATAGGTTGGAATTTCGGTTTTTTCCAAGACACATGAGGTAGCCCGGGAAAAAACTCATGTAATTTATCCTTCAATCTCACTGCCCATAAATCTATAAGAGGTATCTCTAAGAAGTTATTTTTTGACGCCAAGCTTTGGTATGCCAAAAATGCACCCAACTCATTTTTTACTTGTGGGAGAAATTCTTCATATCTACTGATCAAATAAAAGGAAGCTGAAAAAACATCGTAGGGTAATTGAGATTGTTTTCCCAGCTTGAAAAAAGCGGGAAGACCGGACCAATTTGATACCTCTATAGGTACTTCCTGAACACCTTGCTGGTAAAGCAGGTCATGAGAGGCTATGAAAAATTCCTTTCCAAGGGGTTGATGAGTATAGCTCAGTTTGGGTCCTGAATGAGAAACGAATTTCTCAATGGTAGAAGTGAAATCGACAGGAAGTTCTAAAATCCTAATAAAAATTTGCCTGAAAATATAGGTTAGTCTAGGAGTTATTTTGTGAGAATAAACTAGTATCATTCAAATCAATTTTTCATCTTTAAAGCTAAAGTAAGGCTTTTCAGATACAATAAGATGATCCAAAATTATAATGCCAAAATACTGGCATCGCTGTTAATTTTTTGCAGGAAATAGGATAATAGAATTTAGAATCTAAGTGAAAGAAAAAAATCTAGAAATATTTTAGAAGCGGGATAATTTGGCTTTCAGCTGCTCCCAATCCAACCCTCCATAATTACCCGAGCTCATCATCAACAAAACAGAATGATCATAATCTTGCACTAAAAGAAAATCTTTTAAAAGCTTTGGGTCAGAGAAAACAATCAGTCTTGGGTGACCCAGTGCATCAAAAATTTCTTGGGCATGAATCGGAGTTCTGTTTTTTATTCTAAGGGCCTCTGGATCAAAAAAAACGATGGGCAGGTCAGCTTTTTCGAGACTATCGCGGTAATGGACAAGAAAAGAAGGATCCAAGCTACTATGGGTATGTAATTCCAAACATGCAAAAAGCTTAGAATCGGGAAATTGTTCTTTAACAGCTTGGGTGGTGGCCTTCACTTTACTAGGGGAATGAGCAAAATCCTTAAAAAGGCAGCTACTCTTCCCGCTAATAAGACGTTCAAGACGTTTTGAAGCCCCTTTAAAACTACTTATGGCTTGAAAAAAATCGTCTTCATCGATACCAATAAGTTGACAAAGCCATTTAGCCCCAGATATATTGGATAAATTGTGTCTTCCAAAGACACCCAAGGGAATCAGCCCCTCATCCGTTTCCAAAGAAGTTTCACCCAAAGAAACCTTGTGGTCTAGAGTGCTGTATGACTCTTTTCTGATGGCGTTTTTAGATTCCGAAACTATTTTACACAATGTATCGTCCTCTTGATTGTAAACTAAAACTCCACCTTCTGTGATAGAGTCAATGAATATTTCAAATTGATCATTATAATCCGATTCTGTATTAAAAACATTGATATGATCCCATGCAATTCCACTGATCAATGCAATTTGAGGTTTGTAATGATGAAATTTGGGTCTTAAATCGATAGGGGAAGACAAGTATTCATCTCCTTCGAGAATAATAAATTGATTCTTTTCGGACAAAAAGACCGAATTATCAAAGCCCTCCAGTTGGGCGCCAATCATGTAATCCACCGATTTTTGATGATAGTTTAATACGTGTAAAACCATTGCAGAAATGGTAGTTTTACCATGGCTACCGGCGATTACTACCCTTGTTTTATTCTGGGCGAAGTGGGCAATAAATTCTGGATAGGAAAAAAGCGGCAGCCCCATTTTTTGTGCTGCCAAAAGTTCCGGATTGTCTTTTTTGGCATGCATTCCCAAAATCACTGCATCGAGACTTGCATTTATTTTTTCCGGGTCCCAACCCATTTGTTCAGGACATATATCTGCTTCCCTTAATTGGGTTAAAGAGGGGTCAAAAATAGCATCGTCACTTCCGGTAACTTGATGACCATTTATTTTTAGTGCGATGGCCAAACTGTGCATGGCACTACCTCCTATGGCAATAAAATGGTATTTACTCAAGCTTTACAGTTTTTAGTAATTCCAAACCTTCTTCAAAACCGGGGTTAATCTCCAAGGCTTTTTTTATCGAAGCCTTTACCTTTTTAAAATTTTTATTGTAAAGGTAAATTTTTGAGCGATAATAATAGGCCCATTCCAAGGGGTAATTGTCCTTAAATCCAGAATCTTTGATGTAATGGTCTAAAAAGGCAATACCTAATTCCTGTTCCATTTTAAATTCGGCGGCTGCCCTACCCAAATCAAAAGTCAAATCCCTTCTCAGTCCACTCCCCCATTGTTCTGGTACTGGAATTTCTTCTTTTAGGTATTGGAAAACCTCAGCATATTTTGATTTTGAAGCCTCATAATTATTTTTTACTTCCAAGACATAGGCCTGCATCATCCTCCCTTCGACAGGATCGATATCCCTCAATAAATCGGCTTTTGTTTCAGCCATTGCAATACTTCCCCCAAAAAGGGATGGAATTTCTGCATACAACTGAATTAATAAATTTAAAAAAATCACTTTTTTGGGTTGTAACTCATGGGCTCGAAGTACAGACCTTTTGGCTATTAAAATATAGGGAACGGATAAAAATCGAGAAACCTCCAGTGATTTTCGAGCTGCCGCTATGCCGAGTTTAAAATAATTTTCAGCCTGAGGCGAATCGAGCAAAAGTATTTCGTAATAATCAATAGCAGTATCCCAGTCTTTGTAATAATAGGACAACTCTGCAATGGATTTGATAATGGTTGTTGATTCCCGATGGGCTTTATTTTTTAGCAATCTTAATTCATCTGTGTACTTAGGATCACTTTCGAAATCATAGCTCACCAATGGGGTTTTTGGTTGTGAAAGGATTAACAGAGGAAAAACGAAAAAAAGAATTGACCATTTTATTCTAATCATCTGGGGCGTTTAGTATTTTCCAAATTAAATCTTTGAGTGGAAGTAAACCCGATTGATCCACTGCCGATATAATGCAATGGGGTGTTTCACCAAAGTTTTTCTTCATTTCCTCGACATATTCCATCCGGAGTTCATCATCCAACAAGTCGCATTTGGAGAGCGCTACTATATAATCTTTATCGATTAATTCAGGATTGTAGGTTTTCAATTCAAACATCAAAATATCAAAAGTTTTTTTGACATCGGGAGTATCGGATGGAATCAAAAAAAGCAATAAGGAATTGCGTTCAATATGCCGAAGGAAGTAGTGTCCCAATCCTTTGCCCTCTGCAGCCCCTTCAATGATTCCAGGGATGTCTGCCATCACAAAAGATTGAAAGTCACGATAAGGAACAATGCCCAAATTGGGTCTCAGAGTGGTAAACTCATAATCGGCAATTTTGGGTTTGGCCGCGGACAAGGCCGCTAATAAGGTCGACTTCCCTGCATTGGGGAAGCCTACCAAGCCGACATCGGCCAGCACTTTAAGTTCCAAGGTAATCTGTAATTCTTTTCCAGGGATTCCCGGTTGAGCATATCTTGGGGTTTGATTTGTCGAAGATTTAAAATTCCAATTGCCCAATCCTCCTTTTCCACCTTCCAACAAAATGAATTCTTGTTCGTGCTCAACGATCTCAAAAAGCACAGCATCGGTTTCCGAATTTTTAACAACTGTTCCCAAGGGAACATCGATATAAACGTCTTTTCCTTGAGCACCACTGCTTCTGTTTTTACTACCGTCTCCTCCGTGTCCTGCAAAAAAATGCCTTGTAAATTTAAAGGAGTACAAAGTCCATGAGTTGGGATTGGCCCGGATGATGATGTGTCCTCCTCTGCCTCCGTCTCCCCCATCAGGCCCGCCTTTGGTGATGTATTTTTCGCGGTGCAAGTGCACAGAACCTTTCCCTCCTTTTCCTGATTTAAGGTTGAGTTTTACGTAGTCAACAAAATTTGCTTCGGTCATTCCTTAGAGCAAGCCATCGATCAGCGCGGTCAATCTTTGGGTAATTCCATCAATGCTGCCGATACCGTCCACACTGTAAAATTTCCCCTGAGCATCATAAAATGATCTTAGCGGCGCTGTTTTATTGTTGTATTCCTCGAATCGGTTTCTGATTTTCTCTTCATCCTGATCGTCCTTCCTTTCACTAGTTATTCCCCTGTTGATCAGGCGTTCCACCAAGATATCATCATCGGCCTCCAGGGCCAGAGTAGCAGTGATTTGCATGGATTTTTCAATCAAAAAAGCATCTAGAACCTCGGCTTGTTTTGTCGTTCTGGGGAAACCGTCAAAAATAAAGCCCTTAGCCTCGGTGTTATTTTCGACCGCATCCTTAAGCATATCGATTGTAACTTGATCGGGAACCAAATCTCCTTCTTCCAAATAAGATTTTGCTAATATTCCCAATTCTGTTTTGTTAGAGATGTGGTGTCTAAACAGATCTCCCGTGGAGATGTGAAACAATTGGTATTTGGATTTTAAAAATTCTGCCTGGGTTCCTTTTCCCGCTCCGGGTTTTCCAAAGAGTATTAAATTGATCATTAAAAATTGTTTGTAGCAAAGATATCCAAATTGTCTTGTTTTTTTCCAAGCAAAAAAGTTATGCGTATTTTTGTAAAAACTTCGCGATGGATTTTTTTTCAACTTCAAAAACCCTTGGGATACTTGGTGGAGGGCAATTGGGTAAAATGTTGCTCTACACCACCCGAAAATGGGACATCAAAACGAGTGTTTTGGATCCCAATAAAAATGCCCCGGCAAGGGTTGCCTGTGACAATTTTGTCAAAGGGGATTTGACTGATTTTCAGACCGTATACGATTTTGGTAAAAAAGTTGATGTACTGACCATCGAAATTGAAAAAGTAAATGTAATAGCCCTTGAAAAATTAGAAAAGGAAGGCGTAAAGGTTTATCCTCAACCCCATGTGCTAAAAACCATTCAAAACAAATGCCTGCAAAAAAAGTTCTATAAAAGCCACAATATCCCTACGGCCTCCTTTGAAGAATTCGAAACCCTTGATAAAGTCAAAGAAGCCATCATCAAAGGTGAGTTATCTTTTCCTTTTGTATGGAAATCGGTCGAAATGGGTTATGATGGCTATGGAGTATCTATTGTTCACTCCAACAAGGAATTCGAAAGCCTGAATACCGGGCCCTGTCTGATTGAAGAACTGGTGCCATTCGAAAAAGAATTGTCCGTAATCGTGTGTCGTCGTTCACAGGAGGAAATGGTTCATTATCCGGTAGTGGAATCGGAGTTTCACCCCACAGCCAACCAAGTAGAGTATGTTTTGAGTCCGGCGAGAATCTCGAAACAAACGGCCAAAAAAGCAATAGAAGTGGCCCTAAAAACAGCTGAGGCCTATGGTCAAATTGGTCTTTTGACGGTGGAGCTTTTTCTTACTACCGAGGAAGAATTATTGGTCAATGAGGTTGCACCCCGCCCCCACAACAGCGGTCATTTTAGTATCGAGGCCTCCTATACCTGCCAGTTTGAACAACACATCCGCGCGGTATTGGATTTGCCATTGGGGAAAACAGCCAGCAAGACCTCAGCAGTAATGGTCAATCTTGTGGGCAAAGAAGGCCATAGCGGGCCGGTGGTTTATAAAAATATCGATCAGGTATTAGCCATTGAGGGGGTTATTCCTCATATTTACGGTAAAAAAGAAACACGTCCTTTTCGGAAAATGGGACATGTTACCATCATACACCCCAAAATCGAAACCGCTAGAAAAATTGCGGCACAAGTAAAAGAAACCTTATCAGTAATCAGTAAATATTATGGCTAAAGTTGGAATCATCATGGGTAGCGAATCGGATTTACCGGTCATGCAGGAAGCAATAGATATCCTTAAAGAATTTGATATCGAAACAGAAGTAGACATCGTCTCTGCTCACCGTACCCCTGATAAAATGATGGACTATGGTAATAAAGCACACCAAAGAGGTCTAAAAGCAATCATTGCCGGAGCTGGAGGAGCAGCCCATCTGCCAGGGATGATCGCTTCAGTCTCTCCACTTCCCGTCATTGGTGTACCTATTAAATCGATCAACTCTATTGATGGTTGGGATTCTGTTTTATCCATCCTACAAATGCCCGGAGGTGTACCTGTAGCTACCGTAGCGCTAAATGGTAGCAAAAATGCCGGTATATTGGCCGCACAAATTGTTGGAACCTCAGATCCCTCAATACTAGAAAAAGTAACCCAATACAAAGAAGGGCTGAAAACCAAAGTCAGCAAAAGCAGTAAAAAACTTAATCCTTAAGCTATTGGATAATCCATTATTAGAGGTATTTAATACCCCTTATCAGTCCATTCCATTCAGTACAATCCAACCGGAACATTTTATTCCTGCCCTCAAAGAAAACATCAAAAATGCATTGAAGGCAATTGATAAGGTCGTCCGTCAAACCGATGCACCGACTTTTGAAAATACAATCGAAGCCCTACAAGATACGGGGGAACTACTGGAGCGTAACAGTGCCATTTTATTCAACCTCAATAGTGCCGAAACTTCCCATGCCATTCAAGCAACTACCCAACAGGCATCGCCTTTGCTGACTCAGTTCCAAAACGATGTCAGGCTCAACCAAGCTTTATTTGAACGCATCAAAATGATCTACCAAAATCAAGACCTGGAAAATCTTTCGGCCGAAAAACAAACCCTTTTGGAAAAAGAATACAAGGGTTTTTCCAGAAACGGTGCATTGCTCAACGATGATGAAAAAGAGCTGTTGCGGGAAATCGATACCGAAAAGGCACAGCTGAGCCTCACTTTTGGTGAAAATGTTTTGGCCGACACCAATGCTTTTGAACTTCATATCACCCAAGAGAAAGATATAGAAGGATTGCCTGACCAAGTCAAAGAAATGGCTGCGGAAACAGCCCAATCCAAAGAAAAAGAGGGCTGGGTATTTTCCTTGGATTATCCCATTTTTGTACCCTTTATGACCTATGCCAAGAACCGAGAATTGCGAAAAGAAATGAGCTTGGCTTTTGGGCGTCGCGGTTTTCAGGACAATGACAACAACAACACCGCCATCATACTGAGGTTGGTCGAGCTCCGAAAAAAAAGAGCTGAATTACTGGGTTACGATTCCCACGCTGCCTATGTATTGGAAGAACGTATGGCCAGTTCGGAGGAAAATGTCAAAAACTTTTTGGAGGATTTATTCCAAAAGGCGCATCCTGCTGCCGAATTAGAGTGGAAAGCAATGGAGGATTTTGCAGAACAAAATTTAGGTCTCAACACCCTTGAAAAATGGGATTCGGCCTATGTGTCGGAAAAACTCAAACAAGCACAACTGGAGCTGAAAGAACAGCAGCTTAAACCCTATTTTCCATTGGAAAAGGTACAAGCCGGTGTATTTGATATCGCCGGAAGGTTATACGGCTTGCACTTTGAAAAAAACGAGGCCTTGGAAGGTTATCATCCCGAGGTGGAAGTCTATGAAGTATTCAACCGAGAAGGGGACTTTCATGCCCTGCTCTATACCGATTTTTTTCCCCGAACCGGAAAGCGAAATGGCGCGTGGATGACCTCCTACCGAGGTCAGAAAAAGGGCCAAAGGCCTCATATTTCAATAGTCTGTAACTTTTCAAAATCCACCACCAGCACCCCATCTCTCCTCACTTTTCAGGAGGTAACCACACTCTTTCACGAGTTTGGGCATGCTCTCCACGGCATGTTAGCTAATACAACCTATAGTGGATTAAGCGGCACCAATGTCTATTGGGATTTTGTAGAACTGCCTAGCCAGATAATGGAAAATTGGTGTTATGAAAAAGAAGCCCTGGAGCTTTTTGCCCGACATTACCAAACGAATGAAGTGATTCCCATGGAATACATAGATAAAATCAAAAAAGCGGCGCATTTTCAACAAGGATTACTAACCCTAAGGCAGTTGGGCTTTAGCTTTTTGGACCTATCCTATCACGGTTCAGAGACCGCTGCCATCCAAAACATAAAATCCCACGAAAGTGTCATTTTAGATCGAGTACAGTTTTTTGGTGACTATCCAGAAAATTCTATCAGTACTGCCTTTTCGCACATCTTCCAAGGGGGCTACTCGGCTGGATATTACAGCTACAAATGGGCAGAGGTACTGGATGCCGATGCGTTTGAATTGTTTTTGAAAAAAGGCATTTTTGATGCCGAAACTTCAAAGTCTTTTGAGGAAAATATCCTTTCCAAAGGGGGTACCGAACATCCCATGACATTGTATAAAAGGTTTAGAGGAAAAGCTCCCGATCCCGAGGCTTTGCTTAAAAGGGCAGGTTTGGTCAATTAGTGGCTTAAGTCTTTCTTTTGAACTTAACATGGAACACCACCAATTTTGTGAACTAAAAATGTAAATTAAATACAAGTAAAAGCGATATTAATTGTTTATCTTAAAGCGAGTAAACAAAGAAAAATCAAAAAAAAACATCACTTTCAGTATAAAAGTTTGAAAGAGAAAATTTAAAGGCCAATTATTCACTCTTACCATACTATTTCCGCTTTAAATTTTTAGAATTAGGAAAATGAAAAAAATTATCCAACTGACGAACATTATTATAATAATTATTGGTTTAGCTGCGTGTAGTTTTCAAAAAAATGAAAGCGAATTGAAAGTGATTAAAGTTAGCAAGAGCAGAGTAGATGTTGCCCACACTATTGAAGGCAAATGGGGAACATTTATCAACGGCAAAAGCTATCAACAAATGCCGATTGACTCCTATAAAGACTGGCAATATACGACCTATTATGACCAGAAGCGGAGGTTGAGTATTGCAAGACGTAAACTGCCCGATGGGAAATGGCAAGTGATTCACTTTGACGACTATATTTTTAAAGGGAATGATAACCATAACGTAACTGTTCTTGGAATATGTCAAAAAGATGGGACCATACATCTTTCCTACGACCATCATAACGATACACTTAACTACCGTGTATCACAACCTGGTGTGGCCAATAATCCAGACACAATAAAGTGGAGCAAAGACCTATTCTCTGAAACCCGAGATTGGCTGAAAAAGGGCATACCTATCACACGTCTAACCTATCCTATATTCGTTCAGACTCCTAAAGGTAATCTCCTATTTATCAACCGTTTTGGTACTCCCGTTAATGGTCAGGTTCGACTCTCCGTTTACGACCCAGGCAATAAGGGCTGGAGTGACAGTTGGAATTTAACCAGTCCAGAAGGACTCTATAGCTTCGGTGGGAAAACAAGCAAGTCTCGTTTTGCCTATCTGAACGGCGCTCATTATGGGCCTTCTGGGCGCTTGCACATTTCCTGGTGTTGGCGTGAAAATATGGGGAGCGTATTTCGCAATGTAAACTATGCCTATAGTGATGATAATGGTGTGCAATGGCATAACAGTGCCGGTCAAAAGATAGCCGGACCGGATAAACCAATCAGCACCGATTCGCCAGGTATTAAGGTATGGGACGTGACTCCTAATCAAGGTCAGGAGGTAATGATGGGACAATATGTGGATGGATTAGATAGACCACACATCGTCATTTCTCGACTTCGTGATGGAGAAGAACTTCTACCACTGGGGAAAAGAGACGAAAGCAAAAGCGCATATTATCACTATTGGCGCGATAATAAAGGAACGTGGCATCAAAACGAAATCTACTATCCAATAGGCATGGGTGCAGATAGTGAACGTAATCGGGCAAAAATCCTTTCAACCCCTAATAATGACTTAATTGTGATATTCAACAACCAGACGAAGATTGTACTCTTAAGTGCTACCGCAAAGAATCAGTTTCAGGATTGGAAGGTGATTCACAAGGAAGATGGCTCTTGGGATGGAGAACCATTGCCCGACCTAAGTCGCTGGAGGGAGGAAGGAATACTTTCAATCTACATGCAGAAAGATCCTTCAAAAAGTGGTGAACCAAGCGATCTTTATGTTCTCGACTTCAATCTTTTGGAAACTAGAAAGAACTAGGTTGAACTTGTGACCAAAAATTGAATTCGCAAGTCATACTTGCACTTTTTTGTTTAATTTCTCAAATCATTGAATGAAATTAAAGTTCAATGTATCCCCATTGAGATTTTAAGTACCTGACAAATCTATCAATCTGATGGATATGAATACTCCTATTCTGACTCCCAATTTAAAAAACCACCTTCAAGATCATAGATTTTTTGAAAGCCAAAGGAAACCATAACTTGAGCAGCATAAAGGCTTCTCTTTCCAGAGCGGCAATAAACCAAAAGAGTATCTGATTTTGAAAGTTTTTCGATTTCGGTCACAAAAGCTTCTGATTTGACATTGATATTTTGCGACCCTTCGATATGACCCTGCTCATATTCTTCAGGAGTTCTGACATCAATAATCATATATCCACCGTCTACCAATGCTTGATATTGCAGTTTTTCCAATACCTCTACCTTCGGAGGCTGGAAGACCCAAAGTAAAATAAATAAAAACACTCTCATATTAAATCGTTAGATATTTTAAAATTAGCCATAAAATTGGAATTCCCTCCACCCAAAAGCTGCTAAAATATTTCGATTGTTCCACTTTAGCTTTTAAAACAAACGCCATCAATAGGAAGGCAGTGGACAAAACCAATAAAATATTTGAAGAAGCAGAGTAGTATATTTCCAAAAAAACAAAAAGCGATAACAAAAGCCCACCTATCAATCGGGTTTTTTTAATCCCCCATTTTTGAGGCCAGGTGGACAAATTGGGATCATCTAATTTCAAATCTCTAATTTCAAACGGAAGGGTAGCTACCAAGACAAAAAGATAACGCTGTAAACCATAAATCAACGAAAATTCAGTCATATTTTTTTCTGCCATGGAAAGTGGTAAAAAAACAGTAATCAGTACCCAGCTCAGTGCCACCAAATGTATTTTGAGTCCCTTAAACCCCCTAAAATTTAACTTAAATCCTGGCAATGGGAAACAGTATAGCAAAACTAACAAAATAGTTAAAAAAAGGATTGTCCGAGAAAAAAGAGACAAGTAAAATACTCCTCCTTGAAAGAGAAAAACACTGAACACAGTAAATCCTAATAAAAATCGAATCGCATTGACTTTGAGGGTAATTCCATCCAAAAAAAAGAGGTAAAACTTTATAAAATTATAGGCCAAAAAAGGTGCTACAAAAAATATTACTTGATCTAAGAAATTAAGGTAAAGATCAAAATCCAATGCGGTGATCTTAGCAAAGGCAAAAACCGCCAAACCCACATGAAAGTTAAATTTAACGTAGTTTTCAAAAAGCTTACTTATATATAACACCGGACAAAAGTATTTGTAAACTGTTAATAAGTAGAATTTTTGTTCAAAAATAATTGAGAAATGAACAGAAGAGGGTGAAAAGGAGAACATCAAAAAGCTAATTTTGTTTAAACTACTCAACATATGCAGCCAGATAAATTTACTTTGCGCCACATAGGCCCCAGGGAAGAGGAAATTTCAAAAATGCTAACGACATTGGAAGTCAATTCAATTGAGGAATTGCTGTCGCAAACTATCCCAGAGGATATCAGGTTAAAGCAACCCATTAACTTACGTGAAGGAATCAGTGAATTTCGTTTTTTGAACGAATTGAGAGCACTTTCTGAAGAAAATGAATTGTTCGAAACCTATATTGGTATGGGCTATCACCCAAGCATTACCCCAGCAGTTATTCAGCGGAATATTCTTGAAAACCCGGGTTGGTATACTGCCTATACACCCTATCAGGCGGAAATTTCCCAAGGGAGATTGGAGGCCCTTTTTAATTTTCAAAGTATGATTTGCGACCTTACAGGAATGGAGTTGGCCAATGCATCTCTTTTGGATGAAGCAACAGCTGGAGCAGAAGCGATGACCCTGGCCTATTCCGTGAGATCAGAGGAACAAAAAAAATCAGAAGCCCATAAGCTATTTGTATCACAAGACATTCTCCCACAAACCTTGGCGGTATTAAAAACAAGAGCAATCCCCTTGGGGATTGAATTGGTTTTGGGAAAAGCTGAAAACACAGATTTCAACTCCTCATTTTTTGGGGCCTTTTTTCAATATCCTGGAAAAAACGGTAATATAATAAATTTACCAGCCATGGTCAATAAAGCAAAAACTTTTGGACTTAAAACTATCGTCGCTTCTGATTTACTGAGTTTAACGCTTTTAGAGTCTCCGGGAACCTATGATGTAGATATAGTAGTCGGGACTTCACAGCGCTTTGGTATT
>MDSV01204970.1_pt1 | contig 36026 bp, 33 predicted proteins | sample 810851 | NCBI WGS metagenome assembly MDSV01 (sample SAMN05326640, study PRJNA326480) | marine metagenome | isolation source: seawater | place: Atlantic Ocean: North East | collected 2012 | reverse complement strand
CAAAACAGAAGTCTATTTTGAAGCCGTCACACAAGCACTCAAACTGAATAAACAGGTGCTGATCCTCTTGCCTGAAATCGCTCTTTCTAATGCGTTTCTTGAACGTTTTGAGCAGCGTTATGGTTGCCAGCCTGCCTTGTGGCATTCGGAATTGACACCTGCACAACGCCGAGAAACATGGCGTGCTGTTGCCAAAGGGCAAAGCAAAGTTGTGATTGGTGCTAGATCAGCACTATTTTTACCTTATACAGATCTAGGCCTTATTGTTGTCGATGAGGAACATGATCCGTCTTATAAACAAGAAGAAGGTGTCATCTACAATGCCCGTGATATGGCGGTTTTAAGAGGGGCGCTGGATAAGTTACCTATAATTTTGGTATCGGCAACACCGTCCTTGGAAACGATTCACAATGTGAAGCTAGGGCGTTATGAAGAAGTGAAGCTACCCGCACGTTTTGGCGGTGCATTATTACCAAAAGTACATCTGATTGATATGAAGGAAGAGCGTGAAGATGCACAGCACTTTATCTCTAATACATTAAAAGAAGCGATGGATTATACATTAGAACGTGGCGAGCAAGTTTTGCTGTTCTTAAATCGCCGCGGCTATGCGCCCCTCACGCTGTGCCGTCATTGTGGGCACCGTTATGAATGTGATCGTTGCTCAGCATGGTTGGTCGAGCATAAAAGCCGCCATAATTTGCAGTGCCATCATTGTGGTTACACCGTTAAAAAACCGACAAACTGTCCTGAATGTAATGAGGCAGATAGCTTGACTGCTTGTGGCCCTGGGGTGGAGCGTATTTTTGATGAGGTGAAAGAGCTGTTTCCAGATCATACAGCGCTAATCTTGTCGAGTGATACGGCGGAGAATCAGGCTGATCTCAAAACGATTCTTGCTAAAATTCAGTCTAAGAAAGTCGATATCATTATCGGCACGCAGATTATTGCGAAAGGTCATCATTTCCCTAAGCTGACTTGCGTTGGTGTTATAGATGCCGACCTAGGTTTGGCGGGCGGTGATTTACGGGCAAGTGAACGGACATGGCAGTTGCTTAATCAGGTGTCTGGAAGAGCGGGGCGAGCCGAAGACCCGGGGCATGTCTATCTTCAAACTTTTTATCCTGATAATCTGGTCATGCAGGCGCTGCTCAGTGATAAACGAGATGCTTTCTTAGAAATTGAGCTAGAGGCTAGAGAGCAAGCCTTTATGCCGCCATTTTCTCGGCTTGTGGGATTGGTGGTGTCTGGTGTTAAAGAACAAGAAGTTATGCATTTTGCGCAAGAACTAGCCAAAGTGGCACCACAAACAGATCAGGTAAAAGTCTTGGGGCCAGCTCCTGCGCCGTTTTTACGATTGCGGAATCGCTATCGTTATAGGCTTCTTGTTATTGCGGATAAGAACATAGATATTCAAAAAACAATAAGACATTGGCTAGGGCAGGTGAAGCTGCCTACAAAGCTGAAATTGACGGTAGATGTTGATCCTATGAGCTTTTTGTAAAAAAAGGTCAATTCTGTGGATTTTTATGTCGTAAAAGCCTTGCACTTCCTAAAGTGCTGTGCTACTTCAAACTCAAAGAATAAATAAGAGGTTTTTGGTGACGATTGTTACAGAAGATTACAGAGTTGCTTTACGCTATGTGACAGCGTTGCTTGATTTTGCGCAAGAGTCTAAGGTTTTGGATAAAACCGCCAAGGATCTAGCCGAGCTTCATTCAATGTTGAACTGGTCAGAAGACCTACGTAATTTTACTCGTTCACCACTCATTAGCAGAGACGATAAGATCGCTGCTATGCAGGCTTTAGCTAAAAAAGCGAAGTTTCAGACAACGACCTCAAACTTTTTGTCGCTTTTGGCTAAAAATAACAGATTGTTCGCTTTAGAAACAATTTTGACCATAGCAGAAAAAGAAATTGCTGAAGCACGTGGCGAAGTGACCGCTTATGTTGAGACAGCGCATGTATTATCTGATAAACAAACAAAAGAATTAAAAGAGTCTTTGAAAAAAGGCCTTGGTAAAGATGTTTCGCTTTCTATTACAGAAGATGCAAATCTATTGGGCGGCATGGTCGTTCGTGTGGGTTCATTGATGGTAGATGATAGCGTTCGTACAAAAGTTAACCGCTTGCAACGTGCACTACGCGCAGGCACAACACAATTAGATAACACAACAGAAGAGGTTGCATAATGGAAATCCAAGCATCAGAAATCTCCAGCATTTTAAAAGCGCAAGTAAAAGATTTTGCGGCGCAAGCAGATGTCGCTGAAATCGGACAGGTTTTGTCTGTCGGTGACGGTGTAGCACGTATTTACGGTCTTGATAAAATTCAAGCGGGTGAAATGGTTGAGTTCCCAAGTGGCGCTAAAGGTATGGCGTTAAACTTGGAGGTTGATAATGTTGGTGTGGTTATTTTTGGTGATGACCGTGACATCAAAGAAGGTGACATTGTTCGCCGTACAGGGACGATCGTTGAAGTGCCAGTAGGCAAAGAGCTTCTAGGTCGTGTGGTTGATGCTTTGGGTAACCCGATTGATGGTAAAGGCCCATTAAAGGCTAAAGAAACACGCCGTATCGAAGTTAAAGCGCCTGGTATTATGCCACGTAAATCTGTCCATGAGCCAATGGCAACAGGTGTTAAAGCGATTGATGCTTTAGTACCGGTAGGACGTGGTCAACGTGAACTTATCATTGGTGACCGTCAAACAGGTAAAACAGCCGTAGCGGTTGATGCTATTTTGAACCAGAAGCACAATAACCGTGCGTCTGATAAAAATAAACATATGTACTGTATCTATGTAGCGATCGGTCAAAAGCGTTCAACAGTAGCGCAATTGGTTAAGACATTAGAAGAGAATGGTGCGTTAGAATATTCAATCATTGTGGCTGCAACTGCTTCTGATCCTGCGCCTATGCAGTTCTTGGCAGCGTATGCTGGTTGTGCAATGGGCGAATATTTCCGTGATAACGCTATGCACGGCCTAATCATTTATGATGATTTATCAAAACAAGCTGTGGCATATCGTCAAATGTCGTTGCTTCTTCGTCGTCCTCCAGGACGTGAGGCGTATCCAGGTGATGTATTCTATATTCACTCACGTCTTTTAGAGCGAGCAGCGAAATTGAATGATGAACATGGTGCGGGTTCTTTAACAGCATTGCCTGTTATTGAGACACAAGCGGGTGATATTTCTGCCTATATTCCAACAAACGTAATTTCGATTACAGATGGTCAGATTTTCTTGGAAACATCTTTGTTCTACAAAGGTATTCGTCCAGCGATTTCAGTTGGTGCATCTGTATCTCGTGTTGGATCATCAGCGCAAACAAAAGCGATGAAAAAGGTTGCGGGTTCAATCAAACTTGAATTGGCGCAATATCGTGAAATGGAAGCATTCTCTCAGTTTGCATCAGACCTTGATGCTGCAACACAGAAGCTTCTGGCGCGTGGTGCCCGTTTGACTGAATTGTTGAAGCAGCCTCAGTTCCAGCCATTATCAACAGAAGAACAAGTTGTAGTGATTTATGCAGGAACACGTGGTTATATTGACTCATTACCAGTTGATAGCGTTACAACATTTGAAAAACAGTTACTGGCTGAGCTACGTTCAGGCGGCAAGGATATCCTTGAGGGTCTACGTAAGGGCGGTGCATTAACACCTGAGATTGAGCAACAAATTGTGTCTTTCCTTGATACATTTTTGAAGCGTTTCGATACAGGCGCTAAAAAAGTAGCTTAAGCAATAGACGTTAGGAAAAAGTACGAATAATGCCTAGTTTACGTGATTTGAGAGACAGAATATCTTCGGTGAAGTCGACGAAAAAAATTACGTCGGCGATGAAGATGGTTGCGGCCTCTAAGCTTAAAAAAGCACAAGGCCAAGCAGAGGCGTCACAGCCTTATGCGCAAGCTATGTCTCAAATGATGGCACGTGTTGCGGCAAATATTCAGATCAACCCTAATTCTTCTAAGCTTCTGACAGGGACTGGATCTGTGCAAACACACTTGATTATTGCGGTGAGTGCGGATCGTGGTCTTTGTGGCGGTTTTAATGCCTATGTTTTGCGTAAAACACGTTTGTTAATCTCGCAATTAGAACGTGATGGCAAGGATGTGAAAATCATCTGTGTGGGCCGTAAAATTCGTGATGCATTATCAAGAACGCATAAAGCCAATATTATTAAAGGCTTTACAGGCATTGGCGGCAAAACAAAGATTAATTTCTCTGAAGCGCATGACATTGCCGAGCTTGTGTTGGATCAGTTTGCGACAGGCGGGTTTGATGTTTGTACACTGGTTTATAACCAGTTCGTGTCTGTTTTAACGCAGACGCCACAAGCGCAACAGCTTATTCCATTCAAATTGCCAGAAGCAAACCAGAATGAACAAGATTCAGAAATCGGTCCTAAGCCATTATATAGTTTTGAGCCTTCTGAAGAAGAAATCTTGGATGATTTATTGCCACGCAATTTGGCAATTCAAATTTTCCGAGCGCTTCTTGATAGTGCAGCAGGTGAGCAAGCTGCTCGTATGACAGCGATGGATGCGGCAACACGTAATGCAGGCGATCGTATTTCTGACCTGACATTGCAGTATAACCGTGCACGTCAGGCATATATTACAAAAGAATTGATCGAAATTATTTCAGGTGCTGAAGCAGTTTAATATTTAAAGAATAAATAGAGTTTATAAAAGAGGAGTAAAAAAATGGCGAAATCTAAAGCAACAGGAAAGATCCTTCAGGTTCTGGGTGCTGTTATCGATGTTCAGTTTGAAGACGGTAATATCCCAGCAATTTTGAATGCAATCACGACAGTGAATGCGGGTAATGACAACCAAGTTGTTGTGTTGGAAGTGGCTCAGCATTTGGGTGAGAACACAGTCCGTGCGATTGCGATGGACACAACAGACGGTCTCGTTCGTGGTCAAGACGTTATTGATACAGGTGCACCGATTACAGTACCAGTTGGTCCTGAAACATTGGGTCGTATTATGGATGTTATCGGTCAGCCGATTGACGGTCTTGGTGCGGTTAAAACAAAACAAGGCGCGCCAATTCACCGTTCAGCGCCTGATTTCGTAGATCAATCAACAGCAACCGAGCAGCTTGTTACAGGTATTAAAGTTGTTGACCTTCTTTGCCCATATGCAAAGGGTGGTAAAATTGGTCTGTTCGGTGGTGCTGGTGTTGGTAAGACAGTAACAATCATGGAATTAATTAACAACATTGCAAAAGGGCACGGTGGTGTATCTGTATTTGCTGGTGTTGGTGAGCGTACACGTGAGGGGAATGACCTTTATCACGAGATGCTAGAATCTGGCGTTATTAAAGAAGGTGGCGCTGAAGGTTCAAAAGCGGCACTGGTCTATGGTCAGATGAATGAGCCTCCTGGAGCGCGTGCACGTGTAGGTTTGACCGGTCTTACGATGGCGGAATATTTCCGTGATGAAGAAGGCCAAGACGTTTTATTCTTTATGGATAACGTATTCCGCTTTACACAAGCGGGTGCTGAAATGTCTGCTCTATTAGGTCGTATTCCTTCTGCCGTTGGTTACCAACCAACATTGGCAACGGATATGGGTGCGATGCAAGAGCGTATTACGTCAACAAATAAAGGCTCTATCACATCAGTTCAGGCTGTATATGTACCTGCCGATGACTTGACTGACCCTGCACCTGCAACGGCCTTTGCCCATTTGGATGCGACAACGGTTCTTTCACGTCAATTGGCTGAGTTGGGTATCTATCCTGCGATTGACCCACTTGATTCAACATCACGTATTTTGGATCCGCAAGTGGTTGGTGAAGAGCATTATCAAGTGGCTCGCTCTGTTCAGAAAACGCTTCAAACATATAAAGCATTGCAAGATATTATTGCGATCCTAGGTATGGATGAATTGTCTGAAGATGACAAATTGGTGGTGTCACGTGCACGTAAGATTCAGCGTTTCTTGTCTCAACCATTCCACGTGGCAGAGGTCTTTACTGGCACACCTGGTGTATTCGTTCAGATGGAAGATACAATCAAAGCGTTTAAAGGCATTGTTGCAGGTGATTATGATGATCTGCCTGAATCAGCCTTCTACATGGTTGGTACAATCGATGAAGCGATTGAAAAGGCTGAGAAAATGAAGAAAGAAGCGGCGTAAGATGGGCGTTCCTTCTGCAAAAATAGATTTTTCAAATATGTCTGTCAAAACTTTCTTTGCTGGTGTTCCGCACGGGGTTTCATCTTGGTGTGTTGTGGCTGAAGCACGTGGTAAAGAAACAATAGGTGCGCTTGTGCAGATGACAGAAGCGGAAGCTTTTGCAATGGGCAACTTGTCAGAGCAGGGCAAGAAAGAGGTTCGGCGTATTTTCGTAAATACGGGTCTGAGCTTTAGCCTTAGATAGAGGTAAAATAGATGACAACAAATACTATTCAATTCGAACTTGTTTCCCCTGAGCAGCGTTTGATGGACGAGCCAGCATTAATGGTTGTTGTGCCGGGCGAAGAGGGTGATATTGGTGTGTTGGCTGAGCACTCTCCGCTTGTGACAACAATCCGTCCAGGTGTCGTGCGTATGTATAAAGATGATATGGCCAATGTAACAGATCAAATCTTTTTGGCAGGTGGTTTTGCTGATATCACCCCAGATCGTGTGACTATCTTGGCGGAAGAGGCACTGGCATTGTCTCAAATAGACAAGAGCGAAGTAGAGGCACAGCTTGAAACATTATTGAATGATCGTGGCTTAGCAGCAACTGAGCTTGAAAAAGCGCGTTATGACAGCCGTATTGAGATCGCACGCGCTAAGCTTGAAGCCTTAGAGATGGCGGCTTAATGGGTCAGCCTGCTGATCGAAAAATCTATCTTGTATTAGACTTTGATGAATGCCTATTTGACCATCCAGAAGGATTAGAACCTTATTTTGGCGTGTCTTATGGTGAAACGGCCATAAGATTAGGTTGTCCATTGCCACGTGATGAGGCGATTGCTCTTGCACGAAAATCTTTCCAAGAACGTGGCTTGAGCCATTATATGTTTGAAAAGTTCGGTATTGATATCAAGCAGTTATATAACGAAACGCATCCTTATTTTTTTGAAAATTATGTCCTTCGTTTTAAAGATGTTATAAGCCAATACAACAATGCAGCTTATTTTGACAATCAGAATATAGAAGCAGCGATTTTGACGGATGGCACGACGTATTGGGCGCAGGCAAACCTTGAATTAATGAATTTAAAAAAATTTTTTCCAGATGAAAGGATTATTGGTTCAGATCTACTGGATTATACTTTTAAACATGAAACCAAAAACGGATTTTTAATGGCATTGAAATCCTTGGGTTTGACTGACGATGACCTTAAAGAAAAACGTGGTTCAATATTTTTCGTTGATGATTCTGTGAAAAACTTAAAGATCCCACATGATATGGGGTTTCATACCGTTCAGGTTAAGAAAAAAACGCTAGAAACAACGCATTTAGAATTCATTGATTATCAATATCCAACCTTGTGGGGTTTCCTTGATGATCTTTATGCGGGTAAACTAGCTCTTTAACCCTTCCCATTTTTCATGGAGGTCAACAGAGACATGAATATGGTTACGGATCATCATTTCTAGTAACTCTTCATCTTCTGAAAATACAGCTAAATCTGGGCAATACGGTGTTATAAAACCATTAACAGCGGCAGTGTATATCCAGAGTTTTAATTTCCCAAATAGGCGGTCTTTATCTAATACGCCGATAGGGCGTGTGACTTTGTTGAGTTGTTTGAGAACGAGTGCATTAGCGAGCCTATATAACTCTTCAATATTGGTGGCATGAACGATGATAGGATTTTGTGTGTCTGTAAGATTACTTTCTTCAATGGCCGAGATATACGTTGTTTTGTCGGATAATATTTTTTCTTCGATTTTTGGCGCAACAAAAGAGGATAGTTTTTCTAATAGAGGCTCTATTTTATCGTCGACAAATAAATAGGCTAAGGCCGTTTTTTCAAGAGCGCCTTTTTCGCAGGCCGTTTCAATAAAATTGAGTAAAGGCGTCCAATAGCCATTAATATTTAAAAGACCTAACGGTTTAGCGTGAAAGCCTTTTAAGCCCCAATATAAAAACTCAAAAATCTCGTCTAATGTCCCGTAGCCACCAGGTAGGGCAATGGCTGCATCGCCCTCATCAATGAGGATCTTCTTCCGTTTCCACATATTATCGACGGTAATCATTTTATTCGCAGTGATAAGGGCTTGATGAACAAAATCTTTATCACGGATATTGGTTGGAATGACACCTAGTACATCGCCATTTTTTTCTAAAGCAGCGTCAGCCAAAATACCCATTGTGCCAGCACTCATTCCGCCGTAGACGGTTCTATAGTTGTTGTCCGCAAGGTAATGGCCAAGTGCTTTGGCAGCGTCTTTATAGAGTTTTGGCGCTTTACCACCAGAGCCGAGATAAACTGTGAGTGATTTAATCTGCATTAAAGAATCCTTCTGCTTGTTCTATCGTATCAGCCAATGATGTTTTGACAATCTCTACATCGTCAGGGAAGGCATCATGGAGTCGAGATGGAAACATAGTATCAAGCATGATAAATACACCTCTATCTTGATCTGAGCGGATTAAACGCCCATAGGCTTGTTTTAATTTCAGGCGTGTCATGCGCTCATCATAAGCACGGCCACCAAAATGTTGTCGGCGGGCTTTGTGAAGGATTGTCGGGCGTGGCCACGGCACTCGTTCAAAAATAATCATGCGGAGTGCTTCACCGGGTACGTCAACACCGTCACGCACCGCATCTGTGCCTAATAAACAGCTTTGCTGCTGATCCTTAAACAAGTCAATGAGTGTGCCGACATCCATGTCATCTACGTGTTGTGCATAGAGCGGTATATTAGCCTTTGTAAGGGCTGTTTCAATTTGAGGGTGCAGGCTGCGGAGGCGTTGAATAGCTGTGAATATCCCTAAAGCACCGCCACCTGATGCGATCATAAGATCGGCATAGGCTTTGCCCAGTAAGCTGAGATTGTTTTTGGGTAAATCATTGACGATAAATATTTTTGATTTTGATTTGTAATCAAATGGCGAAGGTGTATAGAACGTTTCTGTTTGTCCTTTATCTTTGAAATGGCGTGCCCCTGTTTGTTCAAGGGCTGTTTCCCAACCTTCATTTTCATGTTGAGAATCTCGTAAGGTAGCTGAGGTGATGGCAATGCCTTCGGCATGTGATTGTAATGTTGAGGCGAAAGGAATCATGGGATCTACCCAACGGCGATACATGCCGACATCTGAATCTTTGCCCTCAGCACGGTCTATACCAAACCAATCAATAAAATCTTGCCCTGGCGGGGTTTCTAACTGAGAAAGCATGGATATCCATGGTGTCAGATTATTATCACAGCGTCTTTGTAGGCTTGTTGTCAGATTTTCAAGGCGGTTTATTTCTGTAGCATCTGGGGTCTCGTTCAGACGTTCTTGCTCTGCTTTTTTAAGTAATATATCAATCAGTTTTAATAAGTGGCGACGAATATCACTCAGCGTATTTTGTGCGTGTAAGGCAAGCGCAATAATAGAAGAAGGAACGGGGTAGGGTGCACATTCAGAACCATATAGACCTTGGGCGGCATTATTATTGTGTATTTGCTGCTTTATATGATCTCGCAAAGAGAGGAAAAATGTTTCGCATGCATTCATGCGCTCACCGTGCCCGCCTTTTTTAAGCGCAGATAGAATTTGATAATTTGGCAATTGATGGGCGGCACGAATGGCCGCTACAACGCAATCCTCGGCTTTTGAGTTATCCTCAATAAGGCCTTCTAAGCGTTTGCGTAAGCCCCGTGAGCGTGTTTTGCGCCCTGTCTCAGCCCCTAGCAACCAGCGTCTTAGTTCTAACATTTCAAGAAGTGTAAGATTGCTCGCAAAGGTCGAATCGGCAGCATCAAAAAGGTGATGTCCTTCATCAAAGATATAGCGTGAAGGCAGCTCCACAGGGTTTACGGCGATAGACGCTTGAATCATACTGAGTGCATGATTGGATAAAACGATCTTAGCATTTTTAGCTTTTGCCACAGCATGTTCGATAAAACATTTTTTATAGTGATCGCAGGCAGCGTAAATACATTCACCACGACTGTCCGATAGCCCTAACGTTTGTTGGTAACCAAGGAGGGTTGGTAGCCAACCATGAAAACTTGAGCCTGAAAAATCTCCATCTTTGGTCTCTTGCATCCAACGCAGCATAATACCTGCGGCAATACGATCATTTGGTTTCTCGGCTAATTGTGTTGTGCGCACTTGCTCTTCCAAATTTAAAAGACATAAGTAGTTCTCACGACCTTTTCGGATAACGAGAGTATCATGCTCATCTTGTTGGCGTGGAATTAACCCATCTAGCTCTGATTCAAGCTGTTTCTGAAGGTTTTTTGTATAGGTTGAGACCCATACTTGATTGTCATTTTGATTGGCCCATAACCATGCAGGATTCAAATAACCTAGGGACTTACCGACCCCTGTCCCTGCTTCTGCTAAAAGAATATGCGTGTTTGTTCCAATGTTAGTTTCTTTGAAGGCTGTGGCTATTTTTTGACTGTAAAGACGTTGTTGAGGGCGATCTTCCGCACGGGTGCTTCTGGAAGAGAGCCACAGGCTCAAATTATCATTAATCGCTGTTTCGTTTAGTGCGTTTTTGTAGTTTCCTCTGGGCGGCAGATTATCTTGCCATTCTGGCCGCTTTTCCCATAGAGCTAAATCTTTGATTGAGATATTAGAGACTTGTTTGCCTAATTGTTCTAAAAGAATCGGTGCCCATGCCCAACCTTGTCCTTGATATGCCATAAAATTAAGAATTGATTCGATGTCTTTTATGCTTTTTAAATGAGTGGGGTTGGTCAGATGTTCAATGATTTCGTGAACCAACATAGCTTGTTCTTCGATATCATTGCTAGGTGTAATGCCTAAGGCTTTAGCTATTCCATTGATGGTCGGGACAGCAAATTTTGTTGGGTAAATAAAGGCGTAAAGTTCAAGAATATCAAAGCGTGGTAGTTGTTTTAGGCCAAGCTTTTTGGCTGTGTATGGTGCATGACATACAAGAATATTATTTGTTTTTAGCTTGCTTGAAACGGCCTCTAATGAGACTATCTCAATCTCTCCATCTTCGGAAAGAAAACAAATTTCAGCATTATTCATAATTACTGTTGAGATTTTTAGCATAAGGGGCTAATGTACCACCATGATTACACCACGACAATGCAGAGCCGCACGCGGCCTTTTAGGATGGTCACAAGCAGATTTAGCGAATGCTTGCGGCATGTCAAAAACAGCGATTAATAACTTTGAGATGGGCAATAGCTCTATTAAACAAGTTTCTATGCACGCTATTATTCAGGCGTTTGAAGATAATAATATTGATATTATGGAGCATGAAGGTGTGCGCTTTAAGCATAATTCAGTGCGTATTATTCGTGGTGACCAACCTTTATTTACATTGTGGAATGAGATTCTATCGACAATGGGTGATGAAGGTGGCGAGGTGCTGATTAATAGTGTGAACGAATCAGAAGGATATAATAAATACGGTAAAGAATTAGACGCTTATATTGAGAAGCTCAAAAAAGCGGGTATCACCGAAAGGTTATTGGCCAAAGAAGGCCAGACCGTCTTCGCTGCACCAAGAGAGTGGTATCGTTTTATCTCAGAAGAAGCCTTTAATAGCGGTATTATGACGTTTATTTTTAAAGATAAAGTTGCTTTAATGCTCTGGAAAGAATCAGTGCTTTTATTGATTGAAAGCGAAGAGGCCGCTGCCGCTGAAAAAGAGCGTTTTGAAACAATCTGGAAGACTGCGCGTACTTAATTTCTAACTAAAACAAACGGATAAGCAACAAAAGTGATCTTTTGTTCAACTTTTTTTGTTCTTTTTACCAATATTATGTAAATATTAACCATTTGCTTTTAACATCATTCTTATAGGGAGTTGAAAAAAAGCATTCTATGGTTGAACAAAGGGTCAGTTCTGGGGGATTAAGGCGCGTTTTTGGAAACTGTGTTTCTGACAATGGAGATGAGTCTCTTTTATCAGTGGCTTATTTGGCGCTTTTAGGCCGTAATGGGTTTGATGTCTACTCTCGAGATGGGGTTCATGTGATGGTGTGCGCTCATCCTAATGATAAAGACAGTATTTTGGTGTTGCCTGAGGTGGCCGAAAACCATGAATTGTTAACACAATCTCATTTATTACCAGATGTTTTAAAGCAATTATCTCAACAAGAAAAAGAAGTGCGTTTAGCACGCTTTTCTCAAGACCAATTGGCACGGCTCAGGCAAAAAATGGCGGCTAAACTGCAGGACAGTATTAAAGATATTGAAACAGTTGTAGAGGACAAACTTGATTGGAAATATCCCGCCCATGTTCTTTCGACAAAAGCGGTAGCAGCGTTAGAGGGTGGTCAATTTAAACGTCTTCGTAAGAAATTAGGCATGTTGACGTCTAGGCATGAACTTAGTCATACATCAATTAAAGAAGAAGACGCTCTAAATAAGATGCGGTTCATTATGACACGTTGGGAAGCAAAAATGATTCTTGATGGTAAAGCGGATATGGGGCGTGACGTTGTCAGTATTTATGAAACGATGTTTGAAACTTTACAGCAAAATCCAGCAGCGTATGAGGGGCGTATTTTTTATGTTGATGGACAACCGACTGGTTTATCAATTTGGGATAAGAACAATAAAAACAATGCTGTGTTATTAGTGAACTTAACGGATCATTCAGTACAAGATTTGTCCGTTTTTCAAATTGTAGAAACTTGTAAGGTTCTTGATGAACAAGGTGTTCGCTACTGTGATCTAGGCGGGTCAGAAGATGAGGGCTTAAATCGCTTTAAAGAAAGTTTTCGTCCAGAAGTAAGTGTGAGCCTGCAATCAGCGGTTGTGACATATCATAGGCCGACATTTAAAAAAGAGCAGATGATAGGCTGGCGTTAAGCGAACAGTGTTTTTGGTGCACGAGGTTTAATTTTAGAACCAAGTGCAAAGCCTAGATCATGGGCTTGCTTTGTTGTCGTGATTGTTGCCGTCGTTTCTTCATAATAGTGCTTTGAGCCATCTTCTTCATAAACCGCACAACGTAAAGTCATTTCATGGCCATTAAGTGTCGCAAAGCAACCAATCGGTGTTTGGCAGGAGCCGTCTAATGCCTCAAGGGCAGAACGTTCGGCAACAGTGCATAAGCCCGTGGCACGATGGTGTATCGCATCAAAAAGTGAACGCACAGCAACGTCATCTTTTTTTGTTTCAATGGATAGAGTGCCCTGACCACAAGCAGGAAGCATTTCTTCCATAGTAAATATTTTGGCAATGCGATGGTCACGTTGAATGCGCTCCAAACCAGTCACGGCAAGAATTAGTGCATCAGCTTGTCCTTCGTCCAATTTAGCGAGTCGGGTATCGATATTGCCTCGAATAATGGTTGTCTGAAGGTCGGGACGCATATGTTTTAAGATTGCTTGGCGGCGTGTAGACGCTGTACCAATGACAGCACCTTTAGGCAGCTCTTCGATAGATTTATATTTATTGCTGACAAACGCATCATAAGGACTGCCACGCTCTATCACATGATCCACGCCCATATTTGGCAGTAAGAATGTCGGGACATCTTTCATCGAATGGACGCCACAATCAATGGTGCCTTCGATAATGTTGTGCTCAATTTCTTTAATGAACAGACCTTTACCGCCTTCAACTTCGGATAAGCGGATTTCGCCTTGAGATTTTTTCCAATCCCCTGATGTCTTGATAATAACGATTTCAACGTTGAGGTTAGGAAACTTTTCTTGAAGTTTATCAACCACTAATTGCGTCTGTGTTTGTGCTAACACAGAGCCCCGTATGCCTATTTTTAGTGGTCGTTCGAAATCATACATTGTGACAGGAATACCGCAGCCGAAAGGCTATGTACAGTGCTTTTCAATAATTTTTTAATTAACGCACATTTAGCGTTCTAATAATACATAGAAGAAGTGATATGACCCTACAGGTGTGGGGCTGTTCTTTCCCTCCATACATGCAGCGCGCTTACCATTTGTATAATCAAAATCTGCGTACAGAACTCGGTCTTTAACAAAACTGCCAGTGAATTTTGTTGTGGAATACGTTGTGTTCATTTGCGGTGGGTTGTTGGAGGGGTTGGCCACACCCACTCTTTCATTTAACTCCATGCAAAGTTCTTTGCTAATGTTAGCGAGTAGGGCAACGATATCGCTACAGGCCGCTGTACAACTGGCCCATAATTCATTGGGGATAGGTACACGGTATGCAGCGTTGCTGCCAGAAAAAATCCAGTCATCATTGGTGGCTTTTGGAAATGTTTTATAGCTGGCACCGCCACCACGTGGGTTAAAAACTTCTGTTTCAGGTGATGTATCGTAGGTGCCGTAACCCGTTAAATCAGGATGTGCGAAGGATATCTGGTTTTCCGAATAGCCGTTTTGTTTAATGATATTGACGCCTTGCTGAAGCTGTTTGGCATACTCTAATATTTGAGAGGCAAGCAGGCTATTATTTTCTTTATCAATTGTACCCGCACTATTGCCTGAGTTTTTAGCAACAACATAACTGAGTGCTGCGAATAAGGCGACGCCAATTAAAACTAATAAAAGGGCGTTACCACGTTGATTTTTCATTGATCTAGGCTGTGTAAACATAGTATCTATAGTAGCTTATAACCGTTAAGAAAAGAAGTATAAAACCTATGTCCGATACAGCTAAAAATATCACCGACCCTATTGAAGCACGCTATGCAAAGCTAGAAGAGGCAAAAAAGCGTGGGATGAACCCTTATGCCTATGAGTTTAAACGTGAGCACAAGGCAGGTGATGTGCAAGCTAAGTACAAGGATTTGGCTGATGGGGCGGAAACAGAGGATACAGTTGTTGTTGCTGGTCGTATTGTTGCTATGCGTAATGACGGTATGTTCATTGATATTGAGGATGCGTCAGGCAAAATTCAAATTTTTTGCCACAAAGCGTCAACGCCTGCTGAAGAGCTAGAAAAACTTGATCTTTTTGATCTTGGAGACATCATTGGTGTTAGAGGATTGGTCCGTCGTACACCACGTGGTGAATTGTCTATTCGTGCAAAAGAAATTACCCTTTTGACAAAAGCCCTTCACCCACTTCCTGAGAAATATCACGGCTTACAAGATATTGAGCAGCGTTATCGCCAGCGTTATTTGGATCTAATTGCCAATGAAGATAGCCGTGTGACACTACGCGCTCGCTCTAAGATTATTTCTGAAATTAGAAAATTTATTGAAGAAAATTGGGACGGTGTCGAAGTAGAAACGCCAATTCTTCACGGTATTATGGGTGGTGCATCGGCAAAGCCTTTTACAACACATCACAATGCACTAGATAATGATTTCTATTTACGTGTCGCACCTGAGCTTCATTTGAAGCGTCTAATTGTTGGCGGGTTGGCTGATTGCGTGTATGAGATTGGCCGCCTGTTTAGAAATGAAGGTATTTCAATCAAACATAATCCTGAATTTACAACAATTGAGCTTTATAAAACCTATACAGATTATAAAGATATGATGCGTTTGACCGAGGAATTGGTTCAGCATTTAGCCATGATGCTTTACGGCACAACGAAGATAAAATTTGGCGAGAAAGAGATTGATGTTAAGGCACCGTGGAAGCGAGCGACAATGATTGATCTTGTTAAAGAGAAAACAGGTGTCGATTTTCTTACGATCACTGATCGAGATGCCGCCGCTGCTAAAGCAAAAGAATTGGGCGTGCATGTTGAGCCTCGTTGGAAATGGGGCGAGATTGTTTTGGCTGTATTTGAAGACAAAGCTGAGGCTGATCTTATTCAGCCGATCCATGTGATTGACCATCCTTTGGATGTTTCGCCTTTGGCTAAGACACATCGTGATAACCCTATTTTAACGGAGCGTTTCGAGAGTTTTATTAATGGTTGGGAAATTGCTAATGCTTTTACGGAATTGAATGATCCTGTCGAGCAGCGCAAACGTTTTGAAGCGCAAGTAGCAGCACGTGAAGCGGGTGATGATGAGGCGCAAATGCTGGATGAAGATTTTGTCACCGCATTAGAAGTTGGCTTAGCACCAACGGGTGGCTGGGGTATGGGCATTGACCGCTTGGTAATGCTATTGACAGATTCTCATAATATCCGTGATGTGATCTGCTTCCCGACCTTGAAGCCTAAAAAATAAAACATGAATTACGATGCATTGTTATTGCTGGCACTGACGATGATGGCTTTTTCCATCAAACCAGGGCCAGGCATGTTGGCAGTGGCGTCTCGTGCAATGAGTGAGCGTGGTATGCTTTCGGTTGCAGCCTTTATGGTCGGCAATAATTTAGCGAAGCTAGTTTTTTTATTGCTGGTTGTCTTGGGCTTAGGGGCAATGGATGATATTAGGCTCTTTGTCGTAATTCTAGCAAAATCCTTTGCTGCAGTTTATCTTGTTTATCTAGGTATTCAGGGCTTGTTAAAGGAACAATTTAGGATTGAAGACAAGGCTGATGAGGTAAAGGCCATAAATAATTCTTTGTGGCAAGATTTTTCAATTGGTTTTGTGATTACCATTACAAATCCGTATGACATTATTTTCTTTGCAGGCATTATCCCAACGATTATCCCTATTGAACAGATAGGTGTGATTGAATATTGGGTTATCTTCTTAACAATGTTGGCGGCAGATATCCCTGTTGTCCTCTCGTATACATTGCCTTTACGCTATGGTAAAAAATTCTTTGCAGCACGTAAAATGCCGTTCATCAACCATGTGGCGAATGTAGTATTAATTATTGCGGGTTTAATTATTGGGTTTTCTGCGTTGTTATCAGGGCAAGTGCTGCCGCATTAAAAAACCCCGCTTGATGCGGGGTTTTGAATTTTCTTTAGTCTGACACAGTTGTTGAGATTTTTTTGTCTCCGATGCTGATTGATACAGTGTCTTGTTGCTGCTGGTAATACCACCAAGCACCACCAGCTATAACAGCAAGTAATACAATGATAAGAATATTTTTTGTGTTCATAGTATATCTCCTTTTTCTAAACGAAGCATAGTCGCTAGGTGGTTAAGACACAAGATCTAGACTTTTTTGCTTTTGCGAAGAGCACTTAATATTGATATGCTTTTTTATGGCTTATTCATTTTATGAACCGCAGGAAACTATTTGGCGCACGACAGGTGCGATCTTTGCTTATTTAAAAAATAATTTGCGGTTGGTCTGGGCGAGCATTAAGTACTATATACCGTATCTTTTAATTTTTATTGCCTTGGCTTTATCGCACCAATTTTTTGCCGAAACATTAGAAATGAAAGTTTTGGGTGTTTTTTTGTTGGTATTAGGGCTTTTGGGTAAGGCGTGTATTATGCCCTTTCTTGCTATTACTTGGCACCGTATTGTTCTGCAAGGGCCAGATAATTTTCGCTTTGCTAATCCATTGAGGCCTCATAAATCGGAATGGAAGTTTATGGGATTTGGTGCATTGCTCTTTATGACGCTAACCATTTTAGCTGCTGCTGTTACAGGACTGCCATTGTTTGTGAAAGACTATGTAAGCACGGGAGGCGTTGTTCTATTAATGCTTATCGGGGTTAGTTTTGTTTTTTATTTTGGCGTAAGAGCGAGCCTCGTTTTTCCTTCTATAGCTGTTGAGGGAGCCCATAGTTTTCGTGAGGTATTTCAACTGTCTAAAGGTTTTTTCTGGAAGATCATTTTAACAATATTTCTTTCGATGATATGTTTTATGCTGATTATTCTCGTGCTTATGATACCGTTTTTTATTATTATGATGATTGTGTCGGCATTTTTAGTCCATTTACCTTTTTTTGGGATATTGGCAATGACATTGTCCGCTATTGTGCAAATACTAAGTGAAAGTATGGGCACGATAATCGGTGTAATGGTGTTATCGAATTACTATGCAGTGATTACCCAGAAATAAATCCTAAATTTTGTTTTTCTAATTTACGGATTTGATCTCTTAACTTGGCAGCCTGTTCAAACTCTAAATTACTAGCCGCTTCATGCATCTGCGCTTCAAGTGCTTTAAGTTGTTTCTGGAAATCTTTCTCACTTTTAAAGGCAAAAGCCTCTTGTTCGTTCTCGCCAACACGCTGGGCTTTCATTTCTTTTTGTTCGTAATCAGTTTCATTGATGCGACGTATTGTTGTTTGTGGGGTAATATTATGTTCCTTGTTATAGGCAACCTGCTTTTCACGGCGACGATCAGTTTCTTCAATCGCACCTTGCATACTTCCTGTCATTTTATCAGCATAGAGAATGACTTTTGATTCAGCGTTTCTGGCGGCACGCCCAATGGTTTGAATAAGAGAGGTTTTAGAGCGCAAGAACCCTTCTTTATCAGCATCTAAAATGGCCATTAACCCACATTCAGGAATATCCAAACCTTCTCGTAATAAGTTAATGCCAACCAAAACATCATAGGTACCAATCCGTAGGTCACGAATAATTTCAATACGCTCTAAAGTATCAACATCGGAGTGTAAATAGGCGACTCTCAAGCCGTGTTCGCTCAAATATTCTGTTAGAGCTTCAGCCATTTTCTTCGTCAGTGTTGTTACTAGAACACGCAATCCTCTTTCAACGGTTTTGCGGCATTCATCCATGAGATCATCGACTTGGTGTTTGGTTGGACGTATCTCTACAGGTGGATCAATTAAACCTGTCGGCCGAACAATTTGTTCTGCATATACGCCGCCTGTCTGTTCTAGTTCCCAGGGGCCTGGGGTGGCTGAAACATGTACTGCTTGTGGCCTGAATTGTTGCCATTCTTCGAATTTCAAAGGGCGATTATCCATCGCTGCGGGTAGGCGGAAGCCGTGTTCTACCAAGGTTTCTTTTCTGGCTCGGTCACCTTTATACATGCCGCCAATTTGGGGGATTGTTACATGGCTCTCATCCAGAATAATGATTGCATCATCAGGTAAATATTCGATCAGGGTAGGGGGTGGCGCCCCTGTTGGGCGACCCGTTAAATAGCGTGAATAATTTTCAATCCCTTGGCAGAAACCAGTTGCTGCCATCATTTCTAAATCAAAATCAGTGCGCTGCTTCAAGCGTTGTGCTTCAAGTAATTGATTATTTTGCTCAAAAAACTCTAAGCGCTCTTTCAAGTCAATTTTGATCTGTTTCATGGCCTGTGACATGGTGGGGCCTGGCGTAATATAGTGCGAGTTCGCAAAGATACGCACGGTTTCTAAGTTTGCCTGTTTACGCCCTGTCAGGGCATCAAACTCAGTGATTTCTTCTATCTCATCGCCAAAGAAAGAAAAACGCCATGCGCTGTCGGACATGTGAGAAGGAAATAGCTCAACCGTATCACCACGCACGCGAAAAGCACCCCGTTCAAAAGCGATGTCGTTCCGCTTGTATTGAAGGGCAACGAGTTTTTGAATGAAATGGTCTCGCTCCATTAAGTCATCTTTGGCTAAACTTAATGTCATTGCTGCGTAATCTTCTTTCGAGCCAATACCGTAAATACAAGATACAGAAGCAACAATGATAACATCTTTGCGCTCGAATAACGCCCGTGTGGCAGCATGACGCATACGGTCTATTTGTTCATTAATAGTACTTTCTTTTTCAATGAAAGTATCAGAGCGTGGCACATAAGCTTCTGGCTGGTAGTAATCATAATAGGAAACAAAGTACTCAACGGCATTATCAGGGAAGAAATACTGCATTTCCTCGTAAAGCTGTGCAGCGAGGGTTTTATTCGGTGCCATGATAAGGGCAGGGCGCTGCACTTCTTGAATGACATGAGCAATTGTAAAAGTCTTACCCGAGCCTGTAACACCTAATAGAACCTGATCGGTGAGGCCATCGTTTAATCCTTCGACGAGTTGTTTTATAGCCTTTGGTTGGTCGCCAGCGGGCTTAAAGTCAGACTTTATTTTAAAGGGGATGGTCGCACGGTCATCTTGCAATGCCGCCGCTGCCGCCTGTGATACTTCAACAACACCTTTCATATTTTTAAATATAAACCTATATTATTAAATTATAAGGAAAAACTATGTCAGAAAATACCATCGCCGCAAAAAAATCACCTGAAATGCTAGATTACCTGCTTAAGCGCCGGTCGGTAAAGGTGCTTGATATGGTTGAGCCTGGCCCTTCACAAGAAGAGCTTGAGATAATGCTTAGGGCTGCATGTCGTGTACCCGATCATGGGAAGTTATCGCCGTTTTATTTTATTATTTTTGGTGGTGATAAACGCATACAGGTAAGTAAGGCTTTGCGTGAGGCGTATTTATCAGAAGAGCCAGAGGCAAGCCCCGCTAAACTCGATTTAGAAGCGGCACGATTTGAACGAGCCCCTTTGGTTATTGCTGTTGTTTCACGTATCAGAGAGGCGAAAGTACCAGCATGGGAACAAATTTTATGCGCTGGAGCAGCTTGCCAAAATCTTATTTTAGCCGCCAATGCGCTGGGATATGGGGCACAATGGTTGACAGAATGGTATGCTTTTAACGATAGCTTTAAAGCGCATTTGGGCTTGGAAAAAGGCCGCGAGCATATTGCAGGTTTTGTCTATATTGGCAGCACATCATCTCAACCAGAAGAGCGGCCAAGACCTGATCTAAAAGAGTTAGTGAATTATTATGAAAGCGATAAACCTCTTATAAAAGGCAATCTCTATAACAATGATGGCAAAGGATTTGCACCCTTACAATTTGAGTTTTTATTGGAAACGAACACATAAAACAGGTATCATTACTGGGTGACATTTGGATTTTTTATATGGTTGGTGGCGACAATTGCAATTATCGGCTTTGCTTGGTGGTCGGTGCGTATTCAGATGCTTCAGAAAAAAGCATGGGCGGCTTTTGCAAAAAAATATAATCTTAATTTTCAGAAAAATAGATTTTTTGAATCACCACAAATGGAAGGTTATTTTGGGGATTATTATATCCGTGCATATGAAGGTCAAGATTTAGATGTAGGTGGACGTGCAAGTGTGGCCTTGCTGATTGAAATGGAGTTGAGGCATGTAATGCCTTTTGAAATTATTGTTTGCCCCAAAAAAGAACAGACTGTTTTTAAACAATTTGAGCTCCCTAAAGTGCTTCATTTTAAAGCAGAAAAATGGCATAGCTCTAATCTTGTTGGTACGGATGATGATGAGTCGGCGAAAATATGGTTGATCCCTGAACGTTTAGAGGTGCTTCAAAAGTTTTTTGCTGTGCCGAATAGTCGAGCGATTTATGTCGGCACCCCAAATCGTAATGTTTTAATTCTACAACAAGCAGATCCGATTACTGATCCTCGTTTAATGCAAAAGATTTTGAAAAGAATGTCTGAAGTCGCTTATATGCTAGAAGTACCTGATCTTTTACCCGATAATACGGAAGAAACCAAACCCGAAGCCACTGAGACCGCAGAGGGTGTTGAGGTTATCGTTCGAGATAATCCAAGCGCCGAAACTGTTTAACTCTTCAATTTTTTCTAAAAACTGAATTTCTTTTTCTTGGTTGCGAAGGTTAAACACACACAAAATATCTTCTCTTTTATATGCGAGAATATCCTCACCCATATCCAAAAACTCGATAGTACCCGCAGTTAAGCTTTCTTGGTTTTTGCGCCACGCAATAAGGTTTTTTGTGAAACTCAATACAGAGTTCGGATCGTGCCTTTGAATGTCTACGGCTCGTTCTTTATGATTTTGTGGGATCGGTAACCAAGGTTCCTCTCCTTCTGTGAAGCCCGCCTGATGTCGGTCGTGATTCCATGGCATCGGCGTGCGACAACCATCACGGCCTTGCCATTCTGGCCATAGATATTTACCCCAAGGATCTTGTATTTTTTCAAAAGGTATGTTGGCCTCGGGTAGGCCTAGTTCTTCGCCTTGGTAAATGAAAACGGTACCACGTAAGCTTAGAAGCAATGCTAAGTATAGCTTACACATCTGTTCATTGCCTATATCGGCGCCTGCCCAACGTGTTGCAACGCGCACAACATCGTGGTTGCTCAAAGCCCAGCTAGGCCAGAAATCTTGTGCATCTTTTTCCATTTCCTTATAAGCATCAATGAACATAGAAGATGTGAGAGTCTTTGAAACGCCGCCTAAAAGCGCGGTGTTATATGCAGTGTTTAAACGACCCTCGGATGTATATTCGGCAATAATTTTATAGCGGTTATCATCGGCGACCTCGCCTAGTGTCATCGTATCTGGATATTCATCCATCAGTTTTCTTAAACGTTCTATAAAGGGTAGCATTTCTGGTTGCGAACGGTCGTATTTGTGCATTTGCATACCGTAGGGCTCCTTTTTCTCAAACTGCTCAGAACGATAAATGCCAGAGGTGTTTGGTGGATTATCACGTAGCTGTTGGTCGTGAAAAAGGTAATTAATAACATCCAATCGGAAGCCGGCTACGCCTCGATCTAGCCAATATCTTACAATATCAAGAGCTTCTTGTTGTACATCTGGGTTGTGATAATTTAGATCAGGCTGTTCTTTAAGAAAGTTATGCAGATAATATTGCTCACGTCTTGTGTCATATTGCCATGCTGAGCCACCAAAAACGGATTGCCAATTATTTGGCGGTGTGCCGTCTTCTTTGGGATCTGCCCATACATACCAGTCTGCCCTCGGATTATCTTTTGAGTTACGGCTCTCAATAAACCAGTCATGTTTGTCGGATGTATGGCTAAGCACCAGATCCATAATAACTTTTATGCTTAATTTATCTGCCTTTTTGATGAGGCGTTCATACTCTTCTGTGTCGCCGAATAAAGGGTCAACCGATCGGTAATCAGAAACATCATAGCCATAGTCTTTTTGTGGTGACTTCAAGAAAGGAGATATCCATAGTCCCTCAATCCCGAGATCGCGCAAATATTCTAAATTGTTGGAAATGCCGGCTAAGTCGCCAACCCCATTGCCTGTGCTGTCGCAAAAGCTACGAGGGTAGATTTGATAAAAGACGGCTTTTTTCCACCAAGGTAGATCGTTATTTGACATCCGCAGCGACTTGCATTTTGATGATTTTGTCAGGATCTACAGGTGGCTCGCCACGTTTGATTTTATCAACGAATTCCATGCCAGATGTCACGCGCCCCCAAACAGTGTATTGGCCGTTTAGGAAGTGGCCTTCATCGAACATGATGAAAAATTGTGAGTTGGCAGAATGAGGTGAAGCAGAACGTGCCATACCAACCGTGCCACGGTCAAATGGTACGTCATTAAATTCAGCTTTAACATTGCCCAAATCTGAACCGCCAGTGCCTGTGCCAGTCGGGTCACCAGTTTGTGCCATAAAGCCATCAATTACACGGTGAAAAACGATGCCGTCATAAAAGCCTTGGCGTGTTAATTCTTTGATACGCGCTACATGCATAGGTGCAACATCAGGTAATAGTTCAATGACCACTCGACCATCTTTAAGGTCGAGATAAATTGTGTTTTCTAAATCGGCGGCCTTTGCTTTTGCCATAGGTACTAAACTCCATAAAATAAATGTTAATGCTAAAAAAGCAGTTTTCATGAGACACTCCTTTGTCTTTTGTTCTTGCGATCATGGAACGATGAGCGTTCGATTTCAAGGGGGAAAGTAAAGTTATTCAGACAAGCGCAAGTGTGTCTTTTACAAAACCCCTAAAACCTTCTTTGCAAGGCGGACAACGTTTATCTAATGGCTTGGATGACGGGTGAGCACCACGTTCAAGAGCGGCATCAACGCAGAGGCTGTAAAAAACAGAGAGTTTTGTGTCATCGTTTAGATCAGACAGAGTGATTTGATTTTTATTAAAGGCTGTTTTTATGTCAGCGGTATTAATGCCTCGGCAATTGCAATGTATCATGTCCTGATTGTATTGCAGTTGAAAATCATTCGCAATAAAAAGAATAGCTTATTTCAATGTTTTTTTGATTAATGTGGATATGTGCTTGGTATAGGGCGCATAATCAAAAATACTCTTAAGTTTTTTGACGTCCATCACGGCTTTGACGTCTTTGTCTTTTGATAAAAAGCTATAGAAGTCAGTTTTAGCATCGCATTCCCAAACTTTCATCGCATTGCGCTGAACGATTAAATAAGCATCTTCACGGCTCACGCCAGCTTGGGTTAAGGCAAGCAACACACGCTGGGAGAACACAAGCCCGCCAAGTTTTTCTAAATTGGCTTTCATGGTTTTCGGGTAAATTAGTAAATTCTCAATCACGCTCGCTAAACGATTAAGCGCAAAATCAAGCGTGATGCATGCATCAGGGCCGATCATCCGCTCAACGGAAGAATGCGAAATATCACGTTCATGCCAAAGGGCTACATTTTCTAAAGCAGGTATTACATGCGAACGTACCACACGTGCAAGACCTGTGAGGTTTTCGGTTAAGACTGGGTTACGTTTATGCGGCATGGCTGAGGAGCCTTTTTGTCCTTTGGCAAAAAATTCTTCGGCTTCACGGACTTCTGAACGTTGTAAGTGACGAATCTCAATTGCTAAGTTTTCAATAGAGGAAGCCGTAATGGCAAGGGCTGCAAAAAACTCTGCATGGCGATCACGTGGGATGACCTGTGTTGAAATGGTTTCGGCACTTAACCCCATTTTCTTTGCGACATGGGCTTGTACGGACGGATCAATGGTTGAATAAGTGCCAACTGCACCAGAAATGGCGCATACAGAGATGTTTTCTATGGCACGTTTTAGACGGTCTTTATTACGCTGAAAGGCTGCATAATGCCCTGATAACTTTAAACCAAAGGTTGTCGGCTCTGCATGAATACCGTGGGAGCGACCAATACAAAGCGTATCTTTATGCTCAAGACTACGTTTTTTCAAAGCGGCTAAAAGTCTGTCCAAATCTTTCAGCATGATCTCGCCAGATTGTTTCATCTGAACAGCAAAGGCGGTGTCAATAATATCTGAGGAGGTGACTCCTTGGTGAACATAGCGTGATTCTTCGCCGACATGTTCAGCGACACTGGTGAGGAAGGCAATTACATCATGTTTGACATCTTTTTCAATTTCATCAATGCGGGCAACATCGAAATTGCCACGGTCTTTAAGCGCTTTTGCAACACCTTTTGGAATAACGCCGAGTTTTTCCTGTGCTTCGCAGATGTGTATTTCAATATCGAGCCAGATGCGGAATTTATTTTCAGCTGCCCAGATGTCGACCATTTCTTGTCTTGAGTAACGAGGTATCATGTTTTTACTTCTACCTTTATTTACATGCTTTGAAAAGGCTATATTATTAACAACACAAAAAGGAGAATCGCATGTCAAAATGGGTATATAGCTTTGGTGGTCGTGAAACAGAAGGTGGCGCAGAAATGCGGAACTTGCTCGGTGGGAAAGGTGCTAATTTGGCTGAAATGGCTTCACTTGATCTGCCAGTACCAGCTGGATTTACCATTACGACAGAGGTTTGTACACATTTTTACGAGACGCAGAAGAGCTATCCCGCTGATTTAGAAAAGCAGGTTGAGAAGGCACTTGAAAAGGTTGAGTTGGCTGTTCAAGCAAGGTTCGGGGATAAGGAATTTCCGTTACTTGTCTCTGTCCGTTCTGGTGCCCGTGTTTCTATGCCAGGTATGATGGATACAGTGCTTAATCTGGGTTTAAATGACCAAACTGTCCGTGCTTTAGCAAAAAATAGTGAGAATGATCGTTTTGCGTATGATTCTTATCGACGCTTTATCCAAATGTATTCCAATGTCGTACTTGGCCTCGATCACCATGATTTAGAAGATATTATCGATACCCATAAGCGCCGTGAAGGTGTGACAGAAGATACTGATATGGACGCTGCCGCATGGAAGAAGGTTATTGTTGATTTCAAAGCATTGGTAAAGAAGCAAACTGGCGAAGATTTCCCTGAGGATCCGAAAGAACAATTATGGGGTGCAATTGGTGCTGTCTTTAAATCGTGGGATACGCAACGTGCCAAAGTATATCGCCAGCTTCATAATATCCCTGAAAAATGGGGAACAGCCGTCAATGTTCAAGCCATGGTTTTTGGTAATATGGGCAGTGATTGCGCAACAGGTGTCGCCTTTACCCGTGATCCTTCAACAGGAGAGAATGTTTTTTACGGTGAATACCTCGTTAATGCTCAAGGTGAAGACGTAGTGGCTGGTATCCGTACGCCGCAATCCTTAACAATCAGAGGTAAAGAAAAAGAAGGCAGCAGCTTGCCTGCTATGGAAGAAGTAATGCCTGTTGTCTTTAAGCAATTAAAGGAAGTACGTGCAAAGCTTGAGAAACATTACAAGGATATGCAGGACATTGAATTCACTGTACAGGATAACAAACTTTATATGTTGCAAACCCGTACTGGCAAACGGACAGGTGCAGCAGCGCTCAAGATCGCCGTGGATATGGTCAATGAAGGACTAATTTCAAAAGAAGACGCTGTTTTACGTGTCGACCCTGAAAGTCTTAATCAATTACTGCATCCAAGTTTAGACCCAAAAGCACCGCAAGACGTTATTGCTAAAGGCTTGCCTGCTTCACCAGGGTCAGCATCTGGTCGTATTGTCTTTACAGCGGATGAGGCTGAAAGACTTTCGGGGGAATATAGCGTTATCTTAGTGCGCCAAGAAACCTCACCAGAAGATATTCACGGCATGCACGCTGCCGATGGTATTTTGACCAGTCGTGGCGGTATGACAAGTCATGCAGCTGTTGTAGCCCGTGGTATGGGGCGTCCTTGTGTTGCTGGTGCCGGCACGGTGATTATTGATGCGAAGGCGCAAACGCTTAAAGTTGGCAATTTAACCTTACACGAAGGGGATATGCTGACCATTGATGGCACGACAGGGAAAGTGATTAATGGTCAAGTACCAACAATTGCCGCTGCGCTTTCTACAGACTTTGAAACTTTGATGGGATGGTCTGATACTTTCCGCAAAATGGGTGTGCGTACAAATGCAGACACAGCAGCAGATTGCGAAACAGCGATTAATTTTGGTGCAGAAGGTGTGGGGCTTTGTCGTACAGAGCATATGTTTTTTGATGGTGACCGTATTCAGCGTGTCAGAGAGATGATTTTTGCGGATGATGCGCAAAAACGCAAAAAAGCATTGAATTTCATTAAACCAATGCAACGAGATGACTTCTTCCATATTTTTAAAGCAATGGAAGGTCTGCCGGTGACGATACGCTTACTTGATCCGCCTCTGCATGAGTTCTTACCGCACGATGAAGCACAAATGGTTGAGTTTGCAGCGACAGCTGAGATTGCATTGGAAACAGTTAAAACGAGATTAGCACAGTTGCATGAAAGTAACCCGATGCTGGGACATCGTGGTTGTCGTTTAGGGATTACCTATCCTGAAATTTACGATATGCAGGTTGAGGCAATTTTAGAAGCAGCATTGGATATTAAATCAAAAGGTAAGGCTGTTTTGCCAGAGATTATGGTGCCGCTTGTCAGCACACGAGCAGAGCTTTCAATATTGAAAAAACGTATAGAAGCTGTCGCCAAAAAAGTATTCGATGAGCGTAAAGACAAAGTTGAGTACATGATTGGCACGATGATTGAGTTGCCTCGTGCCGCTTTGACAGCAGATCAGATTGCTGAAGAAGCCCAATTCTTTAGTTTCGGTACAAATGATTTAACACAAACGACATTAGGCATTAGCCGTGATGATGCAGGTAGTTTTTTACCGCTTTATACAGCCCAAGGTATCTATGAGCGCGATCCCTTCGCCTCAATTGATGTTGAAGGTGTTGGCCAATTGATAGAGATTGCGTGTGAAAAAGGCCGTTCCATTAGGGCTGATATGAAACTCGGTATTTGTGGTGAGCATGGTGGCGATCCTGACTCAATCGCCTTCTGTGCAGAACAAGGGTTAAGCTATGTCTCATGCTCACCTTTCCGTGTGCCGATTGCAAGACTAGCAGCGGCACAAGCGGCCATTCGTTTGAATAAAAAAGCTCAAGCAAAGAAAAAAGCTGCTTAAAGGATATTAAAGGGTAAGCTCAGCTTTAGTGCATCATCTTTAAGGAGGGCAAGACCGATATTGCCCTGTGAAGAGCACATTACACCAATCACTTTTCCGTCAACAATGATGTCTTCACCTGCTTGGGGGATAGCATTCCATTGAATGGTGTGAAGATGTTTTTTAGTTAAGCCACGGTAATGCATACGAGCGGTGACTTCTTGCCCGACATAGCAGCCCTTTTTGAAATCAATGCCATTGAGTTTATCAATATTGAAATCGAGTAAAGTTGATTTCTCAACGATCATATCTTGGGAACCATCTGGTACACCTAATTTTATACGGTGTATATCCCATGCTTCAAACGGCTTTTCTTCGCCATCAGGTTTTGTATAAGAGCGGTATCCCAAATCAGTGTGACGTGGATCTTTATAACCCGCTGCATCACCCCAACTTACATAAACATCTACATTATTTTGCAAGTCTAAAGTGATCTTTGTGCGAAGTTTATAGAGTTTTAGTTTTTGTAAAAGATTTGCCGCACGTTCTCCGCCTTCGCAATCAAGGATTAATGTGTCGCCTTCTTGACGGACAAAGAAATCAAATAAGAACTTACCTTGGGCATTTAAAAGACAGCTATAGACAAGCTGGTTAGGTTGGATATTGGCAATGCTATTGGTGATAAGACTTTCTAGAAAATCTATGCGTGCTTCGCCAGAGATTATAATTTGCGCACGATTAGGTAATGTTGTGTAAAAGGCCATATGAGTAATCTAAAGGAACATAGCGTCTTATCAATCTTTTTTGCTATTTTCATAATTTTTTAATATGTTTGTTTTATGATGCCAGGATTGAGGTAGGGTATGGATATTCAAGAAATTAAAAAGGTAAGAGCTATATGGCACGATCTGAATTTAGCTTGTAAACGGCTTAATTCAGAAAAACTAATCGATTACGATGCCGAAGCTGACTTTGTCTCTCTTCGACAAAAATTAGATGAGTTTAAAGAGGATATATTTCAATATAAAGCGCAAGATAGACTCGATGAAGATAGGGTTCGTCTACAAGTCGAAGGTTTTGTGCATCATTTTGAAACCTTGGTAGACAGAGCATCATATAAAGCCGACGAAAGAGAAATAAAGGCAGGCACGAACCTTGGTCAAGGTTATACTGTTCGAGATTTAGTCAAAGATATTATTCCAGACTATTGGAATGCGTTGCCACAATATTGGACTGTAGATACGAATATAGATGTAAAAGAAGTGATTGATAATTACCGCTCATACGAAAGTCCTTCAGCAGAAGTTCTTGAGAATTTGAAAAGTGTAGCACAGCATTTTGAACGTGTGGCAGCACCATTTCCAAAAGAAGCAGAGAAAATTCATAATTTTATTGTTACGCTTTCATCTTTTATTGACATCAATGACACTAGCAATGTTGACCCGAGAGGACATCTAGCGGATTTTAATGATCTTTTAAACCGTTATAAAGCAAATGGTAGAGAAGCACCGACAGTTGAGAGAGCTTTCAGAGATATTACAAGTCCTTAGATAAATATTGAGGCACGATATCCGTAGCTTTGCCGTGATGGTGTTCGGCGAATGCTGAGCTTCCCATGCTTGGTTCTAAATTAAGCTCTACGGTGTGCGCACCTGCCATACGGGCTTCTTGTACAAAACCAGCGGCTGGATAGACATTGCCTGATGTGCCGATTGAAATAAATAAATCGCAGTTCATTAATTTATCAAAAATCATTTCCATCTCAATCGGCATTTCGCCGAACCACACAATATGTGGGCGGGTTGTAGCACTTTCTCCACAGGCCATACACAAATCATCCACAGATAAGTCCACAAGCGTTTCACCAATATGAGGACAGGCAGTGCAACTTGTTTTTAGGAGTTCGCCATGCATATGGTGAACATGAGACGAGCCTGCACGCTCGTGAAGATTGTCTATATTTTGTGTTACCAGAAACACATCGGGATGGCTCGCTTGCAGCTCAGCAATAGCAATGTGGGCCGCATTAGGTTTAATTGCTTCGCTTAATAGTTGCTGCCTTCGCATATTATAAAATTGATGGACAAGCGCAGGGTCACGTTTAAAGGCTTCTGGCGTGGCGACATCTTCTAAGCGGTGGTTCTCCCATAGGCCATTTTGGTCACGAAACGTTTGGATGCCAGATTCAGCTGAAATACCCGCGCCTGTGAGAATAACGATAGATTTATATTTATGCAGCTTTGCCATTATTTTGGCTTTGGTGCGTTTTAATCATATCTGTGAAACGTTCGAACAGATAATGCGTATCATGTGGGCCTGGAGAGGCTTCTGGGTGATATTGCACAGAAAATGCTGGCTTGTCTTTGAGGCGTATTCCTTCATTAGAGCCGTCAAACAAGCTAAGATGTGTGACCTCTGCGGTTTTTGGCAGGCTGTCTTCAATAACTTCAAAGCCGTGGTTTTGAGAGGTGATTTCAACTTTACCTGTGGTGAGATCTTTCACAGGTTGATTGGCACCACGATGGCCTAAATGCATTTTACGTGTTTTTGCACCAATCGCTAAAGCTAAAAGCTGATGCCCTAAGCAAATGCCAAAAAGCGGAATATTGTGCTCAATAACTTGCTGAATAATGGGCACGGCATATTCACCTGTTGCGGCGGGGTCACCTGGACCATTAGATAAGAATACCCCGTCAGGGTTAAGTTTCTGAATATCTTTAAAGCTTGTATTAGCTGGGACGACAGTTACATTACAACCCGCACTTACAAGACAGCGTAGTATGTTTTGTTTTGCGCCGTAATCAATGGCAACGATGTTCAGTTTATTATTTTTTTGTTGGCCATGACCTTCGCCCAATACCCATAGAGATTGATCCCATTTGTAGGGTCTATCTGTGGTGACTTCAATAGCGAGATCTAACCCGTCTAAGCCTTGCCATTCTTTAATTTGTTTTGTCAGAGCAGGAATATCAAATTCGCCAGATTGATTGTGAACGATTGCACCTTTAGGTGCACCAAGGTCACGAATACGTTGGGCCAAAGCACGTGTATCAATGCCTGAAATGGCGGGTAAATTATTTTTTATCAACCATTCATGGAGATGCGCTGTGCTGCGCCAGTTAGATGGATTTGTGATTGGTTCACGTAAAACCATACCACGAGATGCTATCTTATTCGTTTCAATGTCTTCTTCATTAACGCCTGTATTGCCGATATGTGGGAAGGTAAAGGTAATAATCTGGCCTGCATAGCTAGGATCCGTTATAATCTCTTGATAGCCTGTCATAGATGTATTAAAACAGACTTCCCCGATATTGGCGGTTTGTGCACCGAATCCGAAACCTTCGAAAATCGTGCCGTCTTCGAGGATTAGTAGAGCTGTTGTATTATTGGCTATAGACATTAAAATCAATGTATAGTGAGTCTTAACAAGAAAGAAAAGAAAGAATTTAAAAATGATGTTACGGGAGAAAATTCAAGCAGCGCAAAAAGAAGCGATGTTAAGCAAATCTCAGCAGAGATTAGCGACCATCAGACTGATTATGGCGACATTAAAAGATCGTGATATTGCTGTGCGTGCAAAGAACAAGCCAGAGGGTATTGATGATGCTGATATCTTATCAATGCTTCAGGGGATGATTAAACAGCGCCGTGACTCGATACAAATGTATAAAGAGGGTGGTCGTCAAGAATTGGCGGATCGTGAAGCGGCAGAGATTAATATTATTGAAGAATTTTTACCCGCACAGCTCTCTGATGATGATGTAAAGAAAATTATTGATGGTCTAATTGCTGATATTGAAGCCGATGGCATGAAAGATATGGGCAAGGTTATTTCAGCACTTAAAGAGAAATATGCAGGGCAAGTTGATATGGGTAAAGCCAGTGCATTGGTTAAAGACAAGCTCTCTGCTGCCTAATTAAAAGAATATTATCTTTTTCATAAAGTTTTATTAACTTTTTTGTCGTATGATTTAAAAGATCATAGGGCTGGGGAGCATTAAAACTAATTTTTTTACTGCTGTTTCTCGACGTTAATAAAATAGTAACGATTAGCTCTTATGGTAGCGATGGGTTTAATAAAGGGTTTAACAAAAAGGGAGTGTAGATCTGTTGATTGCGGGGGCAATTATTTAGGGCTTACTATTGGGGAATATGTATCTAGACAATAATCTTAGCAAAGAGTTTGATAGCTTCTTAGTTCAATTGCACGATTCAGAACGTGTACTAGAATTAGCGAAAGAGCGAAAGTCACCAACAGCTGTTGCTGCTTTGGCGGATGTTATTGCTGTGGCGATGCAAGCTGACCTCACAGTCACAGAGGCTGAATTAGCCGCAGACATTCTTGTTGATTTAACCAAAAAATTAGAGATCCAAATTCGTGCAGGTCTGGCTCTTCGCTTGAGTGCGTTGGAGCGTCTGCCATTACGTCTTGCCTTACATATCGCCAATGATGTGCCAGAGGTAGCGAAAGCATTTTTAGAAAACACACCTGTTTTGGGTGATATGGATTTGTTTTATATTATTCAAGGTCAAGGGTCTGAACATTGGCAGGCAATCGCTAAGCGTCAAAATTTATCTGATAAGGTGATTAATCTTCTTGTTGAAAAAGAAGATGCACTGACTTCCGAGAATATATTGAACAATGAACATATTGCGTTGCCAGAGCGTTCTATTGAAATGTTAATGGATTTCGTTCAGCAAAATACAGCATTAATGGTACAGTTTGCTAAGCGTGGTGAAGTTTCTGAAAAATTATTATTAGAACTTTATTGGAAAGTAAACGCAGAACAACGTGCGGTTATTACCGACCTTGTTGGTCTTGATTTAAGTGCAAATGTTATTGATGAGCAATTACAAGATATTGGTGTTGATTTCACAAATGTAACTTTTGGACAATTAAATGTCACAAAAGATATGCAAGCGACGGCACGTAAGATGAAAGAGTCTGGTTCGTTGGATGTTAAAAAAATGAGTTATGCATTAAAAAACGATCAGCTTGGTCTTTTCTATGCGATGTTTGCTGAATTTAGTGAGATACCGCTTGGCCAGTTAGATGAAATTTTCCGTGAAGATCAGAGTAAGGTTTTTCCAGTTGTGGCAAAAGCATTGGGCTTGGATCGTTCGACATTTGTTTGCTTCTTGTTGCAGACGAGAAAGCTAAGAAATAACGGTTTATTGATCGATCATTCACATCTGTATAAAGCAATACAATTGTTTAATTCAGTGACAGTTGAAATGGCTGATACATTGATGAAGCAACTAACTTCAGCCGCCCAAACAGCCTAACGGTCTAGGGCTTCGATTGCTGGTAACGTTTTGCCTTCTAACCATTCCAAGAATGCACCACCTGCGGTAGATATATAGGTGAAATCTTGTGATGCGCCTGCGTTAGTAAGGGCTGAAACAGTATCACCACCACCGCCAACCGCTACAATATCGCCAGATTTAGCTTTTTCACCAACATATTGAGCCAATGCAGTCGTACCGTGGTCAAAAGGTTTTATTTCAAAAGCGCCCATTGGGCCATTCCATAAAATAGTTTTTACTTCGGCTAGAGCGTCAATAACATGTCTGACTGATTTCTTGCCGATATCGAGCATCATTTCCTCACCCTGAATATCCTCTACAGATGCTTCACGGAAGGCCGATCCTGCGGCGAATTCTGTCGCCATCATCCCATCTATCGGCAGTATGAGTTTACAGCGGTTTTGTTGGCATAGGGCTGTGATCGCCATCACTTCATCCAGCATATCGGGTTCACATAGGGATTTACCGACATTTAGGCCTTGTGCTTTAAAAAAGGTGTTGGCCATGCCGCCGCCTAAAATAATCATGTCCATTTTTGTCACAAGGTGCTTAATGATTGTTAGTTTTGTGGAAACTTTTGCACCACCTATAATCGCTGCTACAGGTTTTTGTGGATTATCAACGGTCGTTGTTAAGCTTTTGACTTCTTTTAATAAATTTAGACCCGCAAAGTTAGGCAATCCTAAGCCCATCATTGATGCATGGGCACGATGTGAGCTTGCAAAAGCATCACAAACATAAATTTCACCGAGCTTGCTTAAGGCTTTGGAAAAAGCAGGGTCATTTGCTTCTTCACCAGCATGAAAACGCAAATTTTCCAATAGCAGGATTTGACCAGATTCTAAATCATTAGCAGCTTTTTGTGGTTTATCTCCGATGGTTTCGTCACAAAAACTCACATCATATCCCCATAAATTTTTTAATACAGGCGGTAAAAATGAGAGTGACAGGTCATCTACGACTTTGCCTTTAGGCCGTCCTGCATGAGCAATGATAATAATTTTTGCTTTTTCTTGAACGAGAAAGTCGATGGTATTTTTCGCACGTTCTATCCTTGCGGTGTCTAAGACTTCACCGTCTTTGAACGGGACATCAAGATCGAGCCTGACGATAATTTTTTTACCGTTTAATGTGCCTTGTTGTTCTTCGATAGAATGTATTGTCATGATTATTCCTTTTGAATAGAGCGCATGTTGTCAGTTGCTTCAATGAGGCGTGAACGTATTGGCGCATCGGTAGAGCTGTGGCCGCCATCTGGCACAATCACGTAATCCGCTTCAGGCCATGCTTTATGAAGTTTGTAAGCTGTTTTGATGGGGCAAACAATATCGTAACGACCTTGAATGATGACGCCTGGTATGTGACGGATACGATCAATTTTATGTAGGATACTGTCTTTTTCTGGGATGACATGATGCATGAAATAATGCGCTTCAATGCGTGCAATGGTAAAATTATGTTGATCTTCTTTTGGATCATAGCCACCCTGAATTTCAGGGTATAGATGTGCACATGAGCTTTCATAATTTGACCAAACACGCGCCGCTGGTAAATGTATTTTCGGGTCGGAATTTATAAGACGTTTATAATAGGAGCCAACGATGTCCTTTTGCTCTTCTTTCGTAAGAAAACCGATAAAACGTTCGTGAAATTCTGGAAAGATGGTGTTGCCATGATTATAGAGCCAATCCACCTCATCTTGCTGCATAAGAAAAATACCACGTAGGATAAGGCTAAGGCAGCGCTTGGGATGTTCTATGGCATAAAGCAATGCGAGTGTTGAACCCCATGATCCACCAAAGACATGCCATTTTTCTATACGGAAATGCTTACGCAAGACCTCAATATCATCGACTAAAAGCGCAGGGGTGTTTTCTTCAATGCAGCCTAAAGGCTCAGATTTGCCGCAGCCACGTTGATCAAAAAGAATAATACGGTAATGCTCTGGGTCAAAAAAACGGCGGTACTTTGGCGTTGTGCCGCCCCCTGGCCCGCCATGTAAAAAGACGACAGGTACGCCATCGGGGTTGCCCGATTGCTCCCAATAAAGTGTATGCAACTCGCTGACTTTCAAATAGCCAGAAGAATAGGGTTCGATCTCAGGATAGAATTTTTTAAGTGCCATAGGCTTACTCTAGTACTTCTAGCTGTTCAGCAAAAGTAAGTTTTATCATTGGGCCGTTATAATCCTCAACAAAGCCACGAACACGGATTTTCTTGCCTTGCCACTCTGTTGGATTTAGGCCTGATTTAGACATCGTTTTTCGGACGTTTGAGGGGATCATTATTGTAAAGTCAGTTTTCCAGTCTTGGCCAAAGTTAAGATACATATTGCCTCGAACAGTGGCTACTGACACGATGCTGCCTTCTACAAGCTGCATAAGATAGCTATTTTCTGCAATTGTTTCGGGGTTAAGAATAGCATAGGTGTCCTTACCCCAAAGACCTATCTTATTTTCTCTGGCAATTGTTTCTGCCCGTAAAAGATAAGGATAGCTGGCGGCTGTATAGTCAGAAGGATAGGCATAGGCTAAACCATTTTCTAGCAGAAGCTTTTGTGCCCAGAGCCCTTCTGGGGAGACGATTTGGGCTTGGATTTGCCCAAGACGGTTTTTGGCGTGGTCTTGTCGTGATTTTTGAGGGATATAGATAGAGGCGTTTTTATCTATAAAATGTTCTTTTAGGATATTACGGGCAGCGACATTAAGATCGGAGGGGGTGCCTCCTTCATACTGGGCAGGGATACGGATGCCGTCTAACCTTAAAAAACTACCGTCCT
>MDSV01244501.1_pt1 | contig 36068 bp, 32 predicted proteins | sample 810851 | NCBI WGS metagenome assembly MDSV01 (sample SAMN05326640, study PRJNA326480) | marine metagenome | isolation source: seawater | place: Atlantic Ocean: North East | collected 2012 | reverse complement strand
CGCAGACCCTATCCTTTCGGTCCAAAAAGTTGAACTAATAAAACTATTTTGAGCTGCATCCATCACACTTCTTTTCCCAACTACTGCTGCAATAGCATAGCCATTGCCTAGAGTTTTGCCGTAAACAGCAATATCTGGTTGAACTTTATACTTTTTGTGCAGGCCTCCAAAAGTTTCTCTAAAACCAGTAGTACATTCATCAAAAATTAAAATAATATTTTTTTTTCTTGTGTAATCTCTTATTTTTTGAAGAAAATTATCTTTTGGTTGAATTGTTCTAACAACTTCCATTTTAACTATACCTATTTCACTGTCTTGGTCTATTTGTTTTTTGAATTCTTTAAAGTCATTATATTGAAAAGTTTTAGTTGTATTTTTTAAAAATTTAGGAACACCAAGTGGACTTAAACCTGGTAATAAATGTTTGTCTAAATTTTTTGAGTTACTTAGATTAGCAGCAAGGTACCAGTCGTGCCATCCATGATAACCACAAATTAAAACTTTATGTTTTTTTGTGTTGGCTCTTGCTATTCTTATTGCTATAGCATTAGCTTCACCACCAGTTCTAGCAAGTCTAACCTTTTGAAATTCCCTATGTATATCTAAAAGTTTTTCAGAAAGGATAACTTCTTCTGGACAATTTAAAGATGACATATTACCTTTTGATATATTTTTTTTAACAGCATCATCAATAATTTTATTACTATATCCTAAAACATTTGTGCCCACTCCCATTGTACAAAAGTCTAAATATTTTTTATTATCAATATCCCATACATAACTTTTTTTTGACCTTATAAAATGAGATGGCCATATACCAGGCAAGAATTGATTTGGGTTTTTTGATAGAAACATATTTCCATTCGGAATAACCTTTAAAGCTCTTTTCCATATTTTTTGTGTATCAGTTTCATCAGCTCCCTCATTTCTTTTTATAGAAATATTTAAATTAAAAATGTTTTTATCTTTGTTTTTTAATTTTAAAACATTTTGCCAGTTAAAATAAATATTATTAAATTTTCCAAATATTTTTTTTATTAATAAATAATCAATATTTTCGTCAACAGTCCATCTTAATTCTGACAGGTCTTTAGAATTGACATAGTTGTCTTTTGTTAAGTTTTTATACATAAATGAAGTAACGTGTTCTTTATCAAATTTTGATTTAGCAAGCTTGTGAGCAACTTCTAAAGCTTTAAATGTGAAAATTTCTACATCTAATCCATCTGGAAAAGTTGGTGGTTGTGTATTTGAAAAATAATCAATATTTTTTTTATCAAATATATTCAACATTTTGTTTAAAATTGTATAGTCAATTAATGGATTATCAGCTGTAATCCTTATAATATTTTTAGGATTATATTTTTTTGATAAATTATAAAATCGCTTTAAAACATTTTTAGTTTCACCTCTATAAAAATTAATAGATTTTGTTTGTAATAGTTTACATAATTTATCGTCTGTTTTACTCTTTGTTGTGGCAATAACTATTTTATCAATTTTTTTTGATTGGGATAATCTTTTAAATATTATTTCTATAATTGATTTATCTCCAATTTTTTTTAATACTTTACCAGGTAATCTCTTGGAATCCATTCTCGCCTGAATAATCAATAAATTTTTCATAATAATATTTTATATTTTTATATATTAAAAATATAGTTTCAATATAAGTAATTTAAACTTTATTAATAAAATCATTATTTATGAATATTTTATCAATATTAAGAAATCAAAATTTTATACAAATTATTAAATTCATCATTGTGGGGATATTTGGTAATATTTTAAACTATTTAGTTTTTTTAACTTGTTTTAAATTATTAGGTATAAATTATTTGATTTCAGGTATTATTGGTTTTATTTCTCCATTACCAATACTCTTTATCTTAAATAGAAATTGGACTTTTAAATCTAATGTTAAAACAACAAAGATGAACTTATATATTTTCACAAATTTATTAGGTTTGTTAGTGCATTCCTCTTCTCAGTTTATTGCTTTCGAATTTATTGGGATACCAAAAATATATTCGCAGTTAATAGGCCAATTATCATCTGCTATAATGAATTTCTTAATTTCTAAATTTATAATTTTTAAAAAAAATTAAATCAAATCTAATCTTTTAGACAAATCACTTTGAAATATATTTTCTGGGTCTAATTCAGTTTTGATTGTTATAAATTTATCAAAATTTTTGTACATTTCTCTAAATTCATCTGAATTTAATGAAGGTGTTTTAGCTAAATATACTTGTCCATTATATTTTATTGTTGTTTCATTTAACTTTCTTACTAATGTTTCCATATTAAGATGTTTTTCGTAAGGAATATCAAATGAAATACAATATCCATTTTTAGATAAACCAAAAATATATGGCTCATCAACACTTTTATAAGCTTTAAATGATGACATTAAAGAATATGTGTTATTACTTTTTAAAATTTTTTTTAAATCAATGAACGCATTTAAAGCTAAATGTTCTGGAAAAATAACCTGATATTCAACAAAACCATTCTTAAAATAGTAATTATATTTAGGAGCGTAAATATCATTTAGAAAATTCATTTGAGAATATGAAATTACCTGAGTAATATCTTTTGGATTTAATCCACCCCTTGTATGAATTGAAATTGCTTTATTTAGTAATGAATTTGAAAAAGGGAAATATTTACCTAGCACATAAATATAGTTAATTAACAATATTATATTATTGGGTTTATGGTTATTAATTTCTAAGGAGTTATCATCTATAAAATTTGATGAAAATAAACTACCAGATAAATTGTCATCTGAGAATTTAGTAGCATCAATAGAGCCTATATTATACTCACTTGATTTTTTTAAATTATTCATTTGTAATATCATTTCTTCAATATTTTTAATTCTTTTAATATTATTGGTTAAATTATATGATTGTATTTTTCTAAGATTAATTTTTACATTTAAAATTAATCCTAAAATACCTATTCCGCTAATAATTGAATAAAAGTATTTATGATTTTGTTTTCGAGAACACGTTAACTTTCCTTTGGAGTAAGAATAAAAAGTAAACTCTTCTATATAATCGCCAAAGTAGCCTTTCTTAAAACAGTTTTTACCATGAACATTATTAGATATTGCTCCAGCAACTGTAATATATCTATGAGCGGGGCAGACATTTAAAATCCAACCAAAAGGAACAGTATGTATTATAATTTCTTCAAGGGTTATTCCACTTTGAACTTCAATAGTGCCTACATCTTTATTAAAATTAATTATTTTATTAAAATTTTTATGTTTTAAAATTATATTATTACTATTTAGGGTGTTATCTCCATAACTTCTTCCATTCGCCCTAAGTGAAACAGTTAATTTATTTTTATTTACAGTTTCAAAAAAATTATCAAAATCATCAATTAAATCTATCTCATTATAGTAGCTTTTTGAGTAATCATGTCTTGCCCAACCATAGATTTTTTTTTTATTTTTAATATTAATATTCATATAAATTAATTTTTTAAAGTAATCTAAATAAATTATTTACTATAATAACGCAAATTTTATTAACAAAGATAATTAAATTTTTTTAGATAAATTATTACTTAGATAATAATGATACTTTATTGGATAAAAATTTCATAATTAAAGTATATACTAAAGATAATAGAATAAATGTTATTAAACTAACTGAGTTACCAAGGTAATGATAAGTAAGTAGGCCAATTAAATTCAAAAATATAGAAAACATGATCAATATAATTAATGTGAACTTATTACTATAGCCCATGTTAAGAAATAAATGGTGAATATGTTCTCTATCTGGAATAAAAGGATTGGTCTTATTTAATATTCTTCTTGAAACAACTGAAATAATATCGAAAACTGGAAGAGTAACACACCAAATTGTCAAAAGAGGATTTAAAAGATTATATTTGTCTTGTGAAAATAGAATTAATAACCAAGCAATAAAAAAACCTAAAAACATACTTCCTGCATCACCAAGAAAAATTTTATTGATGTTAGATATATTAAAAATAAAAAATAAAAATATTATAAAAATAATGTATAAAATAAATTGAATTTCTTGAAAGTTATAATATTCATTATAAAAAATAATCATTAGCAAGATTGAAAACATTGATATTAATGATTGAGACGAACACAAACCATCAATACCATCTATAAAATTGAAAGCATTAGTTAAGCCAATTACACAGAATACTGTAAAAATAATTGCAAAGTAATTAAGATTTAATTCACCTAACAGAAAAATATAACCCAAAGTTTCTATTTGTATTCCAAAACCAATAATAAATAAGCATGAAATTAGTTGAGCTAATAATCTGAATTTAACACCTAACTCAATAGAATCATCAATTGCACCTAAAAACACTAAGATGGAAGATGTAAAAATAATTATTCTTAAAGAATTAGAAACATCAAAAAAAAATAAAAGTATTAGTATATTCGCATAAATAGCTAAACCACCAATTAATGGTATATTTCCAGTATGTAATTTTCTTTCGTCTGGCTTATCAATAAGATTAAGATTTTGTGAAATTTGTTTTAAAAAATAAATAAAAACTAAAAAAAAAATTAAATTAAATAAAAAAATCATTAAATATAAAGATTTTTATTATTGAATTTAAAAGTATTTTTGAAATCAAACAAAATACCATTTTTAATTAAAGACTTTTTTATTTTTATCTCTCCCATTTTAATAAATATTTTATGAGATACAGCTAAGATTATTAAATGATAATAATGCAACTTCATTTTTTTACTTATTTTAATATTAGTTTTTTTATTAAATAAATTTTGGTCAACTAATGGATCAAAAATATCTACTTTAATTTTTTTCTTTAAAAGATCATTATAAAGAAGAATAGATTTGGAATTACGAAAATCTGAACAATTTTCTTTAAAAGTTGCCCCAAGAATTAAAACCTTAAGTTTTTGATTCCTATATCTATTTTTAATAGTTTTATCAATTTTATGACTAATATGCTTATAATAATTGTCATTAATTTTTCTACCAGAAGAAATAATTTTTGGATCATAACCAAGCTTCTTTGATTTGTAAGATAAGTAATATGGATCAACACCAATACAATGTCCGCCTACTAAACCGGGATAAAATTTTAAGAAATTCCATTTAGTTGAAGCCGCTTGTAAAACCTCATTTGTATTTATATTAAATTTATCAAAAATTATTGATAATTCATTTATGAAAGCAATATTTATATCTCTTTGAGCATTTTCAATTACTTTTGCAGCTTCTGCTACTTTAATACTTGAAGCAAGAAATGTTCCTTTTTTAATTATAGCTTTATATAAATTATCTATTAATTTTGATGTTTTTGGATTTGATCCTGATGTTATTTTAACTATGTTGGTTAAAGTATTTTTTGTGTCACCAGGGTTAATTCTTTCTGGCGAATAACCACTATAAAAATCTTTATTATGAATTAGTTTTGATATTTTTTCAATAATTGGAATACAAACTTCTTCAGTCAATCCAGGGAAGCCTGTAGACTCAAAGATTACTATATCATTTTTCTTTAGGACTTTTGAAATATTTTTACAGGCAAATTTGATTTTTTTTAAATCTGGAATATTTTTTTTATTTACAGGTGTTGGAACAGCAATTATGTGAATATTACTTTCGTGCAAATCTTCTATATTATGAGTAAATTTAACATATTTAGACTTCAATATTTGTTTTTTTTCAAGCTCATTATTTAAATCCCTACCTTTATTTAATGATATAATTCTCTTTTTATCTGAATCATAACCAATAACTTTTGTTTTTTTACCAAACTCTATAGCTAAAGGTAAGCCAACATAGCCAAGACCTACAACACTTATTGTATATTTTTTTAAATTAATCATTTTATTATTTAATTATCATAAAAATTGTAAAAGTTTATTAAATGATTTTATTTTTTTTACTTTATTTGAATAAATTTTACCGTAGCCATATTCTGCAAATATAAAATCTATTTTTGCATTTAATGCGGCTTTTTTATCAATTATAGTATCCCCTATGTATATAGCTTTTGTATTATCAATTTTTGATTTTTTTAATAAACTTAAAATTTGATCAGGGTGAGGTTTGCCCTTTAAAAATTGAGATGGGCATACAATATAATGGAATTTAATGCTTAACTTTGAGAGAAACATATTTGTACGCTTGGAATCTTTAGAAGTGACAATTCCAATCTTATATTTTTTTTTTAATAAATACTTAATAGTTTCCTCGACTTGATCATAAAATAAAACATTATTTTTGTATTTTTTTGATTTTTCAAAATACATTTGTTGAATTTCATGTAGTTTATTTTTAATTCCAATTTTTTTTAATATTGTTTTAAAGGGCATCCCTATATTTTTAAAATATAAATGAAAAGGAGTATTCAACTTGAAATGCTTATTTACATCATTCCAAGATAGCCTCATATTCTCTTTAGAATTCAAAATTACACCATCTAAATCAAAAATAATAATTTGATATTTATTATTTATAAATTTCTCGTATTTTATCATTTTTCATTTGTCTTTTTGCTTTTTGAAAATCTTCTTTTATATCAATTGAAAAAGAGTCACCTTTTAGTTTAAAAGTTCCAACTTTCATTTGATTCTCTATTGCTCTTAAGAGTTCAATGGACTCAATTTTTTCTAAATCTGATACTGGTAACTTACAAAATTTTCTTATTGCACTAGGTTTAAAACTTACAATAGATAAATGTTTTAAATACATTTTAGGTTTATTTGCAAATGGATAAGGAATTATGGATCTACTCATGTTAATAACTCTATTTTTCTTATCTTTTGTAATCTTAACAATATTTGGACTTTCTGGTGAAGTAAATTCAAGATGAGGAACAATTATATCAAAATTAAAATTTTTTAAATGAAAATCAATTACTTTATCAATATGCTTTGGATCTACAAATGGCTCGTCACCTTGAATATCAACACATAAATCAAACTTAAAATTTTTAGATCCCTCATTAATTCTTTCTGTTCCATTTTTATGATTTTTGGATGTTAAAATGGCCTTACCACCATAAGACTCTACAACATCAACAATTAAACTACTATCTGTACAAACATATACATCATCTAATTTTTTAGATAACTGAGTACGTTTTAAAGTATGAATAATCATTGGCAAACCATCGATTTTAAGAAGTGCTTTATTTGGTAGTCTTGTAGAATTTAATCTTGCAGGAATAAAGCCTATAGATATCATTTAATACTATTATGATATTTTTTAGAACTAGTACAACTATTTAGAATAAAATTTTTAATATTTAATTAGAGATATCTTATAAATTTTGTAAATATTTTATAATATTAAAGTAAGTTGTGTATACTAACTGATAATCAAATTTTTCAGATAATTTTTTACTATTTTCAGAAAAAATTTCATATTTTTTTTTATCAATTAAAATATATTTTTCCATAGCTTCTGAGAGTGAGTCTTGGTTTTTAACTTCACATGTATATCCATTATAATTATCTATACATACCTCTTTTGTTCCTGGGACTCTACAAGCAATTACTGATTTTCCCAAATAGCAAGCTTCAATTAAACTTTTAGAAAGTCCTTCTCTATAAGATGGTAAAACAATACAGTCATATTGATTTAACAAAATATTATATTGATAATGATCTTCAATATAATTATGAAATTTTATCTTTTTTGATGTTAATAATTTTTTGTATATATATCTATTGATTGTTTTAGGATGAGATGATTTGTAATTACCTAAAACTCCAACTATTGTATTTGGGTATTTTTTGATTATTTTTTCTGAAGCTAAAAGAAACTCAATGATACCCTTAGGTTTTATCAAACGCCCTATAAACAGAAAGCTTTTAAAATTTTTAAATTTATTTTGATTTGGTTTATATTTATTAAAATTAATTCCTGACCCCAAAACAACTTGTGAGTTAGTGTGATCTGATATTCTATTATCTATAAAAATTTTTTTATCAAATTCGTTATGAAAAATGAATTTATTAATATTTTTTTGTGAAATTTTCAAAATTACTAAACTTATTAATTTAGAAATATTTCCAGAAACAAAAGCATTTCCAAGCCCCGTATAAGTATTAGCAAAATAAATATTTGAAAACATTAAATTGACAAATCCAACAAAGATATTTGGTATCATAGAGAATGATAAGACTAATGAAGGTTTAAATTTTTTTATATGAAAATATAATCTAAAAACTTTAAAAAAATTTAAAAAAAATAAAGAGTATTTTGATTCAAAGCTAAAATCTATAAATTTAATTTTATTACTTTGAATTTGATTTATGTATTTATCTTTTTTGGCAATAATCAAAATCTCATGATTATTATTTAATAATTGATGTAAAAAGTCACCTCTAAAATTAATAACGTTCCACAATGTATTCGATATAATTATTATTCTCATGTGTTAGAATTGATTTATACGGTATCCAAAATTCACTATGACTAGAAAAAACAAACCAAATTACAATAGTGATAAAATATAAGATAATAACAAATATGTAAATGAATAATCTCATTTCTTTTTTATTTAAAGAAATAAATTTAGGCCAAAAGTATACTTGCAAAATAATAAAGTAAATAGAGATACGGTCAATAAAAGTTGAATAATGAGTAACAAATAAAAGTGATAAAATAGTTACAATAGAAATTCCAAGAAATATAGTAGATAGAGAGTCATTTTTAAAATATTTGTAATAGGCAAGAATACCGACAGCAGGAATTAAATTCATTATTGTTCTAACTAATGCGCCTTTTGATTCCATTTGAGTTTCAATATATCTAATATAAACGTTACCAAAGAAATTATAATTTAACAGGTAGATTAGTAATAAAGAGGATGTTAATAAAATTAAAAATTTAAATAATAATCTAATTCTAAAAAAGAAAACCAAGAAAAATAAAATAATAGCAGATTTATGAAATGTGAATGCTAAAGAAATGAAAAAAATATAGAATAAAGTTTTGAATTTTACTCTTTTTGATTCTAGAAAATTTAATCCTAAAATAAAGAAACCTAGAGCCGCTGCCTGTCTTACATAGCCCATAGAAACCACACTTATTAAATATGGAAAAGAAATTAGCATAGATAATAAAAAATAATCTCTCTTACTTATAAAAATAAATAGAGGAACTAAAAAAATAATTGCACTTATAAAATTGACTACATAAATATTTCCATTTAGATAGTTTACTAACCAATTAAGTAAATCAAATCCAATATCATTTTTGAAGATTGCATTAAGAAAATTTTCGTTTTTAAATCTATCAAAATATTCAAGATATGAATACCAATCTCCCCCAACTTGATCTCTTAATGCAATAAAAATTAGGAGATAAATAAATAAAAAAAATAGAAATAATCTTTTTAAGCTTAATGAAAACTTATTAGGAATTAATCCTAAAAATGAAAGAATTACATAATTAAAAAAATAGGAGATCATTGATTTTTTAATAACCAAGAGTTAAAATTAGCAATAAGCCAAATTTTGTTTCCATTATTTTCAGATTTATTAAGATGATTTTGTAGTATTTTTTTAATATATTCATATTCAAATATATTGTGTCTATTAATTACTTCTTTACTGAGCATATCTTTTGCCCAATCACTCAGTTGATTTCTCATCCATGTGTCTATAGGTATAGCAAAGCCTTTTTTACTATTGCTAACTAATTTTTCTGGAAGATATTCTGCTAAAATATCTTTAAGAATAACTTTACCATTATTTTTATCTATCTTATCATTAATACTCAAAGACCAAGCAGTATCATAAAGCTCCTTATCTAAAAAAGGCAATCTTGTTTCAAGTGAGTTTGCCATAGAAGCCCTATCTACCTTTGTCAGTATATCATTTGGTAAATAATTTATGGTGTCATTTAACATCATATTTTCTTTTGAATTATCCGTAATAAAAAAATCATAATTAATATCAAAAAGATCTTTAATTTTAATTATTTCAAATATCTCTTTTTTTGAAAAATTACTTACTAATATATCGTAGATAGAATTAATGTTATTTTGATTTAGGATATTAAATAATTTTTTAATTTTATTTCTTGTTAGATGAATATTTTTGTATTTTAAAAAAAAATTTAGAAATTTATAGAAAGTATCAGGAGTATAGTTTACAAATATTTTTTCTAAATAAATTAATTTACTTCTCAATGAGTAATTAATGTTATTTATTCTATCTGCGAATACGTATCGGCTGTAACCTCCAAATAATTCATCTCCTCCATCACCAGTTAAACAAACCTTTACATTTTGTGAAGCGATATTTGAAATCAAATATGTTGGAATTTGAGATGAATCACTAAATGGTTCAGAATAGTATTCAGACATTTTAGTAGTTAAATTTAAAATATCATTATTGTTAAAATAGTATTCATTATGATTAGTATTCAAGAAATTTGCAATTTTTTTTGCATCTTGAGCTTCATTTAAATTTGAATCATCAAAACCTATTGTAAAAGTATTAATTGGCTTTGATGATAATTGTTGCATTATTGACACAATTAAAGATGAATCAATTCCACTAGACAAAAAAGCGCCTATTGGTACATCTGAAATAAGTTTGGATTTAACAGATTGAACGATTTGTTTTTTTATTATTTTTTTGTTTTCATGATAATTTTTTAATACTCTATTTGAAATAATTTTTTTTGCTTTTTTAATCGGATCCCAATATTTGAATTTTTTCATTTCGTTGTTGGCAAGATTTAATCTCAAATAAGTTCCAGGCTCTAATTTATAAATATTTTCATATATTGAAAATGGATAAGGAATATTTCCATATTTTAAATAAAGACTTACAGATTTATGGTTGATTTTTTTTTCAAATAAATGATGTTTCTGTATTGCTGAAAGTTCAGAAGAAAAAACAAAACTTTTTTTAAGCCAACCATAATAAATAGGCTTTTCACCAAAACAATCTCTGGCAAGAAATAACAAATTTTTATTTTTATCAAAAAAACAAAATGCAAACATACCATTTATTATATTTAAAGTTTCATGAATTCCTTTATTTTCAATTAAACTAAGTAAAGTTGCTGTATCTCCAGAACTTTTAAAATTATCTTTCTTTAAATATAAATCTCTTACCTCTTTATGATTATAAATTTCCCCATTAAAAACAATAACATTTTTATTTGCTGATACCATTGGTTGATTTGCATGACTTGACAAATCTTGTATTGATAATCTGTTATGACCAAGCACGAGATTTAAATTATTTGTCCAATAATCAGAAAAATCTGGGCCTCTGTGAATTTGAGCCTTTATCATTTTATGAATACTTTCAATCGAGAAATGGTCTTTTAAAAAATAACCTGATATGCCGCACATCTTATAATCTTATGTATTTTCTAAATTTCAAAAAATAATAATAAACTTTAAAATAAAGTGAATTATTATTATTAAACAATTTATTATAAAATAAGAATACATCTAAAAATTTATCAAATTCTGATTTATTAAAAGGTATATATGCTTTTTCTGAGTAACTAAACGAATTTGTATCAATAAACATTTTTATATTTTTTTTTCTAAATAAATAACTATTAATTATATCCTCACCATATGCTTTACTTTTATAGTTATATATAAAATTTTTATTTATATTTTTAGTATAATGAATAATACAAGCGCCTGGTATCCAATCTACTTTAATTAAATTTTTTGATATAGTTGGACAAATCCCAAAATTTATCCCTGATTTTGCAATTGTTCCATATTTTTTTTCACCCCATTTTGAACCAAAAAAATAATAGAAAATGAAATTATTTAGAAAATTAAAGTAAAAATAATTATAATTATGTAATGCCTTTCCATTTAAAACATTATAATAAACTGGTGATATTAATGATTTAGTATTATTTAATTTTTTTAAATTATTTAGTAATAAATTTATATGAAATGGATATATTAATGTATCCTCGTCTAATTGCATTACATATTTAGTTTTTACTAATTTAAATCCGGCTAATCTTTGAGATATTTGGTCATATTTTTTATTGAAAATAATATTAATATTTTTAAACTTAGGTAGTCTGATATCGTTTTTTAAATAATAAGGCAAAGATACAATTATTTTTTTGGGTCTATTTATATTAGAATTTAATATCTTAATATTTTCTAATAATGTATGTCTTCCCACAGATGGAATAACAATAGTAAGCTCTGATAAATCAATAGGAGTAGTAAAATTATAGTAGTATGGAAAATTCAAGAAAGATTTTTTTATGTTATTTACATTCCATAAGTTATCATAATTTTGAATCATATTTTTTAATGAAAAATTTTTTTTAATCCTATTTTGACAACTTAATTTTCTTTTTAACCATTTAGATTGATTATTAAACCTTTCTGTATATGCATCTTTTATAGCATCAGAGAATTTGATTATATCGTGATCGTCTATGACCCAGCCTGTATTTGAAATAATATTTTTAGCATCTCCTGCGCTTACAGATATATTTGGAATTTTATTTAACATAGTTTCAGCTACCACATTTGGAAAAGATTCTGATAAACTGGACAAAACATGAATATCAATTAAATGTAATTCTGTAGTTATATTTTCAACAAACCCTTTAAGAACTACCTCATTTAATATTTCGTATTTTTTTAATAAAGAATTTATTTTCTTATTATTGTGATCCAATCCACTGCCATATAAATACAATTTGATTTTTATATTAGTTTTAAATTTTATATGTTGAACTAATTTAAATAAAAAATGATGATTTTTTACCAAATTATATCTTGATATATTAGCAATTTTTAAAATTTTATCTTTTTTATTATTATTTTGAGTTACATATTTTTTAAAATCATAACCATTTACAATTAGATGAAATTTATAAAAGTCATATCTATATTTTTTGTGTGTAATAATGGCCGAATTAGAACAAAGAATAATTTTTTTTGGAATATAATAAGATAAAATAGATAATATAAAAATTATTAATTTTGTTCTAATCAGGTAAGCTTTGTTGTTTCTAATATTCCAATAAATTTGTTTGTATCCAAAGAAATAAGATAAGATTCCACCAATTAAATCTGATTTATATAACCATGTTTGAGTAATATCTGGGTCAATTTTTTTTATTATATTTTTGAACTTTAATATAGACTTTAAAAATTTTATAATTCCATTAATTTCTAATTCATAACATTTTATATTAATCGATTTAAAATTTTTTAGTAATAAACCCCCTTTTTTCAAGCTAATAATATAATGATCATTTTTACTATTCGTGACAACTTTATAAAGAATTCTTTCAGCCCCGCCAGGGTCTAAATCATTTATAACATGTAAAATTTTCATAATTATTTTAACTTATGAAGAAATAACCAAAAATAATACATCAATAAAACAATATTTAATCTCAATAAATTACCTCCATAACGCAATACAAATATATTCATTACTTTAATACTTTTAATAATGTTCAGTATTGAAGAAAAATTTAAATTGTTATTAATTTGATTTGATAAAAATAACTTTGAATCAGGTGAATAAAATAATTTTATTCCTTTTTTTGATATTTCTTTTGAATGAAATAAATCTTCACTAAATGATTTACCCCTATTATAAGGGTAATAATTATCTAAAATTAAATTGTTTTTTTTATGAAGTATACATCCACCTGGTAGCCAATCAACTTCATATTTATTTTTTAAGTTTAAATCAAAATTCATATTAATCCCTGCTAAAGAAAATCCTCCTGATCTATATTTTTTCTTACCATTATTTAAATAACTAATAAAAGTATATAATTTGCTGTTAAACAAATCAGGATTATTCATCCATGTATTTATTTTACCTTTTTCTGATATACTTGGGCCGATACATGCATTTTCGTGATGTTTTAAATTATTTAAAAGAATATTTATTGCTTCAGATTTATAAATAATATCATCGTCTATTTGCAAAACATAATCGCATTTAGCAATTACAAAACCCTCAATTCTTTGAATTACTTGATTTTCATGTTGAGATTTAAAGATTTTTATATTTTCTATATATTTATTTGAGAAATTAAAAAGATATTCTTTAGATAAAGGAATGACAATGATAATTTCAGATGGAAGTATTGAATTAGAAAATAAATTATTTAAAAAAATATTAATTAATTTAGGATTGTTAGTAGCAATAACAATTGATATATTATGTTTCATTTTGCTTCTTTTAACAAATTCCTTATATGATTAATAAAAAAATTAAAAAAGTAAATTTAATTAATAAATTAATTAATAATATATTAAGAGATATAGATTTCAATAATGAATTATTTTATTTTAATTTTTTAAACTTAATTAGACCTCATGACATTTTTCTAAAAAAATATTTGGTATTTTTTAACACTTCAAAATTTTATGTATCAAAATTTGTATTTTTAGCTTTTATAAAATTTATACTTACATCGATTTTTAATTTATTTTTTTCAATAAGAAAAACTAATTTTGAATTGCCAAAAGATACGAAATTACTTTTAATATCTCATCTTGTTAATAAGTCTGATGAAAAAAATGATAGATATTTTAATGAGCTTGATAATATTTTAGTTAAAAATGATATTTATTATTCTAAAATTTTTTTTAATTATCAAACTAATAATTTTTATTCTAAAAATAAAAATAATCTAATTATAAATAAACATGGTGATTTTTTTCTGGAAACAAAAGTTATATTTAAACAAATCAATTTACTTTTTAATTATTATAAATTCAGAAATAAACTAATACAAAAAAAGAAAAGAGTAATTTATAATTTTTATAATTTATTTTTAGTAAGTATTTTATCTAATGAATGTAGAAATAATATTAGGTTTTCCATGATTATAAAAAAAGTGATTAAAAAGAATAAAAGTATAAAAAATTTTATTTGCACACTCGAAGGTCATAATTGGGAAAAAATTGCTTTTACTAGTTTAAAACAAAATAACACAAATATTAAAACTATTGGATATACAACTACCTTAATATTTAAAGATCAAAAAATAATTAGTAATGAAAATAAATTTTACTCAAATCCAGACTTAATATTTACTAATTGCGAAAATAACAAAGAAATTATTAGTAAAAAGTATCATAAAAATAATATTGTTAATATAGGGAATCTTAATTTTAAACAATTTGAGATAAATAATTTATTAAAAAATAAATTAGAAATTAATAAAGTTTGTCTTGTTCTACCTGAAAATATAGATTCTGAATTTTATTATTTTTTAAATTTTATAAATAAATATTTATTAAAGTATGATAATTTAAAATTTAATATTAAAATTCACCCAGGAATGAAAAATAATAAAAAAATAAATAAAATTATAAATAAGAATTATAATAACAAAATATATTATTCATTTGACAAAATTAATGAACAAATTTTTAATGCTGATTATGTACTATATAGAGGATCTAGCTCAATATTGATTCCACTTCTTTTAAACAAAAGAATAATTTATTTAAATGATAAAAAGGGATTCTATATAAATCCACTTCATAAAAATGCTAATAGTATAGAAAACATAAGCAATCCTGATCATTTATATAAAATTACAATATTGAAAAATAATATCAATTATGATTTTACACATAAATATATTGAAAAACCAAAGATACAAAAAATATTGAGTTTTTTATCTTAAGTTATCTTTAAGATAATTGAGTAAATTTAATTTTGTTTTGATAATTTCGATACCATGATAAGTTTTTATATTTATAATATTAGTAGGATCATAAAAAATAACTCTTGAATTAAAATATTTAGCTATAAGCGCAGGGCTTGTAAAGGGCATACAGATGGTAATTTGACAAAATTTGATAATATCCGTTATTGAAGTTTCGTAATCTAAAGTGGTATAATTTTTAAGTAATTTTTTATCAATATTACTAATAAAATTATTACCAATAAAATTATTATCAGTTTTTCTCTTAGGTTTTCTATATAATGATATATCAGTAAAATTTAAAGAAACGTCATTTATATCTTTATAAAACTTTTTGTAAATTTCTTTAGAATAATATAGTGGAATGCAATGACCATGAGATGCGTATAAAGAAATTCGCATTGGAGTGACATCAAAAATAGCAATTTTAAATTTAGAATTATTTTTTATATTCAGTTTTTTACTTCCTAACCAATTTATATATCCAAGAGAATAATAATTAGATTGAACCAAATTATATTTTTCAATATATTTTTTTTGGTAATTATCCCAAAGAATATAGGATTTCCAATTTAATAAATCAAAATTTGAATGTGGGTAGTATTTATTTTTTTTTGAAAATTGAAAATGTTCCATATTTGCACTGTAACAATACATGAAAATATTTTCAAAATTGCTTTCATGAAAATGAGTCCAAAAAGGTTTATAACCTAAACCAATATTATGAAAAAAATATTTGTATTTATTTTTACTTATTTTTAATAATGAATAATACTTAAGATAAATTAATTCTTCTAAAATTAAAATTTTTTCAAATTTATTTGTAAAAAAATAAATAAAAAATTGTAATATTGCAATTAAATTATAAAAAAGTAGATTTGCAGATTGAAAAAAATTTATTCTTGGAAAAATTGAATGAGTAACATTATATTTATTTTTAAAATTTTTTGATAGAATTAACTTATTTGTATTTAAAATTATTAATTCGTCGTGATTGATTATTTTTTTTGATTTAAGCTGATCAACAATATCATCTGCTAAATTTGGATTTCCAAAAGTTTTATTATTCATATTCATAAAAATTGCAGCTTTATTAAATTTAGGAAAATTATTAAAAAAAATATTTCTTAAAATAAAATATTGACTTCTTAGAAATGATTTTATTACAAATAATGAAAAAAAGTATCTTGAAAGTGTATAATTAATTAAAAAATTATTATTTTTTAAATAAATATACCATGAATTAGGTAATGGAATACTTAATTTATTTGATTTACCATAAGAATAAAAAAAATTAATGTAGAAATTATTATTATTATTATTAAACTTTTGTTTAATGGTAATTTCTAATTTCTTTTTTTCTGAAATATTAAATTTATGTCCAAAAAAATTATTGCCAATATTTAATTCCTGCTTGTTCATATTTTTTACTAATTTTGTTAAGTAAAAAGCTGAATATTTTTTTTTAAATTTATTCAACCCTCTTATGGTATAGAATAGTTTTTTTTTTGTTCTGAAGATCAATTGTATACCTTTTTCATTGAATAAGTTTTAGATGAGAAATTTTTTGATATGATCTCAAAACCAATTTTTCTATACAATCTTAAAGCATAAGTGTTTTCCGTATGAACACCCAGAAAAAAATCATTAACACCAATTTTTTTATTTATATAACTACAACACAAATTAATTATAATTTTTCCATAACCTTTTCCAATAAATTTTTTATTTCCAATAAAGATTCCAAGTGTAGATATTTGTTGATTATTTGTAAATTCGAATTTTATATTACCAATATGTTCATGCTCAAATTTTGAAAACACACCCAAAAAAATAACATTTGAATTTAAATTTTGTTTTTTGAAATATTTTATCAGATTATCAATATTTTGCATTTTTGATCTACTTTCGATATAACTAGAATTAGTTTCTGAAAACCATGAAAGATAATTTTTATTTATATCTTTTAATTTTAATCTCCTTATATAAAATTTTTTATGCTTAACGTTAAATACTAGTTTGGATAAATTGCGCATAAGATAATATTATTATAATTTCCATTTGGAAGGTAAAATAAATTTTTTTTTGTAATCAATAATTTTAAATTTAAAATTTGTATATTTAAATTTTTGGAATTTTTTTTTAATATTTTTTAATTCCTTTAATTGGTTGAAATTGTCTATTCCAATAATAACTAAATCAATATTCTTATTTTGTAATACAAAGAAAAAACATAATTCTTTTAAGCTTATTCTATAAGATTTAGCAATTTGATGAATTTTCATCAAATCCGATTTAAAATTCTTAAAGTAATAATGTAAATTGTTTAAATTCATTAATAATAATCCTTGTAAAAATATTGATCTCACATGAATTTCAACATTTTGTTTTTTAAGTTTATTTAAAAGATTATTTTTATCAAACCTTCTATCCATAATGCTGTATGGTATTTGTATAATATCAGGAATAAATTTTATTTTATTTAATTCATAAATTGTTTTTGGATCATATAAAGATATTCCCACTTTTGATACTAATTTTTTAAATTTTAATTTTTGTAATTCATCTAAAATAATTTTTCCTTTTTTACTTTTGATTTGATTTTCATCATGGAGAAGAGCAGCATATATTTTATTTTTTTTTAATTTAATTAATGAAGTATATAAATGGTTATTAATTTGATATTTTATGTTTTTTCTTAAATCTAATTTGGGTATTTTTGTAATAATTTTAATTTTTGCAGTATTATTGTTACCAATTATTTCTTCTGCATTTCCATAATATCTTGCTGTATCAATATAATAAATATTATGTTTCTTAAGATTATTGATTATTAATGAGGATTCTTTCTCTTTAATTTTTTTAAATTTATTTTTAATACCATACTTAATTCCAATTTGAGCTGTTCCTAAAGCGATCTTATTCATTTTAAAAGTTTTATTAAATTTTCGATTACAAAATCCTGTTGTTTATAATTTAAATCAAAATATAACGGCAAACTTAAAGCACAATCGTAGTATTGCTCAGAATTTTTTAGGTTGTTCATTTTGTATCCAAGTTTTTTATAGTACGGATGCATTGGAACTGGGATATAATGTACTTGAGTTAAAATACCATTTTGCTTTAATTTGTTCATAAATAATGCTCTAGATGTTTTAATTTTTTTAAAATTAATTTTGACAACATATAAATGATGACTGCTCAAATCTCTGAATTTTTTCTGAACAGGATTTATATATTTTATTTTTTTTAGTTTATTATCGTATCTCTTAACTAACTCTCTTCTTTTTTTTATGAAAGTCTCTAAAGATTTTAATTGTGAATTGCCAAGGGCACTTTGTATATCAGTGAGTCTGTAATTAAATCCTTTAGTTGTCATTTCATAGTACCAAGGATTTTGGATACCTGATGTAATCGCTTGTTTTTTTTCAATCATTTCATCATTTAGTTTATTTATACCATGACTTCTTAATCTTAATATTTTTTTATATAAATTAAAATTATTCGTTGTAATTATACCTCCTTCCCCACTTGTAATTGATTTTACAGGATGTAATGAAAAAACAGTAGCATCGGAGTATTGACAATTACCAATTCTTGACTTATTCTTATAATATCCTCCTAAACCGTGAGCAGCATCCTCAATTATTTTGAAATTATTTTTTTTAGCTATTTTTGATAACTGTTCCATTTCACAAGGAGCACCTGCAAAATGCACAGGCATTAAAATGTCAGAATTTTTACTTTCACTATGGGATATTAGTTTATAATCTAAGTTAAGTGTCTCTTTATTAATATCAATAAATTTAACTTTTGATTCTGAGTGTAATGCAGCATTTGATGAAGAAACAAATGTGATTGGTGAAGTTATAAGTTTGGTTTTTTTATTTTTTTTTAATGCTTTAAAACTTAAATGTAAACCAGCGGAAGCACTGGAAACTGCAATGGCATATTTTGCCCCAACGTAATCTGCTATATTTTTTTCAAAATTCTCAACTTCTTGACCTTGTGTAAGATTCTTGTTTCTTAAAACACTTATTACAGATTTAATGTCATTATTGGTTAAGAAATGTTTACCGTATGGAATAATTGATCTAAATTTATAATAATTTTTAATATAATCTTTTTTAAAATTTTTTATACTGTGATTAATATCAAAATTAATATTTTTATTAATTTTTTTTAATTTACTATTTTGTATAAACATATTTAAAGGTCTTTTTGTGAGTTTTAATTTTTCTGTAAATTTAGACTTTATAATATTTGATTTATTTAAATTGAAACTCTTTGCTAGCAATAATCCAAATTCATATTTAGAAATTTTATTATTTGAGGAGATATTAAATATACCTGATAAATTTTTATAAATAAGATATTTAATACTTCTAATTAATATATTTATGTCAATTGGATTAAAGTAAATATTATCAAACAATTTTATTGGTATGTTCAGTTTCAAATTATTAACGATTTTCTCACTTATTGATTGTTTATAATAGTTTCCTAATCCAAAAAAATTAGTACGTATTATCAGATAATTGGATAAATTTTTGATAATATATTTTTCCGATAATGCTTTTGTAAGCCCATAATTATTAATTGGAGAAGGAGAGTCAATCTCAGAATATTGCAGTTGCTCACCATTAAAAATATGATCAGATGATATATAAACAAATTTTATATTTAATTTTTTTGAAAAATTTACAAGCTTTTTAGTTAAAGTATAGTTTGCTTCAAAAGCTATTGAACTTTTTTTTTCACATAAATCAACATTAGTCAAAGCTGCTGTATGTATGATTACATTAGGAGAAAATTTTTTTAATATTCTAGTTAATTTTTCTAAGGAAGTATTTTTTAAAATTATATTTTGATATTTATGATGAAATGTCTCATTTTTATATGATAGCGTTAATATTTCATAATTATTAGAAAATTTTTCTAACCAATTACATCCTAAAATTCCAGTAGAGCCAGTAAAAAATATTTTTTTCTTCAATGTTTACAAAAATGTTTCTTTGTTTTTATTTATCCATTTTGATAAATATTTGATATCCATATATTCTTTATTATTAAGAGAATTATAAACAAAATTTTTTTTAACTTTTTTACCATTTTTTACCATTTTTTTTGAATTTGAAGTACTTAAAATATTTGGAATTATTTTATAAAAATCTTTATATTCATAAGTAAAACTTGAATCCTCTTCTCCTATCATTTGTTCATGCAATTTTTCACCAGGTCTAATTCCTATTATTTTAATTTTTGGATTAGAGTCAATAGATTTTAAAATATCAATTATATTCATAGACGGTATCTTTTTTACGTAAATTTCACCTCCTTGCATATCTTGGAATACATTTAAAACTAGATCAACACCCTGTTCTAAAGTAATCATGAATCTTGTCATTCTTTTATCAGTGATAAGATATTTTTTTTTATTTTTTTTTAATTCTAAAAAAAAAGGAATGATTGATCCTCGTGATCCCATTACATTGCCATATCTAACTACAGAAAATTTACTTCTATTATTTGAATTAAAATTGTTACTAGCAATAAATAGTTTATCAGAGGCCAGCTTGGTAGCGCCATAAAAATTAATTGGATTACTCGCTTTGTCAGTTGATAAAGCGACTACCTTTTTTATATTATTGTTTTTGCATGCCTCAATAACATTCATTGCACCAATAATATTAGTTTTTACGCATTCTGTAGGATTAAATTCAGCTGCTGGAACAATTTTAGTTGCTGCAGCATGAACAACATAGTCTACACTGTCCATAGAGGAATGAAGTCTTTCTTTATCTCTTACATCTCCAGTTAAAAATTTAACTTTTGTATTATTGAATTTTTGAGACATAAAATATTGTTTCATTTCATCTCTTGAATAAATAATAAGTGATTTTATATCAGTTTTTTTTAAAATAATTTCAGTAAACTTTTGCCCAAATGAACCAGTACCCCCAGTTACTAAGATTCTTTTATTTTTAAAAATATTTAAATTCATATTTTTTATTTTTTTGTGCCCCACACCAAAATTGCCTGTCCTTTTTTTTCATTACATAACCATGAATTTTTAAAATCATTATATAACAATTTCTCAAAGTGATTAACAATAACTTTTTCAATATTTTTATCCATTAAAGTAAATGGGAAGGATTTAGAAATACTAATCATTGGTACAGGATATATCCCAGAAGATTTAATATTCATTAAATTATTTTTTTTTAAAATTTGTTTATAAAAATTAGACATATAATTTGTTCTATATATCTTTTTTTTTCTATTTTTATTATTTTTAGATTTTGTTAACAAAGTAAATATATTATTTATCCATTCGTATTGATCTTGAATATTATTTTTTATTTCTGGAACAATATAACCTATGAAAAGCCCTCCTTTATCAAGAACTCTAATTTGTTCTTTAATAATTTTTTCAGGATTTTTAAAGTGTTCTAATAATCCAATAGAAAAAACTAGATCAAATGACTTTTCAGGGTAGGGAATTTTTTTACAATCAGCTACTAAATAAGATGCTTTTAGTTTATTTTTTTTAAAATAATGTTTAGCTATATTTATAGCTTTGGTTGAAGAATCTAATAAAGTACATTTCCATTTATTGTCAGCAAAGTATGCACTCAATGAACCTCTTCCACAACCAACTTCCAAAACTCTTTTCTGTTTTAAATTATTTTTTTTTATTATTTTATTAAACGTAATCCAGTGATTTCTAAATGCAAATTGAACCTGATTCTCGGGTTTTTTTCTAGTCCAATGACTATAATTAGCTTCCTTACTAGATTTCCAACTTCTATCAAATTTTATTTTATCTCCATCTAACATCTATATATCTTTTTTTATAATAACACTTATTTATGCTTATTTGTATAAATTTTAATTAGTTCATTTGATAAATTATTTGAATATGTATTTAAATTATTTTTATTTATGTTTAATTTACCATCACTTGAAAAAAATAAATATTTTTTAATATAATTTATAAATTTGTTATGATTTGTTTTAGGAATATTTAAATATGAAGTATTAAGAAAAATATTCTGCAAATCTTTTGAATGGTTTGCTAGATAAGATAATGGATGTTTCATATACCATGTTTGAGAAAAAATAATACAAGGTTTATTTTTCTTTATCGCCTCAATACCTACTGAGCCAGTAATAGTGCTTATAAATTTAGCATTTAAAATTAAATTTTCTAAATTTTGAAATGGATGTAAAATTTTGACTTTAGGTATATTGTTTATTTCATTATAGTATTCTTTATTTCTATAATGACGTTTAGATAATTGTGGAAAAATATCAAATTGTCTTGGATGTTCTTTTACATAAATTATAAAATTATCTGGAATGTTTTGTGATAATAATTTTAAGGCTAATATTTGATCGTTAAATATTCCACCTTCAGGCATTGTTGATCTTTCTGGTTGGAAATGTAATGCAAATAATAAAAAATTTTCATCTAATTTGGGCTCAACTGAAATTGTACACAAATGTTTATATAAATTAAAACTATCAAAAATTCTTTTTATTTTTATTAAAGTAATTTTTAAATTATTCTCATAATAATTACCCATGTCTGATGAATAATTTATATCTTTTTTTTTAATACCAAATAATCTTAAAAATAAATCAGAATAAAGAATAATAAATATATTTTTTGTAATTATAAAATATTTAAATATTTTTGAATTAAATAAATTTATTGTTAAATTATTCTTTTTTATTCCGAGTGAAGTAAATATTGAATGAATATTATTATATTTAAAATACTTATCTATATGTTTTTTTAATGCAGTATTTTCATTGTCTATCTGGTAAAGAGCTGAAAAATTATCTATATCTTTTCTTAAAAAAAAGAGAGAGTCTATATCTGTTCTTTGCTGAATAATTGTATTAACATTTAGTAATTTTGCCACAATATATATTGAAATTGAGGATGGGTAATGAGGTGTATTGATAAAAAAAACTTCGTTGATTTTATTAATTTCAATAAAATTTTTGAAAAAAATAAGTTGTTTTTGAAAAATATTATTTAAGTTATAAACAGCATTTGGTATTGGCTGAATGCGATCATATGATGAAGCAAATAAATGAAAATAATTTTTACTTTTCTTTAAAAACTCTTTATCTATTTCTAAATTATAACTAGATATTTTGGAAAGAAAAAAAGAATTTTTAAAAAGATCTTGTTCAATAATTTGCTCACATTTGAAATTGTCATCAATTTTTTTTTGAAATTCTGTAACAAGAACACCCATTATTTTTGAATTACCTGAACTCATAACCTTTTTAAATGTCTCTTGCACAAACTGAGTATCAGCACCACAAATAAAAATATTTTTATTATCCATTAATTTATTTTTTTAGTAGGTTTTTTGCTTTTTTAAAATCAGATAAATTGTCAATTGTAATCGCATGTTCCTCAGGAATTTCAATAAAATGAATTTTTTTACCGTATAATTTATTATTTAATATTAACTTAGATTTAATAACATAAACAAGTCCTGTTCTAATAAAATATTTTCTAAAGTCTTGCCTTCTTGAGTCTCTATTTTTATCATTTACTAACCATTGAATCCTATTATTTGCTCCAGCTGTAAAAAAAGTTGAAGGATGTTTCATGTTGCAATCAAATCCAGTTATAACATTGTCAGCATCTTCTTTTAAAGCTTTGATAATAGCTCTATCAATAAGGTTCGTTGTTACAGTTGGGCTTGTAGCTTGAACAAGAACTACATATTTATAATTATTATATTTACTTTCTTTTATTAATTCGTATTTTAAAACCTCAATAATTTTAGTTTTATCAGTTGAAAGTTTTTTTGGTCTCAAACTTCTTTTTTCAAAACCATATTTGGTAGCATAATTTGATATAATATTACTATCTGTTGAATATATTTTTTTGTCTATTTTTTTAGAATTAATTAATGCATTTGCAGCATAAAAAAATAGAGGTTTATTATTAATTTTTAATATATTTTTATTTAATAGAGATTTCGAACCTTTTCTAGCAGGAATGATTCCAAGAAAACTCATTTATTTTTTAAAGAAAATTTATATTGCAAATAATTATAATTTCTTATTCCAATTGGTTTTTCATTTAAATATAAAAGGGAAATTGCTTCCTGATAACTTTCATAATATATCCAATTACGAGATAAATTATCTTTCAAAAATCGAGAATTAGTATTTCTTCCATCAATTATTATTATACACCCAGGTAATAGGTAATTTTCGAATTTAAGTATATCTGCACTCATAATTACAAAATCATTATTTTTATAATCAATATTATCTAGTTTATTTTTTACAGTATTTGGGTCTGGTCCATCAAGGTAAATAAAATCAGGTAATATGCTTGGAATTTTCTTATAAAAAGTACAAATTTTATTATTGAAATTATCTAAATATACAGCGGAGTAATTTATAGTCGTATTATTTTTATAACTAAAATTTTTAAAGTCTTTTTTAAAATAACTTATCCATTTTTTTGAAGAATCAATACAATAATTTTCAAATAAATTATTTTTATTTATTATTTTTTTAAATTTACTTTTTTTATAATCAATCTTATTTTTATTAAGAGCATCAGAAATTACATATGTTGAATAACCAATGCCAAACTCTAATGAAGTAAATATTTTGTATTTTCTAATTATTTTATGTATTCTCGCAAGATCTACATAATTAGGCTCCATTCTATGATTATTTTTAATTTTATTTATTTTTTGAAAGATCGTTTGTTCTTTCAAATATTTTATTGCAGTTTTTTGATTGAATTTTGGCAATTGAACTTTTATCATTTAATGAACTTTTTTCTAAAATACTCTGCAATTAATTCTTCTGTATAATTTAAACTTTCTTTTGTAAAGCCTCCAATATGTGGAGTGATAATAATATTATCAAGATTTTTTACTTTAGTGAGAAATTTCTTGAGAGAATTTATATTATTTTCTTTTGATATTACGTCAGCTGCATAGCCTCCTATTTTTTTATTTAATATTTGTTTTAATAAAACTTCTTGATCTATAATTTCACCTCTAGAAGTATTTACAATTAGGCAATTTTTTTTACATAACATTAATAATTTATTATTTATAAATTTATAATTATTTTTTGTAAAATTTATATGTAATGATATAATATCAGCATTTTTAAAAATAAATTTTAAGGATTTTTTTTTATATTTTTTTGAAGTTTTTACAGGACTCTTATCATAATAAATAATTTTTAAACCTATTGTATTTGAAAACTTTGCAACCATTTTTCCAATTCTACCTAATCCAATCAATCCTATTGTCTTCCCTTCAATATTATTGGCAATAAAAAGATCTCTATTAAAAATTAAATTTTTTTTTGTATAATTATTTGCAAATAGTATCTTACGATTTAAAGCAAATATTAAAGCCAATGTTAATTCTGCAGTAGATTTTATATTTTGAATTTTTTTTTGAAGTTCATTTAGTGATATTATTTTAATAAAATTTTTTTTGCAATATTCTGTATCAATGTGTGTTAGACCTGTAGTAGGGGAAATAATATATTTTAAGGAATTAAAATTTTTAAGGAAATTTTTATCTAATTGATACGATAATCTACAAATTATAACATTTATAGATTTATATGAAAATTTTTTATCATATGTATATAAGCATCCTAAACTATGATAAATATTAATAGCCTTTGGACTATAAAATTTTTTTTCTAATAAAAGAAAATTATAAGCCATGTTAGATAAATTTTTTTTGATAAAATTTATTGTTTTTATTTAAAAGATGTTTTAATATTTTTATTACTGCATCACCCTTACCGTATAAAGTTGAAGGTTTGTATTTCTTTTTGAGTTGTTTAGAAATTTTGAAATGAATATCTTTAGATTGATTTGATGATTTTATTACATTTTTTGAAAATTCTCTTCCATCTTGTCTATCACCAACTAATACAACTGGAGTTCCTGAAAAACTTGAATCTCGAACGAATGAAGATGAATTTCCTACGGCGCAAGATGTGTTTTTAAGTAATTTTTGATATATTATTGGCTCTAAATTTTTTACTAAATGTAACCAATTTGGATTAAATTTTTCTCTAAAAACTCTTATATTTTTACTAATTATATCACTTCCTGCATCAATATTGGGCCATATCCATATTGTTTGCATTTTGATTAAATTCAAAGCTTTTATTAGTTCTTTTGAATTTGTGTTTTCACTTAGATATTTAGTTGTTGTTGGATGATAAGAAACTAAAATAAATGGTTTTTTTAAATTAATTTTAGCACCTATACCTGTTAAATTAACATCAAAACTAGAAATATTCTTTGATAATTTTTTTATATAATCTCCTGATGGACAACCAGTGTTAAATACATATTTTTTATTTTCACCCATTCGGAGTATATTTTGTAAAGACTTTTGAGTAGAGGGAAAATGCAAGTGTGAGAATTTTGTTATTGCGTGTCTTGCAGCTTCATCTATAGAACCTGAAATTTCACCGCCTTGTATGTGGGCGATACATATATTCATATAAGATGCTGCAATTGCTGCAGATAAACATTCATATCTATCACCAATCAACAAGAGTTTATCAATTTTTAATTTACTAAAAGTTTGAGAAAATTGAATTATTCCTAAACCAATACTTTTTGCCATTGTTTCCGGTATAGAACCATCGACTTCAAGATATATTTTGGAATTTATTTTTAAACCATCTTTAATAATCTCTTTATACGCATTTCCATATTTTTCCAAAACCATAGAACCGCTACATATGATATTTAAATTTACATTTTTATTTGAATTTAGTTTTTTTAATAAATTAAAAATTCTTCCATAATTTGCCCTGTCTACCAAAACAACAGTAATATTAATTTTCATTTTAAATCCTTAATTTTTAAAAGTTGATTTTTTTTATAATTTACTTTTAATTTTTTATCTAAAACTTTATCTAAATCAGATGGCTTGATACCGATACCTGGTTTTTTTATAGCTATATCTTTTCTAGTTATAATTTGATCTTTATTTAAATCTTTATTAGTAAATAAGCTTTTTTCAAAAAGAGATTTCATATATTTAATTGATTTAGTTTTTTTATTTTTATCTAATGGATAATTTTTCATTTTATCAATATATCTAATTCCTTTAACTAATTGTCTTAGTTGAGTAATATCTAAAGAAGAGGCAGTATCTGGCCCAAAGTAATCTTTGGATATAGTAACATGTACTTCAATAATACTAGCACCAAGTGTGACAGCAGCAAGACTAGGGTAGATTTCTCCAGAATGGTCAGATAAACCAAATTGACATTTATATTTTTTACTCAAATCTTCCATTAAGTTTAATCCAATATCTTTGGGCTTACTAGGATATATACTTGTACATTGAAGAACCGATATGTCCTTAATATTTTTTTTTAAAAAATAATAAGCTTCATCTATTTCTGAAATATATGACATTCCAGAAGATAATATAACTGGTTTTCTCGTTTTTTTTATAAATTCAAGAAGTTCAAAATTAGTTATTTCCCCCGAAGCAATCTTCCAAATATTCATTCCAATTTTATGCAAAATTTTCGCAGCATAAACGGAAAATGGTGAGGAAATAAATTTAATATTTTTTTTCTTACAATGGGTCAATAAATCTTTCCATTCTTGTTCAGTAAACTCTGTTTCTTTCCAATAATTAAATCTATTTTTATAGAAAGATAATTTTCTATTTCTAAATTTCTCATATTTAGAAGACTCATGTTCTGCATAATGAGTCTGAAATTTTATTGCATCTACACCAGTAGTTGAAATTGTATCTATTAAAGAATGAGCAATACCAATATTTCCATGATGAGACATACCTATCTCGGCAATAATAAAGGTATTTTTTTTATTCTTTTTTATATTAATCATTTAAGTTTATGACTTTATCACATTTACTTAATAATTCTTTTTTATGAGAAATTAAGACAATTATTTTTTTGAATTTGAAAGAATTTATTAGATTAATAATTTTATTTTCAGTATCAATATCTAACGAACTAGTAGGCTCATCAAAAATTAAAATATCGGGATTATTATATAATGATCTAGCTATTCCAACTCTTTGAATTTGACCACCTGATAATTTTGAACCTAATTCGCCAAGATTATTAATATTTTGATTATACAGATCATGAATTTGACAAGATTTAATTACTTCTTCTAGTCTTGATTTATTGATAGAACTTTTATTTGAATTTAATGTTATGTTATCTTCTAATGTTCCATCAAGTATAAAGGTATTTTGAGAAACATATCCAATTTTTGATTGATAATTTTTGAGTATAGAGTGATTTTTATATATTGATTGATTATTAACTTTCAAGTCACCACTAGTTGGTTGTATTAAACCTGATAATATATTTACCAAAGTGGTTTTTCCTCTCCCACTTTTACCATATATACCGATGAATTCATTTCTATTTATTTGTAAAGAATAGTTATGCAATATGCTATTTAAATTTTCTTTATATTTAAAATAAACTTTATCAAAAGTTATTTTTTCAATCTTAAAATCTAAAGTACTTTTATTTTCAGAATTATTATTAATATCTACTATATTTTTATTATTATAAGTTAACTCCGAAATTATTAAAGACAAAGATGGCAGTCTAAATTTTATATTAAGAAATTCACTAGATAGTCTATTTATTGATGGCAAAATTCTTATAAGTGAAACTGCATAAATAGAAAGTAATGTTATAATGTATTCTTTAGATAGGGATTGGCTATAAAAAAAATAAAAAATAGTAACCAACATGAGAATACCAAATATTTCATAAAAATGTTTTGGTAGAGATTTAAAAAAAATGTAATAATAATATGATTTTTTACTCAATATATTTTCTTTATTGAATATCTTTAAAAATTTATTTTCAGTAGATGATAATTTAATCTCTTTTATAGCACCAAAACTTTGCATTACACTTTTAATTAATAATCCAGTTGAGTCTAATCTAATTTTACCAAGATTTTCGATATATTTTTTCAAAATAAACCAGTAAAAAATGATTATTATCATTGAGAATACTGAAATCATTATAGTAACATAAGGATTTATTGAAAATAGCATTATGAATATAAAGATTACAAGAAGTAGTTCTAATAAAATATGAACTAAGCTCATAATTGTAAGTTGGATATGTGGAACCTCCTGAGAAACATTTCTAATTAGATTAGATGAATTTGTTGTTTTATGATAAAGATAAGATCTCGAAAGATATTCTTTAAATAATTTATAACTTAACCTCATAGATATTTCTGAAGTAAATTTATTAGACCAAAATATTACAAAAGCTAAAAATATATTTTTAAAGATATAAATAATTATAATTATAATTAATAAACTTTGTAAATTAAAAAAACTATTAAATTTATTTTCAAAATTATTGAAATCAATAAAATAAAATACTGAACTAATTTGATTAGAGCTATTAAATAAATTTGTAAATAAGGGAATAAGCAAGCCTAAACTCATAGTTTCTAAAATTGTTGCAACTAAAGAGATGAATGTAAGAAAAAATAATTTTAATCTTTCTTTAAAATTTAATAGCCTGTATATAGATAGAAAAATTTTCATTTAATATTACTCTTGATATTTTCAAATAAAATAAAACCAATTGGTAAGTAATATATTACACTTAACCAATTATTAAAAAAATTACCTGTAGGTACTAGTGGAAATAAAGATATAAAAATACATAAATATAAAGTGAACTTAAATTTATTATTAAAATCTTCCTTATTTTTTAAGGTGCTGTTTATTTGTTTGATAATACTATAGGAAATAAATATAAAAATCATGAAAATAGTTATAAAACCAATTAAGCCAGTTTCTGCTAATAATTGAATATATGTATTATGAGGATGTGTAGAGCATGAATGAATTCCACTGTTATATATTTCGTAAAAACATAATTCTCTAAACATTTTTGGGCCAGCACCAAAAAATAAGTTGTCTTGCAATATTTTAAAAGCGGTTAAAAAATGTTGTTCATGAGGTATAGAAAATATAACTAACTTATCACCGGCAATAATGTCATAATTCGAATTTGTAAATAAACCATTAGCAAGATTCATTTGAATAATTGTTAATGTTATCATTCTTTCTATTAAAAAAGGATAATAAAATGATGCCAGCAGAATCATTAAAAAAGTCAGAATCATATAAAATAAAAAAATTTTATAAATTTGTAAATTTGTTAAAAAAAGTAAAATAAAAGTAATAATAATATAAACAAATGCAACTCTTTCGCCTGTTAAAAAAATTACAGATATTGAAATGAAATAAATAAAAAAAAAGATATGAAACAAATATTTATTTTTTTTAAAAAATAAAAGAATTAAACCAAAATATATAGGTGATAATCTAGAAATAAAACTTCCAAGTTTAATTTCATCACCAAAAATACTTGTGACCCTATTATTTTGAAATATAGGATTGCCCATAATATTATATCCAAAAATTAATTGAATATACGAATCTATTATTAGAAAAGAAAATAAAATAAAAAAAGAATAAAGTAAGTAACTTTTAATAAAAGAATAATTATCAAGAAGAATATAAACACCTAGGGAAAATAAACCAAATCTAAAGTAAAATAAACTGCTTGAAAGAGATAAATTAATATTTGTAGAATTTAGTGAAATTGCAATAAGATAAAAACAAAATAAAATATAGAAAAGAAAATAATAATTTTTTACTAGAAAAAAATATTTTTTTTTAAAAATATTTATCAAAAAGTATATCGAAATTATAACAACAGTAAGATCTGGTAAAAAAGGCCCGAGGACTAATGAGAATGGAAGTAAAACTAATAATGTTGGGGGTATAAGTGAAATATAATAAAAAAAAAAGTTAAGGTGCACTATTCTATTTTTTTTCTATACCTTGTTTCATTGCAGATGATAACAGAAAATAAAATAAGAATATTAATAAAAATGAACTAAGTGAAATTATTGATACAATTAATAGATTTACTGAATCTACATACCTAATATCATTTTCATTAAGATCAAAATATATTAGTTCAAATTCTCCTCTATCTAGATTAATAACCTTGTTAGAGCTAAATGTTCTAGTCCATTCAATATATTCCTTTGTTTTTTCTGATGTATAGTCAGTTTCTTCAAAATACTTTTCCATAGCTCTGAACTCAAATAAGGCATGTTGGTGTTCGTATTCTTTTAAAGTTAGTTGTTCCCTCTCTAAGTATAATATGTTTTGAATTTGTTTTAAAAGTTTGAAAATATTAATTACATCGTTTTTACTTTTAGAATTAATCTCTAAAAGCATTTCCTTGTTCTCAATAATATTTTTAATTTTAATATTTTTTAAAATTTTTTTTAAATATTTTATAGAATCTTCATCTATATTTTCTAAATTTAATTCATCATTTAAATTATAATCATATTTAGACAAATATTTTGTCAACAAATCAGTAGTATCTAACAATCTAGTAAATTCAAAAAAAACATCAGTACTATCTACATCATTCATAGACGCTTCTTCTTGATTTTCATTAAAATAGAAATATTCATTAAAAAATTCAGAATTATTTAAGGCCCATTTTTTAAAATCTACCTCAGTATAATGATATATAAATACTTGGGATTTATGATATTTCTGATTATATAAAAAATAATATCCAAATGTTACTAGCAAACCGATTAAAATAGATAACAAAAAATAATATCTTTTTGAATATAATAAAAGATAAAAATCAATTAAATTTATTTCCTGCTTTTCCATGTTTTAATAATATGTATTATACCAATTTATAAAATTTTTAACTCCCTTCTCTATACCAGTAATTGGTTTAAATTTAATTTTTTTTATAAGTTTTTTTATATCTGAATGTGTTTTTCTTACATCACCTGTCTGGAGTTTTAATTTTTTAACACTTGCTTTTTTGGATAAATATTTTTCAATTAATACTACAAAATCCATTAATTTGATTGATTTTCCGTATCCAATATTAAGTATTTGGTGAGATATTTTATTTGTTGATGGTTTTTTTATTAATCTTACAATTGAATCAACAACATCGTCAACATAAGTAAAATCTCTTTCGTGATTTCCTCCATTATACAACTCTATCTTTTTATTATTCTTTATATTTTTAACAAATTTAAAAAGTGCCATATCTGGCCTACCATATGGACCATATACAGAGAAAAACCTTAAACCAGTGCATTTTAATTTATAAGTATAGGCAAAAGAATAAGCTATAATTTCATTAGATTTTTTAGAAGCTGCATACATGGATATTGGTGAACTAGTATTAAATTCTTCTTTAATAGGAAATTTATCATTTTGACCATATACAGAACTTGAAGAAGCATATAATAAATGTTTCACCTTCTTGTTTTTTGAAAGTTCGAGTACATTAAAAAATCCAACAATGTTTGATTTAATATAAGTCTCTGGATTTGTAATTGAATATCTAACACCTGCTTGAGCAGCTAAATTTATTACTATATCAATTTTTTTATTTCTAAAATTATTAAAAAGCTTAGGTTTATCACTAATATCTAATTTTTTAAAAATATAATTTGAATATTTTTTAATTAAAATATTATTTCTTTTATTCTTTAATCTAACATCATAATAATTATTTAAATTATCTACACCAAGTATGATGTTTTTTTTATTTTGAAGAAGCTTATTACAAAGATGAAAACCTATAAAACCAGCTGAACCAGTAATTAAAAAATTCATCAGTTTGTTGGCATCTTAAATTCTGGACCTTCGTTTATACTTTTAGGCCATCTACTTGTCACTGTTTTAAGTTTAGTATAAAAATGAATTCCTTCAGTACCATGTACGGAATGGTCTCCAAATAAAGATTGTTTCCAACCACCAAAACTATGAAAAGCCATTGGTACAGGTATCGGCACATTTACACCAACCATTCCAATTTTAGAATTTGTTGTGAAGTGTCTAGATATTTCTCCATCAGATGTATAAATCGAAGCTCCATTACCATAAGGATGATCATTTACTAAACTTAATGCTTCGTCATAATTATCTACCCTAACAACACTTACAACAGGACCAAATATCTCTTCTTTATAGATTGTCATATTTTTTTTACTTTATCAAATAATGTTGGTCCCACAAAAAAGCCATTTTCGTATCCTTGAATTTTATAGTTTCTGCCGTCTTCAATGAGTTCCGCTCCCTCTTTTACTCCAATCGAAATATAATTTTCAATTTTTTCTTTATGTTGTTTTGATATTACAGGGCCCATATCTGATTCATTATCAGTCCATGGGGCAACTTTTAGTTTTTGAGCACTTAGTTGAATTTTTTCAACTAATTCGTCAGCAATGTTTCCAATAGCTACTGCCACAGATACAGCCATGCATCTCTCACCAGCTGATCCGTAACCTGCACCAATAATACCATCTACTGCTTGATTAATATTTGCATCAGGCATTACTAATAAGTGATTTTTAGCTCCGCCTAATGCTTGAACTCTTTTTCCATTTTTTGCAGATTCTTGATATATATATTTAGCTACTGGTGTTGAGCCAACAAAGCTTACTGAAGATATGTCATTACACTGCAGAATCATATCAACAATCTCTTTATCTCCTTGAAGAACATTAAATACTCCATCAGGTAGTCCAGCTTCAGAAAATAATTCTGCTAATCTTATAGAACAAGAAGGATCTTTTTCAGATGGTTTTAAAATGAATGAATTACCACATGCAATTGCTATTGGAAACATCCACATTGGAACCATAGCTGGAAAATTAAATGGCGTAATACCAGCACAAATACCTAATGGTTGTCTTATCGACCAGGAATCAATATTAGTACCTACATTTTGTGAAAATTCACCTTTTAATAAATGTGGAATACCGCAAGCGAATTCTACGACTTCCAATCCTCTTGTAACTGATCCTCTTGCATCATCAAGTGTTTTACCATGTTCTCTAGAAACTAAAGAAGAAAGTTCATCTATATTATTTTCAATAAGTAATTTATATTTTGATAATATTCTTGATCTTTTGAGAGGTGTTGTATTTGACCATTCTATCTGACTTTTTTTAGCACTTTTAATGGCCTCATTAAAATCATCTTTAGATGATAGTACAACATTTCCTATCTGTTCACCAGTTGATGGATCTTCAACCGAAAGTAGTTTAGTGGAAATAGATTTATTTAATCCATTGATGTAATTTTCAATTTTTTTCATTCACTCTCTTATAAACTAATAATAGATTTCTTGAATATACAAAAATACCTATAGCTTGAGCTAACATAAAAGGAAAACTTCCAATATGATGAGCATATATTAAAGTTATAATTCCCCCTACCAAACTACACCACCAAAAAGTAACTGGAATTACACTTGTTTTATTTTTTTCTGATGAAATCCATTGAATTATCCATCTACTAAAAAAAATTAATTGACCTAATGTTCCAATAAAAACCCAAACAAATTCTTTAAGTGAAAGGTTACTTAAGCCAAGTAATTCTAAAAAATAGTGCATACTATGTTTTTTTATTTATGATTTTATATACCTTAATTATATCCCTAATCCCCTTAAAAAGACGATTAAAAGTTCCATATTTAGATTTCCCAAATTTTCTTCCTCTATGTTGAACAGGTATAAATATCGTTTTGTAACCAAAACCCTTGAACAGAGAAGGTAAAAACCTATGAATTCCATCAAAATATGGAAATTCTAAAAAGATATTTTTATTAAATACTTTTAGTGAACACCCTGTATCTTTACAATCATCATTTAGTATTCTAGATCTGATTGAGTTGGCAATTTTAGAAGAATAAATTTTTATAAGATTGTCTTTTCGATTCATTCTTATTCCGCCAATTAATTTGACTTCGCTATCATTAAAAAATTTTTCTAACAAAAAAGGTATATCAGAGGGATTATTTTGACCATCTCCATCGATGGTAATTATTGTTTCGTATAATGAATTTAAAACTCCCCTATGTATTGAGAAACTTTGACCTGAGTTAGAATTATTTTTTATAATTTTTAAATTTTTAATTTTTAAATTTTTTATATTATTTTCCGTGTTATCGGTGCTAGCATCATTAACCAATATAATTTCATAATTTTTATATCTGTTTAGATGGTAAACAATTTCATTAATTAAAGGGTTTATATTTTCCTCTTCATTATATAAAGGGATTACGACTGAAAACATAAAACTTCTTTATTGATTTAAAAAATATTTTGAAGAAAATAATCCTGGCAACGACCTACTCTTCCATGCCTTAAGACATAGTACCATCGGCGCTAACAGCTTTCACGATCGAGTTCGGGATGGGATCGGGTGTTTATCTGTTGCT
>MDSV01019117.1_pt1 | contig 36095 bp, 32 predicted proteins | sample 810851 | NCBI WGS metagenome assembly MDSV01 (sample SAMN05326640, study PRJNA326480) | marine metagenome | isolation source: seawater | place: Atlantic Ocean: North East | collected 2012 | reverse complement strand
TTTTCTGTTTAATCGAAAACTTTATCAACATTCTCCTTTGCCAAAACTGGGACAGAAACGTTCTGGAATAATTTTTAGATCAGGTATGGGTAAAGAGTTTGCAGCTAAACGATCGAGAGCTGATATAAAAGAATCAGGGGTCTTCAGTTTATTTGATATAGAGCTTGATCAGGATATAATGGGCCGCACAATGATACGTGTTACTGTTCCATTTGAGGGTGATGAGAAATCACAAGCGTTTTCAAGGCGTTTGGATCGTAAAAGTGCTGATAATAAGGACTATTATTTAAATAGTTTTGGTCGTTAGTGGCGTCTTACTGATATTCTATTTCGAGTTTTTCTTTGCGGCGGTCTTCGCCCTTGAATGGTAGGGTTTTGACGCGACGGTCATGGCCTGTATATGTTTTGGAAATAACGAAGGGCCGAGGTTTTTCAATAACACGGGTGAGTCTTGTGGCCAATGCATCGGCGGCGAAAGGCTTAACAAGGTATTCTGACACCCCTGAGTCACGTGATTTTAAAACACGGGTCAAGTGGCTTGAGCCAGCCGTCATAATAATAGGCACAAATTTATTGGGTGATTTATCGTCTGTACGAATTTTTTTAACGAGTTCTATCCCAGTATCTGGGTTGTCTAGCCAGTCTGTAATCACAATGTCGTGACGCTGTGAACAAAATTTTTCGAAACCCTCATCTTTTGAGTAGGCTGAGTGAATGTTTCTATCGGGTACTTCAAGCATGGCTAGAACATTCTTAAAAAGCTTAAACATCTCGGCAGTCGATTCGACAACAAGAACATTTACCTTTGAAAAATCATAAGCCATATAAAATTCTTCTAACTATTTTTAGCCTTATATCTTGTGCAAACACCTTTTAATTCAGTGACAAGTGCTGCACAAACCTTGTCTTTATCACTCTTGATATTCATTGTCACAATCGCCATTGCCGCTTTTTCATACACTTGAACGATTTCAACAATGGTGCTGTCAATTGCTTTGAGAGAGTCTAATAGATCAACTACGGTATCTGTCACGGCTGTAATAGAGGGGTAATGGAACATCGAACCCTGTGCTCTTAATTGTGTTAAAATGTCTAAAAGTTCAGAATAAAGTTGTTTTGATGCTTTATCTCCCGCATGGTCATTAAGAGATTTCTTTATTTGTGCGAGATATTTTGTAGCAATAGGCACGAAATCAACGACATTTTCTTCAATCGCTTTTTGTGCTTTCGCTAAACTTTCTGTTTTAAAGCCGCCATCACCTACTTTTGTTTTAAGCATATTTTTTGGCTGGATTATTTGTGACATATATTTTTTGCCTTAGTTTTTTTATTATCAACACAGCCTAATGATTTATTTTGTGCAAGACAATATAATATTTGAAAGATGGTTACTTGATAATGATTGTAATTATTACTTAGGTTAATTTTCATAAAGAATTTTCCTAGAAAAGCCTTCCCTTTTAGTGCGGGTATGTGCCATAACCACACACATATTTAACAGAAAAGGGCTTATGCTGAATATCTCCGACCTATCCTATCAAATAGGGAATCGCACAATCATTGAAAACGGTAATATTACTGTGATGGATGGCTGGCGAGTCGGTGTCATCGGTCATAATGGTGCTGGTAAGTCGACACTGTTTAAGCTCATTTCAGGTGACCTTAAACCAGATGGCGGTATCGTTAGTTACAGTGATGGTCAACGTCTAGGCATGGTACGTCAAGATATCCCAGAGACCGATGATTCATTACTCGATATTGTTTTAGCGGCTAATACAGAAATGGCGGCTCTGTGGAAACAAACAGAGACAGAAACAGATGGCAACAAGATTGCTGAGATATATCAGCGTTTGGCCGATATGGATGCGTACACCGCCCCGTCAAAAGCCTCAATGCTGCTGACAGGCTTAGGCTTTACGGAAGAACAATTATCAGAGCCATTTTCCTCTTTTAGTGGTGGTTGGCGTATGCGTGTTGCTCTTGCAGGGGCGCTCTTTGTTGAGCCTGAAATTTTGCTTCTTGATGAACCGACTAACCATTTGGATTTAGAAGCGATTATGTGGCTGGAAACATATTTAATGTCATATCGGCACACCTTAATGATTATCTCGCATGACCGAGAAATGCTGAATAAATGTATCGATCATGTGATCCATGTTGATAAAAAACAACTTACTTTATATACAGGTAATTACGATACATTCGAGCGTGAGCGTACGATGGCGCTGGGGTTGCAACAAAAGATGCATGAAAAACAAGAGGCGGAACGAGCCCATATGCAGGCCTTTGTTGATCGTTTTAAAGCGCAAGCCAGTAAGGCTCGTCAAGCACAAAGCCGTATGAAGGCTTTAGAGAAAATGGATATTGTTGATGCGGTGATTGCCGAACGGGCGATCCAGTTTACGTTTCCTGGTCCTGTGCAAATTGCTTCGCCAATGCTCTCAATTAATCATGCTGATATTGGCTATGTCGAAGGGCAGCCAATCTTAAAACGTGTCCATAAGAATATTGATAATGATGACCGCATTGCGCTTTTAGGGGCGAATGGTGAAGGTAAATCAACCTTGATGAAATTGATTGCTGATCGTTTGGGCGTGATGAAGGGCGATGTTTTTCGCTCAACTAAGCTGAAAATTGGCTATTTCTCTCAACATCAAACAGAAGAACTGGATGTCGATTCAACGCCCTATGAAGAAATGTTTCGGCTTTATCAGAAAAAACAAAAAGACGGCGTGAAGGAGCATGTTGTACGTGCCAAGCTTGGTGCGTTCGGTTTCTCTCGTGATTTGGCGGATAATCGTATCGGCGCATTAAGCGGCGGTGAGAAAGCCAGATTGCTGTTTGCTTTTATGAGTTTTGATGCACCTCATTTATTATTGCTTGATGAGCCGACAAACCATTTGGATATTGATGCCCGCCAAGCACTTGTTTCAGCGTTGAATAATTATAAAGGGGCGATTGTTATTGTGAGCCATGATCCGAATATGGTGGAGCGTGTGGCTGATCGTCTATGGCTCGTCAAAGGTGGTGCTGTACAGGATTTTGAGGGTGATTTGGAAGATTATCGTAATTTTACAATCCAGTCTCGCCGCCAAGATCGCAAAGAAAAGAAAAAAGCGAAAGCGGTTTCATAAAAATACTTTAGATGCTCTGAGGAACATTTGCATGTGCTTGCGCCATAGCTTGTTCTGGGTCATTCACAGAGCCGCTTGCGACGACTGACCCATGATAAGAGACACGTCATTTCCAGCTTTCACGGCGTTGCTCGCATTGCCAATCTGTTTTTTGCTTTTCGATTGATAGCTCATAGTCTTTAACGTCCGTACATAATTTCTGTACTTGCCATTCACCTTTATTGTTCTTGTCTGTTATATGTGTAACGTCTGTCATATAGTCTCTTTCTTTCTGTATTACTTTAATAGTTCTATCAAACAACGCTTTAACGATAAAAAAGTTCATTCCTTTAGTTGTTCTAATATATTCTGGTATTGAATGTTTAAGGCTTCGCATATCATCATAAATTCAATAATATCGAGGCGTCTTTCATTGTTCTCAATTTTTGCAATATAAGATTGCGGTTTGTTTAAGGCTTCCGCTAAAGCTTGCTGTGTTATACCTGTTTGTTTGCGTGCTGCGACAAGAAGTGCTGTTAGTTTCTGATAGTTTTTCTTATATATTGATTTCATTTTCTTAACTTTTTTCTTGCTAAGGCCAAATGAAAGCGATAAACCCATTCTAGGATTATCCCAAAATGGTATATTTTTATTCCATAATAAAAAGAAGTTATTATGAGCAGAACTAGAAAATTAAAAAAGTTGGTAGAATCACCGCATTTGTTCTTTATTGATGCTATTAAGAACAGTCAAAGAAAAGCTTTAAGTAAAAAGACGGGTGAAGATTATGTTCTTTCTTGGAAAGATTTTTTAGAGAAAAATGATGCACAGCCTATTTCTGTTCATTTGAACGAAGCGAGCAAGATTGCTTATTTCGATATAAAAGCCGCAGAATATTTACTGAGAGAATATTGGCACGTTCACGGTCATGGTCATGAAACTTTAGCATGTGCCAAAGATTTGATAAGAATTTACAAAGGAAATTGGAAAAATCTTATTACGCTAGAACGCTTACAGGCATCTATTTTCGCTGAGTCAGGGCAGGGATTTCTTTATGAAGCAACCCCACCTTTTACGAGTTTACCAATAGGGCTGGTTGATTATTTATATAAGACCAATCAATGCGACGGATCTTTTGCTGAAATATGCCATAAAGTTATGCAGAGAACACGGAGAGATGAAGGAAAATTTGAGGCTATAGCTAGGAGTGATGCATCAATAGCAATTGTCGGAAACTCACCGATAGGGATCGGTAGCGGAAAAGGTGATGAAATAGATTCTCATGATATTGTTATACGGTTTAATAATTATAGCATTGAGCATGAATATACTAAAGACTATGGCAAAAAGACTAATATTTGGGTACGAGCAGGAAAGTATATGGATATTTGGCGTAGACCCATGTCAAACTATGATTTGATTGTCTTTAGTGGCCCTGATAAGAGGTATCACTCAACAGGGTTAGATATTATTGAGGCAGTTGAGGCAGGCGTGCCAACAGCTTGCATTCCAGCTCGAATATATTCTGAACTAGCTGTCGCTTTAGACTATCCACCTAGTGCGGGACTTCTGATCTTGTACTGGCTTAGGAAAATCAGAGGCTCTTTTTCTGAGAATAACGTAAATTTATATGGTTTTTCTATGTCTGATCAGTCGCAAGGAGATAGTGTCCAATACTTTAACAATAAGTTGAAACGTGAGAAATACAGGCATAATTGGGAAGAAGAGGCACGTTTTTTGAAAGCTAAAATTTTATCATGAATTAAAAAAGCCCCGATGACGGGGCTTTTTTAATTCTTAAAAGATACTGTTGTTGTTCTTAATTTCTGTTGCCGAGGAATTGTAATAAGAACTGGAATAGATTGATGACATCTAAGTATAGACTTAGAGCACTCATCACGGCCAGTTTGTGGAGCGCTGATTCGCTATCCATTGAATTATACATTTCCTTGATACGCTGGGTATCAAAGGCAATCATTAAGGTGAAGATCAATACACCTGCTGCTGACACAATTAACTGCATCATGGTAGAGTGCAGGAAAATGTTTACTACAGAAGCGATAATAAGACCGATCATACCCATGAACAGGAATGAGCCCATCGCACTTAAATCACGTTTTGTTGTATAGCCCCATAGTGACATTGTCCCAAACATACCTGCGGTAATGAAGAATACACGTGCAATAGAGTTGCCTGAATAAACCGCAAATATATACGACATTGATAGACCAATGAGGCCAGACATGAGATAGAACATGCCGCTGACAGCAGCATTACTCATGGTACGAACACGCTTTGGGCTCAGTCCAAAGAAAATCACGGCTAAAGGTGATAGAGCAACAATAATGCCTAAGAATGTGCCGTGAATGGCATTAAAAAGTGCTGGGACTTGTGCTGTACCAAAGGATACAAGACCTGTGATTAGTAAGCCAAAGCACATAATTTTATAAACACGCGCAAAATGTGCACGCAAGCCAGCATCATAGCGGCTGAGTGTTTGGGTTTGTTCTTGTGTTTGAGGGTGTGACATCTCTCGTAAACTCCTTGTTAAAATATATAGTATAATATGGGATAAGATTGTGGCTATTTCAAGGACAATCGGTTTTGCTAAAAACCAGTAAAACATGACTTGAAGTTCTGCCTGTGCCACTCTATTCTAAAGCATCAGAATGAGGAGTATATAATCCATGCGTGTAAAATTTTTAGCAAGTTTCTTTCTAGCTCTATTATTGGCGATGCCAGTACAATCGCAGGAATGGCCAACATTAGAAAAGCTTGTCGTGCCAGAAACACCAGAATTATTAAAACCTATGGAAGAAAAAGGCGCGCAAATTCGCTATTTAGGACCGTATAAAGATTTTGATGGCTGGGTTGTGTTTGATAAGGGAAGGCCAACGTTTACCTACTCAACAAAGGATCAAAAAACATATTTTCAAGGTATGATGTTTAATGAAAAAGGCGACAACCTTACTTTTAAACAGCTACAAGATTTCCGTATTCGTGATGGTGAAGATAGTTTCGATACGCTTAATGAAGTTTCACGCTTAATTAAAGATCGTCAACGTACGACACGGGCGACTGAGGCGACAAAACAAATTACAGATAATTTACAAAATACGGAAGCACCTGCTTCACAAGTGAAGGCGGCAGATGCTGCACCTGTAGTAAAGACACCGTCTCCATCCCGTGAGCCTGCTGAAGCAGTAACGAAGAGCGATAAATTAATGCAGGATTTACAAAATGCTAATTGGGTGAGTTTTGGGGATGTGTCAAAGCCTGAGATTTATGCAATGATTGATCCTGGTTGCCCACATTGCCAAGAAACAATGTTGGCGTTTAAGCCATATTTAGATAATGACATGTTGGAAATGCGTGTTATGCCTGTTGGCTTTGAGCTTGATACAAAACGTGTAGGGGCGTTGATGTTGGTGGCTGGAGATGCGGAAACGCTGTATTACAGTTATATCACAGGTAAGGCAAAAGATCTTGGTAAGTCTGGAAATGTTAATACGCAAGGGATTGATCGGAATTTAATGACGATCAATACGTGGGGTTTTGATGTGACACCAATGATGTTTTATCGTAATGCCGCTGGTGAAGTGAAAATTATCCGTGGTGTGCCTGGCGACATTCCAGCGATTATAAAGGATTTGAACGGATAAAATCTTACTGGCTAAGACGACACAGCTTGTGGTAAAAGGGCGGCATGGATAGTAAAACACTCTATAATATAAAGGTTTTTGAGAAATTAGCTGCGCCGCTAATGAATGCAGTGTTGCGTGGCTCATATCAAAAAAAGGGTGCTGTTGAAGCCGATGATGTGGCGCAAATTTCCTCACTTTTGCGTACGTCTATTAAAATGAGCAAGGCCCTATCTGATAGCTTTCAGCCTTCTAATAATGATGATGCCGATGCACTGCGTTTAGCGGTGGCCTGTTTGGTGAGCCCTATTATAGCTGAGCATTTTGCAAAAACTGGTAAAGATTTATCTGATGAAGATATTGGTCAGTTCTCAGATGTTTTTGACGGTATTTTAGATTTTACTGATAAATTTGCAGAAGCAAAAGATGCGGCCAATCGTCGTTTAAGATTGGCTAACCCTGATCCAATCTCAGTCTCTGATCGTTTGGTGTTTGATGAAGATCAAATGACAATACAGGCAATGCAGGCGTTGTTACCTGTGGTGATCCGTGTGGCTGAATATAGTTTTGGCCATGACCATAAAGAACTTCTGGCAGAGATTACGACGAAATTACAATCACGTGCTAAGATTGTTGCTCGCGCCTTATTTGGTCGTGCCGATGATATAAGCGATCAAAAGCTCTCTGAATTAGGTGTTTTGCGTAGTTTGACGCATATATATGCGTCATGTCATATGGCGGAAAAACGTCGCTATGAAGAAATGGATGAAAAACTTCGTGAAAAATCAATGAATAAAACGGGTGAATTATCACTTGATACCTTGTGGCATATGTTTGAAATGCGTTCTGGCTTGATGGTCGCTTTAACAAAAAATCTAATGGTGACGCCAGAAGATGAGTCAGCCTCCTCATCTGAGAAAGCTGCGCCAAAAGAGGCATTAAAAGCAACAAAAGCATCCTCAAATAAAGTGCAAGAATCAGAAGCACCTGCTTTAGGCAATCCTATGTCGTTCTTTTCTAAGGGTGGGGCTACAAAACCTAAAACCATTATTGGTGAAGATAAAGACGATGATGAAGATGATGACGGTTCAGAAGGGCGTCGTGGTGGCGGAGAGAAAAGTAAGGTCAATCCAGATTTGAAGCCACCTAAAGCAAATCCAATGGGTTATTTCGGAGCGAAAAAAGGTGGTATGTAATCAAAAGGATTGTGTATGATAGCGCAGGTTCTAGCATCATGTCTGTTCATTGCGTCGCAGACGTATCAAGTGCCACCAGCTGTTTTAATGGGTATTCAAACCGTTGAGGGCGGTCAGGTTGGCCAAGCCGTTAAAAATAAAAATGGTAGTTATGATTTGGGGCCAATGCAAATTAATACAATTTGGATTCCCGAATTGGCTAAATATTGGAATGTTGACCAAGCAACCGCTATCCGCTGGGTTAAAGATGATCCTTGTACCAATATAAATGTTTCGGCTTGGATCTTGCGCCAACATATTAATGAAACAGGGTCTCTATCCCAAGCTATTGCCCATTATCACTCACGCACGCCATATTATGGTAGACGCTATAAAAAGAAGGTTGTCGAGGCCTTGCAAAAAAAAGGACTGATTTCGATTGAATAAACCTCTACCCATAATAAAAAATCTTGTTTACCATAGAGGAAATCGCTAGGGTCTAGTTTTTAAAGAGGTTCGTTGTTAAGCCAATAAAATATGCATATGAGAATATCGTTGAAACAAAATAATTTACTTATAGCCGCCATGACAATTTTGCTGTTGTCAGGCTGTGCATTGCGTCCTATGCCTGTTGAAGATCCTCAACTCGTGGCAAGTCCTGACTCAGTATCTGTGCGTTTAGCAGAAGCCGCTGACCGTGCATCTCGTTCACTAGAGACATTGGCAGCTGTTGAGCAAGCGGCGAGCCCAGAAGTTGATATTGCGTCTATTCCAGCCGCTCCACAAGAGTTACGCCGTACGATCAATCTTGATTGGTATGGTCCAGTTGAGCAGGTTGCCCGTATTTTGGCTGACCGAGCGAGTTATAACTTTCAAAGTTTCGGTAATGTGCCACCAACACCAATTGTTGTGACAATTACTTCTCGTAATCGCCAAGTGATTGATGTGTTGCGTGATGTTGGGTTGCAATTAGGGTCTATGGCTCAGTTAAAGGTAGATGCACAACGTCGTGTTGTTGAGCTTTATTATCCATCAGCGCTTGATGACCCTGCTATGACAACTAAAACAGGGGGGTAGATGAAACCCTTATTTGTTGGTGTTTTTGCTGTTCTTTTCTCCTTTGGTGTAAGCATTTCTATGGCGCAAGCTAAGGACTCAATTAATCCACCGCCGCCTAGTTTAAAATATTTACAAGATGTGAAGCCTAAAAATGAGAAAGATCTCATTTCTGGCAAACCGCAAGCGCCGAATATTCGTCGGGATGCCATTAAGAATGCCGCTCTTTCTTATGGTGCACGTGGCGGTTTGGCACGTCGTACCTATGAGATTCGTCAAGAACTTAAAGGTAAAGGGAATTATATGGATCGTACCTATGATTTTTCTCGTTTACTTATTAAAGGCCCATCGGGTGTATTTATTGAACCGCCAACCGTGACCGAAGGTCAGGATGCGTTCATTGTTGAAAACGAGGGTCAAACAGCAGCGATTGCCGAAGTTTTGTATAATATTAATCAAAAAGCCAAAATTGTTGGTGCGCCTCGTAACTGGCGGACGTATTTAGAGCGTGAATGGGGCGAAGTTACGCCACCACCAGATTTATTATTGCCTAAAGATTATGAAGAGCGTGTTATTTGGCGTGAAAACGTTGAAAAGGGCTGGGAAGAAGGTTATTTGCAAGGGGATGATATCTTCCAAGCGGACCTTGATCGACTAAACCGTGATTTTACAGGTATGGTACGTTACCGTTTATTATTGAAACAGAATATTATTTCAGCGCCTTTTGCGTTGCTCGAAGAACGTGGGGTGACAGGTGGCGGAAATGAGCTTAGAATAGGGGATCGGGCTGTACAAATCACTGGCCCATCACAATTACAAGCGAGACCTGAAGAATGGCAACCCGTAAACCGATAAGTTTGAAAAAAGGCGAAAATCCAGAAGGCCAGCTATGGCCTGATGAGCCAGATCGTTTCACTGAAGATCATGTTGATAAATTATTGAGCTGGTGCGTGGCACAAGGGGCATCTGATGTAACAATTCAGACAGATCGTCCTGTCTATAATGATATTAGTGGTAAATTGTATCCAGCAACGTTCCGCCCTGTTGATTCTGGCGATATGGCCATTTTCTTGAGCAAAATTTACGGTGCAGAAGCACAAGCACGTTTGGCTTCTGGTAAAGATCTTGATCTTTCATACGAGATACGCCCTGATCGTTATTCTCGCATGCGTTTTCGGGTGAACATTACAGCCATTCTTTCAAAGGGGCGTGATGCAGCGCAAATTACGATGCGTACGTTGCCGACCGAGCCACCAACATTGGAAGCGTTAGGGATTGAAGAAGATATCATTAAACATGTTGCACCACGCCAAGGCATGGTAGTTATTACTGGCCCAACGGGTTCTGGTAAAACAACGTTATTGGCAGCCGTGAATCGTATGCTTTTAGAGCAGCCAAATGGGTGCGGTAAGATGCTGACCTATGAAGCGCCGATCGAATATACCTATGACACAATTCAATCACCGCATTCTGTGGTGTCGCAAACCGAAGTGGGTCGTCATTTAGATAGCTTTGCTCATGGCGTACGGAACGCTCTACGTCGTAAACCAAATATTATTCTGATAGGTGAGGCACGCGATAAGGAGACAATCTCTGCGGCGATTGAAGCGGGTCAAACTGGCCACGCTGTCTATACAACAACCCACACAACAGGTGTCGCAACAACGATCCGTCGTATGATTTCAACTTTTGATCCAGAGGAACGTTTAGAGCGTGCTTCCGCACTCATGGAAACATTACGAATGATTGTCACCCAAGCCCTTGTGCCTAAAATTGGTGGTGGGCGTATCGGTATTCGTGAATGGATGCATTTTGATGATGCTGTACGTGAAAAATTATTAGATATGGATTTCCAGGATTGGACCAATGAAGTACAACGCATGATGCCTAATTACGGTCAGACCATGGCTCAATCAGCGTCAAAAGCCTTTGAAGCAGGTTTGATCGAAAAACGTCATTATTTGATGTTATCTAATATAAGCTAGAAGCATATCCCAAAGCGTGATATCCTAGAACCTATGGCAAATAATATCGAAACAGAAGGCGATTGGCATTGGCGGAATTCAATGAAGCCGTTGAAGTTCTTTGCACTTGATGCACGGGCCGCTTCGACATTTCTTGTTGTATTGCTTTATATGCGTTGGTGGACAGTGTATCTATGCGCTATTATTACTTTTGTGTTTCATGTGGTTGAGCGTAATGGTTATACATTGCCTTCTGCTTTACGGGCTTTGCGGAGTTGGATTGTCGGCAATCACCGCCCAGCACTTATGCACACGCGCCGTAACAAGCTGATTGACTACGGCTAGTATAGTTTCTATAAAAAAATAATGGCGTCTTGGATAGAAATATCCTAGGCTATGGCTTAAGCTTAAATATTTAAAGGTTCATAAAACATATGCGTTTTTCAAAAGTTTTTCTGGTAATGGGTTTAGTGGTAAGTGCTGCGAGCATAAATCTAAATGAAGCGCAGGCTGGTTTTGAGTTTGTTGCGCCAATGGCAAACTACAATCAATCGGGCCAAATGGGCCAGCAAATTAATCGCATTCCACCGACACAGCCAATTGTACAAAATACGTTGCCTGTTGTGATGGCACCATCTCGTGCTCAAGATAATTATTACAGACAGCAATCTCAGCAAGCGTACCAACAGCCAGTTCAACAAATGCAAATGGCTCCTGTTATGCAACAGCCACAACAACAGTATCAACCGCAACCGCAAATGATGCAGCCAGCCTCTATGCCGTTTTCATCAACAGAGCCACAGCCTCTAAGGGCGCAAATGGCGCAACAGCCTGTAATGGAAGCCCCTGCGCAACAGCCTATGCAAATGCAGCAAATGGCTGCACCGCAAGCGGTGACCAGTATCCCTGTTTATTCCGAAGTTGCTGTAGAAGGTGATGCTTTTGCACCGTCAATTTCACGCCGCCGTGCAGAAGAAGAGAAGAAACGTTCTATCGTCTCATTAAACCCGTTTCCATTTGGCTTAACAGCAAAACCATCAGAGCAAAAAGGATTTTTATTTGGTCGTCCAGTACCATCTTCGGCATCTGCGCCTATTCCTGCAACAGGATTTTCTGGACCTTATATGAATAATTCAATGCCGCGTGCGTCAGTACAAACAGCGACATTGGCAGCGCCTCAACGCATGCAACCTATTGTCTCACAACAAATGGACGCACCAGCTGGATCATATGCTGTTGCTGTTGGGTTTGGTAAAGGTATGCCTTTGCCGATTGCTTTATCACAAATTGTTCCAAGTGATTATTCTTTGATCTACGCTGAGGGGGTCGATGTATCCCAAACTGTTTCGTGGGAAGGTGGCAAGCCTTGGAATCAGGTGCTGGATTCTATGTTGGCACCGAAAAACTTAACAGCGTCAATTGCAGGAAAAACCGTACAAATTATGCCAAGTGCAACACGTCATTCAGCACTTGAAAATTTTGGGTCGAACAAAACAGTTTCGTCAGCACTTTATGCGCTTGATAACCTAAATGAGCGTTCTTCTGTTGAGATGGTTGATTATGATACAACGATCAAAACATGGACAGCGCCACGAAACTTAACACTACGCCAAGTCCTTGAATCATGGTCGAAAGAGGCGGGGGTTCAGTTATATTGGCGAGCTGATTACGACTACCCTCTTGAGTCTGATGTCAGTTTGCAGGGCACATTTGAAGAAGTTGTTGAAGTTTTGCTGAAGGGTTTCAGTGAGGCGCAGCCTCGCCCGATCGCAAGATTGCATCCAAATGAGCCAGATGGTCCTGCTGTTATAGTGATCGAAACACGTCATATTATTCGCTAAACATATTATTTAAAGTGAAAAATCTAAAAATTCTGTTTGTCGGAAGCCGTAACCCTGTGTAAGCTAAGATAAGATTCGTTAAGTAAAACAATAGATAGACAGATGACATTATCTAAATTCACAAAGACATTTCAAATATTTACCTTTCTTTTTGCCGCTTTTTTTATGAGCTCTTGCGCTCAACATGCAGCAATTAAAGGCGATCTTGATAAAGATGGTGTCATTGCCGAAAAAGCGTTGCGTCAAATTGAGCCAACAAAAGAATTGTCTAAATCTTTAATGGTTGACGACCGTCCATGGTATGGCGGTAAGGCGGTGGCATTGGCTAAAGGCGATCCGCTGCCAGCAAAGTTTAATGCAAAAGACAGTGTTGTGGTAACCTTTGCAGAGCCACTTTCATTGCCGCAGCTTCGTTCAGAGATTCAAAAGGTAACAAATATTCGTGTAGTGTTTGACCGTGGTAGCAACACTCTGGATCAACGTTTCTTACCATCGGATGGCTTGCAGGTAACTGGTGGACGTGTTGTATGGCAAGGATCATTAACACAGCTTCTTAATCAAATTGCCGATGCGTTTGACGTTGGCTGGAGCTATGAAAATGGCGTGATTAAAATATTCCAAGAAGTAACAAAAACATTCATGTTGCATGCGCTTGGCACAGGCATTGATTTAAGCGGTTCGCTTGAAACGGGTGTTGCTTCAGGTGGCGGAAGTCTACCGTCTGTAACGATTGACGATAAGACAGAAATTCAAATTTGGGATGAGATCGAAGAAGTTCTGAATAATATTCTCGATAGTCGTGGCCGTATTTCATTGTCACGTTCAACTGGGACAATTACTGTGAGCGCTTCGCCAACCTTGGTCGATCGTGTGGAAGAATATTTGCGTCAACAAAACTCATTACGTCTACGCCGTGTTGCGGTGGCTGTGAAGGTGTTAAATGTTCAAGTGCAAAATTCTTCTGAATATGGCTTTGACCTGTTTTTAGAGCTGCAAGATGTGATCGATAAGCAGCCATATCAGCTAAGCTCGATTGATGGTTCATTGTCAGCGGGTATTTTGCGGCAGTCTCAGGCTATTAACGGACAAGTAGCTGGAACGATAGATGATTTTGCTTCTATTGTACGTGCTGCAGAAAATGTATCACATGTAACGATCGCTAATTCTGGTTCTATCGTAACGCTGTCAGATCAGCCAGCACCGCTACAAATTGGTCGTCAGATCACCTATCTTGAGCGTATTTCGGCTTCGGCGAGTGGTGATAGTACAGGGACATCACTTGAACCTGGTACAATTGATGTTGGTTTAACGATGAATATATTGCCACGTGTGATCGAGAATAATCGTATTTTGATGCGCTTAGCGATTTCCATTACTGATGCGGAGCAGCCTTTCCAGACATTTGGTACAGACACGCAACAAATTCAATTGCCGCAAATTGACACGACTGGTTTCTTACAAAATGCGGTGTTGTCACAAGGTGAAACGCTTGTTTTGGCTGGCTTTGAGCGTAGACAGTCAGGGATTACAGATGCGCGTACGCCAAGTTGGTTGTTGGGCGGCACACGTAATTATGACCGTGGCAGAAATATTACGGTTCTTCTTATTTCGGCAGAGGTTTTACCTGAAGAGCCATTAAGTGTTTCTGAACAAGGTTTTTAATCATTTTTAAATAAATGGCTCTTAATGTGCTTTAGATATATGCGTTTGCCGTATAATAGGGTGTAGATGTTTTGTCTATCCGCTGGTAGAATATTCATATTGGTTAAGATTCGTAAAATATTTAAGTACAAAGACATCAGAGACGCATGAGCAGCGAAGCAGTCCAGAAACAAAAAGATAAACTTGGCATTATGCGCTATGCTGGACAGGATTATGCTGTCGGCTTGCTTTGGTTGACCTCGGAAGATGAAGAAGACCCAAAAGCACCACGTCAGCGGGCCAAACAAGTTGGCGCCGACTTTTATGTTATTAGAAATACAGTTGTTAATCAAAATGGTATCGGCTATTTAGAGCAGGGTCATAAGCGTGGATTACCTGCTGCTGCCTCAACGGCTGCTGATGTAATGGTTGGTGAATGGCATGGTGTGTTTGTGGCTGAAAATGGCTGGTGGTATGTCGCTGTTCATGCCGATGCAATTGCGCCAGATGGCGACATTCTGTTTGATGATGAAGAAGAGGCGTATCAATTCTTTTTGCAAAAAGCGGCGGGCTATCGTTGGCCACGTGCTTTTGTACCTGATAACTGGGAATTCGAAGATAATGCTGGTGAAGTCAGCTTAAATAAGATCTTTGATGAGATTCCCAATGCTACTTTACAGCCTGCAAATCTCGATGCACTTTTTGGGGGTCGCCGTAACAAAGATATCGCCGTTGTTTTGGCGGCTATCCTGGTAGGTATTTTATTTTTAGGCACGTTGACCTCACAAATCTTACCTTCTTTATTGCCACAACCACGGCAAGCAAAACAGCTTGCATTGGGCACAGCGAACGAATTGACACCGCCGCCAAGACCAGAGGTAGGCCAGCAACTTAATCCATTGTTACGTTTTGGAGACGTGTCCTTGCCAACACCTAGCTTCGTTGTTTTTGCATGTTTGAAAGGTATGGAAGATATCGTTCTACCTTTGCCGATGTGGACAATTGAATCAATTAAATGTGATGGGCGGATTGTAACGGTCTCTTGGAATAGCAATGGGGGTGACCTAGATAATATTAGGCCCTATATTTCTCGTTTTGGACCAGGTGTGACGCATACGTATGATGGCGCAAGGTTGTTCACAGCTACAAAATTATTGCCAAGTCTCGATCAATATAAAGAACAGAATATACCACTTGATCGTGATCGTGCTATTTTACTTGTAAATGACCGTTTTGGCGATTTAGGGCAAATGAATGTGCAATATCGTGTGCCGGATGAAGATAAGAAAACTGCATCATCTGTGCGTCGTCGTGCGCAAAGTGCTGTAACGACGCTTATTACAAATGAATCAGAAACAAAAAAACCACCCTTTTTGTCTGTCGAACTTAAAACAAGTACCCCGCCGACAAAGGCAGCAGAATATTTTAATATTCCAGGTTTGAGCTTTGAGATGATAGAATATAATTTAAACAGGCAGGATTGGACGTATAAAACCAATATAATCCTACGTATGGCTGGAGGCGTGCCACAATGAAAAAATTAATAATAGCAGCTTTTTTAATAGTGTTTTTATGTGCCGGGCAGGCCGTTCAAGCACAGAGTTTGGGTGATGACCTTTGCCCGAGCCCTAATGTGGCATCAAAACAAACGCCGAATGACTTAGCGAGCGTACAGTCTGATATTGAGCGTTTTGCACTTTGTTTAAAGCGCGCTGAGTTGCTTGAGCAATTGAATGAACTGTCTGCAAAAAATACAGATTCTTTATTGGGTATTAATAGCCCATCCTCTATGCCAGCCATGCCGAATGACGCTGCTCTGGCTGCTTTGCCACCAATATCGGCTAATGATCTTGGTTTGGATGATATGAGTGAAGATTATAGTCGTGACAAAAATGCAGATGTCGAGATTGCCGAAGACACAAGAACCCCGTGGTTAATTAATGATATTTACGGCATTCACAATAATTTGCGTGCACGTATCACAAGTAAAGACGGTGAAATTGCCAATGTTCGTAATGGGGATGCCCTTTCAGATGGTTACACAGTTAAGTCAATTTCAAGGAGCGGTGTGACCCTTGGTGGTAAAGGAAAAGTTGACTTACAATGGGCACGTTAATAAATCGACGTAGCTATCATTGAGTTAAATAAGGTACAATAGATAAATGGTTGAATTAACAGCAACAGGAAAAGCGAAAGATAGAGCCACAAGCGGTAAGCTTAAAGAGTGGGATGATCGTTTACCTTTAACGGTGCAGGGTGGCCCTTTTGATCGTGGTGAGGAGCTACGTCAAATTGCTGCTTACTTTACGGATGGTAAGTTCTTTGTTTCTAAATCGCATGTCAATAATCCTAAAGTCTTGAGTCTTTTGGCTGAGATTCGCATGGGTGGATTTGGCGAGCCTGATATGGAAGTCGTTGATATTACCCGTGTACAGCTTTGTTACACGGATGCGTCAGGGATTATGGATACGAGAGGCCGTCAAGATGAGGCGAGAATGCGTCGTGAGGTGCTATCTCTTATAGGGGATATGGCTAAACGTCGTGTATCAGACGTACACGTTGTGGTTTATGAATCTTCTTGTTTGGTCAGAGCACGTATTGACGGGTCGATGACGCAGATTGCTGAGTGGCCACCTGAATATGGCCATAGTTTCTGTGCGGCAGCTTTTGCGATGGCTGATGCCTCGGATGTGAACTATCAGCCCTATGAATATCAGGGCGCACGTATTTCTAATCGTAAAGATTTACAACTGCCTGAAGGTGTGATCTCTATGCGTCTTCAGTTCAACCCGACAGTATATAACGGTCGGGCGATGATTATGCGTTTGCTTTACAGCACGGATGATAAGACAGCGGGTGATGTGGGCGCACTTGGTTTTACGCCAGAGCATTTAGAAGATTTTGAGTATTTACGCTCTAAGCCCTTTGGTATTAACATTGTAGCAGGGCCGACAGGTCATGGTAAATCAACAACGTTGCAGCGTAATATTATCTCTATTTTACAAGAGCATAGTTATAATATCGCAATTTATACGGTTGAGGATCCACCTGAATATCCTATTCCAGGGGCGGTGCAGATGCCTGTTGTTAATGCTTCAACGGCAGAACAGCGTTCGGCGGCTTTTACCAAAGCGATCGCCGCATCACTGCGGTCGAACCCTGATCGTTTGATGATCGGTGAGATTCGTGACCCCGCCTCAGCTCAGCTTGCCTTTGAAGCGGCGATGACAGGTCACCAAGTATGGACGACACTTCACTCGAATGATGCGATTACGATACCGTTTCGTTTGCGTGACTTGAAGGTTGAAAGTTACAAACTCGGTGATCCGAGTTTGATGACAGGCCTTATCTCCCAGCGTCTTGTCAGAGTTCTGTGCCCATCTTGTTCAACGCCTATCAAAGAGAATGAGCTTAATCTTAATCTGATGTCTCGTTTGGAATCAGTGCAAATACCGATTGAGCGTTTGCGTCGTCGTAATCCACATGGCTGTGAATCCTGTGGTCGTGGGGCTGGCTATGTAGGAAGAAGCTTGGTTGGTGAGATTATTTTGCCAGATGATGATTTTATGAATTTTGTGAAAAAGGACGACAAACGTTCTGCAGAACGGTATTGGTTGACTCACTTAAATGGCCGTACGATGAACGAACAAATGGTGGATCGTGTGATGGCAGGTCAAGTAGATCCTGTTGATGCCGAGCGTATTGTTGGACCTTTTGCCGTACCTGATCGAGGGTAGTATATGAGTGGTTTGGAAAAATGGTTTTTTGATACCTCAGTTAAATTTGAGTTTAATGCTAAAGAGCGTTTGCGCTTCTATTCCAAATTATCACAGTTATTGGATAATGGTGTGGCGTTGGATATGGCGCTATCTCAGCTACAAAAAGTTGCTGCTAAAAGTCGTGGATCGGTATTAGGGCAGCTCTATGCACGGTGGCGACGCTCTGTTGCCAATGGTGTGAATTTTGGGAAATGTATGGGGCCATATATTCCAAGCTCTGAAGCGATTTTGATTGAAACAGGCGCAGATTCTGGCCATTTAATTATGGCGCTGAAGAATGCAGAAACGGCTGTTGAACAACAAGGTAAGGTGAAAAAGGCTATTGTTACGGCGAGTGCTTATCCTGCTGTGCTGGTGATGATGTTGATTGGCGCATTAGTGCTATCTTCTTATCAGGTTATTCCTACTTTCGCCGAGATTATCCCTGTTGAAGAATGGACGGGTGTTTCGAAGTTAATGGCTAATGTCTCTTCATTTATTCGTGAGTTTGGTTTCTTTATTTTATTAACGGCTATTCTAGCGATTATTGGTATTAGTTATGCTTTACCCAGATGGTCAGGTATGTCCCGCTTGCCATTTGAGAATATAGTGCCGTTCAATTTTTATCGTATGTGGCAGGGATCGGCCTTTTTATTGTCTGTTTCATCATTGATGAATGCGGGTGTTAAATTAGATGAAATGTCTTTGACTCGTCTTGCAAGAAGTGCTGACCCTTATTTGGCTGTTCGGATAAAGGCAGTGAAAAAGTGGATGTCTTCGGGGGCTAATTTCGGAGATGCTTTACAAAAGGCAGGATATAAATTTCCAGATGAGGGGTTAATTGCAGATATGCAAATTTATGCTCAATTACGTGGTTTTGAGCATAATATTTCGAAAATTACGTTTAATTGGGTAGATGATCTTATTGAGGAAGTAAATGTCTCGATGAAGGTTGTTAATACGGTTGTTCTATTCATGATCGCTATTACAATTGGTATGTTAATTATGGCCTTTTTTGGTGTTTTCCAGCAAATTAATGCTTCCACATCTGCATAATTACGTTATATTATTGATACATAAGATTAAAATTTAGGAGTTAAATTATGAAATATCACCCATCACAAGAAAAGGGTTTCTCTTTGCTAGAGCTTTTACTTGTTATTGGCGTAGGTGCTTTGTTGCTTTTGGCAGGTCTTGCGACGTACAGAATTGTGACACAAGGTAATAATGTTAGTTCTGCTGTCAGATTGTTGAATTCATCAAAAATTGGTATTCAAACGCTTTACCAGAATCAATCAACATATGGCTCAACAGGGGCTGATTTAAGTATTATCGCAGCACAGGCAGGTGTCTTTCCTGCTCGGAATGTTATTGATGCGGCTACAGGTCAAGTACGTGACCCATGGGGTAATGATATATCTGTCGAAGTGGGTGCAGCAGATGCGGCAACTTTTGTGATATCTTTAGTTAATTTACCTCAAGAGGCATGTGTTCAGTTAGGTACAGCCTTTACACCGTCTTCTGATTCGGACTTTATTGATGTAACGATTCAGGGCGATACGTACACAGACCCAACTGTTTCTGATGTGCAGGGAAGCTGTGAAGCAGGTGCAACAAACACAATTGCTTGGACATTTATCTAATTTAACGTCCCTTTATTAAAAAATTGTCATAAACCCTTGAGAATCCTTATTTTCAAGGGTTTTTTACACTAAATTTTAACCCTTTTATGGTGTACTATAGATATAGGGAAAAGGGCTAAATATTGTGCTAAATCAGATTAAGCAATGCAGAAAGAAAGAATCAGGTTTTTCACTGGCTGTGATGCTTGTGATTACGATCGCTTTTGCCTTTATTATTGCTTTTATTGCAACCGCAAATAAGGATGCTAGGGATCAACGTACCTTACGGGCTGTGGCATGGCAGATAAAGCAGATCGCACAGGCTGCAAGACTTATGGTACGTAATAATTCTTTGTCACAATTTGTAGAAGATACAAATGCGGATAATATTCCAGATACGCCAAGAGATTTAGCTTATATGATCGCCAATGCGATCGATCAAAATGGGGATGGTATATTAGATGCTCAGTTCAATAAGCAAGCGTTAGATATTAATGCAGCGGGCGCACCTCAACAAATTACTGTGGCGCAATTAGTTGCGGCAGGTTATTTACCGATTAGTTTTGTTAATCAGGATGCGAATGCGGTCGATTTAACTGAAAGCACGATTCTACGTCAGCCTATTACTGTGTATGCAGCAAACTCACCTATTGATGGGGACTCAAATTTAGCAACAACTGTTGCAACAGCCTATGTAACATTAGGCGGGTCGCCAGCTGTAAGTGCAGGTGATGCCATACGTTTATCACGCGTTTTGCAGAATTTAGAAGTACCTGTTTCGGCGCCATTATTTAACGGTGCAGGGGTGAATATTTCTGATAATTGTAATGGCACACCGGCTGTCTCAGCATGGGATACAGGGTGTACAAGCGATGCTGATTTTAATAATTTAACAGGCGCAGCATTCCAACCAGGTGAAATGCTTATCCCTGCATGGAAGTCTGTACGTTTTGATGAGCGTGCTGTTATGCGTTTCCCACAACCAGAAAATACTACCTATGCGACAATGCTTACAGATTTATATATGGGTGATGTTGTGGATGCGAATTGTAAAGCAAATGTGGCAATAGAGGATGTAGGTGATCCAAATTATTATGGTGATGGTGGTGGCGAAAACACAATTGCTTTCAATGAAGATGATGGTGCGGGGGGGATTCAAAAGGTTGATTCAAGATTGTGTCCAACGATACGAGATAACCCATTAACATTTGCAGATAATCGTCGCAATATCATGAATATATCTAATTTAACGCTTCAGCGTATTATAGCGGCAGATCAACGTGATAGAGCTATTGATGGCGCTACCTCAAGGGATGTTAGTGTAACCTTGGATGGTTCGCCTACAGGTGTGGTTGTTGCAGGTGAAACGTATAATGGTATTGAGGATTCTGTTAATATTGATGCTATTGCGGGCAACAGAGATATTGATGATGTCGTGGCGCTTGGTGGTTCACTCAATGTTGATAGTAACGTTAAAATATTTAATGATCCTGATTTCAATTATATTCAGCCGATTCAGCAAGCTTATTTTAACCAGAATGTGAATGTACAAGGTAGTGTTAGTACAGGCTCTGGCGGTACATCTTATATGCGTATATCGGGTAATTTATTAGCCTCACAAGCCAATATTATTACGCCTGAATTACAAGCACCGAATGCCACAATAAATATTGGTATTGCTGAAGGAACGACAGTTGATGGGCAGGTTCTTTCTGCTGATGCGGCCAAGGCATCGGGTCAAACGGTAGTCAGATTAAACAGTATTTTATTACCAGAAGGGATGAATATAGACCCCTCACTCTTATCAACGAGCGATAATATTGGCTTAACAGTACGTGACTTCCGTGTGAACGGTAATAATATTAACGCTCAGTCAGCAAATTTTTCCAACGGCTTGAATGTTGAAAATTTTGTATTGGGCGATCAGGGTAGTGGTTTGTATGGGGCGGCAACAATCGGCCCAGATAGCTATGAAACAATCATGGGTCGTTTAACGGTCGCTAATGGCCAAACATTAACAGCAGATAATGTTGTATCGGACGAGGGTGTTCAGGTGTTTGGTGATACTGTCTTTTCAGGTTTGACAAATATACAGCGTGCTAGTGGTAGCGATCCTGAGGCAGTTTGTTCAGGTGATTGTCCTGAAATTGAAGATATTGACCCGGGGACACCGTTTTAATGGATAAGAGAATGTGCAATTTAGGTCGATTAAAAAGAGAGAAGGGCTTTACTTTGATAGAGCTTCTGCTCGTTGTAGGCGTTCTGGCATTAGTTGGCATAGCAGCAACGGCTATTCTGAAAGATAGTGCTGTACGTGTCTCGAACCAGCGTATTGCAGCTCAAATGCTTGATGTACAGCAAGCTGCAGAAAATTATGTTGCCGCTAATTTCTCGGATATTGTGACTGTTAATATTCCTAATACCAATGATATTGGCGAAGTGCCATTAGCAACATTGAAGACAGATAATTTTTTAGCGGCAGGCTTTAAAGAAACGAATAGGTTTCAGCAAGATATTACTGTTTATATTCGTAATTTAGGGACTAATTTTACAAATGGTTTAACGATTGAAGTTTTGACTATTAGTGAAGATCCAGCAGCTGGAACGGCATATATACCAGATGCACGTTTGCGTAAAATTGCGAGTTACGGTGGTGCTAAACTGGGTTATTCAAGCGGCATTATCACGCCCAACGATATTACAAGTCTTTCTGGTCAATGGAGCATCAATAGAGCGCCATTTGTCGCGGCGGGTACTTCTGTTCCAGATGCGGATGAAGGCGGTTATTTGGCGGCGTATGGCAGGATTTCGCAGGCTGAATCTATGAATAGTGATGTTTTGTATAAGATTCCTATAGCGACAGCTGTCGATGCGAATGTTATGCAAGCTAATCTTGATATGAATAATTATAGTTTAACAGGTGCCAAAGCGATGACTGTCGATCGTTTGGAGGTGGCTGGCAATACTGAAATTTTGGCACAAGGTTTCACGGAGGGTACTTTTGCCAATGCACTCAATATTTCACAAATGGCGCAATTTAATAATGCTGTATCAATTAACCATGCTGTTATTGGTCCTGATGGGTCTGGTTGTGCATTTGACGGCAGTGGCGGCGTTGTTGGTGCAGGGTGTGATATTGTCGGCGGTAATATGGTTGTCAATTTCTCGGACGCTACAAATCCCGCTATCCTTGTGCAAAATGATGTCGATTTTCTTGATGTATCGGCAGTGGCACCGGCTTATACAGGTGCGGTTGTTGCAGAAGATATTATTGTTGAAGGGTCAGGTAATACGGCCGTTACCTTTACATCAGCAGAATTCCAAGATGTTATCGTGAGTAAAGCGGCACCGGGTGCTGATCCTGCGCAATTTGGTAAAGTGACAGCCTTTACGATGAATATGAACGCAGCATCAGGCTCTCAGCCGATTAATGTTGATGCCGGTGCCTTCCAGATGGTTGGAAATGGGGCTGCTACGAATACCTTTGAAACAGTTAATGCCGCAGGGTCTGTTGTTTTACAGGCTATTATTGAAGATACAAATACCAACATTAGTGATTTGCGTGTTACTCGGGCTTTAGATGTATCTGGCAACATGAACGTTTTAGGGACGACGAATGTAACAAAATCGATGGGTGTCGGTACAAAAGTATTCTGTCAGACATCAGGTGGTGATCCATGCTAAAACAGGGATACAACAACATACATCATGAGTCTGGTTTAACGCTGTTGGAATTGCTGCTCTCATTGATTGTGGCGACAACATTGTTGATTGGGCTATCTATTGCTTTACAAAATTTAGCCAGAGATGAACTTGCAGGTAACGCGGCAGAGCATATTGAGCAGATTGCAACGGCGACTGAGGAAATGTTGAAAGACCCAGTAATGTTCGACGCTATTTATTTACGCGCTGTTAATCCTGGATTTACCACGGCGGGTGTTTATGAAATACCATTTACTTTTTTAACGGCAGGTGATGTTGGCTTGGGTCTTGAGCCAAGCTCTGTTATTGCACAAAATGCCAGTGCCTATAGTCCTTTAAAGACTAATTTGGAGATATATGTATTGGTGGCAGATACTGCCGCCACTAGAGCCTTGGATATTTTAATTCTTTCTGAAGACCCTATTTCAACAGACCGTGCTAAGCCTACGGCTGAGTTAATGGGTGGCCAAGGCGGTCTTTATTATGATGATGTATTAGTCGCTGCGAATGACCCTATTCGTGGGATTTTCGGCATTTGGCATGTTAATTTTGCCGATATGGCAGGTACAAGCTGGCACACAGCCGCAACAGCAACAGGTATTTCAACAGATGAAGCCTATATTGCGCATTATTCATACATTAATGAAGAAGATGTTTTTGGTGATTATTTGTATCGTACACCGCAATTCACACGTCCTGAGTTACATGTGATGAATTCTGATTTAAATATGGCGAGTAATAATCTTGTGGGGGTCGATAATATTAATGTTGCGGGAGATTTGTCTGTTACGCAGGATATGATTGTGCAAGGATCGGCTTATGTTGGCGGCGTGACTGACATTAATGGTAATTTTGCGGTAGATGGGCAGGTGCGGGCGCAAGGCTTTGCATTGGGCGATACGATTTTAACGCCTGCAACTCGTTCGGCTTATGGCGTCGGACGCAGTGAATTGGCCGTTCAAAATACTCTGGAAATTGGTCAGTCTATGACTACCGAGGAGCTTCAAGTTGAACGTGTAACAACCAATGAATTTAATGCGGAGAATCTTGTGTCAGGCACAGTTAACCTTAATGGCGGTGCTTTAAACGTGGATTCGGTTGCCGGTATGGCGGTAAGTAACTTAATTAATAATGCCGCCAATCCAAATACATTACAACTTAACCTGCAACGGGAGATTCGTGGCGATACATTGGTTGTGCAAGATAACCCAGCCACCGCAGGCCCTGCATCATTTGATCATGGGGCAGGTAGTTTGGCGACAATTGATACATTAAGTGAAACGACCACTATCAACAATACGCTGTCAGCAATTGATATTGAGAATAAGGGCAATGTGACCTTCAATAATTTTGGTAATTGTGATGATGGCTGTTTTATTAATCCGTAAATACACGTATAATAATTTTCATGAATATTCATTGGCATAAAAAATGGTTTAAATTTTCAGTATGTTCTATTGCTGTTATGGCGGTATTATGTAGTGCTGATGCCTATGCTCAGAATAGTAAACGTCTTACAACAAAATTACCTGATATTTCAGTACCACCTATTGAAGCTGAGCTTAATCGAGACAATGTTTTAAACGCCGAGAATTTTACTGAATACAAGATTCAGAATAAATATTTAGCAGACAAAATTACATTGCAATATCAGATTGCTTTAATTGAGAACCTCATTACTTGGCAAAAACAAGTGAGTGAGATTCAAAAGGCTTATACCAGTATTGGTGTAAATTACACGACACCGCAGCCACCACGTGGTTTATGTGAGCAAGTGCCGGCTAATGTACCGTGTTTTAATGCTTATCCAGAGGTATACCCTGGGACAGAAGATGTATTAGAACAGCGTTTAAAAGAATTAGATGAACAAAAAGCTCAGAAAGCATCAGCTGTCGATGAAGTTGCGGCGTTGCAAAATGCGTTGCGGCCAAATCTGAACTCGAATGAAACAGCACAAAGTGCGCTTGATGCTGTGATTGAAAAAGCGGCCAAAGGTGATATGTCATCTTCATTGAAGAAAAAACCCGTGGCAGTAACATCTAATTACGAGTGGATAGAAATTTTTTGTCTTTCAGGTATTTGTGAGGCTGTCTTAGGCAGTAAAGAAAATGGCGATTTTCGTCGTACAGTTAAGGTTGATGAAACGCTGCCTGATGGGTCGCGTGTGACAAAAGTACAACCGGGCCGAATGGAAGTGACGAAAGCAGGAGAAATCATCCGACTTGACCCTGCGCCTCTTAATAGAAATGAAGCACCCGTGCCACGTGAAATTCCGACGTCTTTAGGTGATTTAGAAGCGCAATTTTCGGGTTTTCCAGGTGCTAATATGACAGCACCAACCAATGCACCACGTGCAACGACACCCCTTAATGATGCAGCACCTGTGCCTTTAACAGATGATAGTGGTTTAGGCGAAACTGGTCTTTTTTAATTTGAGGTTTTTTCTTAATTGCCGCTTAACTCTGCGGACAATTCTTCAAGCTCTTCTTGTTTTGGCTGCAGGAGGACTTCCAGAATAGCTGCCATTATAGCTTCTTGGCGCTGCGCTGATTGAAGGGCATCGTATAAAACCATGCTCTCTGTGGCACTCTTTCTTAGCATCCCGCCTTCATAACCTAGCTTACTAAAGTTAGTTGATTCAAAAGCAGGGTTTGTATATTGGATTTTGGCCAAGAACTGCAACTGCCCTTCATAGCTGGGTAAATAGTTTTCATTACCTGTATACGCAGCATATTTTTTGTCAGTTGCGCCTTCATCACCAATGATCTCTTTAATTTCATTGGTTAAGAATTGTCTTTCTCCGTCGTTATTGCTACGCAGAACGGGTTCTTTGTCTTTGGCTAAAAGATGGTTGAGCGAGTTATCAACAATTGAGGTAAGCGAGTCGAATGTTTTCTTTTCTAAGATATATTCAATTTCATTTTGACCCAACATGCCAGTTTCCTCGTTATAGCTGTCTTTGATGGCCTGTTCCGTGATGGGTGTAGTTGCCCGCTCACCAGTATAGTGATCTATGAATCCCTTGAGCTTATATTTTTCTTCTGCGCCAGTATTTGGTTTGCCACAACCTGGGTCTTCTTGCTCAATATAGGTAGGGTTGGTTATAAAATTAGTAATGCTAAGATCATCGCCGTCATCACATTTAGAGTGGAAATCTGTGCTTTCTCCTTGTAAAGCGTCGGCATTAATTTTGGCAATTATAGCGGCGCCGTATTTTGCTTTACATTCTTCAACATATTTTGAAACACTGCCATTAAGATCATTTTCGCTGTAGTTAAGACAGTCTTTTGCTCTTCTTACAAGGTTCTCCAGAGGTCCTTCTTGGGCGCCAGCATTGTCGGCCATTTTATCAGCATTGATGGTTGCTGTATTAACGGAGGTCGCAAAGGCACTAGATTGGTATTTATATTGCGTATTAATCTTACATTGCAGGGCCATTTCACCACTTTGTTCAGAAAGACCAGTATCTTTTGTCGCATTGAAAACGTCTTTTTCTAGGCTATCGTGGATTGCACGACTATGTATGGAATCTTGTAAAGCGGCTTCGCGTGTTTTATTAAGCGCTTCAAAAGCCAGTTTCTCATTTTGACGCTTCGATTCATTTTGACGCAAGGCCTGCGACTTAAAATCAAATAAATCGGTCAAGAAGCTGAAAAATGTTGTCACAATGTTAGTAAGAAAACTTATAAGGCCTTTAATGATAACCTTTTTGAAGAACTCACCAAGAAGTTCAGTAAGAAGCTGCATAATAGCAATACCACCGCTAATAACATTAGCTGCTGTGGTATAAAAAACAGGTTTTGCATTAGGTGATTGGGCGCATTCCCCATTTTCCGTTTTATGAGGACATTCATCATATTTATATACAACGCCTTGTTTCGTCGGTTTCTCTTCCTCTTTTAATGTTTGGAAAGAGGTGTAATTACCGGCCGCATAGGCTTGTGCAACAGGCACAAAGGCCATCATAAAAACAAGGGTGAGGCATAGTAATCCATGATGAAATGTGTGCTTCATCATTGGCCACCTTGTGATATTAATTCGCTTTTTTCTTCTAACTCACGTTGTTTTGGTGTCAGGAGCACTTCTAATATAGTGGCCATCACAGCTTCTTGACGTTTCATGCTTTCAAGAAGATCGTAAGTTACAATATTTTTAGTAGCTGCCATGAGCTGCATTTTATTTTCAAAATCTTCTGGAGCTTTTGAGATAATAAAATCCGGATTCAAATAGACCAATTTTGCCAAATATTCTAACTGTGCTTCATAGCTAGGCCCTTGTTTCTTATTAGGGTCGCCCATGATTTCAAGTTTGTAATTCTCATAGGCATCTTGAGGCTTGTCTGCTGATGGATCATTAAGTTTGTTACCTAGAAGAATGTCCTGTGCTTGATCAAATAAATATCTATTTTCAACTGGTGATGGTCTTTTATAAGCGATCTGGTTAATAAAGACATTTTGCGCCACACTGCGTTGTGCTGATAGACTTTTATGGTTAAGTAAAAACTCAACAGCTTCAAGACTGGGTAATCCAGTATCTTCGTCAATAGATTCCTCAATCACGTTTCGTGGTAAAGGTGTTACTGCCGTCCGGAAAACATTTTGTAAAAAGAATTCGGCGATTGCCTCATCTGAAGCTAAAGATCTTTTTTGCCATTTATCGGCTTTACCAGTAGCTTCATTCATGTGCAGGTAATAGCCTAATCCCCATGTTTTACGACCATTAATTGCCTTATAATAGCTCGTATCCATGTTATAAATCGTATTGTCTTTTTTGAAAGAGCCTGCACCGCCTGTTTTTCTGTCTCTTGCGTTAATTGGCGGCAGTAAGCCAGGCATATCACGGCCAGCGGCATCTTTATAGGCTTTGGCAACGTAATTACATTTAGCACCTTGGCCTTCAGAACAGGTTGCTGGACAAAATGCTTTTGCTGCCCCATTCATATCGCCAGATTTCTCAACTTTTGGGTCACCTGGGTTACAGAATAGAAGCACCGTACCCCAGCGATCATTGATCTCATCTAATGGTCCAGCCGCACCAGGTCCTTCATTGATGATATTTTCTTTGTTACTAGCATCAGATGAATCATCTGGGTTGCCAGAATCATCTGGGCCTGTACCGCCGCCACCACCGCCGCCACCGCTAGCGGCACTATATGAACCAGTCGAGGTTTGAGCATTTTTATCAGATTGAATTTCAGCCAATCCTTCAACGGTGACCTTTCCAGCGACCAAAGCCGCAGAGACGCCTTGACGTGTAGAATTGTCTCTACACATTAAGCCGACAAGTCCTGAATTAAAGGCAACGTCAAGAGGCAGTTTAGCGTTAAAAGCGTCCTTTTCCATAGCTCTATGTATGTTATCGCTTTGTTGCGCGTCGAGTATTGCTGCATCACGTGTCGCATAAAAGGAATCTGTTGCCATTGCTTCGGTTTGAAGCTTGTCAGCAGCTTGTGAGTTATTGGCAACTTCGTCTTGTGTACTATTATCTAAGAAGCCAAAAACGACCTGCAATGTTTCTAGAATAAAGCTAAAAAATTCTTGAAGTGCAGAAACAGCTTTACTTGCTATGTTGCTGTAACCAGAAAGTGCACCGGGTAATTGATAGCCATAAACATCATTTTGGGCACCTTCAGCTTGTGCCGGTATATATTGGGCGGGTACAATATTTGCTTGTGTAGCTTGAGGTGTTTGTTGCCTTAGTTTCTCTACTGCTTTTTCATATGCGGGAGAAGGTTGGTAATCAATATAAGGGCGCGGTTGATTTTGCTGATTTGCATTATCATGCTGCGCATAGCGAGGAATGGGCGTGTACCCTGCTTCGGCATATGCCGCAAAACTTGGTAATAAAGCTAGTAAAAAAGCTAAAAGCAGACAAGCTGCCTTATTTATACACACCATCGATTCCTCATGCTCACAGTCTTTAATTTTTAGTATACCATGGTTTTTATATGAATTTCCACTTGAGAATCACATTTTTTGTAAATATTATGAAAAATTAAGTTATTTGAAGGATTTGTCTTTGCAAATGGCGATAAACATTTTAGATTGAATCATGGCTAATACGAAACCACCTGTAAAAGAGTCCCCGAAATCTGCTAAGGCAATGCCTGTAGATGAGAAAGTAACATCATCGGCATTAAACGCCGTTGTCACGCGTAATAGCTTTTATCGTGATGGATATCGCTCTTTAGTAAGAATCACAATGATGCAAACGGTTGCCATTGTCGGGTTGATCTTAGCTTTAGTCTTTTTTATGGGTTTTACAGAGCCACGTAACCAATATTTTGCAACGACGGAAGATGGGCGTTTAGTGCCAATGATAGCGTTAAGTGAGCCTAATTTATCTCATCCTGCGCTTGTTTCATGGGCGGCTCAGGCGGCGACCGAAGTGATGACTTTCGGATTCCATGACTATCGTACACGGTTACAAGAATCATCTCGTCATTTTACACGTGATGGTTGGCAGAGCTTTACCCGTGCATTGCAAGATTCTGGTGTTATTGAAGCAGTTAACAAGAACCGTCAAGTAGTGACAGCGACACCAAGATCAGCACCAATTATTCGTTCTGAAGGTATTAAAGATGGTCGCTATCAATGGGAAATAGAGATTCCTATGTTGATAAACTTTCAGTTAGGTGCAAGTTCACGGACAAATTCACAGATTGTTCGCTTAATTGTTGTACGTGTACCAAGGCTTGAAAGCCCAAGCGGCATTGGCATTCAGCAATGGGTCGCTTTCGCAGGTTAGGTACAGATAGTTCTTTCATAAAAAAGCTTGCCAACCCCCTATCAACAGGGCTATTTTGGAGCGTGTAATACATACCAACATAAGAAAACATTAAGGGCTGTCAGCTTTAGCAAAACCAATGATTATTAACAATTACAGAAAAATATTTTTCACCGCCCTTTTAAGTATGTCTTTCATGGCTTCTGCTCATTCTGCGTTTGCGCAAATGAGTTTGGAGCTTTTTAATGAGCAAAGTAAGAAGCAAGAAGAGGCTAATTCCAAACCTGCACCAAAAATACGAGAGGGTGGGCAAGTTGGCACAGTGAATGCCCAGTCGCCTGAGTTGCCGCCAGTTAATATTCAGAATAATGAGCAGTTACGTGGTGTTTTAGATGCAGCCAATATGACTCCTGAAGAGCGCCAAGCAGAGATGGAGGCGCAAGCAAGAGATCTCGCTTTTGATGCGGCTGTTAATGGGTTGTTACCGTTAAGGCCTGATGAAATTCGCCGCTTATTGGGCAAGTATGATGAATCAACAGAAGCGGCGCAAACGCCTATCATGGATGCGCCTGAGCCTGAAATTACAGTTCAAACTGTTTCATTAGATCCCGGTGTGGCACCGCCAATTATTAAAGTGGCACCAGGGCATGTGACAACGCTTTCTATGCTCGATCAATCAGGTGAGCCTTGGCCTATTCAAGATGTAAGTTGGGGTGGGGATTTTGATATTTTGCAGCCAGAAGATGGTGGGCATGTGTTGCGGATTAGTCCTTTAGGGGCCTATAATCGTGGCAATCTCTCTATTCGTCTTGTCGATCTCAATACACCTGTGACTTTTATGCTGCAGACACATCGTGATGTTGTTCAATACCGCTTTGATGCACGCATACCAAAATATGGCCCAAGTGCCTCTGTACCCATCATCGAACAAGGTGGACTTAAAACAGAAGCTGGTAGTGCAACACTAGTGTCAATGCTTGATGGTGTTATCCCCTCTGGTGCAAAAAGGATGATTGTTGAAGGTATTGATGGCAGAACGTCCGCTTATATGTTGAACAGTGAGGTTTATCTGCGTACGCCATATACATTGTTGTCACCAGCATGGTCTAATTCAATTAATTCTGCTGATGGTTTAAAAGTTTATACAATACCAGAAACACCTGTTTTACTTTTGTCTGATAATGGTAAGATGGTGCGGGCAACGCTTTCTCAAAAAGCAGATGATGACGATATATAGTAACAGATAATATAGAATCCTTTTAATATGGTTGATGATAATAATACAGAAAACGGCTTTGATGACTTTGATGATGGTTTTGATGGCTTTGAAACGCAAGTCGGTAAGGGTCAGTCATTAAAAGATGTGTTCGCCAATAACCCTCTACTTAAGATGGGCCTTGTTCTGGCAGCTGTTTTGATTGTTGTAGGGGGTGTTTTCCTTCTTGCAGGCAATGGCTCTAACGAGAATCAATCACAAATTGCAGGGGCTCCAGCGACACGTGCTGTGCTCGGCCCTGATGATGAGCTGACACCTGCTATGAAGCAGGCTATTGAGGAGACTGATCAGCAAGAGGCGGATCAAGCGTTGCGCAGTGGCGTAGGGAGTGCTGTTCCCACTATTGCCTTTGGTGACCAAGACCGTGTATTGAGTGATCTTGAGGCGGATAGCACTAATGACGATGAGCAGGATCCTTTCAAGCAGTGGCGGATCAAGGAGTTTGAAGAGCAAGTTGAGCAGCAAAAAACACAAATGGCGCAAGAGCAAGATCAGTTTGTTGAAAGTTTCGATCAAGCTGTGAGTATGCAACCAGACCCAAATGCTGTAGCGGCCCTGTCAGATGCTATGTTGGCGCAAATGCAGGCGATTTTAGAAACACAACAAATATCACCGATTACGCTTATGACTGTCACACAACCGCAGATTGCAGGTGGTGGTGCTTTTGGTCAATCGGGAGTGAATAGTTTTGGTAACGCCGTTTCTCAAAATGGGCAAATACAAGGGCTGCAACCGCAGCAAGTAGCACCATTAGACGTCCAGCCAGATCCGGTTATTACGGCGGGTACAGTTTTATACGCTCAATTAATGACCGAGGCAAATACAGACGCACCAGGACCTATTCTGGCGCAAATTGTCGATACACGTTTTTCAGGCGCTAAAATTATCGGCGATTTTGACAATACCGATCGTTATATCACTATTAAGTTTAATAGAATGACACGTGGCAAGAAATCTTATTCTATTCAGGCTGTAGCGCTTGACCCTGATACAAATATTAGCGGTATGGTAACAGAATATGACGGACGTTATTTCCGTCGTGTTGTTTTGCCTGCTGCTGCAAGGTTTATTGAAGGTATGGGATCGGCCTTCTCTGAACAGCAAACGACAACTGTTGTTGGCGCAGGTGGTGCAACCGTTTCTGATACGGAAGACCTTGATGTTAAACAAGAGGTAGGGCGTGGTGTAGAAGAGGGTGCACGTAAGTTTGATGACATACTTGATGATGAAGCGCAACAGATTGAACCGCTTATTCGTGTGGCGGCAGGCACACCTGTAGCGATTTTCTTTACTGACGATGTGTATGATCCTAATGATGCGGCGATACTGCGACAACAGCAGTATAATAATCAGGGTGGTTTTGGTGGATTAACAGGTCAATTTCCCTATGCGCAGCAAGGTTATGGTCAATATGGTATTCAACCTCAACCTTATGGAACACAATTTGGTGGTCAATACCCTTTAAATCAGCAGCCTTTATTTGGCGCAACGCAGCCAACCCAGCAAGTTAACCAATATTTGAACGGCCAATAATGAGTGACGATCCGCAAAAGCCAGAAGATGAAACGCAGTCAGAACAAGAAAATGCTGGCTCACAAGCTTTTGATGATTTAGCACAAGGTGTGGACTCTGAAGCCAATCAGTCTGAACCTGAAATGCCTGCTCCTGAAGAGGTAGGTGACTTTACCGATAATTTCTCAGAAAATTACATTCCTGATGAAGCTTTCGATGAATTTGATACCTTCGATGATGCTGAATTCTTGGAGGATAATTTTTATATAGATCCAGCCATGGAAGAGCCTATTGATGCTGAGTTTTCAGAATTCCAAGATTCTGAATTTCCTGAAGCGCATGTTGAATCAGGAGAGGATGCTGAAGCTGAATTTCCATCAGATGATGAATGGGTGGATGAAAAGCCTCAAGAAGAAGTATCTTCTGATTCGTCTGATTTTAATCAAGGTGAGCAGAAACCTCACGCAGGTAGTCCTTTGTCAGCGCTGTTTGGTGGTGGTAATGCAAAACTCTTTAACTACGCTGTTTACGGTGTGGTGGGTTTCATTGTGATAATTATTGGATATTTAACATTATTCTCGGGTGGTGACACTCAATCGCAACAAACGCTGCAATTAGCCAATGCCCAGCAACAACAGCAAAATCAAATGCTCCAATCGCAAGAGCCGCAAACGCTCTCTGGCATTTTAAATTCAGGGACCTTAGCGACCAAACAGGATAAGCAATTGCAGCGTAATACACTAGATGATCTTGATGCGTTAGAAAGTCAAATCCGAGATGTTCCTGCGCCTAAAACAGTGTCTCAACAATTAGCAAATACGAATCAAGTCGCTGATTTTGGCGAAAGACAAAGTTTAGGTGGACTGCCGTCACCGACGCCGATTTCGAACGAGATGGCTGTTCCAACTACTAATGTGAATGCAGAGCCTTTGGCGCCATTATTGTCGTCGCAGCAGGCAGTTAACGATAACGCAGCGCCTGCAGATATTACTGCACAACCGCAAGGTGACAGGATGTCTGACTTTGAGCCGTATCAACCTAAAGGTACAAATGATGGCTTTAATGATGCATTATCATTGCCTGCGCCCTTTGGTGATGCAAAACCAAAAGAAATTGAACAGCAAAATAAAGCTGAGGCTTTAGCGGAACTGCAATCGATAGAGACAACAGCTGAAAAAATGGGTAAAGCAGAGGCCGAAGCAGAAATGGTCTCAAAGCCTAAGCCGAGAGGTAGTAACCAAGAATTGGTAATATTGGCAGAAACTTTGACAGAAAACATGGCACGTTTTGAAAAGCAAACAGCAGCTTTTGTCGAGCGTATAGAAGCGGTTGAGCAAAAAATTAATAGTGAGGGCGTTTCTGCCGAGTCGTCCGCTGATTACCAGAAGTTGGCTAATAGTATTGAGGCTTTAAACAAAAAGGTATCAGGTTTAGAGCGAAAGGTAAGTCAGTCTTCTGTGTCACATTCGAAACCATCTGTAGTATCTAACTCAACGAAATCAATTACACGTACACAGCCCGTTGCACAAAAGCCTGCAGTGAAATGGGAGTTGCGAGCGGCATCACCAAATCAGGCATGGGTATCACGTCAGGGTAATAGCACCCTTAAACAGGTTTCTGTTGGCGATCAATTGGAAGGTTTGGGCACGATTAAGAGTATCGCTCTTAATAATGGCCGATGGATCGTGAGTGCCTCGCAAGGCCAAATAACTCAGTAATTTAGTGTAATAGATATAAAAATGAACAAGATTTAATTGTTTATTAATGTTTTATGTCTAAAATTCTTCATAGGGTGTAGGCTTTGTGAAAAGCTTATGTAATGAGGATTTATTTTCAGAGCTTTTTTTTGCGTGAAAATAACGTATAATTATCGTGTTTTATATAAATACGAATGAGAGTGTGAAAAGGGATAAGATGAGTACGCTAAGAATGCAGAGCATTCATTTCTTACTATTTTTGACGACATTAGTGGCGGCCACTTTATTGAGTGCAGCTGATGCTTATGCCGTGTCGCCTTTTGCGCTACCGCTTAGTGCTTTTTCAGCAGTTAATGCCGGCGGTGGAGATGCCACAACTTTGGGTGGGATGATGAGTACTCTTACCGAGAATTTAACTAATTTTCCGCTGCTTTTTAGTGCCGTTTCTTATCTTATGGGTCTCGTTTTTTGTGCCTATGGCCTGTTGAATTTTGTTAAGCACGTTGATAATCCGTCACGTGAGCCAATTAATACACCTATTCGTTATTTATTTGCGGGGGCCTTTTTTATAGCACTCCCTGCACTTGCAGGTATAGCCGTCAGAACCTTTGGTTTGGCCGATGGTGATGCGCTTGATTTAGGGCTCGAAGGACTTAAAGGTGGTCAGGTTGGTACTGTTGATGGCATGTTGATGTCGTTATCTTCGGATATCTATGGTCCAAGCTTAATGCTATTAAGTGCCTTTAGTTATGTTGCGGGTATATTTGTGTTGATGAATGCTATTTTCCGCCTGACAAAAAGCATGGATCAGGGTCCTCGTGGACCATTAGGTCTCGGGACAGTGATGAGTTTCTTTTTGGCAGCTATATTGCTTTCTGCGCCACAAGCATTGAGTGGTATTTCGTCTACTTTATTTGGCGATGCAGGCATAGTAACGAACCCTGTTTTTGCCGATGGTGCTGGCATGGATGCTGATCTGAAGGCGCGTGCTGAAGCGATTATGACAGCGATCGAGAGCTTTCTTATTATTATTGGCGTTATTAGTTTCTTCCGTGGTTGGTTTATTCTTAGATCAGTGGCGGATGGAAACGGCCAAGCAACTGCAATGTCGGCATTTAGTCATATTATTGCAGGGGTGATAGCCGTGAATATTGGGCCGTTTGTTAATGCGGTTCAACAAACCTTTGGATTAGATCCTGCGAATGGGTTACTATTCCAATAGAATTTAATGAATTAGGGCGTAATAGAAAAGGAGAAATACTATGAAAGCACTAAAAATACAAGGCCAAAGACTATCAGCCGCAGTTATCGGTGGTTTTACGGCAGGAACTTTTTCTACAGAGGTTTTCGCTCAAAGTAGCGCAAGTCTCG
>MDSV01107975.1_pt1 | contig 36100 bp, 38 predicted proteins | sample 810851 | NCBI WGS metagenome assembly MDSV01 (sample SAMN05326640, study PRJNA326480) | marine metagenome | isolation source: seawater | place: Atlantic Ocean: North East | collected 2012 | reverse complement strand
GTTGGCTAGATGAATTGAAACCTTCAGTATTAAAAAAAGTTGAAATTGTGGTAGGCGATGTAAGAGATTCTGATTTAATAAATTATTTATATACAAAATATAAATTTAATTAATTGTATGTCTTTATTATTGTTGAATTATAAAACTTATTCAAATTACCATATAAGCTTATTAAAAAAAAAGTTTGACAAAATTCATTTGAAAGATTTTAAAGAAAAAAAAAATTTAATTAATTTTTTAAAAAAAAAAAATAAAGAAAAAAATACTATTAAAGCCATATTTCTTAGTTTTGGTATTTTTTACGATAAAGATGTTTTTAATTTGTTAGATGACAATTGTTATTTGGTAAGCCCCACAACATCCTTAACTCACTTAAGAATAAAAGATTTAAAAAAAAATCAAAAGTTGATTTATTTAGATAGAAAAAATTTTGGAAAAAAATTAGCAAATATTCCTTCAACTGCTGAACTTACAGTCGCCCTAATATTAGCATTATATAAAAAAATTTATTCATCAATCAAGGATGTTAAAAAAAACTTTTGGAACAGGGAAAATTTTGTTGGAAATCAATTATTAAATAAAAAATTGGGAATAATTGGTATGGGAAGAATAGGCAAAATAGTTTCAAATATTATGAAAAGTTTTGATTTAAAAATCTATTATTTTGATAAAAAAAAGATCAAATACAAAAAATTTCAAAAAAAATCCTTAAAATATATTTTTTCAAATTGTGATATTATTTCAGTACATTTAGACTCTAGTTTAAGCAACTACGGTATAATAAAAAAAAAATATTTTAATTTGATGAAAAAAAAATCAATTTTTATAAATACCTCTAGAGGTGAATTAATCGATGAAAATGCTTTGTTAAACGTTTTAAAAAGAGGTAAAATTTCAGGTGCAGGTTTAGACGTTTTAACGGGAGATGGAGGCTGGGAAAATAATAAATTTAGACATAAACTTGTAGATTTTTCAAAGAAACATGACAATCTCATAATTACACCACATATTGGGGGCAATACTAGTGAGGCAAGTTATCTTACAAAAAAAATAATAATAAAAAAATTATTGTCCTATTTTTAGAATAATGAACTTTAGAAAAAATAAAAAAAAATTGATAATTGCTGAGGTAGGTCAAAGTCACAATGGTTCTTTCAATGAAGCTAAAAAACTTATTGATTTAACTGCGAGAGCGGGAGCAGATGTAATAAAATTTCAAACTCATTTTGCTGATGCCGAATCAACTTTAGATGAAAAGTTTAGAAAAGGTTATAATTTTAAACAAAAGAATAGACTTGAATATTGGAAAAAACATGAATTTTCTGAGGAAAAATGGTCAATGTTAAGAAAATATTGTAAAAAAAAAAAAATACTTTTTTCAAGTTCGCCATTTTCTGAAAAAGCTTTCAAAGTTTTAAATAAGCTAGATATCGATATATGGAAGATTGGATCGGGAGAGTTTTTTTCAGAAAGACTTAATGAACTAATATTCAGTACAAAAAAACCCGTCATAATTAGTACAGGACTTTCAAATTGGAATGATATACGTAATAAAATAAGCAGATTAAAAGAAAAAAAAACTAATTTTTTAATAATGCAATGTACATCGAAATATCCTTTATCTCTTAATGAGGTTGGCATGAATATTATTAATGAAATTAAAACAAAATTTAATTGCCCTGTAGGTTTATCGGATCATTCAGGAACAATTTACCCTATATTGATGGGTCTTAGTGATAATATTACTCAAGCTATAGAAGTTCATGTATCAAAACCTCAAAATAAAAATAATCCTGACAAAAGTTCTTCATTAACATTTAAAGAATTAAAATTTGTTTGCGATTATAGGAAAAAAATTGAAATATTAAAAAGTTCAAAATTAGATAAGAATTTAGTGTCATCAAAATTGAAAAAAACTAAAGTTTTATTTACAAAAAGTATTTGTTTGAGAGAAAACTATAAAAAGGGACATCGTATATTAGTAAAAGATATATGTTTCAAAAAGCCTGGAAACGGGATATCTACTTCTCAGATAAATAAAATTGTAAATAAAAAACTTTCTAAGAATTACTCAAACAAAAGATTATTAAGGTGGAGTGATCTTGAAAAATAAAAAAAAAATCTGTGTAGTAATAAATAATAGAGCAAACTATGCTCGGATACAAAGTTTTTTGATACATGCTAATAAAAGTAAAAAAGTTGAGTTAAAAATTATTTTAGCTGGATCAAGTCATTTATTTAAGTATGGCGATATATCCGATATTGTAAAAAAAGATAAACTAAAGATTAGTTTAAAATTGCATACTGTTGTGGAAGGTAATGATCCAAGTTGTATGGTAAAAACCACCTCTAATTTGATGAATGAGCTTACAACTGCATTTGAAAATATGAAACCTGATATTGTTGTTGTTATAGCCGACAGACATGAAAATCTTGCAGTAGCAATAGCAGCAAGTTATATGAATATTACTTTAGCACACATACAAGGAGGTGAAGTTACTGGTTCGATAGATGAGACAGTAAGACATGCAATTACGAAACTGTCCCATATACATTTTCCTTCCACATCAAGAGCCAAAAAATTTTTATTGAATCTTGGTGAAAGAAAAAATACTATTTTTAAAACTGGCTGCCCCTCTTTAGACATAATTAGAAAATCTAATAAAAAAATTGACAGAAAATTTCATTATAGAAATTCCTATGTTGGTACTAAAATAAACTTTTTTAAAGATTATATTGTCTGTTTAATGCATCCTGTAACCACTGAATTTAAAGAAAATAAAATTTATATAAAAGAATTAATTGAAAGCATAAGACTTTTAAGACAAAAAATTCAAATTGTAATATTATGGCCAAATGTGGACTCTGGAACAGATTTTATATCTAAATCTATTAGAATGCTTTTAAGTGAAAAAAAGAAAAATAATATTGCTGCTTATAAAAACTTTTCGCCTGAGGATTATATTAAATTAATATTTAATTCAAAATGTTTGGTTGGTAACTCTTCATCTGGAATCAGGGAAAGCTCTTATTTAGGATTACCTTCTGTAAATATTGGATCAAGACAAATTAATAGGGAGAGAGGCCTAAATGTGATTGATGTTAGAAATAATTCTAAAGAAATCTTATCAGCAGTTCTTACACAGTTAAAAATTAAAAGATATCCAAAAAGCTTTTTATATGGAGACGGTTATGCAGGAAAAAGAATTCTTACATATTTATTAAGTAAGAAAATTAATAAAAAAAAAGTACTAAATTATTTGAAATGAAGATTGTTAATAATTTAGTATTAATACCCTCAAGAGCAGGATCAAAAAGAATAAAAAATAAAAATTTTATATTTTTAAAGAAAAAAAAATTGTACGAGTATTCCCTTAGTCATGCAAATCTAATAAAAAGAAAATTTAAAAGTACAATAATCGCTCTAACAACGGATTATATTGGTAAATTAAAAAAAAAAAAATATTTTGATATTATTAAAAGACCTAAAGATATCTCTAGAGACAGCTCTAAATCAAAAGAATATATTCTTCATACATTATTATTTTATAAAAAAAAAAAAATTAATTTTAAAAATATTATTATTTTACAACCTACATGCCCTATAAGATCAGAAAAAGATTTAATTGGATGTATAAAAATTTTTAAAAAAAAAAAAATTAACTCCTTGATATCTGTTTATAAAGAAACATATTTAAATGATAGTGTAAAATATTTAAGTAAAAATAAATTAGGTTTACCTTTTAGAAAAAACCATAATCATGGCACTGATGGTAAGAGAAATAAAACTTATTTTGTGAGAAATGGGTCAATATATATAATTTCTGCAAATTATTTTTTAAAAACAAAAAATATAATATCTGATAGACCATATTTATATCAAATGAAAAAAATTAATTCAATAAATATTGATACTATAGAAGATTTAGATTTGATAAAAAAAATTATTTAAAATTTTTTTTTAAGTAATAAATATTTATTATTTGCCAAATTGGTAAACCAAAATTTATTTTATTCTTTTTAAATCTTGTCCAATATAGCTGAACTTCTTTTTTCTTAAGATATTTATTTTTTTTATAAAGATTTTTAGAAAAAATTATTTTATCTATCCATTGGATTAATTCTTTATTTTTGAACCAATTTGTTTGTGGACTCTGAATAGTTTTTTTTTTTATAAACCAATCATTGTAAAATTTTATATTAGACATTAAAAAATTTCTCATTGGCATTTTACCCAGATTACCATCATAGTATTTACTTTTATCTAAGCTTAAACTTGTCTCTATAAATCGTGAATCTACATATGGATTTCTAAATTCAATTGAGCTAGACATGCTTGCTCTATCAATCATATGCATTGTCCTTGGTATTTTATATTTAAAAATCATATCTAATTGAAATTTATGTATTTTATTATTAGTATTTTTCACAAATTCTTTCTTTTTTTCCTTTTCGTTATGATTTCTTATAAGTTTAAAATTTGATAATTTTGTTCCATCTATCAAAGTGTATTTGAGATTTTTTATTTTTTTCAATTTAAGACTAGGATTTAATATATCATAACCGCCCAAACATTCGTCTAATCCATAACCACCTAATAATACTTTTATTTTATCTTTTTTTGCTTGTTTGAATAATTTTATAAGCCCAATATTCATGATGCCACCTAATGGAGCCTCATTTATAACTATGGACTCGTCAAACATTTTAATTATATCTCCTGGAATAATATTTATAATTTTGTATTTAATATTAAAATTTTTACAAAATCTAATAACATCAGATTTTTCCAGATTAAAATTTTTAAAATGTATAAAATATGCAACTTTTAAAATATTTATTTTTCTCAAAAAAAATAATATGGCGCATATCGATCTTGAGTCCAGGCCACTCGAAAGGCATATTCCAATACCTGTATCACTTATAAGATGTTGATTAGTTATTTTTATTAAGCTTTTATTAAATATATTACTACTCTTAAATCTTAAATATTTTAAATTATAATCTGAAAAAAATTTTTTAAATTTTATTTCTTCATTTTTTCTATTAGATAATTTCAAAACTCCATATTCTCCAGCATTAACTTGCTTAGTTCTTTGAAAAAAAGTCTCTCTAGAATATCCATAATTATTAGTTAAAAGATAATTTTTGATCTCGTTATCATTCAAATTAAAATTAAAGAATTTTTGTATTGGTTTAATCTCGCTTGAAAAAAAAATACATTTTTCATCTTTATAAAAATAAAGTGGTTTTTGTCCAAGATGATCTCTTGAAAATATAATGCTATTATTCAGATTATCGTATATTAAAAAAGAAAACATTCCTTTTAAATATTTAAAAACTTTATTTCCATAAATGACATATAAAGCTAAAAGTACCTCAGTATCAGAAGAGGTAGTAAAATTATATTTTTTTTTAATTTTTGATTTTATTTCTTTAAAATTATAAATTTCACCATTATATAAAAGCATGTATCTTTTATCCCTTGAAAAAAAAGGTTGGTTTGATCTTTTATTTATATCTTGAACTGACAATCTATAATGACATGCAAATATTTTTTTTTCTTTAAATATTTTTTTATAATCCGGACCTCGATGTTTTATTAATGAAGAAATTGATTTTAATTTTTTTACATCTTTTTCGTTAATATCAGTTTTATTGTAGTAAAAAATAAATCCGCACATGAATATATTTATATTCTGTATCCTCCATCTACATGGATATTCTGACCATTTAGATAATTTGATTTATCACTTAAAAGATAGTTTACTGTATTAAAAACATCTTCTTCTGAACACATCCTGCCTAAAGCAACATTCTTATTGTATTTATTTACGAATTTTTTAGTTAGGTTGTGCTCCACTCCTCCTGGAGAAACTATATTTGAAATAATTTTACTTGTTCCAAATTTACTTGCTATCCAAGTGTTTATTCCATTTAAACCGAACTTGCTAGCCGAATACCCAATAGGAGTAAAAAATTTTTCATTTACGTATATAGAATGATCTGGACTTCTACTTCCATAAATACTGCCGATTGTGATAATTTTTTGTAGATTTTTGTTTTTATTATGATGTTTTATAAAATATTTTATACAATAAAAAACACCATTAAGATTTATATCTATATTTTTTTGCCAATTTTTTTCATCAAAAAAATCGTTAACGTTTTTTCTATCTTCTTTAGATCCCTCAGATGTGTATCCAGCAGTATTTATTAAGCAATCGAATATACCATACTTTTTTTTTATATTTGAAAAAAATAAGTTAACATTGTCGGCTTTTGTTATATCTAATTTGTAAAACTTAAAATTTTTTTTACTTTTAAACTTAGATGTTTTATCTGCTCCTATTATTAATTTTATTTTTTTATCTTCAGAAAATTTTTTCAAAAAAAAACTTCCCAAAGTACCCGATGAACCAACTAGAACTATCTTTTTATTTTTCATAAATTTTTTATATACAATATGCATTCTTATTTAAAGAATTTAATATCAAAAGTTAATGCAATCGTATCTTGGAATTTCAAAAGGTTTATTCTTTAAGTTATTACTATTTACATCTGCTTTGTTAACACTGTAAGCATATTTAAATTTATTTAATTTCAAAATTTTGATTGTGTTTGAATTATAAGATTTTTTACCACCATAAGGATAGCAAAAATGTGATAAATTTTTTCCAATAATTTTTTTAAGATACTTATTAGATCTACTAATTTCTAATTTTTGCTCTTTAAAAGTAAGCTTAGATAATAATCTATGGCTATGTCCGTGCGATCCTATTATCATTCCCATATTATACATCTTACTTATTTCTAGATTATTTAAATAAATATCTTTTATTTTTTTTTTTATTTTAAATAATTTCATTAACTTATCTAGTATCTTACTTTGTAAAAAAATATCCTTTGATAAATAATTTATTATAGATTTAAACTCAATTTTATCTTTTTCATCTTTAACATGATTATTATAAATTTTACTCAAATGTTGAATTTTATTATAACTCTTAAAAAGATTTTTATTTTTAATTATATTTTGATTTATAATTAGATTTTTTAATTCTTTAAGAGCCAAACTTGATTTTTTCTTACCAAGTATCAAATGTGTTTTGTGCACATTAAGTATTTTTTTATTTTTTAATGGCTGAGTTGGTATAAAAAAAATACCTGTAATGTTATTTCTCTTTAAAATTTTAGCAACTTGCAAATGATCTTTAAGACCATCATCAAAGGTCAATAAGACTTTATTATTTTTTACATTAATTTGATTTTCATTTGAAATTATTCCATATTTTTTTTTCAAAGTAACTATTTGTCTCTTAAATCTAGAAATAGATAAGCTTTTAAAATATGGATATTCTTTTAAATTTTTTCTAACATAATGATACATTATAACTTTCATTTTTTTTTTAAATAATTAATACCACTTTTGAAAGCATTAAATTTATTTACATTATTTGAGTTAATTTTAATTTTAAAATTTTTTTCTATTAAAGTTAATATTTCAACATGAGACATGCTATCCCAATTTTGATATTCATTAAGTTTTATATCTATTTTTCCTTTTAATAAATTTTTTGATTTTATATTGTTTAATTTTAATACTTGTTTAAAAATATTTAGAAATTTTTTAGTTTTTTTGTCTTCCATTTAAATACGTTGTGCAAGTTTTATAGTATCAATTTTTCCGTTTTTATTTAAGGGAAATTTATTTATTTTTACAATTTTAAAAGGAATTTTATAATCCTCTAATTTAGTCTTTAAGTAATTAATAAGTTTAACGTTATCAATTTTTGGTGTTTTTATAAATGAGATAATCTTTTTTTTCAAAAATAAAGATTTACAAACACTATAACCGAACTTATTAATAAAATAGTCAATCTCATTAAGCTCTACTCTAAATCCTCTGATTTTTATCTGTTTATCGTCTCTGGCAAAAAAAAATAAATTATTATTTTTATAAAATCCCAAGTCCCCAGTTTTATAATATCTTTTTCCATTAATGTAACAAAATTTTTTTCTCGTAAGAATTTCTTGTTTAAAATATTTACTAGCAAGTTGAACTCCATGTATTAATATCTCACCAATTTCTTTGTTATTCACTAAGGATTTATTAAATAACTTAATTCCCATACCTCTTATTGGTAATCCCAAAGACATGGTGTTAATTGATTTATTCTTATAATTTCTATAATTGATATCACAACATGTCATAGAGCAAGTAGCTTCTGTTGGACCGTAAGCATTAATAATTTTTATGTTTTTATTGGCTTTAAATAACTTTTTCACATGGCTCTCATAAAGCGGCTCACCGCAAAAAAAAACTAATTTAACATCTTTAAAATTACTTTTATTTAATTGATTAGATGAGATGATGTAGTCAATAAGACTAGGTGTACAAATTATATGACTGATTTTTTTCTTTTTTATCCATCTAGCTGGAAATATATTATCAATACTATCAGGTATAACTAATTTTGCACCAGAACATAGTGAGAGATAAATATCAGCTACTGATAAATCAAATCCTATAGAGGGGATTTGAGAACAAATTGAATTATTATTTAATTTAATTTTATCAGTGATCCATTTCACATAATTTTCAAGACTTTTTTTTTGTATTACCACTCCTTTTGGTTTGCCAGTTGTTCCAGAAGTAAACAATATATAAGCAATTTTTGAGACTAAATTTTTTTTAACATTAATATTGAAATTTTTGATATCTATAAATGATATAACTTGGGTTTTTTTAAAATTTAAATTTTGTAAACTTTCATTTACAAAAAAATTTGCTCCTGTACTTTTTATAATTGTACCAATTTTTTTTGGGGGAGTTGCTTTATTTATAGGAATATAATATCCACCTGATATTAAAGTTCCAATAATAGATATATAATCTATGAAATTTCTTTGCTCAAAAACACAAACCACTGGCGTTTTATTTTTAGAGTAATGAGATAAGAAAGCAGAAAATTTATTACATAAATCCCAAAATTCCTTATAGCTCAGTTTTTGGTTTCCTTTTTCGATACAAATTTTATCTGGATTATTTTTATAATTTAAATAAATTAATTTTAAAAATCTATATTTTAATTTCATCTCGATTTTTCACTAAACAATAATTATCTTTCTTTAGAATTTTGTTTCCATAATAGTGCAAATCTCCTGTTTTAAAAGATAAGCTACATCCATATTTCAAATTTACTTTTTTGTATTTAAAACCAATTTTTTTCATTTTTAAAAAAGCATTATCATAATCAAAAACTATATTTTTAGGTTTACTGAAATAATCAATTGTTATGTTTTTAGTCTTATTTTCTAAAAATATTTTTTTTTTTAATTTAATCCTTTTTCTATAAGGAACTTTATTAATATATTCTAAATTAATTAAATAGGTTGCAGCTTCATTAGGCGAGCAACCTAAAAATATTGTCTTAAAATTATATTTTTTAAAATAGTAAAAATCAGAATAAATACCAAAAGAATTGAAATTATTTTTGTTTTCTAAAAAATTTATTTTTTTACCTATTCCCATATGACTATGTATTGGTCTTATACTTCTTTTTATATTTTTTAATTTAAAAAACTTTTTTGTAATAATACTAGTTGAATAATTTTTTTTTATAATATTTTTATTAAAAATAAAATTTTTATTTTTCTCAAATGTATAACTTGGCATTATTATTGTGCTGTTTTTATCCATATAATTTGTTAAAGTATTTAAAAAATTTTCAACAAGATTTTCTCCTAATTCCCCAAAAGCTGATAATTTAGTATAAACTAATATATGATCATTTTTCTTAACATTGAGTTTTTTTAAGTGTTCAATAAGTTTTAAATTCATTTATTTTTTATTATGCATTTGTAAAGCAACATTCAAATCTGAGACAGAGTCTTTAAAATATCTTAAATTTTTTTTGTATTTTTTGATTTTTAGAAAGTGTTTTAAACTCTCTTTTAATAAATTTTCATTAGAATTTTTTTTCTTATTAAATTTAAATATTTTGTCATTTATCTTTAAAATTTGTTTCGATATGTCCAGTTCAATAGTACATTTTTTGCAAATTATTTTATAACTTCTAAAGTATGAGCTAGAGAGCATATCTTGATAAAGAATTCCATTAACATTATTTTTTGTTTTTACTAATGATAAACTTAAATCTTCAAATTTATTGCTATTTATACTTTTTTTTAAAGTTTTAATTTTATCAATTTTTCCTATCAATTTTTGAATTAAATTTACTTCATGGATTAATTCAAATATGACACCACCGCCCTTAGATTTATTTAAAAAATATCTGTTACTTTTATATTTTCCTTCTCTCCATTTTTTAAAATCATAACCCACCTGAAAAACAAAAGATAGTATCTTTTGTTTCTTTAAAAAATTACTTAAAAATTTAATTTTTTCGTGCATCAATAGTTGATAGCCGCAATAAAAAAATAAATTATTTTTTTTTATTTGATTTTCTAATTTTACAAAATTAAATTTTTTATGAAAAATAGGTTTTTCAAAGTATACATCCTTTTTTTTTTTAATTAAAAATTTTATATAATCTAAATGTTTGTTAGTTTCATTTGCAATTATAACAAAATTAAATTTTGATAAATTACTTAAATTTTTTAGGTATGATACTTTTTTTTTAATTTTTGAATCATTAACTCTTCTATTTGACTCAGAAAAAATACTGATTTTATAATTCATACTTATTAAATTTTTAATATGTTTTTGTGCAATTGATCCCGTACCTATTATTAAAACATTTTTCATTTTTTTTTGTAAATTACTCCTATAGCAGCTAATGGATGAGCTATTTTGTATTTTTCTTCAGGATCATATATTTTAACTTTTTCGATTTGATCAAATAAATATGTTTGATTTTCTTTATTTATAAATCTTTTAAATATATAACTGAAATTCATCTAATAAATATTGATTATGTGAAAATATAATATAAAACTATAGATTGTATATTTAATTTGTAAACAAATTATATTGTTTTATAACACCTAAATACCTTTTAATTATAAAAATAATGAAACGGAAAATTTTAATTACTGGATCTGAAGGATTTATTGGATCACATTTAACTGAAACATTAGTAAAAAGTGGTTATGATGTTAAAGCATTAATATTATATAATTTTAATAATTCCTTAGGCTGGTTAGAAAACGTAGATAAAAAATATTTAGATAAAATTGATATTATAACTGGTGACATAAGAGACCTTGGATTTTTATTAAAAATAACAAAAAATATTGATACTATTATTAATTTAGCTGCTTTAATATCAATCCCATACTCATATAACGCGCCTTACAGTAATATCGAAACAAATATAATGGGCACATATAATATTCTTGAAGCCTCAAAATGGAATAAATTGAACAAAATAATTATGACTTCTACGAGTGAAGTATATGGGACTGCACAAAAAGTTCCAATTAATGAAGACCACCCAATTAATCCACAATCTCCTTATGCAGCTTCAAAGTCTTCATCAGATAAAATAAGTATGTCATATTTTAAATCGTACGGACTTCCAATATCTATTCTAAGACCTTTTAATACTTTTGGACCAAGGCAGTCTTTAAGAGCAATAATTCCAAGTATTATGACTCAAGCTTTATCAAATAAAAATGAGGTAAAAGTTGGAAATTTAAATCCACGTAGAGATTTTACATTTATAGATGATACTGTTAGAGCATTTTTATTAGCTCTAAAATCAAAGAATGTAATTGGGCAAGAAATAAACATAGGAAATGGTTTTGATATATCCATAAAAGAATATATTAAAATTTTGAAAAAGGATTTTAATTTAGATTTTAAAATTAAAATAGACAATCAAAGACTAAGACCTACAAAAAGTGAGGTTTTTAGATTATTAGCTTCAAATCAAAAAGCAAAAAGAATTTTAAAATGGAAACCTCAGTATTCAGGATTAAAAGGATTTAAAAAGGGGTTATATAAAACATTAGAATGGTACAAGGACCCAAAAAATTTAAAGTATTTCAAAACAAATTTGTATAATATTTAATGAAAAAATTAAGTTTAGATAAACAAATATTATCTATTTTAAAAAAAAATAAAATAAAAAAAAGTTCAGTCCATGAACCTTTCTTTTCTAAATTAGAAATTAATAATATAATTAAATGTATTAAGAATAACGATGTTGCATCATCTGGTCGTGAAACGATTAGTTTTAGTAATAAAATAAAAACATTTACAAAAAGTAGATATGTTGTGCTAGTAAACAGCGGAACATCCGCAATTCACCTTGCTTTAAGATCTTTAAATATAAAAGAGAATGACGAGGTTTTGATGCCTTCATTAAATTATATTGCAGCTGCAAATTCAACTTTATATTGTAATGCCGTTCCACATTTTATAGAAATATCCGAAAGAACTCTTGCAATCGATCCAAATAAATTTGAAAATTATCTAAGAAGAATTTCTATTTTTAAAAAAAATAAATTATTTAATAAAACTACTAAAAGAGAAATAAAAGCATTGATTTGTCTTCACACTTTTGGCCATCCTGCAGAAATCGATAAAATTTACAAAATTTGTAAAAAATTTAAATTATATCTTATAGAAGATGCGGCAGAATCATTGGGCAGTTTTTATAAAAAAAAACATTTAGGAACATTTGGTGATATCGGAGTTTTAAGTTTTAATGCAAATAAAATTATTACATCTGTAGGAGGAGGAGCTATCCTCACCTCTTCAAAAATTATTGCGAACAAAATACGTAAAATGTCAAACATTGGTAAAGTATCACATAAATATAAGTATATGTATGATACATTAGGTTACAATTATAAACTTCCAAATTTAAATTGTGCAATTGGGTTAGCACAATTAAAAAAGATTAATTTATTCTTAACTAAAAAAAGGAAATTAACATTAAAATATAAAACAATGTTTTCTAATTTAAATAATGTAACAATTTTTGAAGAGCCTTTAAATTCTAAAAGTAATTACTGGTTACAAACATTAATTTTAAACAAAAGAAACATAAAAGATAGGGAAAGTATATTAAAAACTTTAAATAAAAACGGATATGGTGCCAGACCAGTTTGGCAATTACTTCATAAGGTTAATTATTTAAAAAAATTCCCTAAAACAAATTTAAAAATATCCGAAAGTTTATCAAAAAAAATTATCAACCTTCCTAGTAGCTCATTCTTATAAAATGAAAAAAAAAATTATTCTTATAGGCACAGGTGGACATCTTATTTCTTCTATAAATTTGATTGAGTCATTAAATAGTTACAAAATTGCAGGTCTAGTTTCAAATTCTATAATAAAAAAAAAAATACTCGGTTATCCAATAATAGGAGAAGATAAAGATCTATCTAAAATTTATAAAAATATAACAGACAATTGCTGTATAGCTATTGGACAAATTAAAAATAATAAAACAAGATATACAATTTTTAAAAAATTAAAAAAAATTGGTTTTAAATTACCTACTTTAATTTCTAAATCTGTTAAAATTGACAAATCAACTAGTATTGGTGAAGGCACAACAATTTTTCATAAATGTGTCATTAACAGTAATGTAAATATTGGAAGCAACTGCATAATTAATAGTGGAGCTATAATTGAACACGATACAACCATCTCTGATAATTGTCATATTTCAACAGGAGCAATATTAAATGGTTCGGTTTTTGTCGGAAAAAATACCTTCATTGGAAGTGGGACAATAATAAAAAATGACTTAGTAATTGGAAAAAATTGCGTAATTGGAATGGGAGAAAAAATAAAAAGAAATCTTAAAAATAATTCTTTGATTAAATAAATGAAAAAAATAAATATAATTGCTGAGGCAGGCGTAAACCATAATGGTAAAATAAATTTAGCAAAAAAATTAATCAAAATAGCTTCTACTGCAAAGGCTGACTATATAAAGTTTCAATTTTATAAAACTAATCAATTAGTATCTAATCATGCAAAATTGGCACCCTATCAGAAAAAAAGTTTAAAAAACTCGACTTCACAACTGCAGTTATTAAAAAAATATGAATTAAGCAATTCAGATATTAAATATCTATTAAAATATTCAAAAAAAAAAAAAATTAAATTTCTTTGTACGCCGTTTGATATAAATAGTTTGAAATATTTAAAATCAATTGGTGTCAATACTTTTAAAATTGCCTCTCCAGACTTGGATAATTTTCCTTTATTATATGCTTTGGGTAAAAATTTAAAAAAGTTATTTATTTCAACTGGAATGAGTTCCCTAAAAGAAATAGGTACTACTTTAGAATTTTTAAAAAAGATAAAAATTAACAAAAATAAAATATGCCTTTTACATTGTGTAAGCGATTATCCTGCAAAAGACTCGGAATTAAACTTAAATGCAATCAAGCTAATCGCTAAAAAATATAATGTTGAAGTAGGGTATTCTGATCATTCAATTGGCGAACTTGCATCTATTGTAGCAGTTGCGCTGGGCGCAAATGTTATAGAAAAACACATAACTTTAGATAAAAAAATGAAGGGACCCGATCATACAACTAGCATGAATGAAAAAGAATTTAATAATTTTGTAAAAAAAATTAGAAAAACTGAAATTGTTATGGGAAAAAAATTAAAAAAAATTACCAAAGGTGAAAGTAATAATTATAAAATGATAAAAAGGTCAGTATTTTTAAGAAGAGATGTATTAAAAGGTCAAAAATTTAAAATAAGCGATTTTATTTGTCTAAGACCCCGAAATATTATGAAATCAATCGATTGGGAAAAAGTTATAGATAAAAATTCTAAAAGAAATTACAAAAAAGGTGAATTAATAAAAATATGAAAATAATTTTTATTGGATGTGCAAAAAGTTCTTTTGTTCTTTTAAATCACTGCTTAAAGATAAATTTAAATATAATAGGAATATGCACAAAGAGCAAAAGCTGGAATAATGATTTTGTCGATTTAAATAAAAAGTTTAAAACAAAAAAAATTGATACAATTTATTCAAACAATATAAATTCTTTAAAAACCGTAAATTGGTTTAAAAAAAAAAAACCTGACTTGATATTTTGTTTTGGTTGGTCAGAAATATTAAAAAAAAAAAATAATTAATGTGCCAAGGTATGGTGTTATTGGTTTTCATCCTACACACTTACCAGAAAACCGAGGACGTCATCCAATTATATGGGCTATAGCATTAGGATTAAAATTTACAGCTTCTACATATTTTAAAATAATCGATGAAAAACCAGATGCTGGACCTATTATTTCCCAAAAGAAAATAATTATATCTAAAAATGAAAACTCCAATTCACTATACAATAAAATTTTAAAAAGCGCTAAAAATCAAATTCAAGATGTTGTCAAAGTAATAATAAATAAAAAAAAATTTCCAAATAAAAAAATTAAATCAAATATTTGGAGAAGAAGAACATTTGAAGATGGAAAAATTGACTGGCGAATGCCTGCTGAGAATATTGATAACTTAGTTAGATCTTTACAAAAACCATATAATTATGCACATTTTGTAAGTAAAAAAAAAATTATAAAAGTATATAAAACTAAAGTACGAAATAACTCCGAACATAACAAAAAAAAATATGAACCAGGAAAAATTATAAAATTTAATAAATCTTTTTTTGATGTTAAATGTGGTATAGGAATAATAAGAGTGTTTAAGACAAATAAAAAAATAAATTTAAATAAAGTAAAATATCTATGAAAAAATTATTAGTAATTTCACCTCATCCAGATGATGAAATAATAGGTTGTGGTGGAGCTTTAGATAAATTTAAAAATAAATGCTCACTTTCTTGGGTAATAATAACAAGAATGACAGAAAAAGAATATGGTAAAAAAAGAGTATATTTAAGATATGAAGAAATAAAGAAAATCAAAAAAAAATTAAAAATAAAAAAATTATTTAATCTTGATTTTAATACTAAGGAGCTAAATAAGGGTAATATTAATAATTTGATTACATCATTATCTAAAGTCTTACACTTAACCAAGCCAAATATATTATTTATTCCATATATTAATGATGCTCACTCAGATCACTTTTTTACATCATATGCAATAAACCATTTATTAAAAACTTTTAGATACAATTTTGTTGAAAGTTGCTATTATTATGAAACTTTGTCCGAAACAAATTTTAATTTTTCAAAAAAGAAAAAGTTTATACCCAATACATATATTGATATATCTAAAAACCTTAAAAACAAAATAAAATTGTTGAAAGTCTACAAAAATGAAATAAAAAAGCATCCTTTTCCTAGAAGCATAACTTCTGTGAAAGCATTAGCAACTTTAAGAGGTTCTGAGTCCGGATTTAAATATGCAGAGGCGTTTCAATTAGTTTTAAAAAGACATAAAAATTTTATATGATCCATGAAAAAAATATTAGTATTTACAACCTCTAGAGCAGATTTTGGTTTATTAAAAAATTTAATATTAAAGCTTAGAAAAAATTATAAAACAGAAGTTGTAGTTTCTGGTACACATCTTTCTAAAAATTTTGGATATACTTTAGAAGAAATAAAAGACAGCAAAATTAATATTTATAAATCAATAAAATGGAAAAATTTTGAAGATAGTTATTTAAACATTACTAAAAATTTTTCATATACATTAGTAAATGCATCAAAGATTTTGAATACTAAAAAATTCGATTTAATTTTTTTATTAGGGGATAGATATGAGACACTCTCGGTTGCTATTGCCGCACATTTAGCCAGGATACCAATTGCACATATTCATGGAGGAGAAGTAACATCAGGCATAATTGATGATGCTTTCAGGCATTCAATTACTAAATTATCTCACTTACATTTTGTTTCACACAAAGATTATAAGAATAGGGTTGCTCAACTTGGTGAGGACAAGAAAAATATACATATAGTTGGTGGTTTAGGTATAGATAGTATTAAAAATACAAAATTATTAAAAAGAAGCAAACTAGAAAAAATTTTGGGGATAAAATTTTTAAAAAAAAACATTATAATTAATTTTCATCCAGAAACGCTTAACCCAAATCAAGCAAAAAAACAAATAAATGAAATATTGGGTGCTCTAGATTCCTTTAAAGATATAAATAAAATATTCACTATGCCTGGAGCAGATTTGGAGAATAGTTTTATATTGAAAAAAATCAAATCTTACGTTTTTAAGAATAAAAATTCTTTTATTTTTAAATCTTTGGGTCAAGAAGTATATTTATCATTGCTTAATCAGATAGATTTTATGTTGGGAAATTCTTCAAGCGGAATTTTAGAAATGCCATATTTTAAAAAAGTTACAATTAATCTTGGTGAAAGACAAACTGGAAGAATAAAATCTAAATCAATAATAGAGACCAGAATAGAAAAAAATGAAATAGTTAGAAAAATTCATAATTTTTATAATGGCAAATATAAAATTAACATTAAAAGATCTAGAAATTTATTTGGGAAAGGCAATTCAAGCAATAAAATAATCAAAATTTTAAAAAAAAAAAAAATTAAAAATTTGATAAAGAAAAAAAGATTCATTGATTTAAAAATATGATAAAAAAAAAAAATTTAGGAAAATATGTTATTTCTGAAAATTATAGCATTTTTAATCTTATAAAAAAAATAAATTTAAATGGTAAAGGATTTTCTTTGATCTTTGATGAAAATAAAAAAGTAACAGGAATTTTTACAGATGGTGACATCAGGAGGTTGTTATTAAAAAAAATTGATTTAAATGAAAAAATATTTAAGTTTAAAAAAAAAAATTTTAACTATATCTATCTTAAGAATCTTCATAAAACTAATAAACTCTATGGTTTTTCAAAACAAATACCAGTTTTGGATAAAACTAAAAAATTAAAAGCTATAATTTTTAGACCTCAATTAAGAGAAACAAATCAAAATAATCTAGTATTTATTTTTGCAGGAGGCAAAGGTCTTAGAATGGGTAAAATCTCAAAAAAAATTCCCAAACCTATGCTAAAAATAAATAACAAACCAATCTTAGAAAATATTATAAATTCGTTTAAAAAAAACGGGTTTACAAATTTTATAATTTCCACAAAATATTTATCTTCTAAGATAATAGATTATTTTGGAGATGGATCAATTTTTGATGTAAATATTAAATATACCAAAGAGAAAAAATTTCTAGGCACTGCTGGTTCATTGAGTCTAATTAATAGAAAAAATATAAATGAAAATTTACTTGTAACTAATGGTGATTTATATGGTAATTTAAATTACTCCAACATGTTAAAAATACATAAAAAAAGAAAGAACGACTTAACTATTTGTGCCAAACTTCACACGATTGATATTCCATATGGATTAATTAATAATGAAGGTATTTCAGATTATTTAAATGAAAAACCAAAGTTAAGTTATTTAGTAAATAGTGGAATATATATAATAAAAAAAAAAATTTTAAAAATTATTAAAAAAAATACATATTTAGATATGAACGACTTAATTAATTTTCTTAAAAAGAAAAATTTCAAAATTGGTATATATTCATTGTACGAACCAGTATATGATATTGGGGATTTAAAAAGATATAATGAAATAAAGAAAATTTTAAAAAATTAAATTTTAATACTAATTTCACTTAAGTATAAATATAATAATATTTATAGTATTATTTTTCTTATAACTTTATTTTCTAAATTTGAAAAAAACAATTGTTTTTAGCAATGGATGCATAACATAATAAGGTAAATTTTTTTTTTTATTTATATTAATTAATTTAATTTTATCAAAATTTTTTAAAACGAATATCAAGTTTTTTGCTCGTATTTCATCGTCATATTTATTATCAATAGATTTAATAACTTTTGGAATATTATATTTTTTAATTAGTAAAATTTTACCATCATCCAATTTTTTATCTAAAATGAAAGTTGTACAATAGATTTTTTTTTCTTTTAAAAGACTATAATAAATTGTTGTACTGCCTTTATAATTTGGCAATTTTCCGGAATGGCTATGAATAAAGTTTTTCTTTTGCAAAATTTTCTTTTTTTTTATAATGACCCCAGGATAACCTGAATAAATTATATTTTTAGGAGTACAATAATCTAAATATTTAACTATTTTACTATTTAAAATTTTACAATTAAAAGTTTTTATTTTTACATCTGGAAAATAATTTTTTTTTTTAAGATCTTTTGAATATTTATTTTTTAATTTATCATTTAAATATATTATATTTATTGGTTTTAAATTGTTTTTTTTAAGATGTTTTAAGTAAGAAATAGATCTGCTTGTATTCGAAATTATTATAGAGAATTTAATTTTCATTTAATAATTTTCTGATCATTCTATTTTCAAATTTAATTAATCCTATTAAATATTGATTATTACTGATTTGGTGTTTTAATTTATTAAACAAAATTTTATCCACTATTTTTACTATACAATTAATTTTTTGGATATTATTTAATAATCTACATTTTTTGATTAACAGTCCGAGAAAAATATATGTATCAGTGCAAGTTTCAACATTTGATAATTTTTTTAAATTTCTATTGTATTTTATTTTTAAAGATAAATTAACTTCAAATTTTTTATAAAATTTTAAAATTTTCAAATCATTTTTTTTATTAGATTTATTAAAATAAAAATTTGAAATTTTAAAATAAGTTTTATCTCTTAAATTTATTTGATTATTTTTATTATTTTTATTATTTTTATTATTTTCTAAAGTTTTTAAAATTTTTTTTCTATAAGAAAAAAAATTACCAATAAAAGCAAGTTTAAAAACAGTCATATTTTTATAATTTTTTGGAAGAGATTTTTTTAAAAAATTAAGATATACGTGCATAAATAGATTTTTCAATTATTTTTAAATTTTTTGTAAATTTTTTATTAAAATTATTTTTTATTATCAAATCAGACTTATATGGATTGGGAAATATTATATCTTTACCAACAACATTTTTTTTAATTGAATAAATATTTTTTTTATTTCTAATTTTTAGAATTTTAGTATTTGATTTAATATAAATCTGAAAATAATTTGTGAAAACTTTTCTATTCAATTTTTGATGTTCTTTAAAAATTGATAAAATTGAACATAAAACTAAAAATTTTTTTTTTTCATACTTTTTACAAAATTCATGGATTCTTTTTGAATTTTTTTTTCTATCTCTAATTGAGTATCTCAAATCTTTAGAATATTTCTTTCTAAATTCATCTCCATCGATCCATATTACTTTTTTATATTTTTTTTTTATTCTTTGGTAGAGTTTTTTTGCTAGAAAAGTTTTACCAACACCAGATTTTCCTATAAGCCAGACTATCATTTATGCTAGTTCTTCTTCCGCTACTTTAATATCCTTATAGTTATCTATCTCATGCCACATTCCATAATAATTTTGTGCCCTTATAGAAATAATTTTTCTTTCAAGACATAAATTTAAAAAAGTCGTCATATCAATTTTTTTATTATCAATTTTCTTGTAATACAAAAACATTTTGTTAAATGATTTATTTGTTAATTTAAAAATACCCATATATTGATACTTAGGAATTTTTTTTCCTATTTTTCCTCCAATGCTAATAACTTTTTTTTTTTAATATTTATCATTTCAGCGTCTATCTTAACTTTTTTTAAATTCATTCTTTTTTTCCAATAATTGAACCAATTGTAATTTACAGGCATAAGATTACCGTTCTCTTTGATAAAAAAATTTGATATTTTATGATCGAATAATATATCTCCATAGCAAATAATAATGCTATTCTTTTTATCTAAAAACTGTTTGGCTAACATAAGACTATGTACCATGTTTGTTGTTTGAAAATTTTTATTTACAATTTCTCTAAAATTATATTTTTTTATATATTTTTTAAGTTTATTTTTTTTATATCCTGTTATAATCAGCTTATTTTTAAATTTATTGATAAATTTTAAATTTCTTAAGAGTATGCTCTTTTTATTTATAAATGTTAAACATTTTGGTTTTTTTCTATATTTTTTAGGCAATCTTGAACCTTTCCCTGCAGCCAAATAAACTAAATTTTTCATTGAACGAAATTCAAAATTTTTAAATTAAACACTAATTTAATTTTAGTATTGATAAAATTATATTTTTATCAAATTTTTTATAAATTTTATTTCTCTCTGGATGCCACATAATGCCAACAAATTTTTCTATTTTAAAATATTCAATTGTATTATCCAGAGCTCTTGCGAGAATTTTAACATTTTTTCCAGCAGATGTAATTACCAAATTATGAAAAGAGTTAACTGTTACAATATTATTTTTGTTAACAAATTTTATCTTATGATTTCCTAAATGTTTCTTTCTTGTAAATTTGCATTTGTGTTTGTTTGCAATGAATTGAGCGCCATGACATATTCCTAATACTGGAATTTTTTTGATTTTTGCATAATTGAAAAATTTATTATCTAATTTTGATCTTAAAATATTTTCTTTTGAATTATTAAATTTAACAATTGTATTACCTCCAGATAAAACTATTAACTTATATTTCGAATTTAATTTTTTAAATTCATCTAAAATTATTATGTCATATAAAGGAAAATTTTTTCTTAAAAAACTAATAAGCCTTTTATCCAAAGAAAGTTCATATTGATTCTCATAAGTTTTTCTTATACTTGGCACAATTCCAATTATCATCTGATCAACTCTATTTTATTTTGCACACAATCTATATTTATATATTTATTCTGAATAATTTTATTATAAAGCTCCTCTCCTACACCTATTAGTGCTGGCAAATTAAGCTCTGCACACCTAATAGCCATATGAGAGTTCTGCCCACCGTATTTAGTAATTAACCCTTTAATATTTTTACTAAAAAGGAAATCATATCCAGGATCTGCATTTTCTATACAAACTATTTCATTAATTTTCTTTCTTAAATTTATTAATTTAAAATCTAAAATTTTTGCAGTAATTATTTTATTAGAAATAAAATTAATTTTAGACTCCTCTCTTCTTTGAATATATAAATCTTTATCACTTGTAATAACATCTGGAAGATTTATTAGATAATTTTTAAAATATTCTGATTTATTTTGATTAATATTAACTTTCAAACTCTCAATCGATTTAAAATTCGAATAATTGAAATATATATTTAAAATTTTTTGGATATCCAAATATGACAAATCATCTTTTTTTATTTTATATTTTTTACCTAATCTCTCTAAATTTTCAAATATTAAATCAATACTTTTAGTAAATACAAATTTTGAGTATTCTCTATATTTTATAGAGTCTTTAATAAAATTAATCAATTCATCAAAGTCACTATAAATATTTGAATTTTTAATAAATTTATTTATTAATAATTTTTGTTTTTTCGAAAATTTGAATTTATGATTTTTAATTTTTTTTGTTCTTTTATGTTTATTGAAATATAGATTAAAATTTGATTTATAATTTTTGGAAGTTATTTCATATGTTCCTGGTCTTAAATGACCATATTTTTTAATAAAAAAAACTTTGCTTTTATTTAAGTCTTCGTTCATTTCAGTGGTAATAGTTTTAATAGTTGACAGAAATCTTATTTTTTCTTCATCGGTTAAAATTTTTTCTTCTACAAACGAATTTAAAATTTCAGTTGCTATAAATGCACATCTCGCTAATCCAGCAAATGGCAATGTCCCATACTTTTTACAATCTTCAATAATCCAATAAATTTTATCAATATAATATAAATCAGAATTTATAATTTTTTTTTGTCTTATCTTTAATTCTTTAAGTAAATTTAAATCATTTTTTTGTTGTATAAGCGCCGTTTTATTTAAAAGTTTTAAATTATCAATAAATTGATTTCTTTCATTTTTATTCAATATTTTATTTAAATTATTATTTATTTTTCTATTTGTACTTAAATTGAAACACGTAAAAAGTATCTGAAATTCAACTTTGTCATGTAAATTATTATTTCTTCTGAATTTTTCTAAATAATAATTAATTATTTTTTCAGACAATTTTTTATTTAAATTTTTTGGTATCCATGAATTAAAATCAACTCTTACATCTATAAAAGGTGTGCCAAAAAAAGTTGTCATAAGATGAAATTGATTTAAGTCTTTATAACCATATAATTTACGATTTTCTGCCCAGACGTGATCGGTTACAAGTTCTTGGTAAAGAGACAATGCTAATGGTTTAGGTTTTATACCTATAATTTCTGCAGGATTCCAATCTGGCATAACTCCAAAATGAGTTGTTTTACCGCCTAAAGAATAGTGTCTTTTTTTTAATTTGTTAATTTTTTTGTTTAATCCTTTGAAAGTTTTATAATCACTATAACTAGTTAGTTTTAAATCATTAGGTAAAATTAACCTCCTTACCTGCAAAATATAAATTTTTTTACTTTTATCAATTATGAACTCTATATCTAGTTCTGATTTAAATCTTTTTTTTAATTTTTTGACTATTTTATAAATTTTAAAAAATTTTTTTGGAATTTTATATTTTTTATTTTCATAAAAAATTAAATTTTTTGTACCTTGTTTTCCACTTGTTACTGTTGAACTATTACTATCTTCTGAATAATTTACATTAAAACACTCAGAATAACCTTTTAAATTTCTTGTTAATATTACTCCAGCAATTTTAATATTGTTAACCATTTCTTGTATAAATATTTCATTTTTATTATTATTGCTTTTATAAGATTTTATTACTTCGGTTATTTTTTTTGACAACAATTTATGATTTTTCGGATTTATATCTAAAAAACTTAAAAATTTTCCAGCATTTGATGAAGTATCACTATCTTCATCTATAGAAGATGATCTTATAGCAATATTTTTTTTAAAACTTTTACTTATATTTTTTAGAATTTTTATTTTTTTTTTTTTAAAATCAAAAACAGTAAATATTAAAAGCTTTGGAACTATTGCACTATTTAATTTGAGTTTTTTTAAAGTTCTGGCTTTAGAACTAAATTTCATATTATTGCCTAATTTTAATACTTATATTTTTTTTTTGCATATAAGCCAATGTTCTTATAATGCTTATTTAAAAATTTTAAATAATAAACTTATAAAATTGATAATGGAAAAAATTAAATTAGCTTGTTTTATTAATTTTTCAAATTTGCAACACTTAGAAAATAGTTCATATATATATACATTAGTACTCCTATCAAAAAAATTTGGTAAAATATCTTTGATTAATATAGATAATCTCTCATTTTCAAAAAAAATTTTAAATAAATATAAATTTAAAAAATACGAAAATTATTTTAATTTAATAGATCCAAAAAACTTTTTATATCTTGATGATTTTTTAAAAAAAAAAAGGATAATAGTATTAAATAGCATAGTTAGAAATTTTAGCAATTTACCACTTCTTATTTTATTAAATATTAATAAAATTAAACTACTAGAGATTAGCAATTTAGGTAATTTACAAATAGGAACTGATGAATTTTTAAAACAAAATAATCTGAGAGCATTTTCACAAATAAAAATAAAAAATATTATTAAAAAAATGTTTAATTTATTTAGTATAATAGGGTTAATATCTAAAGTTGATTGTAAATTTACAAGCAACAAGAAGATATATTTAGATTTTAAAAACAGAAATTATTTAAAAAGATTTTTTAGCTATTACAAAAATGTACAATTGGTAAGAAGTAATATTTATGAATCTTTAAATAAAGAAGCTATTAAAGAAAAGTATATTGTGCTTCTAGATGTAATGCCAACATATTCTCAATTTACTGATTATAAAAAAGTTAATAAAGATGATATAAGAAAACATTATAACTATTTAGATAAATTATTAGATTGTTTAAATAAGATCTTTAAAAAAAAAATAATAGTTTGTGTACACCCTAAATATTCACTAAAATTTTATAAAGAATATTTACCAAAAAAAAAAATTGTTCAATTTAGAACAGAGGAATTTATTAAAAAAAGTTATATAGTTTTAACTTTTAATTCAAGTGCTATTGTTAATGCAATTAAATATGATAAAAAAATTATTTCAATACAATCTTTTTTATTTAAGGGAGCTAAATATAGTTCTTCAATATATCAAGAGAGATTAAAAAGTGAAAAAATAACACTTAAAAAAATCTATCATATTAATGGAAAAAAACTTCTAAAAAAACTTATAAAAAAAACGAAAAATTATATAAAATTTAAAGAACTTTATTTTGGTTTGCAAACAAAAAAAAAATCTAGCGATGAAATAGCAGAATATATTTTAAAAACTAATAGAGTAATTAAATGAAATTTTTAATTATTATTATAAAAAGTATTATTATATTTGAAGCAAAAGCATTAAAAAAAAAATTTTATCTAATTGAATATTTTATTAAAAATATCAATTTTATTGAATATATAAAATTCTTATCTAATAGATCAAAATTTAATCCTATTAAAATAAGAGAATTTAAAAAATATATTAAAAATATTAAATCCAAACAAACTCTTAATTTTAGTTTTAAAAATAAAAAAAATGGTTATCTGCTAGTTGAAAGTTTTATTAATCATCCAGCATATTCACTTTCTAATATAGTCATAGGTAAATATTTACAGAAAATAAAAGGATTTGAAATGATAGGAGTTGTAAGAAAATTTGATTATAAAAGTGAAGTTTTATTCAGAGCATTTGGAGTAAAAAAACTTATTTTTTTTACTGGAGCAAATATTTTTGAGAGAATTTATTATTTATTAAAAGCAGCATCAATAAATTTTAAATTTAAGAATATTAATCAATCATTAAATTATAAATATGAGGGGATTGATGTGGGGATGTTTGCTCATGATACATATATAAGATATTTGGGCATACCTACTATTAAAAATATAGACAGTAATTATATCATTTTTTTTGCAGAAACATTATACGCTATAAATTTTTTTAAAAAAAAAATTTTCCAAAAAAAAAATATATCAGGACTTATTCAATCCGAAACACAGTTTACACCTTTAAATATTTTGTTCCAAATTACACTTAATAATAATTTAGATGTTTTTTCAAGAATTGGTATAGAAAAATTTACAGTTCGTCATTATACAAAATGGAGCCAAAGATATTCAAATAGAATGTCATTCTCTCAAAAATTGTTTGATTACATTTATTTAAATTATAAAAAAAAAGGTCTTATATATTTTAATAAATTATATTTAAGTAAAATAAAAAATAAAATCTTTGGTGTGGAAGATTCTATTTATGGATTAGCTAGAGTAAAAAATAAAATAATTTCTAAAAAAAATTTATTGAAGATGCATAATTGGGAGGACAAACCTATTGTGGTATTTTTTTTAAGTCATCTTTTAGATGGAAATTTTATTTATGGAAAAAGAAAAAATTTTAAAGATATTTATTCAAGTACTGAATTTATTTTAAATAATTTGGCAAATATAAAGAATGTAAACTGGTTAATAAAAAAACATCCAAATGAGAATTACTATTCTACCAAAATTGATTTTGACGATAAAATAAAAAATCTAATAAAAAACAATTCTAATATAAAAATGTTCGAAGATAAAATTGATACATCATCATTGCTAAAGATAGCCGATCTTGGAATTACAACTTCTGGATCAATAGCTTTAGAATATCCTGCATTTAATATCAATTCAATCTTTTATGAAAGTAGTTACTATTCAAATTTAAATTTTATCAATTATGAAAAAAACCCTAAAAAAATATTTGAAAAAATTAAGAAAATTAATAATTTAAAAAAATTAAATAAAAATTTTGTTGAAAAATGCAGGACTTATCTTTTTATAAAAGAGGTTCTTTTAAAAAATAAATCAACATTAATTCCTTATCATATTTCATCAAGAAAAATTAATGAAAAAAAATTTTGGCAAGATTGTTTGAGTTTATTAGATAAATTTGATTTTGAAAAGGATGAATTTTTTAAAATGTTTGAAATACAAATTTATAAAAAAATGAGAAATACAATTAATAATAATATAGCTAAAATAAAAAAAAAAAATTTTTACGATTACGAAGACTAGTTAGTATCGATTATATTTTTTATTATTTTAATTGTTCTATCTCTAGATTTATTCAAATATTTTATTCTTAATTTTTTTAATTTCAAAATTTTTTTTTTCAAAATTTTTTTTTTTTTATAAACTATATTTATTTGCTTATTTAAGCTTTTTGTATCATTACATATTGATCCTATTTTTTTTCTATCTATAAAAAAGTAAGTTTTTGTAAAATCCTCTTTTAAAAGCTCTTTTTCTTTATTAGAAAAAAAAATAACTGGTTTATTTGTTGAAAAAGCGAATGTATAGGCTGTACCAGAGGTATCTGTAATCAAAATATCTGAAGAATGATAAGAATTTATATAAGAACTTTTATAATCAACACTAAAATTTAAATTTTTTTTATATTTACTAAAAATATTATTTATCATTTTAAAGTCTCCTTTCTTTGTTAAATCAAGTGGATGTGGACGAAAAATAAGAGAAAATTTTTTATTTTTAACAATAGTATTTATTATTTTACAGAGTTTTTTTGCCATACCATATTTCTTTAAATGAGAAGAAAAACCAGGAGCTAAAACAACTTTTATTTTTTTGTTATTAATTTTTTTCTTTCTTTTAAATATTTCAGTAAGATGATCTAGTTTTAAATAACCAGTATTAAATACTTTGGGATTCTTTTTTAAATTATACTTCTGAAATTTATTTTCAAAGTATTTTTTTGAAAAATTCGATGAAGCAAAAATAAAATCTAGCTTATTAATTCTAACAAATAATTGTTTTTCCAATTTTGGTTCTATCATAGGAGCATCATATATATCATGAGAAATATAAATATTTTTTGAATTAGGAGGATAAACATAAGATAGATATGAACTAAAAAAAAAATCTATATTTTTCATAAAAAAATTTTTAAAAGGAATGAAGCTAACTAAATTAAAATCTATTAGAAAAGAATTATGATAATTTATTATTTGCTTTTTTGAGTAGCTGTTATAAATTAAAAAAATATTATTTTTTTTACTTAACGTTTTAGTTATATCAATAATATTTTCTTGATATATTTTTATTGGAAAATAAAAAAACAAATTATTTTTTTTGTTTTTTGTTTTAAAATATATTCTTATTATTGATATAAATGTACTTAGATAATTTAAAAAATAATTCATTAAATAATTTATAGATTAAAGTGTTGAATATGCCCCAATAATAGTTTTTTTTTCTTTTGGAATTGGCATATATAAATTATTTTTTTTCAAAAAATTTATAAATATTTCTTTTTCTTTTTCATTATTGAATTTATTAGCCTGGTCTTTTCTGTGCTTTAAATAATAATTAACGTAATTTTCTGAATGTTCACCAGAGCCACCAAATCTAGAAACAATTAATCTTCTTGTATGATTGTTTACCTCACATAAACTTTCTCCCATATGATATAGACTTGAAAAAAAGATTATACAATCACCAATATTATAATGTATTCTTTCTCCATTAAATTTTTTAATGATATTACTAACTTTGCTTTTTGAATAATTATTTTTTAGCTTATTAAGTGAATATCTGATTATATTTGATGCAGAGTATTTGAATTTATTTAAGTGTGAACCAGGCAAAACATTTAAAACAGACTTAGTTTCTTCACTACTACACATATAAGTAATAGTTGTTAATACATTATAAGGTTTTTTGTTATCCCAGTCCGGCCCAACACCTGTACTTCTACAAGGATTATCTCTATGCCATCCATATTCTTGATTTTTAATTTGATGTTCTACAAAGTTTAAGTCATACATGTAATAAATCTCATCACCTATTAGTTTTTTCAAATGTGTAATTAGCCTATTATTGATTAAAAATTCCCAGCATTCTTTATTAGATAATTCAAACTCTGAATTTAAAAGCTTAATATTTCTTTTTTGGTCAAAAATATTATTAAATTTTTTAATTTCATCTTCATTTAGTAAATTTTTTACTAGCATGAAACCTTTTTTTTGAAATTTCTTTATTATTGAAGTGTCTAAATGCATTTAATCATTATAATACAACAATTTTTTAACACAAATGATTCAGGTCAATTATTATATATTTATTATATAAAACATTTAATTAATCAGTAAAAGAATAAATAGTATGTTCTTTAAAAATACAAATAATGAAATTCAGAAAATAATAAGCAAAAAAAATTATTTTCTATTAATTATTCTTGGCTTTTTATTAGTTATTCTATCAATTTTAGAATTCATAGGAATAGGATTAATACCCATATACATAAGCTTAATACTGGATGCGCAAATAATTTTTGAAAAGTTTAATATCTATTATTTAAATAAATTTATTCAGAGTCTAGATAAAAATCAACTTATACTATATGCCTCAATTATTTTACTATTAATTTTTATACTTAAAAATTTTTTACTAAGTTTTATAAATTATTTTCAAGGCAAAGTTATCAAAATAATTAAAATTGAATTATCAAATAAAATTTTTAGAAAATATATGCAATTAGAATTGAAAAATTTTTTGCTTAAAAACTCATCAATATTTATTAGAACAATTAATTTAGATGTAGGTAACACATCTATATTCATGTTAAGTATTTTGAGTTTAGTAAAAGAAATTTTACTACTTTTAACAATATGTATTTTATTATTAATAGCAGATCCACTTATATCGATTTCTTTGTTCATCTATTTTTTTATATGTGTATATGCTTTTTATTTTTTTACACAAAAAAATTTATTTATTAGAGGAAAAAAAATCCAAAAAATAACCTCAGATGTAATTAAATTAATAAATGAAACTTTGGGGTCAATAAAAGAAATAAAAATTTTTAATTTAGAGAAAAAACAATCTGGTTTTTTTTTTAAAAATATATCATCAAATGAGGAGCATGCTTTTAAAAATTATTTTGTTAAATCTTTGATTAGACCTTATTTAGAAATTTTATGTGTTTTGGCAATAGTATCAATAATAATTTTTCATATTTATTCTGGAAAAGATTTACTAAATGTTTTACCATTTTTATCTCTTATAGTTATTTCCGCAATAAGACTTATACCAAGTCTCAATACTATCCAGACTACTTTAAGCACTTTGAAAACAATCATGCCTTCGTATAATCATGTAAAAGATGAGATTGAATATTTAGAAAAAAACGTAAAAAAAATAGAAAAAAATAAAAAAAATATTATTTTTAAAAATAAGATTAATTTAAAAGGTTTAGGATTTTCTTATAATGATAAAAATAAGTTTGTTTTAAATAATGTAAATCTAGCAATACATAATGGTGATAAAATTGGTATTATTGGTAAGTCAGGCTCTGGTAAAACTACATTGGTAAATATTATCTTAGGACTAATAAAACCTTCATCAGGAGAAATTATAGTTGATGATAAAAAAATTATTTATGAAGAGGATACATGGGGAAATAATGTTGCTTATGTGCCACAAGAAACATATTTAATCGATGACACAATAAAAAAAAATATTCTTTTTGGTCTAGATGAAAATAAAGACACTGAAAAAAATTTGGAAATTGTAAGTAAAAAAGCTCAAATATCAGAATTTATTAATTCTTTAGAAGAAAAATATAATACTCAAGTTGGAGAAAGAGGAGTAAATTTATCAATAGGACAAAAACAAAGAATAGGTATAGCAAGAGCATTGTATCGTAATCCTGAAATAATAGTTTTTGATGAGTCCTCAAGTTCATTAGACAGCGAGACAGAAAAAAACTTTATTGATGATGTTTTCCAAAAAAATACAGAAAAAACAATAATATTTGTTTCTCACAGGCATAACGCTCTTATAAATTGTAATAAAATTTATGACTTAAATAAAAATGATCTAATTAAAAATGATTAAAAATTTTTTTAAAAAAGCAATTACAAATTATAAAAATAGAAAAATTTTTATGATTGGCAATTCTCATGTCTTAAATATGAGAACTAAATATAATGCAGTAAGAAAATTAAATGATTTAGATTACAAAATTTTTTCACAAAATGGAGAAGATGGAATTATAGATTATTTTTTAAACAGATTGGGTATAGAAAATCCAAAATTTGTAGAGATAGGTATAGGTGATTATTCAGAATGTAATTCTAGATTTATTTTTGAAAGAACTTCAGCAAAAGGTTTAGTAATAGACTGCATCGAAGATTTAAAAAATAAAATCTCAAAAAATATAAATTTATGGAAAGGGGACCTTAGAATCGTAAATGAAGAAATAAATTCAAATAATATAATCGAAATTTTAAATAAAGATTCTTTTCTAAATGAATTAGATTTTTTTAGTTTAGATATAGATGGCAATGACTACTGGATCTTAGAAAAAATGCCAAATAATTTTAGCAAGATAGCAGTGATCGAATATAATTCTGTTTTTGGACCTGATTTAAAAGTTACAATACCTAATAGAGAAAATTTTAATAGAACTGATTATCATTTTTCAAACTTATGTTTTGGTGCTTCTCTGAGAGCAATTATAGATCTTATGGAAAAAAAAAATTTTAAATTTATAGGGACTAATTTAACTCGATGTAATGCTTTTTTCCTACAAACAAATTATTTAAACAAAATTAATATTGAAATTTCTAATTTAAATAATCTTAAAAACCATACAAATTCGAATATAAGAGAGAGTAGAGATCAGCAAGGAAAATTAAATTATATTTCCGGAGAAGATAAAATTAAAAGTATATATGAATGTGAAATATTTGACTTAAATGATCATAAGATAAAAAAAATAAAAAATTTATTTGACAAATCCTAAATTTACTTAATGAAAATTATATTTAATGGTACTATTTTTTATAAACAAAAGCATGGTGGAATTTCAAGATATTTTTATAATTTGGGTAATGAACTAATTAAAAAAAAATTAGATTTCAAAATTACTACTCCATTTTATAAAAATTTGTATTTAAAAGAATTTAATAAAAATTATAAAACAGGCGTATATATAAAACGTTTTCCAGACCTAAAAATTATCGATGAATTTCAAAATAAATTTAACAATTATTATATATCGAAATTTAAACCAAATATTATTCATGAAACTTACTATTCTAATGAAATTGAAAAAAAGAAATCTTTAAAAATATTAACCGTTTATGATCTAATACATGAAAAATTTCCAAATTATTATTCTAAAGATTGTAAAAAATTATTTTTGGATGATTTTGATTTCTTTATTTGTATATCTGAGACTACTAGGAAAGATTTAATTGAAATATATAATATTCCAAGTGAAAAGATTAAAGTAATTTATTTAGGTGGAGATCATATAGTTTTAAATCTTAATGAAATTAATAATCACATAATAAAATCACCATATATTTTATATGTGGGATCAAGGACAAAGTATAAAAATTTTGAAACTTTAATCAAAGCATACTCGAGCTCTAAAATGCTACAAAAGGATTATAAAGTTGTTTGTTTTGGAGGAGGAGTTTTTTCAAAAAAAGAAAAAAATTTATTTCAAGAATTAAAAATATCAACAAATATCATAAATTTTCAAGGTGATGATAAGTTATTATTTAATCTTTATAAAAAAAGTAGATGTTTTGTAAGTACATCTTTGTACGAAGGATTTGGTTTACCTATTGTTGAAGCTATGCATTGTAAATGTCCAGTGATGCTAAGTGATTGTAAAACTCATAAAGAAATTGCAAGAGAAAATGCAATTTATTTTGAGGCGCAAAGTTATGAAAGTCTTATGAATATATTGGAACGAGATCTTTATAGCGAAGAAAAATTAAAAAAATTAAGTGAAAAAGCATATTTATATGTAAAATATTTTAATTGGAAAGATTGCGCAGAAAAAACATTGAATTTATATAAAACTTTATCTAGTTAATTTGAGTCTAAATACATTTATTAAAGTTCTTAGTATTTCCATTTTTGGTATTTTTGAAACTCCATAAACTCTACTTTTGAATTTAATTGGTATTTCTTTAATTTTATGCTTTTTTTTATTAATTAAATATATTGTTTCCATAAAAAAACTATAACCTTTTGAATAAATTTCTTTTAAATCAAAATTATTTAATTTGTATAAATTGAAACCTCTATATGAAGTAGTAAATTCATCACTGGGAATATTTAAAGTAAACTTTATGAATTTGTTGCCAAAGTAGCTTAGTAAAAATCTAAAAATACTTATATTACAGCTTCCACCTTTTGTATATCTTGATCCAATAACGAAAGTATTGGTGTCCAGATATTTGATAAATTTTGGTATCAATTTTGGATTATGAGACAAGTCTGCATCCATAGTTATAAGTTTTTGATATTTCTTTTTTTTAGCATATCTAAAAGCGTATTTATGGGCAGTATCTAGACCAAGTTTTTTTGGCCTTTTTTTTACAATCAATTTTTTATATTTTTTTTTTAATTTTTTTAATAAATCAAAAGTTTTATCAGGGCTATTGTCATCAATTACCAATAAATTTACCCCAGGAGAATTTTTAAAAACTTGATCTACTAAATTTTTAATATTTTCAACTTCGTTGTATGTAGCAGTAAAAATAAGTGTTCTTTTCATTTTTTTATATTTAATTAAAATAAATATAATTTATATTTAAATAAATGAAGTTATACAATCTAATTAATCCGAAAATTATTATTTTAGTCTCATTTATTTTTTCAATAATTATTTCAAATTATAATTTAAATAAATATGATAATTTTTTTATTTTAGATGGAAAAGAATCCCATCATAAAATGATTAAATATGATGCATATAGATATATGTCTCATGGAGCAGAGATTAAAAAAGATGTAGAAGATGGAAAAAGTTTTTTTCAGTCAGGAAGAGAGCATTTTACTAAATATTTACCTCCAAGAATAGCAGCAGCATATTATTCTATATTTAATGTGGATCTATTTGATAATTTTCAAAATAAAAAAATTAATTTAGGAATTCATTTTCCTTATTTAATTATACAATGTTTAATATATTATATTTCATTATTTTACTTATATTCAGTAATTTCAAAAAAATTTGAAAATAAAGTTTGCACAGCGATTATATTTTTTTTAGCTCTTGAGCCAACAATTTTCCAGTACCATGCAACATTTTGGACAGAGTCTATTTTTTTTTCAATTCAATTAATTATTTTAGGTTTAATTTTAAATGATAAAGTTAATTCTATAAATTTTTTTATATTGGGCATATTTTTATCTATTCTTAGTTTGCAGAAACAGGTTGCTTACTTTTATATAGGACCTATCTTAATATACTATTTATTTTTTATTGAAAAAAAAAAATATTTTAATTTAATAATTCTATTATTAGGTTTTTTTGTTATTCAATTATTTGTAGGTTATAACAACTATGCTAGATCAGGAAAGTTTTACTTACTAACTGCAGATACAAAAACTGCAGTTTATCATAATATAATAGAGCAGATTGTGGTAAAAAGTAAAAACATAACACCCAGAGAATTTAAAAGATCCGAGGGAAAAATAGCCTTAAAATTTTTAAAAGATAATGAGATAAAATTTGATAATGAGAGTGTTGATCCTGAAACCTCCAGATATCCTTTTGCTGACTATAGGGTTTCAATATTTAATGAAAAAGATAAAATTAAATATGATGAGTTTTTTGCTGACAGAACAGCTAAACTTCTTTTAGAGCACCCTTGGGAGTCTTTTAAAGTAATCTTTAAAAAATCTGCTCATATAACTTTATTAAATCCTTTTCATATTTATTCTGATCATAATTTTTTATCTGGAGAAATTTATTACAATTCTTTGACTCACAATAGATTAGTTCCATTCAGGATAATTTATTCTTTAATTATTTATTCAATTTGTGTGATTGGATTTTATAATTTAATTAAAAAAAAAGATTTCAAGTTATTATTATTAATGATTATTTCTATTTTATATTTCTATAGCCTAGTATCTTGGCATGGAAATACAAGATACTTTGTACCAGTGATGATATATTTATCTTTTTTCTTTGGCTATGGTTTTGAAAAAATTACTTTTTTTAAATTTAAAAAAAATTAATTAAATTTATGAAAAAAAAAAAAATTATAATTTATACAACTGGAGATGAAATTTTTACATTTCCAATTATTTATAAAATTTGCGCACAGTTAAATTCAAGATATAAATTAGACTTATTTATTGAAAAACCAACATTTAATAGAAAATTTAAGGTTTTAATAACGTTTATTTTGTTTTCATCTATTTCTAAACTTTATAGATTCTATAAGAAAAAAACCTCAATAAATGATATTTTAAATATAAATGAAGTTAACATTGTTAATAGAAGTAACAAAAATTATAATTTTGGCATTTCATTTAATTTTCCTAAAAAAATCAAATTAAAAAAATATAAAATTTTTAATTTTCATCTTGGCAATTTTTTAAATCAGAGAGGAAGTTTTATTTATTTATATATGTACAGATTTAAATGGAAAAAAATCGATTTAACGTTTCATGAAATAAATAAAAAATTTGACTCTGGGTTAATAATTAAAAAAAAAACAATCAGTATAACAAATAAAGACTCGATTGATGTTTGCTCACTTTATATGAAGAATTATAATTTTATAAAAAATTGTTTAAATTTTATTGGTCAAAATATTAGAAAAAAACCAAATATAGTTGGCAAATTAAATATTGAACCTTCTTATATTCAAATTTTTAAAATCTACTTAAAAAATTTTATTTAGGCTTATCTGATAATAAATTATTAATGGTATTTGCAACGTAGTTTAATTGTTTTACAGTTAAATTTAGACCTGAAGGTATATAGAATCCATTTGATGATAAAAATTCACTATAAGGATATCTTCCATGTTTAAAATATCCTTTTTTTATAAATATATCCTGTTTATGCATCGGATAAAAAAATGGTCTTGTTTCAATTCTTTTTTTTAATAATAATTTTTGTAAGTTTTTTCTAAATTTTTTATTTTTATTTTTTAAAATTATACCATATATCCAATAAATATTTCGAGCATAATCAAGCTTATCGGGCTGTACTAATATTTTATTATTATTTTTGAATTTATTAAAATAAAAATTTCCTATAAATCTTTTTTTTCTTATTATTTCTTTTATCCTACTAAATTGACTTAAACCTAAAGATGCTTGCATGTTGGTTAATCTATAATTCCAACTTATTTCTGAATGATTAAATCTATCTTTTTTTCCAAAATTAAGATTTTT
>MDSV01177194.1_pt1 | contig 36112 bp, 63 predicted proteins | sample 810851 | NCBI WGS metagenome assembly MDSV01 (sample SAMN05326640, study PRJNA326480) | marine metagenome | isolation source: seawater | place: Atlantic Ocean: North East | collected 2012 | reverse complement strand
GACCAGTTCAATGTGCTTGCCAGCGAGAATCAAGCATCAGTAGACAAGACCATCCTAGAACTCAACCATCACGGCTGGGTCATGGATCAGCTAGGCTGTGAGCGTAGCTACTACAATCCCATGAACATCCACATCAACTGCACCAAAGGTGAGCTATCAGACATTGCTTCTCGGTTTATGTCCAACCTTGCCAAGTGCGACGACTCAGTTACCAGTCGCCTAGTTGTAGAGAACGAGGACAAGGGTTGCTGGAACGTGGATAATTTACTCAAGCATATTGGGTTACCAATCACATACGATAACCTGCACGACAGGTGCAACCCATCAACCAAGAATACTTACCTAGAATGTGCAGAGACTTGGCCTTGCAAACCACTGTTCCATTACAGCGAGTCACATCCTGACAAGACCAATCCACGCAGTCACGCAGACATGCCTGTAGACTTCCCATGTAGCGACGACTACGACTGGGACATCGAACTCAAGTCTAAGGATGCAGCGATTCGTGCCTGTGCTTCACATTTTAAGAACGCTAAATCAATGTACTCATTACACTAAGGACTTAGAAATGAAAAATATAATACTACTAAACCTTGCCCTTGTTTGCTGTTTTATCTCCTTTGCTGGCGGTAAATACTCCGGTGATCTACAAACTAAAACTCAACTACAAAAAGTTATCAACTGGAACACAAAACAGATTCACAGCCTTGGTGTTACGGCAGCGACAGATAAACACAACGGAGAATTGTTGATCCAGATACTAAACAAGTTAGAAGGCAACCCAGTCAAGCCTGTACCTAAATTTATACCTCTAGGCGACATTGTAAGTTCAGACCCTATTGTTGAGGATAATGATGTTCCTGTTACATTTGAGCAGGTGTTCAAGGATCAGCGTGAGGTAGACCAATCCATTAGGGCTTTCGCTGGTGCTAATCTTTTTCAAGCAGAAACATTGCATAATATTTTGGAAAAAACTAAAGAACCGATTGACAAATAGACGATAGTAAGATATAATAATATGTCAAAGAACTATGTGGAGTAAGAAATGAACAAGGCTTTTGTATTTGATTTTGACGACACCCTAGCGACAACGAACGCTCGTGTCCTAGTTGTTATGTCGGATACAAAGACCTGTAGAGGTTACTTCAAAGAGTTGACACCGGCAGAGTTCAACGACTACGAGCTAAAACACGCCGAGAGATTTGATTTTTCTCAGTTCAGATGCTCAGAAAAAGTAACAGACGGTAAACCAACAGCACTGATGCAATTAGCTAAAGACGTTTACGATGAAAACCATGATGTATATATTTTAACAGCAAGAAGTAGTGACGTTTCACACGCAATACAAAAGTTTTTAAAAATTCAAGGAGTAGAAGCAAAACAAGTTATATGTGTTGGCGATGGTGATGAACACCAAAGCATATCCCTATGCAAAGCAAAGTCCTTAACACATCTTAAATCCTTCTACGATAAACTATATTTTTATGACGATAATGAACAAAACATAAAATTAGCAAAGGAGGTAGGAGTTAAATCCTACTTAGTCTAACATGAATTGGCAAGAACTACACAAGAAGTCCCCAGTGGTAGATTTACACAACCACGCTGTACTAAAAAGGTTTTTATTAGACAGAGACATAAGTTCCACTAAGACTAAGTTCTTAGCTTCTTTATTTAAAAGAGCCTTCTGGCCTTTAAGTCAGCGTAGCACGTTTCCACTTCTCGACGAAGGAGGGATTGACGTTGTACTTTCAACCTGCTATATCCCAGAAAGAGAATGGTTAGAAGACCAAAGCCTCGTCAAGTGGGCGTTAGCATTAGCACCGGAAGTTAGAAAAAGGGTGTTTGACCCATTTTACTTTGATGCCACCGTCAATATGATGGACGACATGGAGAAACAAATAACTGAATACAACAAAAAGGTAAACAAATCAGAGAACAAACCTATCTGTATGGTCAAGAATAATCAGGAGCTTTCTCAGTGCCTCGACAGCAACCATATCGCCATGATTCACTCTGTGGAAGGCGGTCATAGTTTGCAGGGTATTGACTGCGAGACTTCTTCGGACATGAAAGTAAAGGAAGCTGAAATATTACAGCACCTAGATTATTTTGCCGAGAGAGGCGTAGCTTACCTTACGCTCGCCCATTTCTACCCAAACCTCGTAGCACATCCAGTGTTTCCATATCCAAACTACGGAATAAAAAGAAACAACTGGAAATACCTTATGGGGGCTTGGGACATGAATGTTGGATTATCCAATATAGGCAAATCGGTAGTTGAAAGAATGTGTGAACTTAAAATGATTATAGACATCGCACACTGCACACCCAAAGCTAGGTCAGAAGTTTATGATATTGTTGGTGATGAACAAGGCCGAGTCATAAACAGTCACGCTGGAGTATTTGAAATCAATCCAGACCCATATAATCTGCACGACTGGGAGCTACAATGGTTTAGCCAACACGGAGGCGTTCTAGGTATTATCTTTATGAACTACTGGATTAGCCCCGTTGACACACCTCTGGGAATCAAATATATTGAAAGAACGCTTGAACATGCTATAAAAATAGGTGGATCAGACATCGTTGGTATAGGAACAGACTTTGATGGCTTTACCGATCCGCCAGACGAGATCACAGACATGTCAGAGATTCCGAGAATAACGAAGTATCTCAAGTGTCTCACAAGCGGGCTTGGAAAACAAAAATATTCAGATGATGTGATAGCTAAGTTTTTAGGAGGCAATGCCCTAAGAGTGTTGCGTCAAGGGTGGAGATAATGAGTAAATTCAAATTTGAAAAGTATGACGATCCATTCAAAGCATTTAACATACAGATGTCAATCATTTGTGATTTAGAGCAGGGTGGTAAGATTGATGAGAATGAGGCTTTCGATCAGGTCAAAGCATTGTACAAACAATTTAAGCACTACTTTAAACATGAGCATGAGGCAACTTCGGTATTGGAAAACAAAGAGTATTACGAGAAGAACAAACAAAACTATAAAGAAAAGGAGAATAAATAGATAAGCTAATGCCACTATTTAAAAAGAAAGATAAAGAAGATAAAGAAGATAAAGGTACAGATAGAAAAGAAAGCCGAAGAGATTTCAGGTTAGCAAAAATACAAGAGGTGACAGCAAAAGCGTATGCCGTTGCCGCCAAGAGAAAATGGTTATTTCTTATGATCGCAGCGGTTATAGCTGGCTATTTAGTTTTTAAGTTTGTGTAATGGATGCACTAAAAGCTGGCCTATTGGCATGGACTATTGAAGTAACTATAGCGGCTCTGATGTTTCTTCTTTTAAAGCACGAAGAAAACAAAGTTATTAAAGGGAGAAAGAAATGAACGACAAACGTGATATAAACAAAAAATTTAATTTCTTAATACTAATTTTTCTAGGCTTACTCTGTTGGGAAACACACTCTTTAGACAAAAGAATTAAACAGCAAACTTCGATTTACGCTGACAATCAACGGGTTGTCACAGACCTTCAGATGATGATGGAAAGTTTTATTGAGCTGGCTCCGCAAGAAATGGAATCAATAGCTAGAAAAACGGGTAGGGAAGAAAGTATAAAGGTGCTTCAAGAATTTGCTGACAACTTTAGAAAGTTAAATGAATAACCCATATGAGCCACCAAAGACTGACCCTAAAAGGGAATATGACCGCTGGCTTGAAAGTATTAACAAGCAGGAAGAAACAGACTGGGCTGGCTTTATATTTGCTGTCGTCGTTCTAGCTATAATATTTTTCCAACCATTTTTAATAGATTTCTTTGCAGAGATATTTAAAAAACTATGACAACTTTCCTTTTTGACATTGATGGAACTCTAACGAATCCAAGAGAGCCGATGAATCCAGAGTTTGCCAAATATTTTGGCGAATGGGTTCTCGATACTAAACTGAATGGTGACCAAATATTCTTTGTTACAGGTTCAGACAAGAAGAAAACGGTTGAACAAATCGGTATGCCTCTGTATAGGCTGGTCGATGGTGTTTATCAAAATTGTGGAAACCAACTTTTCATAAAGAACGCTTTAATATATGAATCCAAGTGGATGATTTCTGCTCACCTTAGACTTGATCTACTTATATTGGCTGAAAAAAGCCCTTGGTTTGGGAAGGCAAAAGAAAACATAGAGGAGCGTGTGGGCATGGCAAACTTCTCAACCATAGGAAGAACCGCTACACCAAAACAAAGGAAGGCGTATGCCTTATGGGATAGTGCTACTAATGAAAGATATAAAAACGCACAATGGTTATCAATCAGATACCCAAGATTGCAGTTTGATGTCGGAGGAGAAATAAGCATGGACATCTACCCAAAAGGAAAAGATAAAAGTCAAGTAATAAAACAAATCAAAGACGAAACAGTATTCTTTGGAGATAGATGCGAAGAGGGAGGAAATGACCACACAATAGCTCAGGCCGCAGACAAACACCATCAAGTAGAAGGCTGGATGGAAACAAGATATGTAATTAATAGTTATTATAAGGTGTAAAAGATGAAGACAAGAGATGCTCTACAAGAAAGTTACGATCAAGAACTTTTATTTGCAGACGATTGGGACGACTGCATCATTGGTGTGACAGACGACTTCGGGGATGTAAGAGTCGTATATTCTATAGACAAGATGATAGAACAACTTATGTCATATGGCGATAGCTATTTTGAAGCAAGAGAGTATCTTGAGTACAACACGCTAAACGCTTGGGTCGGTGACAGAACCCCTATTTATGTGGAGACAAAATAATGTTTTACGAATTAAAAGAAGCGTGGCAAGAAATGTTAAAGAAGGCATCATACATTGCCGATGATAATGGTATTCACATTACATTTCCTCAACACTTATTTGATAGAGTTGAGCAAGAGTTCAACTTAAACTTTGTCGATGAAGATGAGGATATACACTTTAAGTTATGGCAAAACGAGGCTTACGATGACGAAGATTAAAGGGAATATCAGAGGAGATTCTGGACTTACCGATAGTCAGCTAACGAGGTCACAAAATTTAATTTATGAAAAAAATCGGAAGGCACTTGACGAACTGGAAGAATATAGTATAATGGAAGTACGCAGGCGGCGATACGAGTCAAAAGCAAAACCGCCAAAGCGTAAAAAATCAATTTGGAAAATAATAAAAGGATGGTTTGGTTATGTCTAGCAGATTTGATGACAGAAGTAAAGAGCAGTTCAAAAAGCACATTAAATTTACTACAATGTTAGAGAAACATTTTTTCAATACTTGGTTGGATATTATCAAGGACTCGGATACTATTACTGTGTCATCTTGGTCTGACAATGGCTGTGGAAATGATGGAGAATTTATTGCCAAAGGCAACACTGCCGGTGCAGACTACAAAGTTTCCGGATGGTTAGGAGGTCAGGGTCTTGATGCAGAACTAAAAGACGAACCTCTTGAAATTAAATGGGTTCCTACTGCTGGTAAGTTTACATTAAAAGAAAACGATTTAAAAGCATACGTCAGAGAGGAAGCTAGTATTTTATTTATCTACAACTCTGTGAGATGTAGCGATGACTTGAGGGTTCCAAAGAAGGATTACAACCTTTCAAAACACATTAAAAGAATACAGTTGAAAGCCAACAAGGGCGACATCAAGTGGGGCATAATGTGGTCGCCTAAAGTGAAAGAGTTTTACGAACATGCTAAAGCCAAACACTTATTCCATCCGATAAGTTATATGGGAGGAAAACAAGGAGTGGTTTTACAACAACAAGATTTTAATAAATGGTTTACAGAGGAGAGTTGGCATGAGACAATTCAAACTTAGCTGCTGCGGAGCGATAATGAGTAAAGTGCCATACGAGTGTCATTCGTGTGGTGAAACAAGTTTCTTTGCAGAAGAACTAGATAAAGAGGAACAAGTATATGTAATGGGTAGCTTCTCTGGAGACAAAAAGAAAGAAACAAGACCTTGGGGTTCGTTTGAAAACTTGCTTGACGAAGAAGGATATAAGGTCAAGAAGATTGTTGTGAATCGAGATCAGAGACTCAGCCTTCAACTACACAAGTATAGATCAGAGTATTGGCACATCCTATCCGGAGTTGGCGAGATGCAAGTTGGGGACTATACGTGGACTGTCGCTGCTGGTTCTCACGTTCCAATAGAAAAATTTGAGGTACACAGGATTGCAAATGAGGGTGATACACCTCTAGTAATTTTAGAACTACAGACCGGTGACTGTCAGGAAGATGACATTATTAGAATCGAAGACGACTACGGGAGAATAGAATGAGAGTAGGAATTATATCAGGATATTTCAACCCTATCCACACTGGACACCTAGATTATATCGAAGGTGCAAAAGAAAAGTGTGATCTGCTTTATGTTATTGTAAACAGCGATCACCAAGTCGGTCTAAAAGGCTCAAAGAAGTTTATGGATGAAGATTCCAGACTAAGGATAGTTCGTGCATTATCTTGTGTGCAAAGGGCTATGATTTCAATAGACAACGACGGAACTGTTGTCAGGTCTATCGCAAAGATACACAAGGATTATTGCGACGACCCATTTGTAGACGGCATTTATTTTATGAATGGCGGAGACAGAAAAGAAGGTAACACTCCAGAGTCAGATTTTTGTGAACAAAATAATGTTCATTTAATCTACAATGTCGGCGGTGGAAAGACACAATCTTCAAGCACTCTACTAAGTAGCGTAAAGGATTAGTAATGGCTGATTTTTGTTATCAATGTACATCGGAGCTATTTGGTGAAGAACATGCGGATAAAAATGATTTTGCAGGTTTTGTAAGAGGCAGTGAGCGTTATTATGTAATGTGTGAAGGTTGCGGTTGGATTACTGTGGACAAAGAAGGAAGGAAAGTTGAAGAACAAGATTGAACTACTGGGTTACTACGGCTCAGACGAAACTATTGCTTGCAGTGCATGGACTAGCACTAGCAGAAACCTCACGGATGAGAAGCGTAAACGAGTCGGTAAACTTATCGACATGCTATGGAGCGAAGGACATGAGACTCCTTTTGAAAAGGGCGTTGTACACTTCCTTGTTGATACAGATATTGCTAGTCATATACATCTTCTTAAGCATAGGATTAGTTCACTTAACGCCGAGTCTGCTAGGTATAAAGAATTAAAAGAAGATAAGTATTACCTGCCGGAAGATTGGAAAGGAATTAAAAAGTCAGGAGAATGCGTAGGCGAATTGGGAGGGGCTGAAGAATGGACAGAAATCTTAGAAGAATATACAAAGCTAGGTAATAACCTGTACCATCAATGTATGGCAGACCTTGAACCAGTGTTGGGACGCAAGAGAGCAAAAGAGTCAGCACGATTCTTCAAGACTTACAACAGTCAGATTCAAGCAGACATTATGTTTAACATGCGTAGCTTTGCTAACTTTATAAAGCTAAGAAATAGTGAACACGCACAGGTTGAGATCAGAGAGATAGCACAAGAGATGTGGAACTTAGTAGAGAGCATTGACGGGGAACCGTTTAAGCACACGCTTGAGGCCATTAAATGCCGAATAGGATAATACTAGCAATCTTTTTTGTTACGCTTTGTGTGTTAGATAATATATTTACATACGAGATAACAAGATGGCCTATATATCAAGAGGTCGGGCCAGTAGCGGTTCTTATGCTCTCAATACCATACGGACTTTGGATTCAAAAGATAGCTGTTTGTTCAGCATTGTATTATTTTAGAGAGAAGATTAGTAATCAATTTTTGTGTGTTTTAAACGCAGCTATGCTACTCATAGTTTGTAATAACGGATACTTATATTGCAAGGTAATATTTTAATGTATGAATACAAAGCAACAGTTGATAGAGTCGTAGACGGTGACACAGTTGACTTCATTGTTGACTTGGGATTCAGCGTCAAGATAAAGATTAGAGGTAGACTCGCTGGTGTAGATACGCCTGAACGAGGACAACCTGATTTCCTAGTTGCTACCCAAAAGTGCAGGGAGTTACTAAACAAAGCTGCCGCCTCTTTCCCCTATGAGGACAAGATAGTTATTAAAACAGAGAAAACAGGTAAGTACGGTCGCTGGATTGTACATATTCAAGGTGTAACTGATGAACTGGCCAAGATTTGGCCTTATGGAGATTGAAATGGCAAAGAGCAGAAGAAGACACGAGACAGGCAATAGTATCACAACCCCAAGCTGGTTCGGTTCTCACGAATCAATGGTTGTAGATCATAGTGAACTAGACTATTCTGTTTCGGAAAAACAAGTAGTATGTAAAGACGATAAAGGCTACTATGTAACCGAAAGAAAGAAGTTAGATACAGGGGTTGCTGATCCCAACAGATACTCGAATAGGAGATTCAAATGAGTTTTAGAGAAGACGCACTGGATTCGTTAAAGCACAACGCAGATAAAGATAGGTCTGAAGCATTGGCGAGCCTTAAAATAATGTTAGATCACCCAGCAGGAATTGGCGATCATAGTACAGGCGACTTACATGAAAATCTAAACGAAGCACTGGCTAAGTTAGCAGACGCAGAAGATAGATTAGATACCCTTAAGATACATTTCAATGTCTGATAATATAGAATATGTTTTTGCTGTAGTTATGATTTCATTTGATTCAAAGAATGATAACTTAGCTGTAGAACCACTTAGTGTCCACACGTCAATGAAGACGGCTTTAGAGTATGCCGACGAACTTGAGGCGTACAATAATACTGGGAAGTATTTCCCCAATGGTGAAGTAGAGCTAATGTACGATGTTCTTGAGTTCAGGTTAGATGAGCCACCCATGATGCTAGACCTTATGAAAAAGAGAAAAAAGGTATTGGAAGATAGTCTAGAGCAAGCTATTATTGACTTGATGGACAAGGGAATTTTAGATCAGCTGGTTGGCGAAGACGGTTATTTCTATTACGTTTTAACGAAGAAAGGCAAAGAAAAGATAAAGACAATAAAGCTGCCAGCATACATAAAGAAACTGATAAAAAGAAAAGATGACATATAACAATCTTGGAGGTCGCTTAGACATGTCTCTGCTAATGCAACAAGATCAAAGCCCTACTGATTGGGACAGCATGTTTTTTTCGGAAGCGGTGTTGTGGTCAAGAAGGAGTCATGATTCAGAAACTCAATGTGGTTGTGTCTTAGTGAAAAACAAGACGGTGATAGCGACTGGCTATAATGGGTTTATGAGAGAAATAAATGACCGATCCTTACCTAATACCAGACCAGACAAATACCCATTCATGATACATGCAGAAGCGAACGCTATTTATAATTGTGCCAGAGAAGGGAAGTCTACGCTTGGAGCTAGAGCTTACATAACTGCTCCTCCATGTACAACGTGTTTGCAGATGTTGTGGCAATGTGGTGTTCATGAAGTTTACTTTTCAAACCTGTCGTCACCGAAAAGCGACATATGGACAAAGAAATATGACCAAGTACTAAAACAACTAGACGGCAGACTGTGCTTGAGATATATTGGCAAACAAAGTTTGGACAACACGATGCTCATTGAAAGTGCAGAAATTTTTGAAAAATATTAGAAACCCACTTGACTTTTTACACAGTACATACTATAATATAAGTAAATAAAGGAGACAAATAATGACGAACATTTTAGAAATGGCGGAAGCCCATCTAATGAATATTCAAAGAGAGATACAAGTTTTGGAACAAAGAAAGATTGAGATTGACAAAGAGATCTCAAGACTTTCTGAGTATTTAGAGGGAGGAGTGGTCGCCGTTAGTGATGCCAAGTCGGAAGCGTCAGCAGCACTGGACTCACCAACGGCCACACCTCTTAGTGATTTATCTAGTATTACAGAAGATTAAAGGAAAGATTATGGAAAGCAAAGAATTTTATTCTACATTGGAATCCCTACCTAAGAGCTACAGCTTTGACGTAGAGGACAAACGAATTACCGGAACGACGAATCGTGGTGCTGCTCGTGGTGTGACATTTAACCCTGTTACAGCCGTAGCTTACCGAGCCACTGGAGAAGTTTACGGTACAAACAAACGAGAAACTCTCAAAGCCGGACGTGCTTTAGGTTTGACTCGTGAGTTTACAAACCATGTTTACAACGCCACTGCGGGCGTATCAAATCGCGGTAACACTCAAGTAGTTCGTGGAAAGATTAAATCAGCTTTAGGAGTTTAAGATGGATAGTAATTGTTGGCTAGGTGTTGGTCGTTTAACTAAAGATGCAGAGTTCACTACGACAAAGAAGGGAACTCCAATGTCTAAATTTAGAATGGCGGTTAATGATCGTCGTAACGATAAGACACTCTTTATCAATGTTCTTTGTTTCGGCAAGATGGCAGAAAATCTACAGCCGAGACTGGTAAAAGGTCGTCCCGTATCAATTCAAGGTAAACTGAATATTGATGATTACGAAGACGAAAATCAAAACAAGAGAAGTTCGGTTTGCGTAATGGCAGACGAAATCTCTCTTGGAAAAGATCCTAAAGAATCTTCAGATGATAACCCGATTTAGGGTAGCTCCCTAGTCGGAGGAAGGTGACTGAATACTCTGGGACGCAAGCCAGATAAGGTATCCGAATCTTGAGCAATGCCAAATGGTGAGCAGAGAGATAGGAGTACGAGGACATTGCCTACTTGCGGTAGAACCTCGTTGTGGGTAATAAAGTAATTCCCACTCTTCCATTTTTATATTAGCCTCGTCAGGTTTTGTGCTTGGCGAGGCTTTTTTACTAAAAATTCTAAAATCTCCTAAAGAGGGGTTGACAAACGAGACGATACATAGTATAATTACTAAGGTAACAAAGTTCATTAACCATTTTCTATTGCGGTATTATGTCAGAATCAACAGTTCATTTAGCAGAATTTATATCCCAGTTAGTAGGAATACTCTTAGTCTTGGTGGCTATCGGAGGATTTCTTTACGGTCTTATCAACGGCGTAACTATTGAAAAGAGAGAACCTTCTGGAGATTCACCTTCTATAATTGGTGAGTGGATGAATGGTAAGATACCCCTCGGCTACATTGAAGATAGTCCTAAGCCAGCAACGGTTCAAGTAGACAATATAGACGAACTAGCCATTCTGAAGAGGCAAGTAGAAATTGCCAAACTAAAGAAGCAACTATTGGAATTTGAGGAACCCTCTCTTAACAATCCAATTTTCAGTGACTGCGTAGAAGTTTTAGTCGGCTTGGGGACACCTAAGAGAAAAGCAAAAGCAGAAGCACAACAGATATTTGAGGACAAACCAACCATCAATACAGTTCAACAGTTTGTTACGGAGTACGGGAAACGATGAATATAAATTTAATGGCTCCAATAAATCAGCTTGGATATGGCGTGGCAGGGATAAATATACTGAAATCCCTGCAAGCTGAAAACAATGTAGCCTTGCATGTAATAGGACAACCACAAGTAACCAATCAGACAGACGCAGATGCGGTCAGGAAGGGGATGGATACTGCCCAGACGTTTGATCCACAAGCACCCTGTGTCAAAATCTGGCATCAAAATCAGATGGCAGAACGTGTAGGGTCAGGTAAGTTTGTTGGTTTTCCTATCTTTGAGTTGGATACTTTTAACGATTTAGAGAAACACCACCTGTCTGCCTGTGACGAGCTTATGGTCTGCTCTGAGTGGGCAAAGGGCGTTATTAACAGGGCGATAGATGGAAAGCCCTGCCATGTCGTACCGCTTGGTGTAGATATGAACATATTCAAACCAGCAACGCCACGTAATAGTGACAAAACAGTATTTTTTAACTGTGGTAAATGGGAAGTTCGTAAAGGGCATGATATTTTAATAAACGCATTTAAGAGAGTACTTGAACATGGGGAAAATGCAGAATTATGGATGATGTGCAGCAATCCTTTTAACTCCCCTGAAGAAGACGCAAGGTGGCATCAGCTATACAATCACCCTCAAGTAAAAATTATTCCAAGGGCTGAGACACAGCAAGAAGTGTATAATATAATGGCTCAGGTAGATTGTGGAGTATTTCCATCTCGTGCGGAAGGCTGGAATTTAGAGCTATTAGAAATGATGGCCGCAGGCAAACATGTAGTCACCACTGATTATTCCGCACATACTGAATTTTGCACTAAAGAAAACAGTGGACTGGTGACGATAGAAGATGTAGAACCAGCAGTTGATGGCAAATGGTTCTTTGGTCAAGGTAACTGGGCGAAACTTGGCGAGCACGAAGTTTGGGATTTAAGCATGAAAATGATGAAATTTATACTAGACAAAAAAGGCTCCCTGAATCAGGCAGGTATTGAAACCGCCAACAGATTTAGCTGGGACAACACCGCAAGGAAAATAATTGAATATGTTTAAATTCTTTAAAAAAGAAGCAGAAAACAAAGAAGTAGAGAAACAAAAAGAAGAATCAGAATATATAGCACTAGATTCTCCAGAGATAGCTGGTTCCATAACCTACTACTTTAAACACGACGATGAGAATACCTACCTTGATATTCACCTGTCAGACTTTGAAGACAAGACAATAGAGAAGTTTGCAGAAATAGTTTCTGGTATATCTTCCTTAAGAATGCAGTTAGAAACAGTAAATATGATAAAAGATGTGTTCTTAGAGATGGAAGAAGGGGAAACCTTTAACAAAATAGTAGCACAAATGATAAGGCATAACGAGAAAGACACCGCTATGCTTGAAAAAATAAACAAAGAAAGTGATTCTAAGGAGGAACAACCGTGGATTAAACCGTCAGACATCATGAAATAATGGAGCAGAACATGAAGAAAACGCTTAAAATCGGCTGGCAAAAATACGAAGATGTATTGGAGTCACAGATAAACTCGCCCATTATAGATCAACTTTACAATTCTATGATAAAGCGATCCAACGAGCACGCAAACTTTCAAGACTTAACACAAGAAGAGCTTGAGCAAATAGAGCAGTTTTTAGAGGCCGAGGGTGCTGCAATACAACACCAAGAAGAACCCGTTCAATTTAACATTGACGATAATTTAGCCCACGAAATATCCCTAGCTACCAACTTTGACTGCTGGGTTGCACACACAAACTTTAACTTAACAGAAAACATAAAGAATAAACTGGATAGTATAGAAGGAATAGAACTTTTAAAAGTATTCAGCCGTTATAGATTTTTAGTAGGCGTTGGAAAAATGTTTGAATTTTCAGACGTTAGGAAAACGATAGAGGACATTTTAACAAATAAAGACTAGGAGTTAGATTTGAATATTGAATTATCAAAAATTATGAGTCAAATTGAGAACAAAGAATCTACAAGTAAAGTAGGAATAGAAGATTTAGAGAAGATAGCAAGCAAGGCCGCTTACAGTTTTCTCGGACCACTGACCTCAGAAGAGATAGAATCCTGTATTCTAAGTGCTTTCTGGAAAGCCTCCGAGAAGTACAGCAGTGATAAGAATACTAAATTCACTACATTCTTTTATAAGGGCGTTGTGATGGAGTGTCTTAGCCAAAAGAAGTTCAACGTAAACAGGCAACACTACAAGATTTATGAAAATATCACTTATTCCAAAAATAAGGATATAGAATCATTCGATATGATGGACGAAATCAATACCCATTGCGACGATCCAGAGCTAATGTATAACAGATTTTATAGAAATATGTCTGTTAGAGAGATTGCTGAGAACAAAGGTGTATGCAGCGAGACTATTAGAATAAAAATAAAGAAAAATTTAGCCAAGTTAAGAGCAAAAATGGTTAAGTTTGGTGTATAAATAGATAGGACGATAGGATTTTTGCAAGGAACTGGAGCATTAACAATTTTTTAATTCCTTTTACGGGAGAAATGTTATGCCAGTTATAGGTGCAACAGATGGTTCTGGTGGTGGCTGGGTCACTGCCAGTGGTAACAACAACGGTGGAACAGTAGTGGGCGTCGGAAATATCGACACCAGTATTGGGCCAATCAAGAACGACTTAGCAATAGCTACGTTGGCAGACAAGTTTGATGACGTTACGGGTTCAAAAGTCGTTACTAACGATGGAACCGGTGCGGCAACAACAGACAGAGCGGGTCAACAAAAAGCACTTTCGGGTGGAACTTTTGCGTTTACCCCAAGTGCTACAGGTACTAGATCTGAAACTTTTGTTATTCGAGGCGTAACCACTAAACTAAGTGGTGCAGCCATGAAGACTGAAGCTGGGCCTGTGCTAAACGGTAACTTTAATAACGGTACTGTTAAAGATGGCATCCACGGAACTATCATTGGTGGTTCTGGTGCGTTTGCTAATCCAAACAATACTTACAACAAACTTGCTCGTCCTAGCACAGATATTACACCTAACTTTACTCACAGTTCAGCCTCCGCCAATGTGGACACTGGACTTAAGTACACGATGGTTAATCCTGCTGACGGCTCTGTTGCCGTTGCAACTGAGATATTCCCAAGCCTCGCAGTTCCGGGCGAGTTGACATACCACTTCGGTCATGCCAACGGTCCTATTACTGACGAGTATAAGGCTAAGAATGCTTTTGAAGCTGCTGATGATACATCTTCATAATTTTTTAGTTTAGCAGTTTAGATTCCCCCTGCTTTATGTGGGGGGAATTTTTCTTGGGAGATTTTAAATGTTTACTCTTGATGCCGAATTTTTAGCAATGGCTAGTGCTTTGGCTAGTATAGTAACATCTATTTCAGTTTTTTTATGGAAGAAGTTACTAAAGCCAGCTATAAAGCTGATGGACGATCACGAGGAAATTAAGAAGTCGATAGATATCATTAAAGGAGAAGTCACGCCTAATGGAGGTGGGTCTATTAAAGATGCAGTCAACTGCTTGCGGGACACATGCAAAAATATAGAAACAACTCAAAAGGTTTTAGACCAAAGGTCAAAAGCCGCACTCCACTACCACGACAGAGCCTTGTTTGAAGTAGATAAATTTGGCAGAGTTTCTTGGTATAATGAGAAGTTTGAGGCGTTGACAAAGAGCAATAGCAATCCCAACGAAGGTTTTGATTGGGTTAATATTGTAGACGAGGCTGAACGAGAAGACTTTGTAAAAGAAGTAACTTCTTGCTTAGATATGTGTAGAAAGATTGATATAATGGTTAACTCCGTAAACGATCAGCAGATACACTTTTTAGGTTATCCGTATAGGATTACGGAGAAAGATCATGAAGGATTTTTAATACATCTTTTTAAGGAGAACTAATATGGGTTCTAAAAAATTCAGTTTAAATTGGGCCGATATGTTAAAAATCGGCAAGAACGCAGCACTAGTAGGTGGAGCAGCGGCTCTTACTTACATTGCTGGAAATCTAGATCAAATTGATTTAGGAACTCTTGGTGCGTTAGTCGTGCCTATCGTCGCTGTTGGATTGGACACCGCTATTAAGTGGCTTAAAGACAACAAAGACGAGGAATAATAATGTCAACATTTAACAGTCCTAGAGAGCTGTTGAATGCTTACAGAGAAGGTTTTCAAGGTAGCATCTGCGATCCAGAAGAGACAGCAGAATTGCTAGGAAAACTTAGGACACCGTTATTTGGTGCGACTGCTTTTAGACTATACGGTAGCGGAGAGGGAAAACTCTCCCTACCGTTTAAGTCTTTATTGAAGTTCGATCCAAGTTTTGGGCCATCTGAAAGGCAAACAACAGGAGACTGCGTAAGTCATTCCACCAGAAACGCTGTTGACATAACAAGAGCGGTAGAAATAGACATAGAGGGCGAGTCAGAATCTTTTGAGACTCGCAGTGCTACTGAAGCAATTTATCAATCTAGAGGGCACAGAGGTCAAGGTATGACCTGTTCTGGTGCCGCTAAGTACGTCCACTCTAAGGGCGGTATACTCTTAAGAAAAGACTACGGAAAAGTAGATCTGTCTAAATATAATTCAAGTCTTGGTGCTAACCATCGTATACCTTCTAGCATTTATTCTACCGAAGCAAAAAAACATCAAGTCAAAACAGTCTCAATGATAACAACGGTGGAAGAGGCTAGGGACGCACTGGCCAACGGCTACGCGATTAGCGTATGTTCTAGTTACGGTTTCAGTAGCCGTAGAGATAGTAACGGGATCGCTAAACGAGGCTCTGGCTGGAACCACGCTATGGCTTGGATAGCCTGCGACGACACTAATAAAAGATTCAAAGAAACACTGTTCTTGGTTCAGAATAGCTGGGGCAAGTGGAACAGCGGACCAAGAGTTCATAATCAACCGGAAGGTAGCTTTTGGATTAGAGAAAAGGAAGCTAGAGCGATGTTAGCACAGAAAGGTTCGTGGGTCTTCAGCGATGTTGATGGCTTCCCCGCCAAGAGCCTGCCTAATTACGGAACTTCTTCATATCTATAGGGAGTTAAAATGAAAATTTCAACCTTAGCTTTGGCATCAATCCTGACGCTATCTGCTTACGGTGGCGTGTACGAAAATAATTTTAGACCATACATCTCTACCAATCTAGCAAAAGTTATCATGGTAGGTGTAAACGATAACACAGAACTATGTGACGGCTCTGGCTGGATTATTCATGGGGATGGACACAAGACAGAGTGTCCCGGATGCTCTGCTTGCAAATCGGTCGATGGTTCGTCAAATCAAACCAAAACAATAAGTTGTTATAAACCTAAAAGGTCTGGACTGATAAGACTACTATTTGGAATATTTAAATGACAAACATTAATGGAATACCACCAGAACAGTACTCAGTTGGAACAAAGGTTCTAGCTTACGCACAAGCAAAAGATCCTAGCTTTTCCTTTGATCCTGCCACCATTATGGCAATTTGTAATTGTATTATAGCTGTCATTAAGCTATTATATATGTGTTATGGTAAGCGTAACATCACCAGCAAGCTCAGGAAGCCATCGCTGCTTCAAAAGATACTTCTGAAAAGGGAGGTCAGAAAGCATTTTAGCAAGGAAGATAGGAACACAATGTACACGTCTATGTTAGATGTGTCTAGGACACTTTCAGAAACCGAGCTACAAAAGCTCACGGATAGCATACAGGAGTAAAAATGAATCCTTTTCAAATTACCATGCTTGGCTTGGCCGCAATTCTTGTGTTTAGCTTAGTCTGGACACCGCTTAAAGACCTCTTTAAAAAAGCGGTTGGCGTAATTAAGTTACCCAAAAAGCCTAAAGTTCATGATGAAGATTCTTCACTAGTAGAGATTATTGGCTGCTGGGAGAATTTAAAACAAAGCTGCGATGACAGGGGGCTTTCAAAGGCTTCAGTCGAGCTAGACAAAATTTTTCCACTATTCGTACAGAAGGGGGGCAAAAATGTCTAAAGCAATTAGAGCAGTACTAGCGGTAATACTTGTTGTGGGTGCTTTCTTTGGTGAACAAATTATAGAAGTTGTAAAGAACAACGTTGAAATAATAAACACACCATCGGTTAATGTTCCAGAGCCAGACCTAGCTTACAAGACCCTCGTCAACCCCATAGTGGCGATTAATATAGAAAGCAAAGACGCAAAGCAGATTTCAGATTTCTTTGTCACACTTTCTGACGTAGTAGAGAATGATCCGGGATTTATATCTTCAACCGCAACCTTTAAGCAATTCAACGAAACGTCTGGAGGGCTTAACTTTGCAGGTCTGGATCTTAAAGATAAGTATCCGACGTTAGGAGAAAAGATAGATTACTGCATACAGAACTCTATAGGACTAGAGAATACCACATTTACAGAAGAAAAAAGAAAAAGTCTTTGCGACTGCTTAGACGCTATAGCTTGGGGCGTAAATAAATAATGGGGATAAGTGAGACAATAATAGAAACAATACTAGACAGAATAAATGTTGAACAAGAAGACATAGATAAGGCAACAGAGATACTCGACATGATTTCTTTTACAAAGGAGGACGGCAGAGATGTCGTTGTCGTCAAGATTGGCGAAAACGTAGAATTAAAAATATACAAGTGAAAGAACGAAAGACCTCGCTTTAATTTTATTGCGGGGTTTTTCTATTCACAGGGTTGACAAATAGCCTTTATTACCATATAATAACCATTATAAACTGATTAACCTACAAGGATATTATGTTAAATGCAAGTTACTAAACGTAACGGAGACAAAGTAGACTTCTCCGTCGAAAAAATTCATAAAGTCGTTCAATGGGCTACTAAAGGTATCAACGGTGTTTCCTTTTCCGATATCGAAATGAACGCAAATCTCTCTATATATGACGGGATTCGTAGCTCAGAGATTCATCAAATACTAATAAAGTCGGCAAACGATCTGATTTCGACTAACTCTCCTAATTATCAGTATGTTGCAGCTAGGCTATTAAATATGCAACTGAGAAAACAGGTCTGGGGATATGGTGATCAACCTACAGACTTTCTGCTTTTTCTACAAAGGAATGTTGATAATGGGATATACGATCCAAACATTCTGGAAAAGTGGACAAATAAACAAGTAGATCTATTCGGAAAGTACATAGACCACTCAAGAGACGACAAGTTTACATTTGCAGGATTGCAACAGCTTATCGACAAGTATTTAGTTAAGAACAGAAGCACTGGATCTATCTACGAGACGCCTCAGTTTGCGTATATGGCGATAGCCATGTGTTTGTTCAATACTCCCGAAGAAGTTAAAAAGGCGTATGATTGCTACTCCACGTTTAAAATCAATCTACCTACTCCTATCATGGCTGGTGTTAGGACTAATATCCGTCAGTTTGCATCATGTGTTTTGGTTGATGTTGACGATAACCTTGATGCTATTTTTTCCAGCATACATGCTGTCGGAAAATACACCGCCAGACGAGCGGGGATCGGACTGAACATTGGAAGAATGAGACCAATCAATTCTCCCATTAGAGGAGGTGAGGTCATCCACACCGGCCTTATCCCCTATCTAAAAAACTTTGAGTCTGCTGTTAAATCAACATCCCAAAACGGTCTCCGTGGAGGGTCTGCTACCGTGCATGTACCATTCTGGCACTATGAAATTGAAGACATAATGGTGTTGAAAAATAACGCAGGAACAGATGACAATAGAGTGCGTAAGCTAGACTATTCCGTTCAATTCTGCAAAATTTTCTATGATCGCCTAATTAAAAATGAAGACATCACACTGTTCAGCCCCTACGAGACAGAGGGTTTATATGAGGCTTTTGGTGACAACAAAGAGTTTAAACAACTCTATCTTAAGTATGAGAACTCCAGATCGCTAAAGTTTAAAAAGAAAATACCAGCAAGAAAGCTGGCAGAGATATTTGCTAGGGAAAGACTTGAGACTGGTCGTATCTATAGCATGAACATTGACTCAGCCAATGAACACGGATCGTGGGCTATACCTGCTTACATGAGCAACCTATGTCAAGAGATTATACATCCAACACAACCAATACAGTCGATAGACGATCCAGACGGAGAAATTGGAATCTGTATTCTTTCAGCTTTGAATTTGCTTGAGCTAGGCAATGAAAAGGACATAGAAGATGCCTGCCGAATGGCGGTCAGGACATTAGAGTCTGTTATTGATTATCAAGATTATCCAGTACTGGCAGGTGAGAATTTTACTAAGAACAGAAGATCTCTCGGTATCGGCATTACAAACCTAGCTGGTTTTCTTGCCAAAAACAAATTAAAGTACGACGATCAAGCAGCACTGGAACTAGTCCACGAAACTATGGAGCAAATACAATGGAATTTAATTAATGCTAGCTGTGAGTTAGCTGAGGAAAAAGGCCCGTGCGAAAAGTTCCAAGATACTAAATATGCAAAGGGTCTATTGCCAATAGATTGGTACAAGAAAGATGTTGACGAATTGTTAAAACCAGAGTACAACATGGACTGGGAGGGTCTACGTGAACGGATTAAAGAACACGGCTTACGCCACTCAACTTTATCTGCTATTATGCCTTGTGAGTCTAGCTCCGTTATTCAAAACAGTACAAATGGAATTGAGCCGGTCAGATCCTTGTTGATCCACAAGAAAGCCAAGAACGGAGTTCTAAAACAGTTAGTGCCAAATTATCGTATGCGTAAAAATTACTACACTTTAGCTTGGGACATAAGCGACAACAAGACTATTATAAACATGGCCGCTGTGATACAAAAGTTTGTAGACATGAGTATGAGTACAAATCTATACTACAATTACAGCCACTATGAGGATGGCAATATTCCTCTAAGCGTTTTAATTAGAGACCAGATATATGGATATAAATATGGTCTTAAAAATTTCTACTATGCCAATACGCCGGACGGAGATGGCGACACCGAAAAAGGCATGAACTGCGAATCTGGAGCATGTGCAATATGAAAACTATCTTTAATACGAAGAGTATAGACCCCATGAGTCAGCCTCTATTTTTAGGTAAAGACTTAGGTGTTCAACGCTACGATGTACTCAAGTATCCAATTTTTAAGGATCTTGATAGCAAGCAGATGATGAACTTCTGGAGGCCGGAAGAAATTGAATTAAAGAAAGATCGTGGCGACTTTAAGGAGATGTCGGAAAATGAGAAGTTTATTTTTACTTCCAATTTAAAATATCAGACCATGCTCGACAGTGTAATCTGCCGTGGTGTACCTACTCTATTAGAGTTTGTTACAAACACAGAGCTAGAAGCCTGCCTCATGACTTGGCAGTTCTTTGAAAAAATTCATAGTCAATCGTACTCCTATATTATTCAGAACGTGTATGCGGACAGCTCAGAGGTTTTTGCGGGCATATATGAAGATAAAGAAATCATGAAGCGTGCGAACAGTGCCATTAGCGATTACAACAATCTCATGGGCATGGCTTGCGATAAAAACAGACTTTCAGATATTAAGAAGCAAATTTATATGACCGTTGTTAGTATCAACATACTAGAAGCCATAAGGTTTTACGTGAGCTTTGTTTGTAGCTTTGCTTTTGCAGAGAACAAGAAGATGGTGGGGAACGCAGATATAATTAAATTAATCAAGCGTGACGAGGCGTTGCACCTAGCAAACACTCAACATATATTAAAAATCCTACACAAAGAAGAGTCTGAAGGCTTTGTTAAAACTGCTGAACAATGCAGATCAGCAGCTATTGAGATGTTTGAGAATGCAGCAGCCGAGGAGAAAGAATGGGCTTCATACTTATTCAAGGACGGCTCAATTATTGGTCTGAATGAAACAGTTCTGCATCAATACGTAGACTGGCTCTGCATGTCCAGAAGAAAAGCAATCGGTTTGCCGTATGAGAACGTTGGCAAGAATCCTATCGCTGGCTGGACTCAGGCTTGGATGCACAGTGAAAGTGTTCAAGTTGCACCACAAGAGCACGAAATAACTAGCTATAAAATAGGTGCTAGTAAAAACGACCTAGAAGACATGGACTTCGGAGACATGAAACTATGACAGAAAGAAATACACACCCCGACCATCAGGCTAGATTAGACCAATTAAAAAAATATACTATAGAAACTGTTCACGGTGTTAGACAACAAGTTTTATTTGACAGTTACCCAGAAGGAATGGAAGTTAAAGAAGACATGAATTTAGAACAACTTAGTAATAAGGTGGTGCAGTGGCATCACGACAGGAATTTAATAGAAGGGAGTTCTGACAAGGATCAGACTCTAAAGCTTTTACAGGAGCTAGGAGAGCTTTCTGACAGCGTTTGTAAAGGCAAAGATATTAAGGACGACATAGGAGACATGTTGGTAGTTATGCTAAACATAACAACTAGAAACGGTGTGTCTCTTGAAGACTGCCTAGCCAGAGCTTGGCAGGACATCAAAGATAGAAAAGGCCGAATGGTAGATGGAATCTTTGTAAAAGAAACAGATCTTTAATACATCCGATAAGGTAATAATAAATGGCAAGATCGAGAAGAAACAGAAAAGACGATAAACCAAAAGTTAAACATGTTGAGGCAAAAACAGAAAACCAAAAGGAGTACATACGGGCGATAATAGAAAATGACATTGTCTTCTGTTCAGGCCCGTCAGGTTCTGGCAAGTCTTTTGTTGCGGCGGGTATAGCGGCGGAGCACTTACACAGAGGAGAAATAGAACAGATTATTATCACGAGACCTCTGGTATGTACCGGTAAAGAAATAGGTTCCCTTCCGGGAGAGTTGGGTGAAAAAATAGCACCTTATCTACTACCAATGAAAGAGAATTTGAAGTTTTTCCTTGGACAATCTTACTATGGATACTATGATAATGAAGGACAAATCCATTACAAGCCGTTGGAGATAATGAGAGGTTCTACATTCCATAATTCTTATATGATACTAGACGAAGCACAGAACTGTACAACCGAACAGATAAAGATGTTCATAACAAGAATGGGTAAGAACAGCAAGGTACTGATAAACGGAGACATAAACCAAGACGACTTAAGAGGCAGAAGCGGCCTAGACTATTGTATAGGAAAGCTAGATGGGATCGAAGGAGTCGGTATATGTAAACTTGGATATGAAGATATACAAAGAAATGATATAATAGGCAAAATTCTAACTGCACTGGAGAATTGATATGCCACTGTATGATTACGAGTGCGAATGTTGCTCTCATAAACTATTTGACATCAAACAGTCTTTCGATGAGGAACCTCTGTCGGTATGCCCAGAGTGTAATGAGTCTAAACTTTATAGGGTCATTTCAGGAGGTGCTCACGCATTTGTTAAAGGTGCGAATACCATAGGCCAACTAGCTGATAGAAACGCAAAGAACAATAAAACCTTGATACAGGAAAATCAGCAACGCATTAAAGAATCAAAACCAAAAGATGAAAAGCCTTGGTATCACAAACATGCAACCGCTACGAATAGCGAAATAAACAAGATGACAAATAAACAAAAGGCTGACTATATACTGAAAGGCAAAAAGTAATGGCTATAGATAAAATTAAAAAGGAAGTAAAGGAAAAGCAGAAACACGAGGTTGGCTTTGACAAGAACGGAGTCATTGTTAAAAAACAGGCTTCAAAAGATATTTATGGTAAAGTGATTTATCTTGACGATAAAGAATCTTCTCACCATGTTAAGGTTTTGGAAAGTAATTTGTACGATCCTATGGGAACCTATTCTAGCCGTAGAAGATATCTTGAAGCAACATTTAAGAGAGTGTCAAAAAACACGTTTGATTTCTACATGATGTACCTAAAAACGAACAATTCAATTTATTTAACTAAAGCTCAGAGAGGATTTTTAAATGACTAAGACAGGACCACTAAGTAAAGCTGAGAAGTTCTACATAGAAAGCAAATACTCGGATGATATTGATGTAGATCAATTATGTAAAGACTTGGACAGAACCAAGAGGTCTGTACAAAACTTTATTTCAAAGAACAAGATCGAAAAGCCTGCTCCGGAAAAGAAGGAAACAATCTTGTCTCAACAATTTGCAAATAACAATAAGGGTTCTATCGTCATGACGCCAAACGCATCAGTTATGGCCGACGATATGAGACCAAACTTTAACCAAAACAAGTCATCAAGAAGGGCGTGCATAACGAAAATCAGAGATGAATAACGAAAAATTTCTACAGAAATATAGAACAGACAAACAGTCTACTTGGATCAAAGTAAAGACGACTGATGGTAGAGAGTTTTACTTTACTCATTATGGAGTCTGGTCAGTTGTTAAGCAACACTGCAAAGATGAATCTTCTTTTATTGAAGAGTTCTTTTTGCAATTTAGATCTCATGAGGTTGAAATAGAAGTTGGCGATGCGGACGGATTTTACTTCGTAAGATCTATCCTTGGACAAATGGGCGGCGATTCTAAAAACTACTTTACTGTAGGAATAATTAAAGAAGATACTGTACATAAGAAGATGTATATTATCCCAGAACTAGTTGAGGAAAAAAGTTATGAAGACGACATCGAATCGTGCTTCGACGAGGCCATTATTTACAATGAGCAAAAAACGTAAAAGATCAAACAAGAGTAGATATAAGCATGAAAGCACAGGGGAGTACTGTACGTGTGCTGCCTATGTTGCTGAAATAATGTGCCGAAAGAATGCAGAAAATAAAAACGAAGGCTCTCTACCGTACAAGTTTTGGAACAAGAAGCCTTGGGACTGGACTTTTAAAAGACAGTTGATAGCGGCAAATAAGATATTGAAAGACGGGTCTATCTCCGAAGAAGCGTTGGTAAAGGCTATCCTATCAAATGACTTTAAGCGTATTTTTTCTCTTAATCATCCAAAAGCTGCTGGGATAATTAGGCGGTATCAGCTATTATTAGATAACCGAACTGATAAAGTACAGGAAATTAAAGTCAAGAAAGACGCCAAGCATCAAAAGAAGAAGTTTGGAAAGAGAAACATTTTAGATACATTGAGGAAAATTGAAGATGGCGAAGAAGAAATCTAAAGCTGTTGAATTTGACGACGACCCAGTAAGTAACCAGATCAATAAAAAGTACGGCTCTATAGTTGAGTCGGGAAGCCAAGTTTTAGCATCCTTGGAAAACTACAAAACTATAGGAATTTCACCAGCACTTGATATAGCCTTGGGTGGAGGGCTGAGAGAAGGTAGCTGTGTCGTTATGACCGGCGATCCTAAGACTGGAAAAACTACCACCGCACTCTACTTTGCCGCAAAAGCTCAGAAAGAAGGCAAGAACGTAATCTACTTCAATACCGAAGGTAGACTTACAAAAGAAAACTTCAAGGGCATAAAGGGACTGGATGTAGATGCTATTAAGATTGTACAGGCTACAGACAAAGAACCTCTGGTCTCTGCTGAGAAATATCTAAATACGCTAGAAACTTATATCAAGAACACCCCAGATCTAGTAGCTATAGTAGACTCTACATCTAGTATGGTTCCTCAAGACGAGCTTGATGGGGAAATTAGAACCGGCGTAAGAAACGCTTTACCTAGGCTCTTATCTATGTTCTTTAAGCGTATTAGCGGCGATGTCGGTAGAATGAAAGCTATCTGTATTTTCATCACTCACAACATCGCCAACACCAGTGGCAGTAGATACGCACCAAACAAGATGGCCGACTGCGGCAACATGTTACAGTATCAAGCAGGAACTAACATGGTGATTACCCATCGTGGTAAATGGGAAGTTCCTAAAGATTCGGGACAACACGTAGGCCAAATTGCAAACTGGGTTGTGAGAACATCGGCTGCTGGAGGCATACCGAACTCTACGGCAGAAAGCTGGATCAGGTACGGTATCGGCATAGATGAGTGCCAAGAGGTTGCACAGATAGCTAGCGAATTTGCCATGATAGACAGGAGCGGTGCTTGGTATACCGTATCTTGTGCCATAGAAAACAGAGAAGATCCCGTTATTAAAAATTGGTTGATACAAAACGAGGTTGACCCAGATGACGAAGAGGCTGTAACAAAGGCGTTTAAGTTCCAAGGCATGGAAAGAGTAACCACGTTTTTAGCTGAGAATGAAGATATAACACAGTTTATATATGATCAAATAAGGGAAGTCTTTATATGAAAGTGACCGGACTAAACGGTCGTGAATATAACCTAGATCTTAAGAAGTATATAAACAACGATAGGTCTAAACGTTCTTTCTACCACGTAAAAGCTAGAGAATTGATAAAAGACATTTTTCACGGTTATAACATTTTGGAAGAAGTAAAACTTCCGGGCAGTGTAAAGCCGTCAAAAAAATCTGTGCTATACCTTGACTTTCTGATTCCAAATGCTAGAATAGGGGTAGAGGTTCACGGCCAACAGCATTTTAAGTATACCCCATTCTTTCACAAAAGCAAGGCTGGATTCCTTCGTGCCAAGGCTAGAGACAAAGATAAGATAGAGTGGTGCAGAATTAACGAAATTGAATTAATTGTTTTAAGATTTGACGACTCAGAAGAATATTGGAGAGAAAAACTTGAACGCCGCCGATAGACTTAAGCAGTTCCTAGATGGTATAGACACATATGTGTCTTGCAGAAACCTAACGCCAACAACGTTTTCAGAAGAGTTTGCACTAGCAGAAACCCTGAATCTTGAACAGATGGACAGGTTAACAAGAGATGACTGCTTCAATTTTGCATACATGCTTTACCAGTATGCTGATCATGTAGCGTCCGAAAAAGCAGCTCAAGACACAGTTATAAACTGGTGCGAGAACAGCCTTAACAGTATTATCTCTAGTGAGATTCATGATATGGCAGGCGAGTATATAAAGCACGATATAAAAGTTGCTACAATCCTAAGAAACCACGAGTTAGCAAGAAAAATCAAAGAATGGCAAGATGTTGCCAAGGCTAGACTTGCAAAAACGCAAAGCAGAGAATATAATATAAGAAGAAAAGCAGAGATCCTATTTGAAAAAGGAAAGAGAAAATGAGCGACGACATTGTAAAAGCATTGTTAGATTCTCTCACACCAGAGCAGAAAAGCCAGCTTATAGAGGGCTTGTTAAACACTAATGTAAAAAGCGACGATAAGAGGGTAGAAGCGGAGCCGACCCATACGTCGAAGGTTAAAGAAGATTTTACGGTTAACCGCAATGAAGAATTAGATCAAAGGAAAAAGGTTGTGAAAGCTAGAAAAAATAGCTGGTCCGACGTTGGCGAGTTTAGAGAAGAAGACGTTGACTATGAAAAGTTTGAAAAAACTCGTACTCCCAGACGAAGGGGAAAGCCAAAGAAAAGAGAAGTAGAATGCCATGTTTGTGGAAAAATGTTTTCGGTAAATGAAAACATGGTCTTTGGTGAATACATGAGATGTAATCGTTGCACAGGAAGATAAAATGGATTCTAAATTATCGGATGTGGGTGCAGAGCGTGCTGTATTGGCAGGCCTCTTCGCCTACGGGATTGAGTCATATGTAGAAATATCTGATTTCCTTAGTCACAGCAGCTTTTCGCACAGAAACAACCAAGTAATCTACAAGTGTGTAGAAAAAGTTTTTGATAGTGAAGCGGAGATAGATCTGCCCGCTATCCTTTCAGCATCAGAACAATTGAATCTTTCTGAAGTTGTGCAAACAAATCAGGAACTTGAATACATTCGTGACTTGATGGAGTACCCCGTCAAGAAAGAGAATGTGACTCACTTTGCTGCTCAAGTTAAAAAGTTTGAATTAGCACGTAAGGCTAAGAGAATAGCTAACAAGATTAGCAAAGATATTGAGGATATCAATGGTGACGAGACCGTTGATGAAATTATAAATTTAATTGAATCCCCCATAACCGAGTTCTTGCGGCAGGATGAAGTAGGGCAAAAGCCTGAAAAACTGGGCGAGGACATAGACGAGTACATAGACTTCTTAATAGAGAATCAGTGTGACCAAATTGGAATTTCTAGCGGGTTCCCTAGATTTGATGCTGTTGTTGGTGGTGGCTTACGCCGCAAGTGTGTTGATCTCGTTTCTGCAAGACCCGGAGTTGGTAAATCAGTCTTTGCCGACAATGTGGCCCTACATAATGCTAGGAAGGGAATTCCAGTTTTAATGTTGGATACAGAAATGAGTAAAGAAGACCACCTAAATAGAATCATTTCTAACATAAGCGGTGTGCCCATTGGAGAGGTCTCAACAGGACAATTTGCTGAAGACGACGAGAAGTTTATCAAAGTCAAACAGGCAATGAACGAAATTAGAGACATCCCGTACACCTACGTTAGCGTAGCTGGTGCTCCTTTTGAAACAATAATGAACACCATTAAAAGATGGATCATGCAAGAGGTCGGGCAAGATGAATATGGAAAGACCAATGACTGCATAGTAGTCTATGATTACCTAAAACTGATGTCGTCAAGCTCTATCACAAGCAACATTCAAGAATACCAAGCTCTTGGTTTCCAAATAACAAGCCTTCATAACCTAGCTGTCAAGTACGATTTTCCGTGCCTATCATTTGTGCAGTTGAACAGAGACGGGATTACTAAAGAATCCACAGACGCTGTAAGCGGCTCTGACAGGCTGATCTGGCTGTGTACCTCTTTCTCCATATTTAAATTAAAGTCAGCAGAGGAGTTGGCTGAGGATGGCCCAAACGGGGGAAACAGAAAACTTGTGACACTCAAGGCTAGGCATGGTGCAGGATTGTTAGACGGTAACTATATAAACATGAACATGATCGGCTCTCATTCACAACTAAACGAATTAAGAACCAGAGATGAAATGAGATCATCGCCAGACGGTGACGTTATCGAAGGTGCTGATCTACCATTTGATGTTGAGGACCAAAATGAAAATTGATAATGAAGTCAAGCTAGACTTTGATGATGTCTTACTCGTACCACAAAGGTCGGCTGCTGCGAGCAGAAAGCAAGTGGATCTAAAGAGAACGTTCAAGTTCTACCACTCGTCAAAAGAGTGGCATGGGGTTCCTTTGATGGCGGCAAATATGGATACTACAGGCACATTTAAAATGGGGGCGGCATTAAATAATCACGAGGCAATAACGTGTCTGCACAAGTATTATAAAGCAGAAGATATAGAAGGCTATTTCAAATATTATAATGTAGAGCCTAATGTTTGGGTTAGTGTTGGCATGGATTGGGAGAGAGAGTTAGACAAACTGTTTGACATTTCAGACGCTATAAATTCTTCACCAAATATTTGTATTGATATAGCCAATGGATATACTGAGAAGTTTGTAGACTGGTGCGGCAAGGTTAGACTGGAATTTCCGGACTCGATTATAATGGCCGGTAACGTAGCTACACCAGAGATGGTTTCTGAGCTTATTTTGCATGGAGAAGTTGATATTGTCAAGGTTGGTATTGGCCCCGGATCTGCATGTACAACCAGACTAAAGGCTGGAGTTGGTTATCCACAACTTTCGGCTATTGCAGAGTGTTCACATGTTGCTCATGGCCTACGCTCTGACTCCGGCAGACTTGGCCTGATCTGTGCAGACGGTGGATGCCGTTACCCAGCAGACGTTGCAAAAGCGTATGCTGCCGGTGCTGATTTTGTTATGCTGGGAGGTATGCTTGCGGGTACGTCGGAGTGCGAAGGCGAGTGGGTAGAACATGCGGGAATGAAGTACCTAACATTCTATGGCATGTCGTCTAAAAAAGCTCAAGAAAAACACGGAGACGGCCTACTAGACTATCGTTCTAGCGAAGGTAGAGTGCAAAAGGTTGCCTTCAAAGGAAACGCAGAGGTCATCATCAATGATATTCTTGGGGGTGTGCGTAGTGCTTGTGCTTATACTGGTGCTACTTCCTTAAAAGATTTTAATAAAACAGCACGGTTTGTACGTGTGAATAGAACTCATAATGATTTATCAGTGGAGAAATTATAATGTCACTAACGGCAAAAATAGTAACATTTACAGTAATAGCATTAGGTATGTACGATTTATTAGCAGTAACAGTGGGTGGTATTCCACTTAGTATAAGCAGATTTATGCAGGACTCCTCATTTGAGGCTCCTTTCATATCCTTTGCTGTCGGATTTACATGTGGACATATTTTTGGATACATGCCGCCCAAAGAAAAGAAATGAATTATAAATACATAGCATTGCCCAGTCCTATATTTGGATACGGCCAGTTGCTTGAAGCTACCAAACTTGTAGACACAGCATTTGCCAATGGGTACTTTAGAAGTCATCTAGAAGAAATTGAATGTGCATGGGTAGCACTATATGGCAATAAAGTCGTTGGGTGGGCGGCGGTTTCAGAGTGTATGCTTAGATGCGTCGTAGTTCATCCAGAGCACCGTGGACAAGGGATAGGAAAAGAGCTTACAAAAATAAGATTAGAACATCTAAGGGGTTGTGATAAAATCTTTTCTTATGCTTGGGTTAGGCCGGACGGAAGATGTATGTCATGTAAAAACCTAGAAAATTTCGGTTTTAAGTTGCAACAAGAACTAGATGGACACTATAATAATACTAGAAGTAATTGTAAATACTGTGGGAGTAACTGCACATGTGTAGCAAGGCAGTACGTAAAAACAAATCAACACTAGACTTGAACAAAGTTAAAGATATAATTTTCAACGATATAGATAAACTTTTAGAAGATTTAGGGTTGGAATACAGCCAGTTTGACGATAATATATTTATGTGCTGTCCGATACATGAGGGCAGCGACAATCCGCAGGGGTTGTCAATATCATTGTCTAGAAAAGCTTGGAGGTGCTGGACTAGAGGTTGTCATGAAGACTCAAGCACGGACATATTTGGTTTCATATCGGGATGCTTAAAAACTGACAGCTTTTCAGAAGTCCTTAAGTATGTATGCAATCTTTACGACGTTAATGGTGCCAAATGTGACGCTAAAGAAAAGGTAAAACTGAGTCAAGATAGCCAAGAGTTCAAGAGTATAGTAAAGCAATTTAAGAAAAATAAAGCAAAGACTACTGTAGACGCAAATGAAGTCTTTATAGGCCCATTTCCATCAAAGATGCTTAGTGGTTCTCCATACTTTGAAAGTAGAGGATTCAAGGCTAACACGCTAAAACACTTTGGGGTTAAAGATAGTGACTCGTTAGTAATGAGACATAGATCAATAATACCAGTAAAATATAACAAACAAACTGTTGGCTTTATAGCTAGATCAACAAAAGAATGGATACAGCCAAAATATCTTTTTTCAGAAGGTTTTAAGAAAAGGGACTACCTTTACAACTACGATAACGCTATAGAAAAAGCTCAAGAAACAAAGTGTATGTTTCTAGTAGAAGGTCAAGGTGATGTATGGAAGCTGTACGAAGCTGGAGTTGAAAATGCTGTCGGTCTTTTTGGAAAAGATATATCCAAGAAACAAAAATCACTACTACTAAACAGCGGGGTGACAAAACTTATAGTGCTAACAGATAACGATCAAGCTGGTAGAGAATCAAAGATAAAAATTAAAAGAGACATGTCTCGGCTATTTAAATTAGTCTTTCCATCTATGCACACTAAAGATTTGGGAAATATGTTTATTGACAAACTAAAAGAAGAAATACTAAACGACTTAAAAGGATGTTTTTAATGAAGATACTAGGAATAGCTGGACGAAAGCAATCTGGCAAGAACACGACCGCTAATATTTTGCATGGCGTAGTCCTTAAAGAGCACGAGTTAGTAAAGGATTGGAGCATCGGCCCAGAAGGGCAACTGATGATACTGACAGATGATTCCCAAGGACAAGAGGGTTGGGGAGAGTTTGATGTGACAAGAAAAGATCAAGCTTTTACACAGTACGCAGAGCACAGTATGTGGCCACATGTAAAGCTTTATAGTTTTGCCGATAGCCTCAAGTGGATTTGCAGTGAGCTTTTTGACATCCCCGAAGAATGCGTGTGGGGCAACGAGCAGCAAAAGAACGAATTACAGGAGCACCTACTTTGGCAAAATATGCCAAAAGCAATAAACTCCACGATGATGAAAAAGATTGTCACAGCTCCAGACGCAAAGAGATCCTTTGATTGGAAAGAAGGGGCGATGACCGCTCGTGAATTTATGCAATTCTTTGGCACGGATGTCTGTCGCAAGATGTTTGAATCTGTATGGGTAAACTCCTGCCTCAAGAAAATACAAAGAGAACAATCTGAGCTAGCAATTATTGCAGATGTACGCTTTCCAAATGAAGCGAAGGCTGTCGAAGACGCTGGCGGAAGAGTTGCCCGTTTAACTAGACAAGTGTTCGACGATAACCATTCAAGCGAAGTAGCTCTGGATGATTACCCCTTCACAGACTATATAGATAACAAAGACAATAGCATTGATTCTTTGATGGTGAAGGTCAAGAAATTTTACCAGAACTTATAGGGAGAAAAAATGTTAGTCACCTACGTCAGAAGCTCAAGCTATAATAATTATTCGTACTGTGAGATGCAGTACTTTATAACTTATGTTTTAGGGCATCAATCAGATAGCGGCAAAAAGGCCGACATGGGAACGATGGCTCATAAAGCTATGGAGATATTAGCAGGCTTAAAGAAATTTCAACAAGACAATTCTAGAAAGAAGTACTTAGTAGTTGAAGACGACGCTGCTGGCAAGATCAGGGTGCATAAAGATAGGTTGTATGCCGATGACTTTGTTGATGAATTAATTGAAATATCTATTGATTGCTATACTGAAAATTCTAAACACAAGTTTGGCCCAAAAGATAGAAGAGATATAGCTGAAACTGTCTGGACTTTTCTAAATCACAATGATGGACAATTTGATCCAAGACAGAGGAATATTCATCACCCAGAACCTCATTTCGACATCCCAATTGAAGAGGACTGGGCAAAATTTGAGTATGATTTAAATGGAGAAAAAGTACAAGGGCAACTGGCAATCAAAGGAACAATCGACTTAGTAACAAAGATTGATGACGAAACTATAGAAGTAATTGACTGGAAAACTGGTCGCCGCATGGATTGGGCAACTGGAGAGGTCAAAGACTACAAAAAACTTGAAAATGACGCACAATTATTACTGTATTTCTACGCTATCTCTAAGCTGTACCCCGATTTTCCAAACAGAATAATGAGTATATTCTTCTATAAGGACAAGGACGGAGAAAGAGACCCTAGACCATTCAGCCTTTGTTTTGGGCCAGAAGATGAGGCCAGATTTCTAGAAATGCTAAAGAATAGAGTGGAAGAAATTAGACAGAATGTTGCCCCAAAACCCCTAGATAACGCGAGAAAACACTGGAAATGCAAATATCTCTGTCATTTTTGCAAAAATAATTGGCCGGGAACTGATGAGAAAATGTGTATATATATAGAGAAGCACTTAAAGAAACATGGGATGGATAAAACTATAGAGGATTGCACAAGAGAAGGGTTCAATATTGGTTTTTACGAAGCTCCGGGCTAGAAAGAGAATACGATGAAAAGAAGAGATTTTTTGACTTATGGAACTAGTTTTCTGGGTGGAACATACCTAGCGAGCAATAACATTGCTGTTTCTTACGCTGACGAATACTCCCCCAAAATAACTAAAAATGATAGAAGTGTTATATTCCTATGGATGGGCGGTGGAGCTACTCACATCGAGACATTTAACCCCATTCCCTACGCCCCAGTAGAAAGACGTTCTGCTACCGGTCATATAGACACAAAAATACCAACAGTCAAAATAGGCGGCCTCTTCAAAGAGGTAGCAAAAAGATCTGATAAGATTAATATTGTTAGAAGTTTTGCACACAAAGATTCTAATCATCAAACCGCTACGCACTGGGTAGTGGGAGGCGAGAGAAATCAGGGCGGCACTTCTCAGAATTACCCCAGTTATGGAGCTATGATTGCTGGTTATTATGGGCCAGTATCTCAACCTCATGGCCTACCGACCTACATCAAGATGAATAAGATTGAAGGCGATGGAGCAGCTTGGATGGGGCAAAAGTATATGGGCTATGAAGCCAGTAGAGAGGGTGTAGGCGACCTCCAGCTAAAAATGGCCAAAGATAGATTTATGGGTAGAAAAGCCCTTCTAGACTTGGTAGAAAAGCACTCTGCCATCAAAGAGCAGGGAGAAAGTTGGAGAGAATTTCAAAGTCAAGCGGTCACCGCTATAACCGGAAAAGCTGCTGAAACCTTCAGGATTGAAGAAGATTCTAAGTATGATACATTTAAGGATGATCAGTTAGGCAAGGATGCCTTAGCCGCAGTCAGAGCTATACAGAACGGTGCTAAGTTTGTAAATATCCAGTATGGTGGCTGGGATATGCACACCGGAATAGTTAACGCATTGAATAGCAGACAGGTGACGCTAGACAGATATATTGGCCTGCTGATGGACGAGCTGCAAGCTAGGGACTTGTTTGAAAATACCCTGCTAGTTGTCGCCACAGAGTTTGGAAGAACACCTAAAATCAACGGCAACGCTGGACGTGATCACTGGAGTGGAAACGTGCCACTGATGTTTGCTGGTGGCGGCTACGACTTGGGTCGTGCAATTGGAACCTCTAACGCAAACGCTGAAGTTCCAGAAGACGGCGAGTGCGGCCCCTTAGATTTAAGATGGACTGTGTTAAATCACATGGGAATTCAGAGAAATAATACTTGGATGGGAATTCAAGGAAGACCAATGCCAGTAACAACTAATGAAGAAAAGAATATTTTAACAGACATTTCAGTAGGAGTAGGTTAATGAAATTTAAGATACCATTTTTAGCAGTCATGATTATAGCTGCGATTTGTTTAATTAATAAAGATGAAATTAAAAACATGTTTGTAAAGGAGAATCCTGTGATTTGTGAAATATGCGAAAATGAATGCCCGTGTTCAGAAAACGCTTGTATTTGTAAAGCTGAAATATGCAAATGCCCCAAGTGCATTAGCTAATAAAAATAGGAGTTGATACAATGAAATATTTAGCATCACTGTTATGTTTGTTGTTTGTGCCGCTGTCGGCTGAAGCACAGCAACCTGAGCGTAAAGTTATTAAGCCGCCGGTTGTAAAGAGTGTGCCTAGAGATTTTACGAGACCGCAACCACAGAGGCCTGCTGGTTTTGGAAAGCAAGAATGGCAAAGACCACAGCAACAACAGGTGAGACCTAGCCATAATTATAGACACGGAAGTATTATAATAGGTAGACCGTATGTACATCCGTATCAGTACAGGATGTATAGACCACCAGTAATTCAGCATTACTATTATGGACCTCCGGTTATTATTCAACCGCAACCCGTACCCGTTTATCCATCACCATTTACTGGTTTCTTTTTTCAATTTAGATTTTAAAACAAAAGGTTTAAGAATGACAGATTATATCAAGGAAGCAGATGATAAGTTTTACTTTGATGCTTATGGCTCTGAAGAAGAGCTAACAGAAGAAAATTTTTATGTGCCAACTGAGGCTGAGTATGAAGACTGGGAAGAAGAGACTGAAGAATGGGATATCTCTGAAGCCAAACCGGGACTTTGGGAAAATATTCGCAAGAAGAAAGAGCGAGAAGGCAAAAAGTATAAGCCAGCAAAAAAAGGAGACCCTGATCGTCCAGATCCGGAGTCTTGGAAGAAAGCACAGAATAGCTATAAGTATAAAGACCCTAAGACTGGACAAGTTTATGAATATGAGAGAAGAGGCGTCTATAAAAAAGACGGTAGAACCCTCATCCAAGCCGCAGAGTATCAAGGTAGAAAAGTCCAACTTGGTAAGCCTTTCAGAACTCCCGATGGCCCTAAGAAGAGATCAGTATACGTAAAAAACGACAAGGGCAATGTTGTTAAGGTCAACTTTGGAGACCCTAACATGAAAATTAAGAAGAGCGATCCGGGCAGACGCAAGAACTTTCGTGCTAGACACAATTGTGATAACCCCGGACCACGTTGGAAGGCAAGATACTGGTCTTGTAGGGCTTGGTGATTAATATGAAAAGAAGACAGTTTTTATCATCGTTAGCTGGAGTCTCTGCTTTGACGCAGACGTTAAAGGCTAACGAGCAGGAACTAAAGAAAAACGGTAAGTCGGCCATTCTCCTATGGATGGGAGGTGGCCCGTCTACCATGGATATCTGGGATCTAAAGCCGGACGCACCAACGGGAGGACCGTTTAAGCCAATTTCTACAACTGGTGACTTACAAATTAGTGAACACATGCCGCTGATGGCCAAGCAAATGCACAACATGGCCGTTGTTCGCAGCATGAGCACTCGTGAGGCTGATCACATGCGTGGTAGATATTACATGCACACCGGCTACGTCCCTAACCCAAGCATGGTTCATCCTAGCTATGGGTCGGTCTTATCTAAAGAACTGGAAAAGCCAGAGCTTATGATACCTCAATTCGTGTCTGTAAATGGCCCAAGTGCTGGTGCTGGATTCTTGGGTGCAGAGTATTCGCCGTTCGTTGTAAATAGTGACGGCAGAATTAGAAACCTAAATCTAAAGATAGACGACAGATTTTACCAAAGAGCGTACGCCTTAGATGTGATTGAAAGCAATTTCATAAACAGTAGCCGTGGATCGCTGGCGAAAGAACATCAGAAGGTACTAAGAAAAACTTTCAATGTTCTAACAAGCTCTGAGATGGACGCTATGAAAACAGAAGGCGAGCCTGAATCCGTTAAAGAAAGATACGGAGACAATAGCTTTGGCAAAGGATGCCTAATGGCTAGGCGTTTAGTAGAGGTTGGTGTGCCGTTTATAGAGGTTGGACTAGGCGGTTGGGATAACCACCAAAACATATTCCCAACATTAAGAGATACAAAGTTACCAATGCTAGATCAGGGTATGAGTGCATTAGTAGAGGATTTAGAGCAAAGAGGATTATTGGAGGATACAGCTATCATATGGATGGGCGAATTTAGTAGAACTCCACGTATTAATCAAAACGCTGGTCGAGATCACTGGGCAAGAAGCTGGAGTGT
>MDSV01014392.1_pt1 | contig 36138 bp, 31 predicted proteins | sample 810851 | NCBI WGS metagenome assembly MDSV01 (sample SAMN05326640, study PRJNA326480) | marine metagenome | isolation source: seawater | place: Atlantic Ocean: North East | collected 2012 | reverse complement strand
GTCCTCGCCGTAGCTATGGCTACGACTGCGGCTTTCGCCTAGCCGGCTTTCAAAATCGCTCAGGTCATATGGGTTCTAATCATCGGTCCTTGGTATAAGGGGTAAGGCGGATGGAGCGGCTGCGCAATGGCGATGACCTGCAAACGGCGCTTGCGGGCCTTTGCGCGGATGCGCCCCTGCTTGCCGGCCTTGTCGCGACCTGCCCCAAAATTCCGCTTCGCCTGCTGCCTTCGGGTTTTGCCGGGCTTTCGGAGGTGGTGGCAGGCCAGATGATTTCCAAACAGGCGGCCGCCGCGATCTTCGCGCGACTTCGCGCCGCCTGCGACCCGCTGACGGCCGAGACCTATCTGGCGCTTTCGCCCGAGGCCCATGCCGGCATCGGCCTGACCCGCGCCAAGCAGGCGACGCTCGACGGCATCGCACGGGCGATTGCCGGCGGCACGCTCGATCTTGCGGCACTTGACGCCCTGCCGGCTGACGAGGCGCTGGCGCTTCTGACGGCCTATCGCGGCATCGGCGTCTGGACGGCGGAAGTCTATCTGATGTTCTGCGCCGGCCATGTCGACATCTTTCCGGCCGGCGATCTGGCGCTTCGCATTGCCGCTGCGGACGCGTTCGGGCTCAATGAACGACCCGATGCCGCGACGCTCAGGACGCTCGCACGAGACTGGCGGCCCTACCGTTCGGTGGCGGCCCGCATCCTGTGGGCGCACTACGCGCGGATCACCAAAAGGGACGTCCTCCCGGTGGGATAAGGCTTTTGTGGTATTTGGCAGTCGAAACAGACGGGGCGATTAATCAGGCTTCACAATACTGTAACAACGAGCCTAATATACAGGAGACAGATGCCGAATCGATCAGGAGAGCAACTTGACGATTGCAGTCTCGCCTCAGGCCTTGCCGGCGCTCGTTCTGAACGCCGACTACAGGCCGCTGAGTTATTACCCCTTGTCGCTCTGGTCCTGGCAGGACGCGATCAAGGCCGTGTTCCTCGACCGTGTCAACATCATCGCCGAGTATGATCAGGCCGTGTCCTCGCCCAGCTTCTCGATGCGGCTGCCGAGCGTCGTCTGCCTGAAGACCTATATCAAGCCCTCGCGCCACCCGGCCTTCACCCGCTTCAACGTGTTCCTGCGCGACCGCTTTCAGTGCCAATATTGCGGCAGCCGCGAGGAACTGACCTTCGACCACGTGATCCCGCGCTGTCGCGGCGGCGAAACCACGTGGGAAAACGTGGTCGCGGCCTGCTCGCCCTGCAATCTGAAAAAGGGATCCCGTCTGCCCAGACAGGCCGGCATGATCCCCTTCCAGAAACCCTTCCAGCCGACGGTGCAGGACCTGCACAATAACGGCCGGCAGTTCCCACCGAACTACCTGCATGAAAGCTGGCTGGACTATCTCTACTGGGACAGCGAGCTGGAGCCGTAAGCAGGCGCCTTGCGCGCCTGCAAATGAGGAGTCAGAGGCCTCCAGCCATGTTCTGGCTTGCCGGAGCATCAGATTCGGCTGCGCTCAGCGTTTCGTCAAAGCCGAGCCCGAAAAACTGCAGTGACACCACCGCGATGACGAGCATCAGCGCCACCCAAAACGGTATGCGGTTGTAGAACGGCGTGGGCCTGAAGCAATACGAACAGTTTTTCGTTCCAAACCGCAGAGGGTGATGACAGGAACATTTGAAGAGTCTGAGATTTTTCACATTCAGCCCAAATCTTGCGGTGTTTCCAACTCGGCAGAGCTAACGCCTGCCTTCCCCTGGACTTTTTTTGGTATTTCACCTATCCGGCACAAGCCACAAAAACAATCACCCATTCATGACAACAACAAGTTTTGATCATCGATCGCGGCATGCACATTCGTGCTGAACGAAACCGCGGCCGGGAAAGTTCCCGCTCGGGCCGATTATCCGGTCGAAACATCATCCGACCGGGGTTGAGCCCGCTTGGAACAACAACACCTTCAGCGATAAGCATACATTAAATTACACGTATGCGTGCGGTCAATACAGAGTAGGGCAGGCTCGTTTTCGAAGTGCCCGTTCTTTTCACGGCAAGCTTTCAAGCCTCGCATAGAGGCTACCCGCAACGCGGCAGGAAACAGCGGATTCGGTTTTGGCGCGGGGCGCACGCGCCCGAAGCACGCCCTTGAAGCAGCGCCTCTCCCGATCTTCATGTTTCCGGACGCTTCGTGGATATCTGCGGCTTTCGCCTCGCCACAAAATAATGAACCCGCCGGTTTGACCGGCGGGTTCTGCGATGCATGCTGAACTCGTCCGGGGTCGCCGCATGACGGCCCCGGTCGGGATCACATGAATTCCGGATAGGCTTCGACGCCCACCTCGGACTTGTCGAGACCCATCTCTTCCTCCTCCGGCGAGACACGGATGCCCATGATGGCCTTGAGGATGAACCAGATGACGAACGACACGATGAAGGTGAAGGCGCCGATGGCGACGATACCGACAATCTGGGTGCCGAAGGACGTGCCGTCATTGGTCAGCGGTACGATGAACGTGCCCCAGATACCGGCAACAAGGTGGACCGGGATCGCGCCGACGACGTCGTCGATCTTCAGCTTGTCGAGCAGCGGCACGACGACGATGACGATCACGCCGCCGATCCCGCCGATGAACAGGGCCGCCGGAACGGACGGCGTCAGCGGTTCGGCCGTGATCGAGACCAGACCGGCGAGCGCGCCGTTCAGGACCATGGTGACGTCGACCTTCTTGTAGACGATCTGCAGCAGGATCATCGTGACAACGGCGCCGGCCGCAGCGGCCAGGTTGGTGTTGACGAAGATCTTGGAGACATCGCCGGCATCCGCAATCGAGCCGATGGCAAGCTGCGAGGCGCCGTTGAAGCCGAACCAGCCGAGCCACAGGATGAAGGTACCGAGAACGGCGAGCGGGATGTTGGAGCCCGGCATCGGGTGAACGGAGCCGTCAGCGGCATATTTGCCCGTACGCGCCCCGAGAACAAGCGCACCGGCCAGAGCGGCCCAGCCGCCGACCGAGTGAACCAGCGTCGAACCGGCGAAGTCGGAGAAGCCCATTTCGGAAAGCCAGCCGCCGCCCCACTGCCAGGAACCGGTGATCGGGTAGAGAATACCGGTCAGGATGACGGTGAAGATGATGAACGGCCAGAACTTGATGCGCTCGGCAACGGTACCGGACACGATCGAAGCGGTGGTGGCGCAGAACACCATCTGGAAGAACCAGTCGGAGGCAACCGAATAGCCGGCCGCGCCGTCATCCATGCCGGGGCCCGGGAAGACGTAGGGGCCAAACGAGCCCATGAAACCGCCGTCAACGCCGGTATACATCAGATTGTAGCCGGTGAACCAGAACATGATACCGCCGACCGCATAGAGGGCGATGTTCTTCAGGCCCTGCATCGAAGCGTTCTTCTTGCGCACCAGGCCCATTTCCAGCATGGCGAAGCCTGCGGCCATCCACATGACCAGGAAGCCGCCGATGAGGAACAGCAAGGTGTTGAAGATCACGACCGTATCAGCGGCGGGCGCGCCCGAGGCCACTTCAACCACGGCCTCTGCGGCCTCTTCCTGAGCGAAGGCAGGAAAGGCGGCGGTCGCTGCGGCAAGGGCAGCAAAACCCGCAATATATTTGAGTTTGGAAGACATAGACTGATTACCCCCTGCTGATTTACAGCGCTTCGGAATCGGTTTCGCCGGTGCGGATGCGCACGGCCTGTTCGATGGAATAGACAAAGATCTTGCCGTCGCCGATCTGTCCGGTCTTGGCGGAGGAGGCGATCGCCTCGACAGCTTTTTCGACCACATCGGCGGCGACCGCGACTTCGATCTTCAGCTTGGGAAGAAAGCTGACGGCATATTCGGTACCGCGATAGATCTCGGTGTGCCCCTTCTGCCGGCCGTAACCTTTCACCTCGGTCACGGTCAGGCCCTGAATGCCGACGGCGGTGAGGGCCTCACGCACCTCATCCAGCTTGAACGGCTTTATGATGGCCATCACAATTTTCATCTGGTTTCCCATCCTTTGTTACCCGCAGCTTCGAAAAGCCGGTTCTCCTTACCGCCCTCGAATAGAAATTCGTCAGCGGCCTATCGCAGACATACAAAGACCGTGCCAGTTTGGAACTGACGTCACAAATTATTGATATTAATGGGATATTTTCGTGAAGATATGTGCGACGAAATGCCCGCCACAAAGTTGCGGCGATTCCGTGCGTTATTTTTGGCAATTGCCTTTTTTTTATGCAAATGCCGGAATGAGAATCAGACACGCCCTCTCAGGCCGTCAATCAGAAAGCCCAGCATGCGCGCAATATGGGCATTTTCATCCTCTTCGGCGTCATAGCGCCGGGCTACGCCTTTTTGTAGAACGGCCAGGCGTGATCGCGAATGCGGATCAGGCCTTCCTGTGCGACGGAGGCCACCAGCGTGCCGTCGCGGCTGAAGATGCGGCCATGGGCAAAGCCCCGGCCGCCGTTTGCCGAAGGACTTTCCTGCGAATAAAGCAGCCAGTCATCAGTCTCGAACGGCCGATGGAACCAGACCGCATGGTCTAGGCTCGCCGCCTGCACCCGGTCGGAAAAGACTGAACTCTGGTGCGCATAGAGCGTCGCGTCGAGCAGGGTCATGTCCGACATGTAGGCGAGAAACGCGGTCTGATAGTCGCGCCCGTGCGGCGACGGACCATTGGCCCGAATCCAGATATTCTGCTGGCCACCTGGCTTTTTGCGCCAGAGAAAATTGTCGAGGTCAACGGGCCGAATTTCGATCGGCCGCTCTCGCATCCAGTAATTGCGCACCGGAGCCGGCGCATTCTCGGCATCATTCATGATGTCGCTCCCCGCCAGCTCTTCAGGCGGCGGAACATCGGGCATGGCATGCTGATGCTCAAAGCCATCCTCCTCGACCTGAAACGAGGCGGTCATGATGAAAATCGGCTGGCCGTGCTGGATGGCGCGGACGCTGCGGGTGGAAAAGCTGCGTCCATCGCGCAACCGCTCGACCTGGAAGATGATCGGCACCTCGGTATCGCCGGGACGCATGAAATAGCCGTGGAGCGAGTGAACGAGATGCCCCTCGGGAGCCGTTCTCTGGGTCGCCACCAACGACTGGGCAACGACCTGACCGCCGAACACGCGCTGCCATGTGGTGGCAGGGCTCTGGCCGCGATAGAGGTTCTCCTCGAGCCGCTCGAGATCGAGAAGAGCGGCGAGCGCCTTGCCGCCGTGGTCATTGCCGGGCTGTGACATTTGAACGCGGTCCCTATATATCCCATGAGTATCGCAATGGCCTATAACAGCTTTGCTGAGAAGGAGCGAGATATGGCGAGACGCAGGAAGGATCGGGACATGAAGGATATCGTCATCGTTGGCGGCGGCTATGTCGGGCTCTCGGTCGCGGTCGCGGTCAAGAAAGCGGCGCCCCACCTCGAGATCGAGCTGATGGAGGCGGCCCCGGAACATGTCTGGGAAAAGGACGAGCGCGCCTCGGCCATTATCGCAGCCGCAATCAACATGCTGAAAACGCTGGAACTGTGGGACGAGATCAAGGATCACGCCCAGCCGATCAATGAGATGATCGTCACCGATTCGGAGACCGGCGAGCCGGTCAAGCCGGTGTTCCTCACCTTCGGCGAACGCGGTGCGGCGAGCGACCCCTTCGCCTACATGATCCCGAATGTCGCGATGGTCAGGGCGCTGCGCCGGGCGGCCGACACGCTCGGCATCACGATCCGCCACGACGCCGCCGTGACCGATTTTTCGGCCGAGGGCGGACATGCGAAACTCACCCTTGCCGACGGCGAGGAGATCGCAACGCGGCTGGTGGTTGCCTGCGACGGCGTGCGCTCACGGCTGCGCGACATGGCCGGCATCAAGACGGTCAAATTCGACTATGGCCAGTCCGGCATCGTCACCACCGTCGCCCATGAACGCCCGCATAACGGCCGGGCGGAAGAGCATTTCCTGCCGGCGGGGCCCTTCGCCATCCTGCCGCTGACCGGTAACCGTTCCTCGCTGGTCTGGACAGAGCGCACGGAAGATGCCCAACGCCTTGTCGACAGCGACGACATGGTGTTCGAGGCCGAGCTGGAGCGCCGCTTCGGGCATCATCTCGGCAAACTCACGCTGGCCGGCGGCAGGCGCGCCTTTCCGCTGGGCCTCACGCTGTCGCGCTCGTTCATCGCGCCGCGGCTGGCGCTGGCAGGCGACGCAGCCCATGGCATCCATCCGATTTCGGGCCAGGGTCTCAATCTCGGCTTCAAGGATGTCGCGGCCCTTGCCCAGACCATCGTCGAGGCGGATCGCAATGGCCTGGATATCGGCGCGCTCGACACGCTGGAGCGCTATCAGCGCTGGCGGCGGTTCGACACGGTGCGCATGGGCATGACCACCGATGTGCTGAACCGGCTGTTTTCCAACGATATCGGCCCGTTGCGCATGGCCCGTGATTTTGGCCTCGGCGTGGTCGATCGCATGCCCCGGCTGAAACGCTATTTCATCGAGGAAGCCTCAGGCCGGACGGCTCGAGACCTGCCGAAACTTCTGGCCGGCGAGCCGCTCTGAGCAAGGCGGGGCGGCTTGGTTCTCAAGCCTGCACCCCTTCAGGACGCAGCATCAAAGCTGACAAAATCGAAAGGGCCGGTCAGTGACCGGCCCTTTGCAGTATCAGGTTTGCGCTCGGTCTCAGCCCGGACGCGACACGAAGGCGCGGCTGACCACGCTTGCCGAATTTGCGTCCGGACCGAATTCGGTTTCGCCGGTAATGTCCAGCAATTCCTGCAGCTTGCCGCGGGCGCGGGCAATCCGGCTCTTGATCGTGCCGATCGCGCAATGGCAGATTTCGGCCGCCTCTTCATAGGAAAAGCCCGACGCGCCGACCAGAATGATCGCCTCGCGCTGATCGCTCGGCAGCTTGTTCAGCGCCTCGCGGAAGTCCCTCAGGTCCATCGCGCCATATTGCGCGGGATGGGTGGAAAGCCGCTCGGTGAAGACATTGTCGGAATCCTGGATTTCACGACCGCTCTTGCGCATCTGGCTGTAGAACTCGTTGCGCAGGATGGTGAACAGCCAGGCCTTGATATTGGTGCCCGCGGCAAAGCTGTCCTGCTTGGCCCAGGCCTTCATGATCGTGTCCTGAACCAGATCGTCGGCGAGATCCTGATGGCCGCAGAGCGAGACGGCGAAGGCGCGCAGGCTGGGCACCGTCTTCAGCATATCCCGCTTGAAACTCGTATCTTCGACTGTTGCCACGGCGATCACCCCTTTTTTCTGGGCGCGGATGCGGCCTCGGCCGCGTCCAGACGCTCGAGAAGATCGAGAAACCGATCCGGGATTTCCTCCTGTTCGACAGCATTGTAGAGAGCCTTGAGGCGTCTGCTGATCGCCTCTTCGGGACTCTTGGCCGTACCGGGCATGTTCGTACCTTGTTCAAGGTCGCTATTGTTCTTCACCAGTTTTCGCCTCGCTACATTCCAACGATTCCATTCAAGCCGAAAACGCGGCCCAAAATAAAATGTTCCGCTCTTCGGGAACTTTTTTTCGTCTCCCGCATTCTTGCTTCTTGAGGAATGCTCTAAAAGAGATACCCGCAACGACCTATCGAGGCAGGAGACTACCAGACATGTCGCTTTCAACACGTATCGCCGCCCATCTACCCTACCTCAGGCGTTACGCACGTGCCGTTACCGGCTCCCAGACATCGGGCGACGCCTATGTTGCCGCCGTACTCGAAACGCTGATTGAAGACGTTTCGCTCTTTCCGGAGGACGGCGACGATAAAGTCTCGCTCTATAAACTCTTCTCTCAGCTTTTCAGTTCCACAACGATCGAAATCGAGGAAATCGAATCGCCCTTTTCCTGGGAAAAGCGGGCCGCAGCCAATCTCATGGCGCTGCCGGCCAAGCCCCGCCAGGCCTTTTTGCTGATCTCGCTCGAAAACTTCTCCCACGAGGAAACCGCCCAGATTCTGGACGTCGAGAGCGACAGCGTTTCCAACCTCATCGATGAGGCCTCTTCGGAAATCGCGCGCCAGGTGGCGACCGATATCATGATCATCGAGGACGAACCGCTGATCGCCATGGATATCGAACAGATGGTGGAAAGTCTGGGCCACCGCGTCACCGGCATCGCGCGCACCCACGCCGAAGCCGTCGACCTTTTCAAATCCTCGCGCCCGCGCATGGTGCTCGCCGATATCCAGCTTGCCGATGGCAGCTCGGGCATCGATGCGGTCAACGATATCCTTGCCACCGAATCGTTGCCGGTGATCTTCATCACCGCATTTCCGGAAAGGCTTCTAACCGGCGAACGTCCGGAGCCGACCTTCCTGGTCACCAAGCCGTTCAACCCCGACATGGTCAAGGCGCTGATCAGCCAGGCACTGTTTTTCCAGGAACATCACGAACAGGCTGCTTGAGCCTTAAAACTTCCGTAAGCATGAGGGCGGCTCCGGCCGCCCTTTTTCATTGGAACCGGAACTCCGGTGGCGCTCGGGCGTTTTCCCTCTACAAACACAAGGAGAATGTCCATGCTTTACTATGCCGTTGTTTTCCTGGTGATAGCCCTGGTCGCTGCCGCACTCGGTTTCGGCGGCATTGCCGGCGCCTCAGCAGGTATCGCGCAGATTCTGTTCTTTCTGTTTCTGCTGTTCTTCGCAGTCGCGGTCATCGTGAACTTCGCGCGAAGCCGATAGAACCGAGTTTCCCCTCCCGAAAGCGGGCCGCCTATTGGCGGTCCGTTTTTTTGTTGTCTTGTTTTAGCGAACAAAAAAGGGCGAGAGCGCCTTGGCGCTCCCGCCCTTCAAACTTTCAAATCGCGATATCAGTGCGAACTGTTCATCCAGCTATCGACATCGCGTTCGGCCTCGTCGCGCTCCTTGCCGTAGCGCTCCTGGATCTTGCCCACGAGCTTTTCGCGGTTGCCGGCAACGACATCGAGGTCGTCATTGGTCAGCTTGCCCCAACGGGCCTGCACTTCGCCGGTAAACTGCTTCCAGTTGCCTTCGATACGGTCCCAATTCATAAGCCTGCTCCTTTCAGCTTAGCTTTCACTATGCCCAATCAACGCGCCACCCGATCCGGCAGTTCCATACCATCGTCGAAGATTGACAAGCCTCCGAAAAACAGGAATGTACGAACGCAGGCACTGAGTGCCGGTGCGCACAAGCAAAATGAATCAAATGCTTCATCGGTCACGTGCTTCTTTCGGCACATATTCGCGAATAACCGAAGTCGTTTCACTTTCTTGGCGCGTGTGAGTGAAATTGGCCGGCTGGAAGCCGGTCGGGCTGTGAAGAAGACATGCGATTCGACAAGGCAGACAACGGCACTGTTTCGACCATCAGCCGCATCCTCCCCGCGCTGGTGTTTCTGGTGGTTGCCATTATCGGCATCGGCATGTCGTTTTCGATCTACCGGGCGTCCGAGGTCGAGCGGCGCGCCAAGTTCGAGGTCGTGGCGGGCGACGCCACCGACCGGATCGTCAACCGTTTCTACCAGCACATGTCGCTCCTGGAGGCGACCAAGGCGTTCTTCGAGGCAACCGACGGCAATATCGACCGCTCCGCCTTCCGCACCTATGTCGGCGGTCTGGATACCGAAGGGCGCTATGACGGCATCCAGGGCATCGGCTTCGCCCGGATGGTCTATGCCGGAAACGAGGGCCGCGCCGAGGAGATGATCGGTCGGGCCTATGGTGAGAACCACCCGATATGGCCCGAAACCGACCAGGATTATCGCGCCGCGGTGGTGCTGCTGGAGCCGGACAATGAGCGCAACCGCGCCGCCATCGGCTACGACATGTACAGCGATCCGGTACGCCGCGACGCCATGGCCAAGGCCTTTGCCAGCGATACGCCGCGCGCCAGCGGCCCCGTGGAACTGGTGCAGGAAATCACCGAGAACAAGCAGGCCGGCTTCCTGCTCTATTTGCCGTTCAAGATGGATCGCGGCGAGAACAATGCGGACGGCAATCTGCCGCTTTCCGGGTTTATCTATGCGCCCTTTCGCGCCGGCGATCTCTATCGCGCGGTGATGAACGCCTCGCCGGCGCTGCCCGTGGCCATCCACGCCTACGACAAGGATGCGCCCGAGATTCCGCTGTTCGAATCCGTGACCTATGATGCCGCATTGGAGCGCAGCGCGCTCACCTCGTCCCGTGAGGTCGATATCGCCGGCAGGACGTGGGTGCTGGAGATGACGCCGAGCGCGGCATTCGAGAAGGCCGCCTTCGACATCACACCCTTTGTCGTCGGCTGCGTGGCGCTGCTGCTGGCGGTCGCCCTCGCTCTTGCCGCGCAATGGCAGATCAAGGCGCTGGCCGCGGCCCGCGAGGTTCAGCGCGTAACCGAGAAATCCCTGCAGGAACGCGAGCTGATGCTGCAGGAGATGAAGCACCGGATCAAGAATTCGATCGCCCGCATGCTCGCGATCGCCCGCCAGACCGCCCACCACTCCGAAAGCCTCGAGCAGTTCGTCGAATCCTATTCCGCCCGACTTCAGGCCATGTCGACGGCGCAGGATGTGCTGACCCGTTCGCGCTGGCAGCGCGCCGACCTGAAGGAACTGCTGAACAAGGAACTGGAGCAGGTGTTCGGCAATGGCGAGTCGCATTACGAGGTCTACGGCCCGAGCGCGGAGATCGACGAGAAGGCGACCCAGGCCTTCAGCCTCACCTTCCATGAACTGGCCACCAACGCGCTCAAATATGGCGGCATGTCGGGCGATGGCGCGGGCCTGAAGGTCTCGTGGAGCTTTCAGGGCACAGGCGCCGAGCGCAAGCTGAAGCTGATCTGGGAGGAAACCGGCGCCGGCCCCGTCGCGCCGCCGGAACGCAAGGGCTTCGGCACCCGCCTGATCGACGCCAACATTATCGGCGAGCTGAGCGGCACGATCGACCGCCAGTACGGCGAGGACGGCCTGAAGATCGAAATCATCTTCCCGAACCCCACCAAGCGCACAGCGCCGCGCCGCTCCCGCTGGCGCCGCACCCGCCGCGCGCGGCTGGCGGAAAAGAAGGGCGAGTGAGCCGCTGCGCGGGACCGATTGGTGCCGCGTTTCGGATCAGCGATGTGCGGGAAAGATGGTGCCCCTTGCCGGAATCGAACCAGCACTCCTTTCGGAACCTGATTTTGAGTCAGGCGCGTCTACCAGTTCCGCCAAAGGGGCCCTTTGCCTCGTCTGAAGGCAGGCATGGCGGAATATAAGGAGATCGGCACGGGCGTCAACACGCTTCTGACGCCGGGCATGCACAAATTTGAGCCATGCGGCTCTTGAGTGATGGACATGACGGGCCGAAGACAGCATTCTCCGGCGACGCAAATCAACCCCGGACGATCCATGCTACGCAGACTTTACAACTGGACGCTTTCGCTTGCCGCCAACCGCAATGCCGAACGCGTTCTTTTCGGGATATCATTCGCCGAAAGCTCGTTCTTTCCGATCCCGCCGGACGTGTTGCTGATCCCGATGGTGATCGCCCGGCCGGCGAAATGGTTCCGAATCGCGCTGATCTGCACGCTGGCTTCGATACTCGGCGCGATCGCCGGCTATCTGATCGGCATGTTCCTGTTCGAGCAGGTTGCCCGCCCGATCCTCGATTTCTACGGCAAGCAGGATTCGTTCGATCGGGTGGCCGAATGGTACAACACCTGGGGCGGTTGGGGCGTGCTGTTTGCCGCCATCACGCCCTTCCCCTACAAGGTGCTGACGCTTTTTTCCGGCGCCACGGGCCTCAACTTCGGCATCTTCCTGCTGGTCAGCGTGATCGGGCGGTCGTTCCGGTTCTTTCTGATCGCCTGGCTGCTCAACCGCTACGGCCCGCCGATCCGCGATTTCATCGAGAAATATCTCGGACTTCTTTTCACCGCATTCGTCATTCTTCTGGCGGGCGGGTTCTATCTGGTCAAATATGTATTCTAGATCAATTTCGCGCGTATCGGCGCTGTTCCGGCCGCGCTTCAAGAGGGTTTCATGACCGCGCGCTCTTCCTTCTCTCGCATTCCGATCAGCCTGACGCTGTCGACGCTCGCCATGGCCGTCACGGTCGGGACGGCGCTCGGCTTCGAGCATCTCGGCGGCTATATCCCCTGCCATCTCTGCCTTCTGGAGCGCAATCCCTACTATATCGGCGTGCCGGTCGGCATTCTCGGTCTTCTCGCCTGGCGCTTCGGCCTGCCGCGCCTTGTCGCAAGGCTGGCGCTTCTCGTCATTGCTGGACTGATGGTCTGGGGCATGGTCATGGGCGTCTATCACGCCGGCGTCGAATGGCACTGGTGGGCCGGACCCTCCGATTGCTCGGGCTCGATGGCTGGCGTCACCACCAACGCCATGGACCTGCTCGGTGATCTCAACAGCGTCACCGGCCCGAAATGCGACGAGGCAGCGCTGCGCGTGCTCGGCCTATCCTTCGCCGGCTGGAACGTGGTCGCAAGCCTGGCGATCGCGGCAATCGCGCTTTGGGGTGCGCGCGGCAAATAGGCCGCTCAGGCGGCGCCGATCCGCAGGAAATCGTGGAAATGGACGATGCCGAGCGGGCGGTTGTTCTCGTCGACAACCATCAGCGCGGAAATATTGTGCTTTTGCAGAAGCGCCATGGCAGCGGAGACCAGCATGGTCTTGCCGACCGTCTTCGGCGCAGAGGTCATCACGTCTTCCACGGCAAGCTTGCTCATGTCGCGGGCAAGATTGCGGGCGAGATCGCCGTCGGTGATGATGCCGGCGAGCCGTCCATCCTCCGTCAGCACGCCGACGCAGCCGAAACGGCGCTGCGACAGCACCATGATCGCCTCCGGCAGCGGCGTGCCGGCGGGCACCAGCGGCACCTCATCCCCGACATGCATGATATCGGCAACGTGGGAGAGCAGCGCGCCGAGCTTGCCGCCCGGATGATAGATCTTGAAATCGACGGCGGAGAAGCCGCGCGCCTCCAGAAGCGCGATCGCGAGCGCATCGCCCAGCGCGAGCTGCATGGTAGTGGAGGTCGTGGGGGCGAGCCCGTGCGGGCAGGCTTCCTCCGCCTTCGGCAGATCAAGCACGATATCTGCCGCCAGCGCCAGCGAGGATTGGCGGCCCGAGGTGATCGCGATCAGCGGAATGGCGAAACGCCGGGTATAGGCGACCAGCGCCGTCAGCTCGGTGCTCTCGCCGCTCCACGACAGGGCGAGCACGGCGTCCTTCTGGGAGATCATGCCCATATCGCCGTGATTGGCTTCGGCGGGATGCACGAAGAAGGCCGGCGTGCCGGTGGAGGCGAAGGTGGCGGCGATCTTGGTGCCGACATGGCCGCTCTTGCCAACGCCCGAGACGATCACATGCCCCGCCGTCTGCCTGAGCAGCGCCACGGCCTTTTCGAACGGCTCGGCCAGCCCGTTGCCGAGCGCCGCCGACAGGGCCTCCAGACCCTTGCGCTCAAACTCGAGCGTCCTCAGCCCCGAAAGGGCCGCCTCTCCCAAAGCATTTTCATTCACATCCGCCATGCCACGCTGTTAGCGCCTTTGCCGGATGCAATCAATAGAATGGTTTTGGGGGTGGCGCAATTGAGGCTACTTCAATGCAGCAATCAGCGCCTTCAGCTCGTTCTCCACCTTCGGACGGATATCGTCGCGCTTCAGGGCGAGCGCCACATTGGCGATGATGAAGCCTTCCTTGGAGCCGCAGTCGAAGGTCTGGCCGTCGAACTTGTAGCCGTAGAAATCCTGTTCCTTGGCGAGGGTCAGCATGCCGTCGGTAAGCTGGATCTCGTTGCCCGCGCCGCGCGCGGTCTTGCCCAGGATCGGGAAGATTTCCGGCTGCAGGATGTAGCGGCCGTTGATGAAATAATTCGACGGCGCGGTGCCCTTTTCCGGCTTCTCCACCATTTCGGTGATCCTGAAGCCGCTGCCGATCGCCTCGCCAACGCCGACAATGCCGTATTTATGCGCCTGTTCGGGATCGCATTCCTCGACGGAGACGACATTGCCGCCGGCGACTTCGTAGACATCCATCATGCCCTTCAGGCAGGGCGTCTCCGCATCCATCACCATATCCGGCAGGATCAGGGCGAACGGGTCGTGGCCGACGATCTCGCGCGCGCACCAGACCGCGTGGCCGAGGCCATGGGGCTCCTGCTGGCGGGTGAAGGTGGAGGTGCCGGCCTTGGGCAGAAGGCTCGAAAGCAGGCTCAGTTCGGCATTCTTGTTGCGGGCCTTCAGCGTCGATTCCAGCTCGTACTGGATATCGAAATAATCCTCGATGACGTTCTTGTTGCGGCCGGTGACGAACACGAAATGCTCGATCCCCGCCTCGATCGCCTCATCAACGACATACTGGATGATCGGCTTGTCGACCACCGGCAACATTTCCTTCGGCACAACCTTGGTGGCGGGAAGAAACCGCGTCCCCAGCCCCGCGACCGGAAGCACTGCCTTGCGAACCTTCTTATGCTGAGCCAAGCCGCTCTCCTTTATAGACAATCATCGAAAATGAATGAACTCTGGCAATATTGTACAGGTCTAGCAAGAGACAAGGGGCAGCGCAATCAAGCCGCCGCCCCTCGCATAAATTTATCAAAAAAGGTCAGCCCGCTACCGGGAGCGGACCTGCGGCATCACCGCGGCAGCAGGGTCTCGCCCATCAGCGCCTCGTCGATGGCGCGCGCTGCCTGCCGGCCCTCGCGGATCGCCCAGACCACCAGCGACTGGCCGCGGCGCACGTCACCGGCCGTCCAGAACTTGTCGACCGAGGTCTTGTAATCGCTGTCGCTGGCCACGACGTTGACCGAGCCGCGGCTGTCGGTGTTGAGCGTCAGCCGGCCCTCGAGATCGGCAAGCACGCCGCTCTTGAACGGGCCGCGGAAACCGATGGCGATGAAGGCGAGATCGGCCTTTATGACAAATTCGGTGCCGGGGATCGGCTTGCGCTTTTCGTCCACATGGCAGCATTTCACACCGGTGAGCACGCCATCCTCGCCGACGAATTCGAGCGTCGCCACCTGGAACTCGCGCACCGCGCCTTCCGCCTGCGAGGACGAGGTGCGCATCTTGGTGGCCCAGAATGGCCAGACGGCGAGCTTGTCTTCCTTCTCCGGCGGCTGCGGGCGGATATCGAGCTGGGTGACCTTGACCGCGCCCTGGCGGAAGGCGGTGCCGACGCAATCGGATGCGGTATCGCCGCCGCCGACGACCACCACATGCTTGCCGCCGGCAAGGATCGGCTCCGACGGCCAGCCGGTGCTGTCGATGTTCTCGCGCCCGACACGGCGGTTCTGCTGCACCAGGAACGGCATCGCGTCATAGACGCCGTGCAATTCGTCGCCGCCGATGCCGGAGGCGCGCGGCGTTTCCGAGCCGCCGCAGTAGAGCACGGCATCGTAATCGGAAAGAAGCTGGTCGACGGTCACATCGACGCCGACATTGACGCCGCAGTGAAATTCGACGCCCTCGCCGCGCATCTGTTCGACGCGGCGGTCGATGAAGTTCTTTTCCATCTTGAAATCCGGAATGCCGTAGCGCAGCAGGCCGCCGGGCTTGGATTCGCGCTCGTAGACGTGAACCTCGTGGCCGGCGCGGCCAAGCTGCTGGGCGGCCGACATGCCGGCCGGCCCGGAGCCGATGACGGCGACCTTCCTGCCGGTCTTCACCGTTGCCGGCTGCGGCACGATATAGCCCAGCTCATAGGCCTTGTCGGCAATCGCCTGCTCGACCGTCTTGATCGCTACCGGAATATCCTCGAGGTTCAGCGTGCAGGCTTCCTCACAAGGCGCCGGGCAGACGCGACCGGTGAATTCCGGGAAATTGTTGGTCGAGTGCAGGTTGGCGATCGCCTCTTTCCAGTTGCCGTTATAGACCAGATCGTTCCAGTCCGGGATCTGGTTGTGGATCGGACAGCCGGTCGGGCCATGGCAATAGGGGATGCCGCAATCCATGCAGCGGGCGGCCTGCTTCTGCACCTCGGGGTCCGACATCGGGATGGTGAATTCGCGGAAATGACGGATGCGATCGGAGGCCGGCTGATACTTGGCGACCTGCCGGTCGATTTCCATGAAACCTGTAACTTTACCCATGACTTTCCCTGAATTACTCGATGACGACCGCAGTGCCGGAAACCGATACCATCAGCATGGTTCCACGATCGGAGGTAATGTTTTCGTAGTCGAGATCGACCCCGATGACGGCATTGGCGCCGAGCCGTTCCGCCTGATGTTCCATCTCCGCATAGGCGGTTTCGCGCGCCTCGCGCAGCGAGGCTTCATAGGCCGCCGAGCGCCCGCCGACGATATCGCGGATACCGGCCATGAAATCCCGGAAGATATTGGTGCCAAGGATAGTCTCGCCCGTGACGATGCCTTTATAGGCAACGATTTTATGGCCCTCGAGCGTGTTTGTGGTGGTTATCAGCATTGAGAAGCTCCCTTTCCCGCGGTCCGGCGTCACCTACGGCGCGCCGGAACCAATGCGGATCACTCCGCCGCCACGCCCATGCGCATGCGTTCCATCTCTTCCAGAGCGCGGCGATATTCGACCGGCATGACCTTGCGGAACATCGGGCGGTAATGCGCCCAGTCATCCAGGATCGCCTTGGCGCGGCCGGAACCGGTGTAGAGCAGGTGGTTGGTGATCAGGCGCACGAGGCGCTCCTCATCATGACGGGTCATGTCGCCGGACACGTCGACGCGGCCCTTGTGCATGATGTCGCCGCCATGGTGGTGCAGCTTTTCGAGCATGTCGTCTTCTTCCGGAACCGGCTCCAGCATGACCATGGCCATGTTGCAACGGTCGGCAAAGCCGCCATCCTCGTCCAGCACGTAGGCCACGCCGCCCGACATGCCGGCCGCGAAGTTGCGGCCGGTCTGGCCGAGCACGACGACGATGCCGCCGGTCATGTATTCGCAGCCATGGTCGCCGACGCCTTCGACCACGGCGGCGGCACCGGAGTTACGCACCGCAAACCGTTCGCCGGCAACGCCGTGGAAATAGCATTCGCCGGCGGTCGCGCCGTACAGCACGGTATTGCCGACAATGATCGATTCCTCAGGCACGATCGGCGTGTTTTCCGGCGGACGGATGATGATCTTGCCGCCGGAAAGCCCCTTGCCAACATAGTCGTTGCCGTCGCCGACGAGATCGAAGGTGACGCCGTTTGCAAGGAACGCGCCGAAGGACTGGCCGGCCGTGCCCGTGAGCTTGACCGTGATCGTGTCTTCCTTCAGGCCCTTCTCGTTCCAGCGCTTGGCGACCTCGCCGGAGAGCATCGCGCCGGCGGAGCGGTCGACGTTCTTGATCGTGGTCTCGATGACGACCTTTTCCTTGTTCTCCAACGCCGGCATCGCTTCGGCGATCAACTTGCGGTCGAGAATGTCGTCGATCGGGTGCTTCTGGCGCTCGGTCCAGAAGGTCGCTTCCTTGGGCGCATCGACCTTGTGGAAGATCTTCGAGAAATCGAGACCCTTCGACTTCCAGTGGGCGATCGCCTCGTCCTTGTCGAGCAGTTCGACAGCGCCGATAACGTCGTTGAGGCTGGTGAAGCCGAGTTCGGCCAGCAGCTCGCGCAGCTCTTCGGCCACGAAGAAGAAGTAGTTGACGACGTGTTCCGGCGCGCCCTTGAAGCGCTTCCTCAAGACCGGATCCTGGGTCGCAACGCCCACCGGGCAGGTGTTGAGATGGCACTTGCGCATCATGATGCAGCCGGCCGCGATCAGCGGCGCGGTCGAGAAGCCGAACTCGTCGGCGCCGAGCATGGCGCCGATCAGCACGTCGCGGCCGGTCTTCAGCCCGCCATCGACCTGCAGCGCGATGCGCGAGCGGAGCCCGTTCAGCACCAGCGTCTGCTGGGTTTCGGCAAGGCCGATTTCCCAGGGACTGCCGGCATGCTTCAGCGAGGTCAGCGGGGATGCGCCCGTGCCGCCGTCGAAGCCAGAGATTGTGATGTGGTCGGCGCGCGCCTTGGCAACGCCGGCGGCCACCGTGCCGACGCCCACTTCCGACACCAGCTTGACCGAGACATCGGCCGTCGGGTTGACGTTCTTGAGGTCGTAGATCAGCTGCGCCAGATCCTCGATCGAATAGATATCGTGGTGCGGCGGCGGCGAAATCAGGCCGACGCCCGGCGTCGAATGCCGGGTCTTGGCGATCGTCGCGTCGACCTTGTGACCGGGCAACTGTCCGCCCTCGCCGGGCTTTGCGCCCTGCGCTACCTTGATCTGCAGCATATCCGCATTGACCAGATATTCGGCGGTGACGCCGAAACGGCCCGACGCGATCTGCTTGATGGCCGAACGCTCGCGCGGATAGGAGCCATCAGGCAGCTTCAGATAGCGATCCGATTCCTCGCCGCCCTCGCCGGTGTTCGACTTGCCGCCGATCTGGTTCATGGCGATCGCGAGCGTGGTGTGGGCCTCGCGCGAGATCGAGCCGAACGACATCGCCCCGGTCGAGAACCGCTTGACGATTTCGGACGCCGGCTCGACATTTTCGAGCGGCACCGGTTTGCGGCCGATCTCGCTGGCATTCTTGATGCGGAACAGGCCGCGGATCGTGTTCATGCGCAGCGCCGTGGCGTTTTCCATCTTCGCGAACGCATCATAGCGGTCGCGGGCATTGCCACGCACAGCATGCTGCAGCTCGGCAACCGCATCCGGCGTCCAGGCATGGGCCTCGCCGCGCATGCGGTAGGCATATTCGCCGCCGATATCTAGCGTTGAGGACAACACCGGGTCCTTGCCGAAGGCAGACGCATGCCGCGCCACGGTTTCTTCCGCGACCTCGGTCAGGCCGACGCCCTCGATCATCGAGGCGGTTCCGAAGAAGAATTTCTCGACGAATTCCGAAGACAGGCCGATCGCATCGAAAATCTGCGCGCCGCAATAGGACTGATAGGTCGAAATGCCCATCTTCGACATGACCTTGAGCATGCCCTTGCCGACCGCCTTGATGAAGCGATAGACCACTTCGCCGGCATCGACCTCCTGCGGGAACAGGCCCTTGGCGTGCATGTCGGCAAGCGTGTCGAAGGCGAGATAGGGGTTGATCGCCTCCGCGCCATAGCCCGCAAGACAGCAGAAGTGATGGATTTCGCGCGGCTCGCCCGATTCCACCACGAGGCCGACCGAGGTGCGAAGCCCCTTGCGGATCAGGTGGTGGTGCACGGCGGCGGTCGCCAGCAGCGCCGGGATCGCGATCCGGTCCGGGCCGATCTGGCGGTCGGAGAGCACGATGATGTTGTAGCCGCCGCGCACGGCGGCTTCCGCCCGCTCGCACAGCCGGTCGATCATCGCCGGCATGCCTTCCGCGCCCTGTTCGACGCCATAGGTGATGTCGAGCGTCTTGGTGTCGAACCGGTCCTCGGTGTGGCCAATCGAGCGGATCTTTTCGAGATCGCCATTGGTCAGGATCGGCTGGCGCACCTCAAGACGCTTTTCGCGGGAAGCCCCCTCGTGATCGAGAATATTCGGACGCGGGCCGATGAACGAGACCAGGCTCATCACCAGTTCCTCGCGGATCGGATCGATCGGAGGGTTGGTGACCTGGGCGAAGTTCTGCTTGAAATAGGTGTAGAGCAGCTTCGACTTGTCCGACATCGCCGAGATCGGCGTATCGGTGCCCATCGAGCCGATCGCTTCCTGACCGGTGGTCGCCATCGGCGACATCAGGATCTTGGTATCTTCCTGGGTGTAGCCGAAGGCCTGCTGGCGGTCGAGCAGCGACACGTCGCGGCGCAGTGCACGGGGCTCTACCGGGTTCAGGTCTTCCAGAATGAGCTGGGTGCGGCCGAGCCAGTCCTGATAGGGATGCATGCCGGCAAGTTCCGACTTGATCTCCTCATCGGAGATGATCCGGCCCTTGTCCATGTCGATCAGCAGCATCTTGCCCGGCTGGAGACGCCACTTGGCGACGATGTTTTCCTCTTCCACCGGCAGCACGCCGGCTTCGGACGCCATGATGATCCGGTCATCCTTGGTGATCAGGTAGCGCGCCGGGCGCAGACCATTGCGGTCCAGCGTCGCGCCGATCTGGCGGCCATCGGTGAAGGCGACGGCGGCGGGGCCGTCCCACGGCTCCATCAGCGAGGCATGATATTCGTAGAACGCCTTGCGCTCCGGGCTCATCGACAGGTTGCCGGCCCAGGCTTCCGGGATCAGCATCATCACGGCATGCGCCATGGAATAGCCGCCCTGCACCAGGAATTCGAGCGCGTTGTCGAAACAGGCGGTGTCGGACTGTCCTTCGTATGAGATCGGCCACAGCTTGGAGATATCCTCGCCGAACAGCGGCGAGGACACCGACGCCTGACGCGCGGCCATCCAGTTCACATTGCCGCGCAGCGTGTTGATCTCGCCGTTATGGGCGACCATGCGATAGGGGTGCGACAGCTTCCAGGACGGGAAGGTGTTGGTCGAAAACCGCTGATGGACGAGGGCGACGGCCGATTCGAACCGCGGATCGGACAGGTCCTTGTAATAGGCGCCGACCTGATAGGCGAGGAACATGCCCTTGTAGACGATGGTCGAGGACGACATCGACACGGCATAGAAATCCTCGGTCGCCTCCGGGCTTTCGGAGAAGATCGTGTTCGAGATCACCTTGCGCAGCACGAACAGACGGCGCTCGAATTCCTGCTGCGAATGGGCGCGCTGGCCGGCGCCGATGAACACCTGAAGGTGATAGGGCTCGGTCGCGGCGATATCCGGGGCCTTCGACAGCGAGGAATTGTCGACCGGCACTTCGCGGAAGCCAAGGAAACTCTGCCCCTCATCGACGATCACCTTCTCGATGATCGCCTTGTAGTGGGCGATCCGGGCCTCGTCGCGCGGCATGAAGAAGTAGCCGACGGCATATTCGCCGACCTTCGGCAGGGTGACGCCTTGCTTGGCCATCTCCTCGCGGAAGAAGCGGTCGGGAATCTGCATCAGCATGCCGGCGCCATCGCCCATCAGCGGATCGGCGCCGACAGCGCCGCGATGGGTAAGGTTTTCCAGGATGAACAACCCGTCGCGCACGATCTGGTGCGACTTCTCGCCCTTCATATGGGCGATGAAGCCGACGCCGCAGGCATCGTGTTCGTTGCGGGGATCGTAAAGACCCTGACGTTTGGGGCGACGACCGGTAGCTGCTTTGGCTTCGGTCGCCACGGAGGCAAGCTCAGTGACCGGTGCACCATCAAGCGCTATGGGCGTCATCTTCGTCATTCAAGATCTCCTAAAATCCTGCCGGATGCAGGCGAAGCCGGGGCACACAGGCGAGCCAGGACGATCGTCCCTCTCCGGCCTGCCATCAATTTCACTTAAGTCCGAAGCGGAAACCATGAGCAACCGTCATGGAAAACCGACCGGCCGTGTCCTGACTGATCAGACGCGGAAGCTTTCCGTCGTCCGAAAGGGCCATTATAGACCCAAAGCGGTATGACGTCAGCCCCTCGGCGGCAATCCGGCCAGACACAAAAATAGGACAGCATAACTGTCCTATCTGCACTTCATGCCAGAAACAACACAAACTGGCAAGCAAAATCACAACGCCGGCCCGGCCAAGGCGAGTGAAAATTACCCAAAGGCCGCCGCCAGCGCAATAAAGTTACGCTAACCGGTTGACATTCGTAATTCGTGAAAGAAAGAGGCCATTTTCGGGCAGAATCCACGCCTGCCGGCCCCAATCGCGCAATCTTTCCGTCACCCCTCGCCCGCCCGGCTTTTTCCATGGCCGCCCTTTACAAAGCCGGCTCTCTTCCCCGATATCCGAAGCATCCCAAGATATGAGGTTTCCCGCCATGTTCTTTGCTTCCGACAACTGGTCCGGCGCCCACCCCGCCATCGGCGCTGCGCTGATGCGCGAACAATCCGGCTACGCCAATGCCTATGGCACCAGCGCGCTCGACCGCAAAATCGAGGCGAAGTTCAACGATGTGTTCGAGCGCGAGGTCGCGGTGTTCTTCGTCGGCACCGGCACGGCGGCCAACTCGCTGGCGCTTTCCTCCGTCGGCCGGCCGGGCGGCGTGGTGTTCTGCCACAAGGACGCCCATATCGCCAATGACGAGGGCGGCGCGCCGGAATATTTCACAGGCGGCGGCAGGCTGGCCACGGTTTCGGGTGACAGCGGCAAGATGAACCCCGCGGAGCTGAAGCGGATGATTGCGCGCTATCCTGCCGATTTCATCCATCATGGCCAGCCGATGGCGGTATCGCTGACCCAGTCCACCGAGGTCGGCACCGTCTACGCGCTGGACGAGATCGACGCGATCACCGCTGAGGCGAAGGCGCATGGCCTGCCGGTCCACATGGACGGCGCGCGCTTTGCCAATGCGCTGGCGGCCCTTGACGTCACGCCCGCCGAGATGACGTGGAAGCGCGGCGTTGACATCCTCTCCTTCGGCGGCACCAAGAACGGCTGCTGGTGCGCCGAGGCGATCGTGTTCATGAACCCCGACCAGGCCCGCGACATGCCGTTCATCCGCAAGCGCGCCGCCCACCTGTTCTCCAAGACCCGCTTCATCTCCGCCCAGTTCGACGCCTATCTCGAAGGCGGGCTCTGGCTCGACCTTGCCCGCCATTCCAACGCCATGGCGGAGCGGTTGCGACAGGCCTTCCGCGCGGCAAAATCCGCCCGGCTTGCCTGGGAGACTGCCTCCAACGAGGTGTTCATCATCCTGCCGGAGGACGCGGCGGACGCCGCCCGCAAGGCCGGCGCGCAGTTCCACAACTGGCCGACGCCCGCCGACCAACCGGACCTCATCGGCGAAGGCGAGGCCCTGATCCGCTGCGTCACCAGCTTTTCGACCGAGGAGCAGGAAATCGATCGCTTCGTGTCGTTTCTGTAGAGAGGGCCCCGGTTCGCACCGGCCCGTCTAGATCTCCCGTTCAAAGCGCTCACGCCCCCATCACGGACCGGTCATCCGCCGTGAGGGGATGATGACGCGCCATTGATTTCCAGTTGAAGCGCCTCTTTGCCACACTTCATCACGCAAGGCCGACCTTGCTTACAACCGATGAAGAGGAGAGCTTCATGTCCAAGACTTCAAAAATCAGCGCGGCAACACTTGCAGGCGCGCTCGCCGTCGCCGCCGGCGCGATTGCAACCACCACGCCAGCCCAGGCCGCCAACGTCAAATGCTACGGCGTTGCCATGGCCGGCCAGAACGATTGCGCCGCCGGCCCCGGCACCACCTGCGCCGGCACCTCCAAGGTCGATTACCAGGGCAATGCCTGGAAATATGTCGAGGAGGGCACCTGCACCGAAATGATGCTGCCGGGCGACCGGATGGGCTCGCTGGAAGCGCTTGATCGCGACATGCCGGCAATGTGAGCCCCGCCGCCGGCGTCCCCCCACGCCGGCGGTCTTTTTCCCGGAGGCGACGATGAACGCGATATCCAGAAAATTCGAAAGCCACGGCGTCATTCCCGCCCGCGCCGGCGCCGGTTTCAAGACCGCCCATGCCGATGCCATTCTCGCCGACGCCTATCGCGTCGGCTTTCTGGAGGTGCATGCGGAAAACTATATGGGCGAAGGCGGCCATCCGCACCGCATCCTCACCCGCATGCGCGCCGATTTTCCGCTGTCGATCCACGGCGTCGGCATGTCGATCGGCGCACCCGGCGGGCTTGATCGCGCCCATCTCGCCCGGCTGAAGCGGGTGGTGGAGCGCTATGAGCCCGGCCTCGTGTCCGAGCATCTCGCCTGGTCGACCCATGAAAGCGCCTATTACAACGACCTGCTGCCGCTGCCCTATACCGAGGAAACGCTGGCGCTGGTCGCCGCCCATGTCGATGAGGTCCAGAGTGCCATCGGGCGGACCATCCTGCTCGAAAACCCGTCCACCTATGTCGCCTTTGCCGAAAGCGCGATCCCCGAGACCGAATTCCTGGACGAGATCGCCCGGCGCAGCGGCTGCGGCCTGCTGCTCGACGTCAACAACGTGCATGTCTCCGCCATCAACAACGGCTTTGACGCCATAGATTATCTGAAGGCCTATCCGCTGGAGCGGGTTGGCGAGATCCATCTCGCCGGCCATGCCGAGGACAGCGACGATAACGGCGCGCGCCTGCTGATCGACGCCCACGACCGGCCGGTGGCCGATGCCGTCTGGGCGCTTTACGAATTTGTCCTGAAACAGGCCGGCCCGCTGCCGACGCTGATCGAATGGGACAATGACGTGCCCGACTGGCCGGTGCTGAAGCGCGAGGCTAAGATCGCCGACGCGATGATTGCCGACCATGCCGGCCGCTCCCTGCTGGGGGCGCGTCATGGCTGAGCCAGCGAGAACACAGCCGCCGCGCACAGGATTTCCGGCGTTCGCCGCAAGCCTGATGCGGCCCGACGCCGGCATCCCCGCGGGCGTGATCAACCCGCTCGGCGGGCGAGCCGACAAGCGCTACGCGGTCTACCGCAACAATGTCGCGATGAGCCTGAAGGGCGCACTTGGCGATATTTTCCCGGTGACGCGGCAGGTTGCGGGGCAGCGCTTCTTCGATGCCATGGCGCTTGAATTTCTGGCGGGAAACCCGCCCCGTTCGCCGATCCTTGCCGAGTACGGCCGCGACTTTCCGGATTTCGTGGCCGGTTTCGAACCGGCGCGACGTCTGTTCTTTCTCGCCGATCTGGCAAGGCTGGAGCGGGCCTGGCTCGATGCCTATCACGCCGCCGACTGCCCGCCGCTTCCACCCGAAACGCTTCTGTCGCGCGATCCGGAGGCGTTGATGGCAACGCGGCTTTGCCCCCATCCCGCCGCCCGGCTTCTGGAGCTCGGCTCCGCCGCGGCCAGCATCTTTCTCAGAACAAAGGCCGGGGAAAGCCTGAAGGGCCTCGCCCCTTCGCCCGCCGAAACCGCCTTGATCGCCCGTCCGCATTACGATGTCGCCGTCCATCGCGCCACACCCGGCGAAGCCGCCTTTATGAAGGCGCTATTCGAGGGCGAACCGATCGGCGAGGCAGCCGAGCGCGCAGGTGAAGACGATGACGGCTTCGATCTCTCGTCGGCCTTTGCGCTGGCGCTCACCACCGGCGCATTCGCCGCGATAAGCCCGGAGGATGCCCCTTGATGAACCTTCTCCATCGCCTTTGCGGGCTTTACAGCGGCACCGCCAAAGCCCTCGAGCGGGGCTTGGCCTTCTGGCTGCCCGGATTGCTCGCCCGCTTCGTTTTCGCCGCCACGCTCTGGTTCTACTTCCTGAATTCGGCGCTGACGAAGGTCGGGCCCGGGTTCGCCGGCTTCTTCATGGTGCGCGACAGCGCCTATTACCAGATCGCGCTGCCGGCCGTGGAGGCCGCCGGCGGCGACATCTCCCAGGTGCCGTTCTTCTGGCATCTGGTGGTCTATCTCGGCACCTATGCCGAATTCCTGCTGCCGCTGATGGTGGTGTTCGGCGTGCTGACGAGGCTCACGGCGCTCGGCATGGCGATCTTCATCGCCGTCCAGACCGTGGTGGACATCACCGTCCACCAGGTCGGGCCGGAGACCATCGGCGCGCTGTTCGACCGCTTCCCGGATGCCGTTATCCTAGACCAGCGCCTGCTATGGCTGTTCCCGCTCGCCTATCTGGTTATCTACGGACCCGGCCTGATCTCGGTGGACGGTTTGGCGGGCCGCATCCTTTGCAGGCGATAGACGCAAAAACGGCGCCCCTCGCGAGAGGAGCGCCGCCCGTTCATCTCAACCGCGCTGATCAGGCCGCGGTTTTCTCACTGTTCTTGCCGACATCGGCGGAGATCATTCTGGTCTGGTCGCCGTCGCGGGTTTCGATCGCGATGCGACGGGGCTTCATGGCTTCGGGGATGTTGCGCAGAAGCGCCACGTGCAGGATGCCGTTCTTCAGGCTGGCGCCGCGCACTTCCATGTGGTCGGCGAGCTGGAACCGGCGTTCGAAGGCGCGCTTGGCAATGCCGCGATAGAGATATTCGCGACCGTCATCAGCTTCTTCCTCGGCCTTTTCGCCACGCACCGTCAGCACGTTGGCATGGGCTTCGATCGAGAGTTCGTTTTCGCCGAAACCGGCTACGGCCATGGTGATCTGGTAGTCGTTTTCACCGGTGCGCTCGATATTGTAGGGCGGATAGGTGGGGGCCTGTTCAGGCTGGCCTACGGTATCAAGCAGGTTGAAAAGCCTGTCGAAACCGACAGTGGAACGATAAAGGGGCGAAAAATCGACGTTACGCATGTTGTCCTCCTTTGAGCGACGAGTTTGCGATTTATTCCCGGCAATCCCGAGACCGGCGATTACCTGGAACGGTTACGGACCCGAGCTTCGGCGTCCGACGCGATTTATCTGGGATTTTGCCGATATTTTTTCAAGAGTTTTGCCGCCCGCAAACGCCACGCAACTTCGAACACGCTATCCGCGATTGCAGATGGCGCCAACTCGCCTTATGGATGAACGGGAAATGAATGCCGTATTGCAGCTCCGTTCAGGGGGAATGGGGCATTCGTTTCCTCGCCGGGAACTACGGCGCACCCGTCCCGGCACCGTTGTCGCTCTTGACCCAGCGGCGGCGGGAACCTTGGCCGGAACCGAGCCGCTTTTACCCCTGTTCAAGCGGATGGTTCCGGTCCTTTTTTTCGGTAATTCCACAATCAGGGCCGTCAATTCAGCCGTTGAGCACCGCAAGCGCCGCCGCGTGCAGCGCCGGCGTCGCGGCGGCAACGATGTCCCCGCCATCTTCCGCCCGTCCGCCGTTGGCCGTCGTGACCACGCCGCCCGCCTGTTCGATGATCGGGATCAGCGCGCCTATGTCATAGGGCTTCAGCCCGGTTTCCACCACCAGATCGACGAAACCCGCCGCCAGCAGGCAATAGGCATAACAATCCGTGCCGTAGCGGGCGAGACGCACATGCGCCTCGAGCCGGTCGTAGCCTGCCTGAAGGTGGCCGGCGATGATGCGCGGCGATGTGGTGAACATCACCGCGTCTTCAAGCGCCTCGCATCGCCGCGTCTTCAGAATACGCGGCCCGCCCGGGCCGGCATAATGGCTCTGCCCGCCATCGGCGAAATAGCGCTCGCCGGTAAAGGGCTGGTCCATCAGGCCCATCATGGCCCGGCCATTGCGGTAGAAGCCGATCAGCGTGCCCCAGACCGGCACGCCGGAGATAAAGGCCCGCGTGCCGTCGATCGGGTCGATGACCCAGACATGTTCACGCTCCAGCCCCTCCGCGCCGTGCTCCTCGCCGAGAATGCCGTGATCGGGATAGTGCTCGCCGATCAGCGTCCGGATCGCCCGTTCTGCCGCCCGGTCGCCTTCCGTCACCGGATCGAAACCGCCGGCCAGCTTGTTGTCGACATCGAGCCCGGAGCGAAACCGCGGCAGGGTCTCGGCGGCGGCGGTGGCGGCGAGCGTCTCGAAGAAATTGCGGTCGGGCAGCATGTCATGTCCTTCGGTTCGGTATTGGTCTGTATTCGCGCGTATCGCCCGAATTCACGCGCCCCGCCACAGTCTGATGGAAAGAAAATGGAGTTGGATCGGGAAAACGGCTCCGCCGGGAAGCAAACCCGCGTAAAAAATGGGCTATACGCGTAAAAATTAGACATTGGTCGATGATGCGCAAATATCAGGCAAATTTGCTTGACAGTCATCAACCCGTCATCTAAGGTTCAATTACAGTCTTTCGACTGTGAATACCCTCCTTGGGTGTTTCCTCCCTAGACTTAACCGCGCCACAAGCGCGGTTTTTTTTGGCAGAATCATTCCGCCGCAAGGCCGGGCGCCTCCCCCTCCGCAATCAGGAACGCCGCGAACTCGCCGATGAACAGGTTGACCGCCTGCTTGACCGCGACGAATTCCGGCTTCTTCTGCAGGCTCGCCTCATCGGCATAGAGCCGGCGCGAGATCTCGATCTGCAGCGCGTGGCAATCGGCTGCCGGGCGCCCGTAGTGCTCGGTGATGAAGCCGCCGGCATATGGCTTGTTGTAGGCGGTGGAAAAACCCATGCCCTCCAGGATCGAGATCGCGGCATAGGCGATCGCCGCCGAGGCGCTGGTGCCGTAGCGGTCGCCGATGATGAAATCCGGTCGCCGGCGATGCCCCCCGACCGACACCGTTCCGGGCATGGAGTGGCAGTCGATCAGCACCGCCCGGCCGAAATTGCGCCGCGTCTCCTGCAGCAGCGCCTTGAGGCTCTGGTGATAGGGCCGGTAAATCCACTCGATCCGCGACAGCCCCTCCGCCACATCGAGCGGCGCGTCATAGATCGGCATGTTCTCCGCCACGATCTTCGGAATGGTGCCGAGCCCGCCGATAACCCGCGGCGAAACCGCGTTGACATGAGCGGGCAGCGGGCCGGAAAACATCCGCGGGTCCAGTTCGAACGGCTCGCGATTGACATCGAGAAAGGCGCGGGGAAAGAACGCCCGCTGCAACGGCGCGCCAAAGGCGGGCGCGGCCGAAAACAGCTCGTCGACATAAAGATCCTCCGAGCGGCGAATCTGCTGCGCATCAAGCCGCGAGGCGGCCAGGAATTCGCGAGTATAGACCCGGCCCGAATGCGGCGAGTTGAAGACAAGCGGCAGGGTCTGCGTCTCGGGGCGGATCACCTCGAAGAACACGTTCCGGCCATCGCCGTCCGCCTGACGCTCCTGTCTGCCCAGCTCTGTCACCCTTGCTCCTTCGGCGCTTCAATGGATGAAATCTAGGACGCCCGGCCCCTCCTGCCAAGACGCCTTGCGGGCGCTTGAAAAGTTTGGGACCGTCTTTATTGCTTGTTTACGACAGAGGGTCTATCAGACCGTTAATATGCGCCGGAATGGTTGAGCTGATGCTGATGAAAATCCTGCTTGCGGAAGATGACGATGACATGCGCCGTTTTTTGGTGAAGGCGCTGGAAAAGGCGGGCTACCAGGTCGCCGCTTTCGACAATGGCGCAAGCGCCTATGACCGGCTGCGCGAGGAACCGTTCTCGCTGCTTCTGACCGACATCGTCATGCCGGAAATGGACGGGATCGAACTGGCGCGGCGCGCCACCGAGCTCGACCCCGACCTCAAGGTGATCTTCATTACCGGCTTCGCCGCCGTGGCGCTGAATGCCGATTCGCAGGCCCCGAAGGATGCCAAGGTGCTTTCCAAGCCGTTCCACCTGCGCGATCTGGTCGACGAGGTTGAAAAGGTGCTGGCCGCCTAGAGCATCGGGCGAAAAAGTGGAATCCGGTTTTTCGACAACCCGATGCGTCAAAACAAACACCTAGATCATCGGGCGGTTCAGATTAACCGACCGATGATCTAAGTGGCCTACAGCCCCCGTCAAAAAAGCTTCAGAAATAAGTTGACGCCGCCGCCAAATTTTGGAATACACCGCGCCACGGATGGGCGTGTAGCTCAGCGGGAGAGCACTACGTTGACATCGTAGGGGTCACAAGTTCGATCCTTGTCACGCCCACCATCCCATTGACGGAATTTGAAGGGCTTTCGCATATGCGGAAGCCTTTTCGCGTTTTGGCCGCCCGGTCCAGGCGAATAGGAATCAGCACATATTTCGCTTATCGCTTTTCGCGCAAGTCAGGCGATTCCCCCTGGCGGCGAAATGCGATAGGTCTTTTCCAGCCGCCGCCCCATTCATCCCGGAGCGCGGCGGGCTGAGGGAATGGACATGGCATTTTGCGTTTTGAGTTTCGATATCGGCGGCACGTCGATCCGGGCGGCGACCGCCATTGATGGCGGCGCGCCGGGTGAGGTTTCGCGCTTCGATACGCCCGCGCATGACCGCGAGGCGTTTCTCGCGCGCCTTGCCGGCATTGCCGCGGACCTCCCGCAAAAACCCGACGCGATCGCGATATCGCTTGCCGGCGTGGTCGATCCCGGGACCGGACGGATGATCGTCGCCAACATTCCGGCGATCCACGATACCGATCTTGCCGCCGATCTCGAAGCGCTGACCGGCATTCCGGTCGTGATTGCCAATGACGCCGATTGCTTTGCCGTGGCCGAGGCCGTGTTCGGGGCCGGGCGGGGCCACGAGATCGTGTTCGGCATCATTCTCGGCACCGGCGTCGGCGGCGGGCTGGTTTCCGGCGGACGGCTGATTAATGCCGGCGGCGGCTTTGCCGGCGAATGGGGCCACGGGCCGATCGCGCCGACCATGGCGGGCGGCATCGCGATACCGCATTTTGCCTGCGGCTGCGGCCTTTCAGGCTGCCTCGACACCGTTGCCGGCGCTCGCGGCATCGAGCGGCTGCATGCCCATCTTCACGGCGCTCCGCTCGATTCGAGGGCCATCCTGGATGCGTGGCGGGCGGCGGAGGTCGCGGCGACCCGCACCGTCAGCGTCTATCTCGATCTCATCGCGGGGCCGCTCGCGGTCTGCGTCAACCTGACCGGGGCCACCATCGTGCCGGCCGGCGGCGGGCTCGCAGGCGCCCACGATCTGCTTGCGGCAATCGACGAGGCGGTGCGTCCGCTCACGCTATGGAAGTTCGACCGGCCGCTGGTGGTGCCCGCCGCAAGCGGGGCCGAACCCGGCCTGGCGGGCGCCGCGGCCATCGCCTTTCAAAAGCAGGCTCAATCCTCGTAGCGGCCGTAGCGGGTCAGCATCGCCTTGGTGGCGATCCCGAGCAGCACCGAGAAGATCACCAGCGCCAGCGAGAACGACATCGTGTTGGTGGAGAACCAGTTTGTCGCCACCAGGCGGATGTTGCTGATGGAGAACGGCGTATCGAAGATGAAGTCGGTCGCGCCGATGCCGACATTGTCGATCACCCCGGTATTGCGGTTATAGGTCGTGACCCTTCCCTGCACGGCATCCCAGTGCTGGCGCTTCATCAGCGCGGCCATGCCGTTGGAAAGGTTTTCCTGCGATGGCGCCGAAATCATCGTCCAGGCCCCGTCGCTGTTCGGGCTCGGCTCCTGCGCGATGATCATCGAGATCGAGTTCGGCGGCAGATAGTCGGAATCCGGGCGCGGCAGGAAGCGCAGCGTTTCGAAGGACAGGTCGTAATTGCGCTTGAGATATTTCTCGACCTCGAAGATCCAGTTGTACCAGCCGGCCGTCACCTGCTCGTCCCACTGCTCGATCGTGGTTTCCGGCGCTTCGTTGTAATTGGCCTCGCCGCCGACCTGCTGCGTCCACACGCTGCGGCTGGTCTGCGAGATCTGGGTCTGGCGGAGCGCCTGCGCCGGCAATTGCCCGATGGAGCCAAGGAAGATCGCGTCACCCTCACCCACATCCTCGACCGAATGCACCACATCCACCGGAATCTGGGCGCGGGCGGCATTGGCAAGCTTGGCGACGAAATCGGATGCGGAGGCAAGCGTATCCGGGCTGAGATTGTCGATATAGAGCGGGATGCGCGCCTTATCGCGCGAATAGGGAAAGCCCGTGCCGCTGGTGGCCCACAGGTCCGGCACCTGCGCGACGCGGCCGAAATTCGGCATGACGAATTCGGTCGTGTCGAACACGGCGAAGCGCGGCGTGTCGTCGGCCGTCGCGCCCGGCAGGCAGGCGGCGTCTTCCTTGGTCATAAGTGCTGCTTCCAGCACGATCTTGTTCACGCCCGGCTTCATGTGGCGCATGGTGAAGCGCACCGGCGTGCGCCGGAGCACCGCACCGTTGACCGTGCTGATCGGCCATGTGGCGGCAAGCTGATCGTTGACGAACACGTGCAGCCGGCTTCCCGGCAGCACGATCGGCCCGTAGGCGGCGTCGAGCATCAGCCGCGCCTCGCCATAGGCGTCGGCGTAGAAATCGGCGGGCAGGCCGATGGTGAATTCGGCGCGGAACACGCGGCCCGAAAACTCCTGGGTCGGAATGCCGAGCTGCTCGAAGGTCAGCGTCTTGTGACCGGTCAGAAGCTGGGTGTCCTGCTTGCGCCAGGAATGCGTGGAATAGGCCTCGTCCTTCATCGCGGCGCTGCGGGCGGCGGGCTCCGTGATGCCGTCGATCAGCGGGCCGATCCGCTGCCAGGACGGCGCGACCAGAACCAGCACGCTCTGGCCGAGCGCGTTGGTGCCGATGAAACGCGCCGATTGCGCCGTGCCGATATCCGGCAGCGCATCGCCGAGCAGCGGGCGAAGCTCATCCGGCGTTCCGACATAGACCGGCAGCACGCCGGAAGCGAATTTCACCGGTTCGGAGGTGGAATAGGTGAAATAGGTGTTCGGCATGTCCGACAGCAGAGCGAGGCCCTGCGCCAGTTCCAGCAGCGGATCGCCGGCGATCGTATCGGCAAGGCCAGGTGCCACGATGTGAAACTGCGTCCGCCCGATCGCATCGACGCCGACCGCGCGGATATCGCCGATCGAGGAAAGTTCGGCGGTCGCCGCGTCGCCGAAGATCAGAAAGGTTCGTTCCGGGTCGATGTCGGTCCACAGGTCGTAGGTCGAATCGAGGTCGCAATCGGTGCGGTGACGCTGCTTGAACTTGATCGAGAACTGGTTGTAGCCCGGTTTCAGAACGCCGGCGGGCACCTCGAAGCGCAGGTCGGACTTGCGCTCGGACGAGTCGAGCGGCGGCGCTGCGATTTCGACATTGTTGAAGGCGATCGACAGCTTGGAATATTCCGGGGCAATGAAGATCGAGTTCTGATAGCCGATATTGAATTGCGAGGCCGATTTCGCCTGTGCCTCGGTCAGATAGACGGACCAGGCCCGTTCGCCGTTTTCGCCCTCGAGCCGCATCTGGTCGGCCGGCACGATATAGCGGAAAAACGGCACCGTTTCGGCAACCGGCTCGGGCGCGGCGGCGGGCGAAGCGGGCGTAGGCGGGGCAGAGGGCGCGCGCGGAAGCGGCCCGGAGCCGTCGCTGCCCATGTCGAAAGGCGCCGCGGTAGACGACGAACCTGGCGGCGTTGTCGTCTGTGCCGAGACGAGGGGAATGCCGGCCAGAATAAATGCCAGAAAAAGCAGGATCCGTTTCATCAGCTCTTGCCCTTCGCCCGCGCGGCGCCGCCGCCCGTGTTCGGCTGATACTTCCCGATGAAATAGCTCATGCCGCGGCCCATCTGTCGCAACGACATCTTGATGAACCAGAATGTGCCGGCAAGCGTGCCGGGGTCGTTCTTGCGCGATTGCAGAAGCTGCTGCCAGCGCTCCGAATTGGCGAACATGAGATCGGAAACCACCGAATAATGCAGGCTGGACACCGGCGCGTAGCGGCAGCCGACCATGGCCAGTTCGCCGAGCGAGCGGGCGTGGCGGATCATCACCGGCACCTCGCCGGCATCGCCGCCGCGATGCGGCTCGACCCGGAGCAGGGCATGGGTGCCGGGGCGCAGGCGGTCGAGATCGCGCACCTGGACCTGAAGCCCCGCGCCGTCGGTCGAGACATCCTCGATCGTGCCGCGATAGACGCTGTCGCCGATCACCAGTTCGCAGCGACGCGACATCTTGATGCGCCGCGCCTTCTGGCGTTCGCCGGCTTCCGAGACGACGCCGAGCGCGGCCGCCGTCAGGAACAGGTTGAGGAAGTTCCAGCCGCCCACCACCCAGGTGACGCCGGCGAGATAGGGCTCGGCATAGAGCCGGTAGACCATCATCACGCTGGCGGCGACGAATATGAAGAAGATGATGAAGAACGGCCGGCTGATTTCGGAAAGCCGGCTGTGCTCGATCGACTCGTCCTTCGCCGTCACCTTGAAGGACGGCTTCTTGGGATTGATGATTGCCGAAACCACCGCCGGCATCAGGTGAACCGTCTGGATGTATTCGTAAAGCTCGGAAATCCAGGGCCAGCGGAACTGGCCGAACAGATAGTTCTGTATGAGCATGTTCACGATCAGATAGGATAGCGTATAGGCCAGGAACTCGCCGCCGGAGGCGTCGAAGATCTGCAGGCCGAAGAACAGGTAGCATAGCGGCGCGATCATGAACGAGGCGCGCGCGAACGGAAACAGCCAGAACAGGTTCGACGACATGTAGCAAAGCCGCTGCGGCAAGGTGAGGCCGCGCAGGAGCAGCGGAAACTTGAACCGGAGGATCTGCATCATCCCCTGCCCCCAGCGGCTGCGCTGGCCGATGAACGAGGAGAAGGTTGCGGGCTGGAGCCCGGCAATCAGCGGGCGGTCGACATAGACGCTGTTCCACCCGTTGGAATGCAGTTCGACGGCGGTTTCGCAGTCCTCGGTGATCGACACGCCGGAAAAGCCGTTCACCGAATTCAGCGCCTCGCGGCGCAGCACCGCGGCGGAGCCGCAGAAGAACGAGGCGTTCCACTTGTCGAGGCCGCGCTGGATGATGCCGTAAAACATTTCGTTCTCGCTCGGCATCATTTCATAGGTTCTGAGATTGCGCTCCAGCGGATCCGGATTGATGAAGAAATGCGGCGTCTGGACTAGGAAGAGCCTGGGGTCTTCCATGAAATAGCCGACCGTTTCCTGAAGGAAGTCATTGGCCGGCGCATGGTCCGCGTCAAACACCACGATCAGGTCGCCGGTGGTGTATTGAAGCGCGTGGTTCATGTTGCCCGCCTTGGCGTGCTCGTTGCGCGGACGGGTAATATAGCCGACGCCGAGTTCGGCGCAGATCTGCCTCAGTTCGCGATGACGCGTCTGGGCAAGGCTCGCCTCCACCAGGTTCTTGGAGTTGCGCTTCTGCTCGGTGCCGCCATCGTCAAGCAGGTAGACCTTGAGCTTCTCCGCCGGATACTCCATGGCCTTGGCCGCGGCGAGCGTATGGGCCAGCATCGTCGAGTCCTCGTTATAGGACGGGACGTAGACGTCGACATAGGGCAGGTCGCCCTCAAGCTTGCCCCAGCGCGGGCGCACCGGCAGCGGCAGCGCGACCACGAACAGGCTGAGCGCCAGCATGCCCACGGAAAACATCTCGGCGCAGTAAAGCAGCACGCCCGGTATGAAGTTCTGCAGCTCGGTGATCGGCGGCAGCGTGCTGGTGGTGCGCCAGAACACGTAGCGCAGCACGATCGACGTGCCGAAAGCCAGCGCGATCAGCCGCCAGTTGCCCTCGGCATGCATCTGCTTGAGGACCAGCATCACCGCCACGGCGACAAAGCTCACCACGATCTGGGTTCGAAGATCGATCGGGAGCGTGACGAGGCCGAGAATAAAGATCGCGGTAATAATCCAGGCAATGGTAATTGCGATCTTGCGCATTAAACAGGTCCTTACGAACGGAGTATTCCGGACTTATACGCAAGAAAACTAAAAATTGTCTTGCGCGGATATAGTTTTTTTCCGGCGTCGCACGGCAGCGCGGCCCGTGCCGTCATTGCTTGCCCGCCCTATCCGTCTGATTTTTAGCAATTTTGCGGTCCGATGGCGATATCCGCCAGAGCGGAAGCTCCGGTCCCTTCCCCTCAAACCGCCGCCGAAAACTACTCGCAGCTTACCGTCGTCGAACCCGGCAGCAGGCGGCACGGCGGCGCCGGGATTGACCGGCTGGACGACGCCGGCGCGGCGAAGCCCGTCGCAGCCGAGCTGGCCGGCGCTGTCGTCGACGAGGCGGCGGCTGGACGCGCGGGAACCGGGATGCTGGTCGAGGCCGGCGCGGAGGTCGGAGCGCCGATCGTCGGCGAGACAGTCGACGGCACGGCACTTGCCGATGCCGCGGGCGTTTGCCTTCCAGGCGCCGGGATGGTCGAGGCCGGCGCGCCCGCTGCGGGCAGGCCGGGCGTATAGGCCCCGGGCATGGCGGGCGTGCTGGCATAACCGGCCGACGGCAGGCTTCCCGGCGGCAGGCGCACGACATCGACATTGATCTCGTCGCCGGTTGCGACCGGACGGGTCGTGACACGGGTCACCGGCGCGGTGCTGGCGGAGGAGGATTTCAGCACCTTCTCGGTGTCGGCGACGCGTTCGGGCCTCGGGTCATAGGCCTTGCGCGGATAGGTCGGGGCACCGGTCTCGCCCAGAAGCGGCGGCGGGCCGGCCTGCTCGCCATAGGGGTTCCAGCCATAGGCATCGACCGCCGCGGCGATCGTGTAGCCGTACATGATGCCGAGCAGGTCGTCCTCCGAGGCCCCGGCCTCGCAGAAGCGCACCCGCACCTGGATCGTGCCGGCCTGGCCGAAAGCCGCGAGGCTGTCCTGTCCCGGCCTGATCTGCTGCCAGCCATACATGCACAGATCGTCACCCCGGCCATGGCCGAAGGCATAGCCGAACGGGCCGTAATTGTTCTGCACGTAATAGGGCGATCGAACCATGCGCACGCCGGGCAGTTGCTCGCGCATCTCCTCATCGATGCGGCGGTCGGTGATCGACTGATAGGACAGGCTGTTGCCGTTCATGCGCGCATAGTTGCGGGTGCCGAAGAAGACGGCGT